>Ga0302243_1000039_pt1 | contig 164049 bp, 174 predicted proteins | sample AAG_UR_Met_MG_FD_193514 | JGI IMG/M metagenome (GOLD analysis project Ga0302243, IMG submission 193514) | Enriched activated sludge microbial communities from anaerobic digester in WTTP, New Holstein, Wisconsin, United States - AAG_UR_Met | ecosystem: Engineered > Bioreactor > Anaerobic >... | reverse complement strand
CCCATTAATATTGAACATTTTTACTTATAATTTGATACCTAATAAATAATCTTTTAAATGAACATTAGTTTAAGTTACACATGGAAAGTCTTAATTTAGATGAAATTGACATTAAAATATTGAACGCTTTACAAAACAACTCTGAGATAAGCTTTGAAACGCTAGGCAAAGAGTTGGGTGTCTCAAAATCAACTATCCATTATAGGGTAATGAATCTAAAGGAAAGGGGTATCATCAAAAAATTTGCTGCAATTTTGGATCCTGAAAAACTAGGTATGGGCATACTTGCTGTGTCTTTGATAAGGGCCCATTATAATCCCGGATATGTTGATTATATAGGTGACAAGCTCAAGAACATCCCTGGTGTTTGGGGCGTATATTTCCTTATAGGAGAGCATGATTTTGTTGTTTTAATACGTGCAAAAGATAAAGATGACCTCAATAGAATAGTTGAAACTTTTATTTCTATGAAAGAGATTGAAAGATCCAACACACATGTCATAATAAAAAAGATAAAAGAAGATATTCGTGTTGATATCTAATTATAAAAAAAGAATAATATAATAAAATTAATCTTTTTCTGGCCAGAATCTCTCTGTAATAATCTTATCCTGGGTGTAGAAGTTAACTATAGCTTTTCCCTGTGCCTTTATATCTGCAAATTGGGAGTTCTTCATTCCACCGAAAGGTAAGAATGCAACTGGAGCAGGTATACCTATGTTAACACCTATCATCCCAGCTTCGGCTTTAAGCTTGAATTCCCTTGTCCAGTATCCATTTTGAGTGTAGATTGAGGCGCCGTTACCGTATTGGTGTCTGTTGATAAATCCAATCGCTTCATCAAGTGTATTTGCCTTCATTATGCATACTACTGGTCCGAATATTTCAGTCTTGTGAATCTCCATGCCTTCCTTAACATCGGCAAAGATTGTTGGTCCAATGAAATGTCCGCCTTCGTTTCCAGGTACCTTGATACCTCGTCCATCGAGTAGTAATTTTGCACCTTCTTTTACACCCACGTCAATCATCTTGTTGATGAAATTAAAGGCGTGTTTTGAAATCACTGGGCCCATCAGATTTGGCTCTTCAGCGTACCTTGGATCAAGAGGGTCAGCAACTATTACTTCCTTTGCAGCCTCTGTGAATTTTTCACAGATTGTGTTATACATCTCATCCCCCACACCAACTAGTACAGAAGATGCCATACATCTCTGACCTGCACAACCAAAGCATGATGTCATCATATTTCTTATGACTTCATCTATTTTGGCATCAGGCATTGCGATAAGATGATTTTTTGCACTCCCCATTGCCTGGAATCTCTTGTTGTTTCTTGCACATTTTTCTGCTACAGTCCTGCACACATTTGTTGATCCTACTAAAGAAAATCCTTTAACTTTGGGATTTTCAATGAATGCATCGGCAACTTCCCTGTCTCCATTAACAACGTTGTATACTCCGGGGGGTAGGCCTATCTTATCCATGTATTCTGTAATCTTAATCATAGTCCCTGGGACCTGTTTTGACGGCTTTACTATAACAGTGTTTCCTGTTGTTATTGCATATGGTATAAACCAAAATGGGACCATAGCTGGAAAGTTGAAAGGAGCTACTACTGTGAAAACTCCCATTGGAAGTCTTAAAACTTCACCATCAATTCCAAAAGAAGTTCCTATTATTTTATCGCTCTGTTGAAGCATTGGCATTCCACAGGCGACCTCTATATTTTCAAAACATCTTTTCATCTCAGCTCTTGCATCTGGAAGGGATTTTCCCATCTCCTCTACCAAGATCCTTGATATTTCTTCTTCGTTTTCCATTAGTAAATCTCTTAGCTTGAACAAGGGTTTCGCCCTTCTTGGGCCAGGCATCTGACTCCAAGATAGATACGCTTCATGGGCAATGTCAATGGCCTTATCGGCCTCAGATTTTTTTGAAAGCGGTACTTTCGCTATTACTTTACCAGTACTTGGATTTTCAATATCTACGTATCCATTGTTTTCAGGTTCAACCCATTTTCCGTTTACATAGTTTTTGTAAACTTTGACATCCATTTAACTGCCTCCATATTTCTAAAACGTTATTTGGAACTAATTTTAAGTTATTTAGCTAACTTTGACTTATTTCCAGACTATATATAAAATTTTCGATTGGAGCTAATAAGCATATCGAAATAACTAATTGTCATATAAAAAGTTAAGAATATATATTTAAAACTTTTGGTACTTTTCATGTGATTAGATTGTAGTAAAACTTATAATATTGTTTAATCCCTTTTAAACGTGGTTACAGAGGCACACCTAAAAAATAAAATCAGCAAACCTTTGAAAAATAAGGGGAAGCTTATTGCTTTAAGGAAAGCTTTCAAAACAACAAGAGAAAGACAAGAGGAAAATATCTCATTGTTTCCTGATTTAGAGCAAAGAATAAATAGACTGAAGCAAACAAGGGATTTTTCAATTGGTAACAAAGAGCTCCTGTCCCAAGCAATTAAAAAATTTGAGAATAACGGCTTTAGAGTTTTTTATGCTGACACCAAAAAAGATGCTGTTGACTTTATATTAAAAGAGATTGGCGAAGAAAAATTAGTTGTGAAATCTAAATCTAATGTAACTAAAGAAATTGGGCTTCATGAATATTTAGAAAAAAATGGAGTAGAGGTTATAGAAACAGATCTTGGAGATTATATACTCCAACTCTCCAAAGAAAAGCCTGCACATCCCACAGGTCCTGCATGTCACCTGTCTAGGCATGAAATAGCAAAAATATTTTCAGACTCTTTTGGGAAAAATTTTGAACCTGATCCTCTAATTCTCACAAAGTTTGGTAAGGAAAAAATTAGAGGATACATTGAAAGATCAAAAATAGGGATCACAGGTGCAAATGCCTTATGTGCAGAAGAGGGTGCGGCTGTAATAATAAATAACGAAGGCAATATAAATCTTGTTCAGATGCGAGAAAAAAAGCATATCATAGTAACTTCAATAGACAAAATTTATCCGAACATTGAAGAAGCTATCAACATGGTAAAGCTATGCACTTATTACGCAACAGGCGCCCCAATAACTTCGTACATTGAGATAATATCAGGGGTGTCAAAAACTGCAGATATAGAAAAAATGCTGTTTAAGGGTATGCAGGGGCCAAACGAAGTCATACTAGTTTTAGTTGATAATGGGAGGACAGAAGCCTTTGCCAAAGGATATAAAAATCTGTTTTACTGCATAGGGTGCGGCAATTGCCTACTAGATTGCCCTGTTTATCATGTTGTTGGAAACGAATACGGGTATAAGGGATATCTTGGTGGGAGAGGAGCTTCTGCTTCATTCTTTCTAGAAAATCCAGAGGCAGCCTTAGAAAATGGTCTTTTCTTCTGTACAACTTGTAATAATTGTGAGGTTTCATGCCCCGTAGATATAGGCAATGCAGACTATTCAGAAAGATTAAGAGAAGAAATATCTTTGGCAGGATTATCTTTCCCTACCCACAATCAGGTGCTTGAAAACATAAAAATGACCAAGAATCCCTTTGGGGATACATCAAAAAAACAAATCAAAGAAGGAAATGAAGTGGTATATTACAGGGGATGCATGGCGTTATACAGGGAAAAAAATATAGCAGATTCCACGATAAAGCTCCTTGAAAAATTAAACGTTTCTTATGCACTTATCGATGAGGTGTGCTGCGGTTCAGTTGCATTGAGGACTGGTAACAAAAAAATAGTTAAAGAACTTGCAAAAGAAAATTTTGAAAAAATTAAAAAAACTGGCGCTAAAACGGTAATATTTTCATGTGCAGGATGCCTTAGGGCTTTCATGAAAGACTATCCTGATTTAAATGATACTAATTTGGAATTTCTTCACTCTTCCCAATACTTCCTTCAAAAGATTAAGGAAGGTAAACTAAAACTTAAGGACGGCAGGAAATTAAAAGTGACCTTCCACGATCCATGTCATATGGGCAGGCATCTAAAGATTTATGAAGAGCCAAGAGACGTATTAAAGAGATTGCCAACCATAGAATTTGTTGAAATAAATAACTCTAAAGAAAATTCTAGGTGCTGCGGTGCCGGGGGAGGAGTTAAATCTATCTTCGGAGAGCTTTCTGTTTCTATGGCAAAGGAAAGAATAAACGATGCTAGAGATGTAGGGGCCAAAATTATTGTTTCGACATGCCCTTTCTGTAAGAGAAATTTAAATGATTCTTTAGAAATGGAGGTTATTGATTTGTCTGAACTTCTTTTAGAGTATTCTATTTAATAAGTTATCTATTGTATAGAACTTTATCCTATATTTATTAATTATTAATGTCTTTTGTTTTAATATTTTATTGATTATTAGAAATACTTATAAAGGGTTAGCTAATTAGGTAACTAGTCGATATAATATAATAGAGTATGAGGAGTTAAAAATGGGATCTGTAAAGGGAAAGTCTCTTGAAGGGCTATTAACAGAATTTAGAAGATTTTACCCTTCAACAGCATTTAAAGAGAATGCCAATATTAACAGTAAAGAAGCAATAGAAAATGCAACTAAAGATCCAGAAAAATTCTGGGAAAGCTATGCTTCTGAACTTCACTGGTATAAAAAGTGGGACAGAGTGCTTGATTGGAATCCGCCTTACTCGAAATGGTTTGTTAATGGAGAACTAAATGTTTGTTACAATTGCGTTGATAACCACATTAAAAATGGTAGGAGGAATAAAGCTGCAATAATATGGGAAGGTGAGCCTGGAGACACTAAAACTCTTACCTATTGGGACCTTTATAGAGAGGTAAACAAGTTTTCTAATATTTTAAAAAAACTCGGTGTCAATAAAGGGGATAGAGTTGCAATTTATATGCCAATGATCCCTGAGGCCGTAATTGCCATGCTTTCATGTGCAAGGATTGGCGCAATACATATGGTTGTATTTGGAGGATTTAGTTCTGAAGCATTGAGGGATAGGATAAATGATTGCAAGGCAAAATTATTGATCACTGCAGATGGCGGCTATAGGAGAGGGAGCCTTATACCATTAAAACATGATTCAGACTATGCCGTTAAGGATACACCATCCATTGAAAATGTTTTGATTATCAAGAGGGGTGAGTTCCCTCTTAGAATTAAGAAAGGTAGAGACATTTGGGTACACGACCTTGAAGAAGAAGTTGACCCATACTGTGAACCTGAACACATGAATTCTGATGATAGCCTATTCATTTTATATACTTCAGGCACAACAGGTAAACCAAAAGGAGTTCTTCATTCTACTGGCGGTTACCTAACTGGGGCGTATACCACTAGCAAATTAATATTTGACTTGAAAGACGAAGACGTTTTTTGGTGTACCGCTGATGTAGGGTGGATAACTGGGCACAGTTACATCGTTTATGGACCCCTTGCTGTAGGGGCTACATTATTCATGTATGAGGGGGCGCCTGATTGGCCAGAAATGGATAGATATTGGAGGATTATAGATAAATACGGAATTACAATATTCTACACCGCACCAACTGCAATAAGGGCTTTTATGAAGGCAGGCACAGAATATCTGAAGCCCTTCTCACTTGATACATTAAGACTATTAGGAAGTGTTGGGGAACCGATAAATCCTGAAGCATGGATTTGGTACTATACCCATATCGGGAAGAAAAGATGTCCAATCATTGATACTTGGTGGCAGACGGAAACTGGGATGATCATGATAACTACACTTCCAGGCTACCATACAATGAAGCCTGGGCATGCAGGATTTCCTTTTCCAGGCGTATCTCTTGATATTTTGAATGAAGCAGGGGAGCCTGTAAAGCCTGATGAAGGAGGGTACCTTGTTTTGAAACGTCCATGGCCATCGATGCTAAAAGGAATATATGGGGATGAAGAGAAGTATCTAGATAGTTACTGGAGCAAATGGAACGGAAAGTATTACTTTACTGGTGATGGTGCTAGAAAGGATACTGAAGGATACTTAATGCTCCTTGGCAGGGTGGACGATGTTCTTTCTATAGCAGGCCATAGGGTAGGGACTATGGAAGTTGAAAGTGCTTTGGTATCCCATCCAACAGTTGCAGAAGCCGCTGTTGTAGGGATTACTCATGAAATCACAGGACAGGCAATAGTAGGATTTGTTGTATTGAGGGATGATGCTGATAAAGACTTTGATCTAGAAGATTCGATAAGAGAGCATGTTGTGAAAAAAATTGGGCCAATAGCTAGACCCAGAAAAATAATATTCTCAAACGAATTACCAAAAACAAGAAGTGGGAAAATAATGCGAAGGCTTCTAAAAGACATTGCAGAAGGCAAAGTTACAGGGGATACAACAACACTTACTGATCCAGATGTTATCGAAAATCTGAAGAAACAATATGAAACAATTGAAGGTTAAAATTTTAAATTATCTTCAAAGTCCCTTACTTTATCTTTTTTCCTTTTTTCTAAATACTTATATACAATTGAATGTGGTTTTCCTTCCAAGATCATTTCTAAAGCTTCTTTGGCATCAGCAACACCATCGAAATCCCCTATAATGGATACTGTTTTTCCATAAACACATATATCGGTATTTGTGAGATCTTCAATTGTCTTTCTGGTGCTCCCGTCCTTTCCAATTATTCTGCCTCTTTGTCTTTCCCATGCCTTGGAAGATTTACCTAAGTAGTCTGGGAGGTAGAGCATTTCAAAGATATTATGATCGCTAAATATTTTTGAAGCCTTCTCAAAAGGGAATCCTCTCCCTATGGCCCTAACAATATCTCTTGCTTTCCATAAATTTAGGGGTTCTGCAGCACCGTCCTTTTGATAAATGTTGACAAGACCTTCTTCACTATCAATTTCAAGCTTTATTGAAAGTTTCTTCTCAATTACTCTCTTTATCTCACCTTCTTTTCCAATGAGGACACCTAATCTATCTTGAGGTATCTTAACAAATTCTTCACTCATTTAAAATCCCTCCTAACGTTTCGTCAACATTTGGCACTTCAAAGTAGTTTGAAAAGTATCTAAAGATATTTTCTAAATCTCTTTTAAGAAAATCTTGGACCATAATGTTATTTTTTATCGTTCCTTGGGCAAAGTCGATAAAGTAAATCTTTTTACCCATTAGGATGTTATATTCACTTAGATCGGCATGGACTAATCCCGCCTCGTATAACTTTCTAACACTATCAATAATATTATTAAAGTCTTTTTCGGGATCTGTTGATCCTTTTTCTTTTAAAGTAGGATATGATTTCATGTTTTTACCCAAGAATTCCATGATTAATACGTTATTTCTTACTATTATTGGTTTTGGTGCATTAATGACCCCATTTGCTATTTTCATATTCTTGAACTCTCTTTTTGCCCAAGCAAATACGGTATTTCTCTTATCATTTTTTGTATAATAGAATCTTGGATCCCCAACAAGATACGAATACATCTTATTAAAGTTAGAAGTTGCAATACGGTAAATCTTAACTGCTATTTCTTTTCCTTTTTCATCTTTCCCATAAAAGACATTTGCTTCCTTTCCAGTTGCGATTTCACCATTTAAAGATTCAATATACCCATTATTCATAAGCTTAAATAGTGTGAGGCGAGTTGATTGATCAAAAACTTCGTCTCTAACTTTAAAGATATCAGAATCTTTATGTATCCTCTCATACTTTAGACCCTTAATATCTTTTTTTCTTTCATATATATCTATATGATCTTCAATATTGCCCATAATCTAAAGAGTCATGTAGCCGTTATCAATTAGCCATTTAGTTTGGGTCCTTGAATATCGGTAGATGATATTTCCTCTTTCGTCACCCTTAATCTCCCACGGTTCAACTAGGACTACCATTCCCATTTTTATCCATAGTCTCCTCTTAAATTTCCCTGGAACTGAGCAAATTCTTTCTTTTCCATCGGTGCATCTTACTTTCATTCTGCCTGCTCCAAGCATCTGATCGACGACGCCCAAAACTTCTCCTTTTTGAGGTGTTCTAGTTCTCTGGACCTGTTCCTCTTCACTAGCACCTGGTTCATATTTCAGATAATCCCTCCTATATAGCTCGTATCTCACTTATAATCTCAACAAGATAATCGACAACAGATTTTTTCAAATCCATCGGATGAACTTCCTTAGCTAGGTAAGCTCTCTCAAATGAATCGTAAGAATCAAACTCTACATTGCCCCCATACTTTTCTGGTCTTTTTATCTCAAAAGCACCGGTAATTTTTGGGAATAGTATAAGACGGGCTATTTGGAGTAGAGGATTCTCTTCCTTTACGCCAACAGGGCAATACGCTTTATTAATTTTTTCCTTTATGGCATCTTCTCCATCCCTAATAGAAATCATACTATCGGGCTTAGAAGAGCTCATTTTATCCCCAGGGCCGGTAAGTGATGAAATAAGCGGGGTATGTAAACATACAAATTCCTTGTAATTAATTTTTGAAGAAAGTTCCCTGCCAAGCATATGAATCTTTCTCTGCTCAATCCCTCCGATTGCGACATCCACTCCCAAATATTTAATATCGACAATCTGTAAAAACGGGTATAGGACTTGAGAAACTCTTGCATGTTCAATGTCCCTAGCAATTACCTGCATACTCCTTAGTGCTCTATTGATAGTTGTATCTAAAGAAAGTGTGAACACATCATCAACGTACTCTAATGATCTTTCAAAAGAAGAACCCAATATATATTCTGCTGATCTCAATCCAAATGCCTTAAACGTTTCTTCCCATATTGAGGTCTGCTCATGTATCCATTTCCAGTCCCCTTTTCTATTAAGCCACGTGTGCCAATCAGCAAATAATACCTTTACTTTAAATCCTGCTTTTTCCATGTCTTTTAGTTTTGACATTGTCACAAGATGCCCAAGATGGACATCACCTGAAGTTTCGTAGCCACAATAGCATACTGGTTCACTTTTCATTGTCAATAAATTTCTTAGCTCATCTTCCGTAACAATTTCTTCAGTATTTCTAGTAATAATCTCTAATCTATCGTCCATGTTGAACACCTTAATTATTAGTATTTATTTCTTTCTCATTTTAATAAATTTAAGATAAAATAATAAGTAAATAAATTTAGGAACATCTATTGCCGTAAAATGCGACTTCTCATCACCATAGATAGTTTCAATTGGAACTTCCTTGACCTTCATATGTAGCTTTCCCACATAGTATAAAATTTCTGTTTCTATGTTGTATCTTTCTGACTCTAAATGCATTTTTTCTAAAAACTCTTTTCTGACAGCCCTATAACCTGATTGAGTATCTTTTATATTAACGCCAAAGAACAATCTTATCAAAGCAGAAGATGCTTTATTTGAAAATTTTCTAGCTACAGGCATACTGCTTATGTTCCCTAATAGTCTTGAGCCTATGGTGATATCCATTCCATCATTTCTGATAGGCCCAATTAGTTTATCTATATCTTCTGGATTGTGTTGGAGATCTGCGTCAAGAAAGATAATAATGTCTCCTTTGGCTTCTTTAATTCCAGTTCGCATAGCCCTTCCTTTACCGTAGTTAACTTCATGGGTCACAACCTTTGTACCAGTTATTTTTGCTACTTCTCCAGTGTTGTCCGTGCTCCCATCGTCTACTATTATGATCTCAAAAACGTTTTTTGGTATCCTCTTAACGACTTCATGAAGACTTTTCTCTACGTTAAATGAAGGGATAACTACTGAAACTCGTTCCATAGAAACGCAATAAAAAGAAGGCTTATAAATCTTAAGATAATAGACTGTATCTCTTAGAGCATACTTAGCCAATTCAATCAATATCAATAAAAAGTTTTATAAGGCAATGAAAAGGCTTTAAGAAAAAGGTGAATCCATGAAGAGAAGAATAAAAAATCTTTTGAGGAGCATCAAGAAAAGTGGAGCGTATCCTCAGAAGGTAAATTTCAAAAAGAGAAAGAAAGAGAAATATTACCCAGCGCTCAGAAGCTAAACACAACTTTTTTAAAATATATTTTAATTAATTTATGGGTTCATTAGACATATGGGTAGTTAGAATAAGACAATTTTGGATTGAAATCGCATAGGAATTATTGAAGTAAAAGCAATAATTTCAGTGTTAATCGTAATTACCTTAAATGTATCCATCAAATCGTATATTTTATATCCTTCTATATCCTTTTCATTATCGGTGTTAACATGAAAGATGGCGTATTTTATGGAAAAGGAGTAAATAAAGTAAAAAACGAATATCCCGAAATTTATGAAGCATTGGTAAAGCTAGACGAAGCAGTTTTTACTGGAAGGGTATTGGAATATAGGACTCAAAAACTTGTGGCTTTGGGAATAACAGCAGCCAGATCTGATGAAACTGCGACAAAAAGACAGATGATTTCAGGCATGAATGAATTTAATATAACTAAGGATGAAATAGTTGACGTTTTAAGGGTCGTTTTATTAACTGCAGGTATGCCTGCATTCAATAAAGGAATGAGAATCTTAGATGAGATAGAAAAAAAGTAATTAGTTTATTTATTTATTTTTTCAAAACTCAATTCTTATATATAACAAAAGTATAACAAGATATGAGATAGATTACTATGAAAGGTGTAGAAATATCCTGCCCGCATTGTAATAAGAAGATATTAATCCCCGAAAGTACACTAGTCAAGATGATAGAAACGTATCAGAAAGATAAGGTAGAAGAAACTCCACCCGAAATTTCAATCCCTATAGAAGAACCAGAAGAAGAAATATCCATTCAAAAATTAGAGTGTGAACTTACCTCAAAGAAAGAGCAACTAGCCGAGGTTATGGTAAAGCTTGAAAGAAATCAAGCAGATTTTACAAGGGTTGTTAAAAGGAGCATTAAGCCAGAGGATATGTATCGGATACAAAAAGAGAGAACAATTCTTATGCAAAAAGCAAAGGATCTTCGGGAAGAGATTGCATCAATAAATATCCAAATGGGCAAGCAAGAAAGTAAATCAAATAGGGTGAAGTATCTTTAATCTTTTATTTTCATTGTGCTGCTTTTAGTAAGGAAAATACTTTTGAATTGCCAGTAGTAAAGATTTTATAGTTCTCCATTTTCATATAAATGGCGATAAAATGATATGTAAAAATTGCAATAAAGATATAGATGATTCGGCAAAGTACTGCCCTGAATGCGGCAGTTCAACTGGGAGTAGAGATGAATTTTATGTTGATTCAGACCACCTAATAGAGGAGATAAAGAAGATTATTGATGAAGGTATTGCAACAAGAATCATTATAAAGGATGAAAATGACAAGACACTGCTTGATATACCTCTTGCTGCAGGATTAGTTGGAGCATTAATTGCACCATGGCTTGCTGCACTTGGAGCAATAGCGGCACTAGTTGTAAAATGCAAGATAATTGTAGAAAAACCAAATTGAATTTTACCTTTTAATATAATAAATTATTTAAACTAGTTAATCTTTTACGGAACAGGTGAAAAAAATTGAATACATCTGAAGATATCACTATTATTGAAACTAAAAAGATTGATGTTAACGGCCCTATTATAATAGAAGGCGTTCCAGATATGGGTCTTGTGGGGTCAATTGCTGTAAGCCACATGGTTTTGGAGCAAAATTTTGAAGAAGTTGGATATATTAAATCTGAACTTTTTCCACCTGTAATGGTAGTTCATGAGAGAAAAGTTTTAAATCCCGTCAGAATATTCCAAAAGGAAAAGTTTATTGTCATCTTATCAGAAATCCCAATTGATCCAAAAGTAGGGTATATTCTAGCAAAGAGGCTCACTGAGTGGTACAAAGAAAAAGGTGCAGAGCTTATCATCTCAATAAGTGGTACTCCAATTCAAGAGAGAATAGATATCGAAGAACCTGAAATCTTTGGTACTTCGAATAATAAGGCTATACTAGAAAAAATGGAAGAATCTGGAGTTAAAGTCCTTGAGGAAGGATTCATATCTGGTTTTTATGCATTAATTCTCAAAAATTCAATTGAATTAAATCTAAATTCATCCATATTATTGGCCCAGTGTTATCCAAGCTACCCAGATCCGGGTGCTGGGGCCTCAGTCCTCAAAGTATTGAATAAAATGCTCAATTTGAACATAGACACCAAACAATTGATTGATCAAGCCGAAGAATTAAAGGTAAATTACAGGGCTTTAATGGAGCAGACAAATGTATCCATGCAGAGTGAGCCTAAAGTAGAAGTGCCAACTATGTACAGGTAGATCCTATGATAAAAAGGTACTATATTATCAAAGAAACTGCAAATAATTCAGTTAGGCATACCTATTGGCAGATCAATTACTGTGGATGCAACAACGTTGAGCCTTTGGCAGAATTTAGGGACACAAAAGAAGCTCTGTTTGTGACTCTTGACATGCCGTGTGTAGAAAAAGAAAAGATTGAGGTAACATCAGAAGAAAACTGTGTTAGGATTTTCGCACCTACAAGAAAAGGATTCTGCTACAATAAAGACATCAATCTTCCTTTTTCAACTGATCCAGAAAAAGTTTCTGCCGCTTTCAGAAAAGGCGTATTACTCCTTGAAATACCAAAAAAAATAAAGCACTATAAAATAGAAATAAAATAGATTATTTTTTGTCTATGAAGCTGTTCTTATTTTTTTGTCAGCTCATCAAGTATTCTCATACCTTTTGTGAAGGCAGGCTGTCCGGAAAGTAAAAGTACTACTCTTAGTACATCTGCTATCTCTTCTTGAGTAACTTTTAGCTCTTTCATAGTGGAGCGCATCTGTTTTTCTGTTGCAGTTTCATCACAGTGTGCTGCAGTAATACCAATTGCAATTAGCTTCTGTGTTTTGTAATCAAGAACTTTCCCAGTATATACAACTTCATTTAAATCTGCTATAACATCGTAGATTTCTTTATATTCTCTTTTTACTTTACCCATTCCTTTTCCATAAAATATATGGTCTTTCATTTTATCACAAGTGTTTAATTGATTTAATCTATATAAACGTAATTATTTTAGAAAATAATCAAAAGACATTTAATCAACTATTTCATTTTTAGGTTATGGAGGAGCTTTTACTTCTTTCTATTGGATTTGGGGTGGGATTATCCGGAGCTATAGCCCCCGGACCATTATTCACGGCCACAATAAAAGATACCTTAAAGTACGGGCCTCTCACAGGTCCAATGATGTGTATTGGGCATTTATTTGTAGAAATCTCAATAATACTCGGATTAGCGCTGGGTGTTTCCTATGTTATCAATATCCCTATAGTACGTGCATTGATAGGGGTTGTTGGTGGAATTGGATTGCTCTACCTTGGTTATCAAATGATTAAAGAAAGAAAGAAATTTGAAAGTATTTCAGAGGAGTCAATTAAAAATATAGGTGCCAACACAAGGGAATTAAAAAACGATCTTTTGCCTCCTATTAAGACAGGATTTGTGTTCACGATTTTAAATCCTGCAATGTTTATCTGGTGGTTTACAATTGGAAACAGTCTTATAATGAGGGGGCTTGCAATAGGATTTATGGGTGTATTTATGTTGTTTATTGGGCATTGGTTTGCAGATGTTTCATGGTATACCTTTCTATCAGTTTCATTATCCAAAGGCAAGAAGTTTATAAGCAAAAAAGTCTATGAGGTAATTCTTTTAGCTTGTGGAATTTTTTTACTGTACCTAGGAATTACTTTTTTATATGAATCCATTCCATATTTTAGCAACTATATCTAATACTTTTATACTTATAATTGTTAATATTATTATATGCTTGAAATAGACGGTAGTTTTGGTGAGGGTGGGGGCCAGATACTTAGGACATCCCTAGCACTATCAGTTTTAAAGAGAGAGCCAGTCCACATCTTTAACATAAGAAAAAACAGGCCAAAAGAGGGATTGTCCCACCAGCACACAAAGACTATATCTGCAATAGCTGAATTAACAGGCTCAAATGTCCTAGGCAACTCCCTTTATTCTACTGAAATTAAATTCACACCAAAAAATGAATTCAAGAGAAAGATAACAATTGATATTGGGACTGCCGGAAGTATCGCTTTATTATTGCAGTCTTTAATGACATTTTTACAGTTTTTAGAAAATAAAACAACTGTTGGGGTCTATGGGGGAACTAATGTACCTTGGAGTCCGCAGGTGGACTACCTAAAAGAAGTAACTGTGCCAACTTTGGAGAGAATGGGCTACAAGATTAAAATTATAGAAGTACAAAGAGGCTACTACCCTGAGGGCAGAGGCTATGTCGAGATAGAAGTCAATCCAATCAAAAAACTAAAATCGATTCAAATAGATAAATTTGAAAAATCACAAAAGATTGATGGTGTTTCTTATTCGACAAATCTCCCTGAAAATGTGGCTGAGAGGCAAAAGAAATCTGCAAGAGGATTGATTTTTAGAGAAGGAATCACGCCAAATATCAAATTAGAAATAAAAAAAGATTCAAGTAATAGGATGGGCTCTGGCATCTTCTTATTTTCTAGGGATAAAAACTCAATTATAGGAGATGGTGCGCTTGGAGCAAGGGGGAAGAGAGCAGAAGAAGTTGGGGAGGAAGGTGCAAGGCGATTCTTAGAGAAATACTCCAGTGGGTGTGATCATCATCTATCTGATCAGATAGCTCCATATATGGTGCTTGCAAAAGGGAGATCTTCTATCTTCGCAAAGCAAACTTCCCATTTAGAAACAAACTTATCAATTTTAGAAAAATTTTATGATGTTAAGTTTTTATGGGAGGACGACTTATTGGAAGTAGAAGGTGTTGGATTTCATAATACTTATATAGATTAAATCTTTACAGGTTAGGGGTGAGGGAATGAGTGAATTGAAAAAAGTATCTGAATTTATTTATGAGATTGAAAAAAAAGGCGAGATGAATGTGCCTGCGAGAATATATGCTGACGATGCATTAATCACAAAAATGAAAGAAGATCTTACGTTAAAGCAAGCTCAAAATGTATCGTGTCTTAATGGAATTGAAGGATATTCTTTTGTCATGCCAGATGGCCATCAGGGGTATGGATTTCCCATCGGGGGAGTTGCGGCGATGGATTATGAAAGTGGAATTATATCCCCTGGGGGCGTAGGTTACGATATAAATTGTGGGGTCAGACTCCTTAAATCAAATTTAACTCATGATGATGTATTTGAGCAAAGAAAGGAAATAATTGATCATATTTTTAAAAATGTTCCTTCTGGCCTTGGATCCCAAGGTAAGGTAAAACTATCCTCTAAGGATTTGGACGAAGTTCTTATGGTTGGTGCTAAATGGGCAGTTGAAGAGGATTACGGCTGGAAAAAAGATCTTAAAAATATTGAAAGTGAAGGCAGTGTGGAGGGAGATCCAACAAAAGTTAGTAACAATGCAAAAAAAAGAGGGGCGCCTCAACTTGGAAGTCTTGGCAGCGGCAATCATTTCCTTGAAATGCAGATTATAGATGAAATTTTTGATGAAAAAATCGCATCTGGATTTGGGCTCAAAGAAGGGCAGATTTGTTTTATGATGCATACTGGATCTAGGGGTTGTGGACACCAGATATGTTCTGACTACATCCAATTAATGGAAGGTGCATACAAGAAATACAACATAAAAATACCTGATAGGGAGTTAGTTTGTGCTCCAATCCATTCAAAAGAGGGTGAAGATTATTTTAAGGCCATGGGATCAGGCGCCAATTTTGCATGGGCGAATAGGCAGATGATAACACACTGGATAAGGGAGTCTATTGGTAGTGTGATTAAACAAGATCCAGAAGATCTAGGATTGGATGTTCTTTTTGATGTGGCCCATAATATTGCAAAGATAGAAAAGCATAATGGCAAAAAATACTGTGTTCATAGAAAAGGTGCTACAAGGGCATTTTGGAAAGGGAGAGGGGAACTTCCAAAAGAGTATGAAGATATTGGACAGCCTGTCATAATACCTGGTGATATGGGGACTGCTTCTTACGTTATGGTTGGAATCAAATCCTCTAGCCAAACATTTGGCTCTACATGCCATGGCGCAGGCAGGATTCTCTCAAGAAGCGCAGCTATTAAGAAATTTAGGGGGGAAGACATAATAAAAAAATTAGAGAAGGAAAAAATTTATGTCAAAGCCGCATCGCCAAAAGTAGTTGCAGAAGAGGCCCCTGACGTGTATAAAGACATCCACAATGTTATTGACGTGTGCGACAAAGCGGGGTTAGCAAAAAAGGTAGCAAGATTACGGCCAATGGGGGTAGCTAAGGGATAGTTAATTTTTAATGTAACCTTCAATGCTTTGGTCCCACATTTTGTAAAAGAAATCTCTAAGTTTATTTATTGTTTTTTTATCAGAAGTAACTATTCCGGCTTCAAAGTGGTCATAGAAACTGTCTCTTGTAAGGTCTGCAGATGATACCATAGCCTCCCTATCATCAGAAACTATGAATCTTGCATGGCATTCCCTATTTACCCTTGCTTCTACACCGCCACTCTTTAAGATTTTAAATGCCTTTTTATTACCAGGTCTTGTGATATGTCTGAATATGGCCTTAACTTTTGTTCCTTTTTTTGCAACATCCACAATAAAGGATACAATTGAGTCATCTAGATACCCTGCAATTAATAATTCATTTTGCGACTTAACGATTAGATTTATTGACCTGTCCTTTATAATTTTGTCCTGAGGTGTTGTAAAAATCACTTCAAATGGGGATTCTAATGGAGGTAGCTCTTCGTAGATGACCTTCTTAGACTCAATTTCGGCTTCTAAGACTCCATCCAATTGGTAATAAACTAGGGGGTCTGCCACTATACATTCAGTAATTTTGTCTATGCTTCCCCATAATTCATCAAGTTTTTTTGGATCGCCGTGATTTAAAAATACCTTCTTCGGCGGCTCATCAAGCGATGAAACATAGTCAACAAGCTGTGAATGATCTGAATGTGCAGAGAATTCAACCCATTCTACCCTGCAATTAATTTTCTTCATATCCCCTTCTTCATCCTTGAATTCCCTTAATCCATCTAAAATTTGCCTGCCGAAAGTATCTTCAACCTGATACCCAACTAGTATAAGGGAGTTGTTTTTATTGGGAGCCCAATGCTTAAAATAATCAATAACTGGCCCTCCAGACATCATCCCTGCAGTGGTAACGACTATAATCGGCTCACTTGACTGGATTATTTTTTTTCTATTCCAGACTTCTCTAAACATAGGGCTGTTAAAAGGACTTTCATGTTTGAATAGATTGAACATACTTTTGTTCAGCCAATCAGGATAGTTATCATAGATATCATTTGCTCTAAGAAGCATACCCTCAACATATATAGGTTGGGATATAAGGCCTTTCTCCTTTGCCTCTTTTAGAATCATCATTATGTCCTGTCCTCTGCCTAAAGCAAAGACAGGTATGAGTACGTTTCCTTTTTTTTTCTTTGTTTCCTTGATTATCTGAATTAGTTCTTTTTCCCTTTCCTTTGTAGGTGGATGTATGTCATTTTTCATCCCATACGTTGACTCAAGTATCAAAAAGTCTACACTTGGAATCCCTTTTTTAACGGGGTTCATAGTTTTGACATCAGAACCTATATCCCCTGTATAGAGTAGCCTTCCATACGGAGTGTCAAGACATATTTGAGCCGCACCCAGGATATGCCCTGCATCGTAAAAAGTGAGAGATATATCCCCATTTATATAAATTTTTTCTTCATAATTAAGAGTAACTGCATGATTTAGCTCTTTTCGTATATCCTCTTGATAATATGGTGGTTTCTCTCCCTGAAGCTCTTGAACTTTAATATAATCTTTTTGAATTAATAGGGCTAGATCCAAAGTCGGTCTAGTAAAATAAATAGGGCCATTGTAGCCAACAGAATAAAGATACGGTGCATATCCGCAATGATCAAGATGTGCATGAGATATGATAACAGCTTCGATTGCAGAAATATTAACATCAGAAAAATCTGGATAAGTTCCATCCCCGGAAATTTTTACACCGCAGTCAAGGATGAATATTCTTCCATCGATATTAACTTCAACACAAGATCTTCCAACTTCGCCGGCAGCACCTAACCATCTTATCTTCATGCAAGCTCAAAAGTAATAACCTTTAAAAGATTTGCCAAACGATAAAGTATTATGGAGCTTCAATACCATATAAAGTGCAAGGAAGGGGATGTTTTCCCTTACGTAATAGTACCCGGGGACCCGGACAGAGTCCACCTAATTGGTAGTTTCATGGAAGATGTAAAGAAAATTGCATCTAACAGAGAGTATACTACAATTTCCGGTTACTATCGTGGTGTTGGGATAAGCGTTACCTCAACAGGCATTGGCGCACCTTCAACTTCCATAGCAATAGAAGAGCTTGCTAGAATAGGTGCAAAGACCTTAATCAGAGTTGGAAGCACTGGAGCATTAAATGAAAATATTAAATGCGGGGATTTAGTAATAAATACCGCTTCAGTAAGATATGATGGTGCAACAAAAGACTATGTCAATCCATTTTACCCAGCTGTTGCATCTTATGATGTAACTTTAGCATTAATTGAAGCATGTGAAAAGTTACAATACAAGTACCATGTTGGAATTGGAGCTAGTAAGGATACATTTTATGGCGGTCAAGAAAGGCCTTCTTTTAAGAATTATCACCAATCATTTATGGATAATTTGATAGATGACCTTGAAAATGCAAACGTATTGAATCTAGAGATGGAAGCGTCAACTGTCTTTACACTATCGAGCCTATTTGGACTTAGATCTGGGGCGATATTGGCTGTATTTGGAAATCGTAAAACCCAGGAGTTTAAAGTGAAGGGAGAAGAGGAAGCTATAAAAGCAACGCTTGAATCGGTAAAGATCCTATCAGATTGGGATAAAATTAAAGAAATTACAAATAAAAAATACCTTTATCCTTCTCTACTTTAAAATAGCAAATGTTTTAAAATGACCTAAATTTATTACATTAATCATGCCGTTGTAGCAAAGCTCGGCCATGCGCTAGACTCGTAATCTAGTTCAACGGGGGTTCAAATCCCCCCAACGGCTTCCGATTTTAATTCAAAATCACTCGGCTTAGTATATAAATAAAAATGAAATTACTGCAAGATTGGCCCTAAAATTAGCTTGTATCCTTTATCTTTTATAGGTTACACTTATCTTGTTTATGGAGAATACAACTATACAGTTTTTTAGTTCTAGATGAAACAAGTTGTCCCTACAAAATCTCTAAGATAATCATTGATCCCTTCTTCGCTCAAATAATTAATCAGGACACTAAAAGAATGTTTGTATTTTAGATTAATAAAAATAAAAATATATTATGGCGCTTCTGAAACAGGCCCTGAGAAAATTTCGTCCGCCGTTTTTACCTTTGTCAGATGATCCAATCTTTTTTCAACTTCCTCAAGACTCTTTTTCATTTTTTCTATTTCTTTTCTAATAACTTTAATGTCTTTATCTCTCATTATATCACATCCATTATACCCAAGGGAAGGAAACTATAAACATCGCATACAATTTCATTACAGATTAAATAGTTAGTTAAGCTATCTCCTAGCCCCACTATATACTACTCCTTCAATATTTATATATTTTTGGATTTAAAATTACACATTCAAAATCATTATCTCCAATAATCTTAATAACTGATTCTATATAATCAATTCAAAATTATGGGTAGGTAAGATAAATGAAATTAAATGATTTTGAAAGAATGGTCTATGAAGGATTAATGAAGTGCGATAATCTAGAGGATTGTAATACTATCGTCAAAGAATCAATAAATATGTTGAATGAATTCAAAGACGATGATAATTACAGGCCGTATTATTTAATGACTCTTTCAAATCTTTCTACGATGCTTCAGATGATGGGCCACTCTTTATCTGTAGAACAATTTAAAGAAGAACTTAACAAAATAGTTGAACTATAACTATAAATAGTAGTAAAATCTATACTTATCTCCTTTATTTATTCCTTCTATGTTTTCATTTATTAGGATAAAGCCACTTGAGTTAGAAATAGAGGATATCACTCCAGAGCCAGAAAGCCTTATTGGATAGATTTCATTATTTTTTAATATACACCTTACAAATTCAACTCTGCCCAACTCAGAGGAATAATTCTCAGAAAAATTCAATTCAACTGATTTTAATAAATTCGTTTTGAGTATACTCTCTAGATAATGAATCACAAAAATATAAAACTGTACAAAAGATGCAACTGGATAACCAGACATTATGAATATCGGGATATCTTGGATGGCAAATCCTAATGGTTTGCCAGGTTTTATTGTCACCCCGTGGAATAATATATTATCAATTAGTTTAGGGAGATAATCTTTTTTTCCAAATGAACTCCCCCCAGTTATTAGTATTATATCAGAATCATTTTTTGATATTTTTATTGCATTTAGTATTTCTTCTTGATCATCTGAGACTCTTATTTGGTGACTTACATCGCACATGGATTTCCTTACAAGTGATGATAGCATTATAGAATTTGAATCAATGATTTTCCCATCACTTGCTTCATCTGCCCTGTCCACTAATTCATCACCAGTTACAATAATTGAAACTCTTGGACGTTTCTTAACATTGATTTTCTCTATTCCAAGAGACTTTAATAAGGAAAGGTGCTCAGGGGCCACAATTGTTCCTTTTTTTAATATTAAATCCCCTTTTCTAATGTCCTCCCCTTTTCTTGAAACATGCATATATGGAAAAACTTTTTTATAGACTTTGATTGTTTCATTCTCTCTTTCGGTAAATTCTTGCATTACTACTGAATCAGCCCCTTTAGGGATCATTGCACCTGTCATGACTTCTATTGCCTCTCCTACTGATACTTCCGTCTTTGAAATAGTTCCTGCAGTAATAGAATCAATAACTTTTAGGGTAACATATGATCCTTCTGAAATTGTAAAAGTGTCTTTAGCCTGTATAGCATAACCATCCATCGCAGACCTGTCAAAAGCGGGAGAATCTATATCAGAAAAGATATCTTTAGAGACCACCCTATCAATAGATTCTTCTACTCCTATAATCTCAGAAGAAAATTCCTTTGAGTAGGATCTTAATAATTCCAATGCCTTGGCATATGGCATTAATGATTTAAACTCATTCATTTACTCCCTCAGATGTTTTATCAAATGCCCTGCCTCAGAAATTATGATATTAATGCCTAATTTTGCAGCATTGAGGCTTCCAGGTAAGCAGAATATGATTTTGTCTCCAATTGTGCCACAAAGTGCGCTTGAAATAATACCGGGAAAACCTATTTCTTTGTAGCTTAGATGTCGAAATACTTCGCCAAAACCAATTACTTCCTTATCAAGCAACTGTTTTACAGTTTGTATGGTAACATCTCTCTTTGTAATACCAGTACCGCCAGTTGTCACAATACAGTCGACATCGCCTAAAATCTCTAAGATAGTCTTTTTTATTTGTTCGCCATCATCAGGCACTATTGTTTTTTTTATAACTTGATTTGTCTCTGACAATTTTTCTGCTATATATTTACCCGATCTATCTTCAGCTAAACCTTTGCTACAGGAATCAGATACTGTGATTATCCCATATTTTAAGCTCTTAGGGGCCTTGTTTTTATGTTCCTCGGAAGACATATTTATTTCTCCTTTTTAGTAACTTTTATCTGGCTAATTTCAGTATCTGGATACTGGCCAGAGTTATCCTTTTCATTTGATTTCACCATATCCCATATGGTAAGTAATGCAACAGATACACCTGTTAGTGCCTCCATTTCAACGCCAGTTTTTGATTCAGTTTTTACTGTGCAAATTACACGTATCGACTCTCTCTTAACATCAAAATCTATTTCCACCTTATTAATTGGGAGTTCGTGACAAAGAGGTATTATGTTAGATGTCATTTTAACTGCTTGGATTCCTGAAATCTGTGCAGTTGTCAAAACATTCCCTTTTGTAATCTTGTTTTTCTTAATCAAATTTATTGTGTCTTTCTTAAGTTTTATTTCACCTTCGGCTGTTGCCGTTCTAACAGTAATATTTTTTGAAGTGATATCAACCATCTTTACTCCCTTATCGGATGAGTGTGAAAACATGACTATGCACCTCCATGCCAGAATATTCCATCTTCCCCATACTCTTTTTTGAAGATAGGAACTTCCTCTTTAATCCTCTCAAGTATATACTTAGCAGCTTCAAAGGATTTTGTCCTATCTATTGATTTGACAATTATTAAAACAATTGAGTCCCCGACGCATAATTCTCCATATCTATGTATGATCAAACATTCTACAATTGAATATATGTTTTTAGCATCGGCCTCAATTTCCAAAAGTTTTTTTTCTGCCATTTCAACATAGGCATCTAGTTCCAATTTTATGACTTTCTTATCGTTTATTTCCGATTTAACTGTACCTAAAAAAATAACTGAAGCCCCACATTTATCATTTTTTATTTTTTTTAGTTCTTCATCTATGCTGAAATCTTCTTTTTTTATTTTGATCATTTTATCCCCCGCTGGGAGGTATCATTATGGCGAGCTCATCACCGTCATGTAGTTTAACATCGCTCTTTACATACTCTTGATTCAGTGACAAAACAATGTTTTCTTTATTTTCTATATTATATTTTTTCATAATTATTCCCAAAAGATCATCTGTAGTTGTATCACTACTTACTTCCATTTGCTCGTGAGTAACTCCTGTCTTTTCCTTAAAGAATGCAAAATATTTAATTGTTATCTTCATTCTAGCACCAATAAGGCGTTTTTGTTTTAATGGAAAAAATCAATTTATCCTTTAATTTTTTATGATCTGAAAAATCCGATATTTTGATCAAATTATCATTTCTAAATAGACAGTTTTTAATTTCGCCTTCACTTGTTACTCTTATACTTGAACAATTATTACAGAATACAGTATTATGCATAGATCTCACTACTTCAATTTCTTGGGGCACAAAATATTTCTTTCGTCTCTGTTTTTCTCTTTCAACAATCTTAATTGAATGTTTCTCTAAGTATTCTTCGATAGGGACTAGGCTTGCATAGTTTTCTTTGTAAAACTTGGAGTCTGTACCATTCTTATCCGATATTAATTCGATTAATTGGAGAACCATTCCCTCTTTTGTGTAATTTATTAAATTTTTAATCTCTCTATAATTTCTTTGCATTACTACCATATTTACCTTAATTGGAAAAATCTTTTCTTCATATGTTTTTTCTATTCCGGCTAATACTTCCTGTAGTTTATTTTTTCCAGTAATGCTCTTATATACATCTTCATTTAATGTATTCAAGGTGACATTGACTCTAGATATCCCTGCCCTTTTTAAATCAGAAATAGTATCACTCAACAAAACTCCATTTGTTGATATAGATATATCATCCATATATTTTGAAGCAATTTCAATGATTTCTACTATGTCCTTCCTTAAAAGAGGCTCCCCTCCTGTAAACCTTACTTTTTTTATCCCCAAGTCTTTAGAAACTTTTAGGAGATCCTCAATATCTTCCTTTTTTATCTCATTTTTAACATTGTTAGCTTGAGAACACTCACCTTCATGGTGGCAATATATGCAATTTAGATTACACCTTTGAGTTAATGCAGTTCTAAGCACTTTTACTGGCAACTCTGACATATTAATCTCCCAACAGTATTACTTCTAACTCTTCACCTTTATCAACAAATTCAGTGTTCTCCCCGATGATGGCAATTCCTTCTGCTTTTAAAAAACTTGATATTGCACCACTGCCACGAAATACAGAATAAAATTCTTTTCCATCTATCCTTACAGGTAAGAAATCTTTTCTGCCTCTTGTAGAATAGATTCTTTCATTTGTAATTAATTTTTTAACTTCCATTTTTTTTTCTAGGCCCGCCATCTTAAAGACAAAAGGCAATACTAGAATATTAAATAGTACATATGAGGATGTGGGATGCCCAGGGAGACCAAAAATGAGCTTGCCATCTTTTAGGCCCACCAAAGTTGGCTTCCCGGGTTTAATACTTATGCCGTGAATTATTAGCTTACCAAAACTTTTTATCGCTTCTTCTACAAAATCTCTTTCTCCTTTTGATGCACCAGCAGAGAGTATTATCATATCATAGTTACTTGCTTCAATCAATTTTGAAAGTATTTCTTCTTTGCTGTCCTTTGCTACGCCCAGATTATAAGTTTCACAGCCCAATTTTTCTAACTTTGAAGAGATATAGAATGAATTCACATCGTATGTTTTTCCAAAATCTAGAGCTTCCCCGGGAAGCACTATTTCGTTTCCCGTAGAAAAAACTCCGACTTTTAGTTTTTTATAAACCCTGACTGTTTTAAGGCCCAGCCCTGAAAGTAATCCAACTACCTTGGGTGTAATAAAGGTTTTTTTAGGTAGGATACAGTTTCCCATTTTTATGTCATACCCTACTTTCATTACATTTTCTCCAGGTGTAATCCCCTTTGTGATTGTGATATAATCCTCTTGAAGTTGTACATTTTCTATCATGACAACAGAATCTGCACCTTCGGGCACAGGGGCACCTGTAGCTACATATGAACAAGTATTTTTTTCTACAAAAAATTTAGGGGCACTTCCTGCATTGATACTTTCAATTAATTTAATTTTTATAGGAGAAGTTTCGCTAGCTTTGAAAGTATCCTCTGACCTAACGGCATACCCATCCATTTGGGATTTGGGGTAATGTGGAACATCAATAGGAGAAATTAAATCATCTGATAGAATTCTATTTAATGAAGATATAACGGGGATCTCCTCTGACTTCAACTCAAAAGATATGCTATCTTGAATTTTTTTTATAGCTTCTTCATAAGTATCAAGCTTTAAGAACTTCAAATAATCCCTCTGTTCCGATTCATTTCTTAATAACTTGAATTGAAGTTGCTTTAAAAAATATATTGATGTTTTTGCCCTCTTTGATATTTAAGTTTTCAATGGACTGCTTTGTAACTGCAGCTTCAACTTGAAATCCGCAATCTATCCTTACTATGTTGTAAAATCCATGCTTTATTACATCAGAAACTACACCTTTAAACACATTTCTTGCACTAGTGTTGCCTTTGCCAATTACAACATCTTCAGGCCTTATAATCAATCTGACTTCATCGCCAACTTTAAAGTGATTTGAGATGGCAACAATTTTTTTTCCTTTTATTTCAATGACAATTTCTTCATTTCTTTTTTCTATGACTTTGCCCTCCCAAATGTTTTCAATTTTGACAAAGCGAGCGATTTCTTTAGTTTTTGGTTTATAGAAAATTTCCTCTGGTGTTCCCACTTGGACAATTGTTCCATTCATTATTATGCCTATCCTATCTGCAAGTATCATCGCTTCTTCCTGACTATGCGTGACGTGGATGAAGGTGATGCCTTCCTTTCGGTGGAGCTCTTTCATCTCAGATATTAGATTTGCCTTTGTATTTTCGTCTAATGCAGAAAATGGCTCATCTAAAAGTAAAACCTTAGGATTTGTTGCAAGAGCCCTGGCAAGAGCCACTCTTTGTTGCTCTCCTCCGCTTAGTGTAGTTACGTCTCTATGCATCAAATTTTGAATCTTAAACATTTTCGATAATTCTTTTAGCTTATTATCAATCTCTGTTTTAGACATATTTCTGAGTTTCATCCCATATTCAATATTTTTTCTAACTGAGAAATGAGGGAAAAGTGAATAATCTTGGTATAAGAATCCAAGATTTCTTTTTTCCGGGACTTCATAAGTAATGTCTTTTCCTTCTATGAAAATTTTCCCTTTATTTGGGATGTATAAGCCTACGATAAGTTCAAGTAGCAATGTTTTTCCTGATCCAGTAGGGCCTAAGATAACGAAGTATTCGCCTTGTTTGACTTCTAATGAAACATTTTTTAGTTCAAACTCTCCCCAATTATTGCTTATATCTTTGACCCTTATCATATTCTCACTTTTTTCTCGATATTAGTCTTAAAAACAGAAATATAACAAAACATAATAAAATTAATAATACGGCAATGGGTTGTGACTCTTTAAGCCCACCAGTATTAAATCTATAGAATATCATTGTAGCGGCAATCATAGGGTAATATGCAATTACAACAACAGCGCCAAATTCACTAATCCCTCTTGCCCAGCTCATAATTGCTCCCGAAACTAAATGATGGTATGAAAGAGGAAGTGCTATTTGGTAGAATGATTTCAGTTGGGATGCTCCTAGAGTTCTAGCAACTCGTTCATAGTTTGGATTGACACTTTTGAATCCCTCTTTTGCTGAATTAACAAACAGTGGATAGCTCACAAAAAACATTGCGATAACTACCCCCCAAAGTGAATCCTGGAATACTATCCCGAGATTTCCAAAGACGGTACCTAGCGTACTTCGTCTGGATAGGAGAGAAAATAATGCAATTCCGGCCACCGTATGGGGGATTATAACGGGGATATCTATTATTGATTCAATTAAATTTTTGCCGTAAAATTCATTTCTTGCAATTACATAAGCAAGAGGAACTCCCAGCAATATCGCCAAAATTGTTGCTAGAAAAGATGAATATAAAGTGAACATAATTGATTTTAGTACGTATTGATCTTTTAATATTGCAATAAAATTTGCAGGACTCAATATTAACTGTTTATATAACATATTAAATAGAGTACCAACTACAAAAACTATTATGGTAATCCCAATAAAGAAAAAAATGAAGGAAAAAGGATTCCTTCTAAATTCAAGTTTTATTCTCTTTTTCATTAATTATCAGCCACATATTTTAGTAATATTTGTGGAACTTTTGTTTTATCGGGCCCTGCTATTGCTGGGATCACTGGAGGCTGACCATCTTCCTCGAAGACTTTTTGCCCAAATTCGTCTATCATATATTTAACGAATTCATTTGCTAATTCTACATTTGGTGCATTTTTTGGAACTGTAACGCCATAGACTATAGGCTTTCCTGTTTGTGTCTTTCCATCCGCAGTTTTAACTTGCACTCTCTTATAAGTATCTGTGTAAGCTACATCGCTTAGATTGATAGATCCGGGCAGTCTGATATACTTCATATCATTCTGAACAGCAACAGAAATATATTCCCATGCATAATCAAGCCCGCCATCTTGTACCATTGAAACTAGTTCTACAGATTTGTTTCTTATAGTTAACTTATTAGTAGCAGGAGCTAAATTTTCTGGCGTAGTTATTACATAAATTCCGTTAACTTCGTCTACAGTAATTTTTGATTTGGAGGTTATTAAATTTTCAAATATTTTATCGTCTTTATATTCTAACTCCGCTAATTGTATTGTCATTGGTGTTCTATATCCACATGGATCTAAATTTGGATTTGAAAACGCCCATATTACATCAGGTTTATCAAGTATCTTGTACCAATTGTTTTTATTTATAATGTTTGCATATTTACTTTTGTCTGAATATGTCAAAACCATTTCATTTTTTGCAAATAGTACGTACCAATCTGCATACTCTGGAACCATCATTGACGGTATTAATGTGTAGTCAGCGGATGCAAAAACATCAGCTTTAACACCGAGCTGAGTTATTTTTTGAACACATTCTATGCTTCCTGCAGGTTCAAACTGCACATCAACGTTTGGGTGGTCTGCTTCAAATTTTTTCTCTATTTTTTCCATAGGCGAAACTAGACTCCCTGCCATAAGTACTTTCAAAACCTTTTTTTGTCCACCACTTTGCGAGGATGTGCCAGTCTGATTTGCACATCCGGCCACTAAAACTACCATTATTCCGATAAGGAACAATGCAGATATTTTAAGATATGTTTTTCTTTTATTGATAATATCACCTCGTTATGATTAAATAGAGATAACGTTTTATAAATATTACGAATAAGTATTCGATTTTGACAAAAAGGACATTAATTTTTGATAGAAATTATGTTAACACGACAGGCATTTTCTGTAGATTTGCATATTGAAACATATTTTGGCCGATTTCGCCTTCAAATTCATTATCTAATTGGAATTCATCTGCAATGATTGCCACCCCCGTTTGGGTCTGAAATATTAACTTCAGGACATTTTTTGAAGTAAACTTTATATTTGTGAATCCTTTAGCAATAGATACTTCATTAAATCCTGTATATGGTTTATTAATCATATCGCTTAAGAAATTTTTTCACCACCCCATAAAATTTATATATACACTTACTGTAGTAAAATATAGCGTTGATGAGCAGGATAGCAATGTATATAGAAGGCGGAAGTTTCACACTGTGGGAAGAATTTTATAATGCGTCTATTTTACAATTGAAGATGGAAAAGTATTCAGAGGCAAAAAGACTAGCAAAAAAATCATTAGACGAAGCTATTGATATTTATGGCCCATCCCATTCAACTTCAGGAATGAGTTTATTTTTACTAGGATTGATATCCCAATATCAAACAGAATTTATAGAGGCTGAATCATTTTATGAAAAGGCATTATCTATATTTGAGAGAGTATTTTCTAAAAATGATACCGTTGTTTTGAATGTATTACAAAATCTTGCATTTGTTTATCAGTCCCAAGGAAAATATCCAGAAGCTGAGCAACTCTACAAAAGGGTATTAAAAATTAAAGAAGAAGACTATGGAAAAGAAAATTCTCAGATTATCCCAATATTATGCTCACTTGCAGATCTATTAAAACAAATGAAGAAGTACGATGAATCGGAAGAGCTATATACAAGAGGCCTCCAAATTTTGATACATGAATATGGCCCAGACCACCCTCAAGTAGGGGATATTTACATTAATCTTCACAAAATCTATTCGATATTAAATAAGAGGGACGAAGACAAACAACTTTACAACTTCTTAAAAAAACACTCTGACTATCTCTAACGTATTCTTTCAAATATATTTATAAAAATTATTTTAAAATTAATTTTATGAAAAGAATATGCTATTCTCCTATTGGGGTTGTTCACTCTGAATTTAAAGAAAAAATTAACGTTCCAATCCAATCCATTTTTTCTAGTAAAAAAGGCATAATAGAAATATTTCCTGAGTTTGTTGAAGGTTTAGATGATCTAGATGGATTTTCACATATTTTCTTGCTCTATCATTTTCATCTTTCAAAAGGAGTTTCATTGAAAGTAAAACCTTATCTCGATGATGTCGAAAGAGGAGTTTTTTCAACTAGAGCGCCTAAAAGACCAAATAGTATTGGTTTATCAATCCTTGGCATTGAAAAGATAGAAGGAAATAAGATATTTGTATCAGGTATAGACATCATTGACAATACTCCAGTATTGGACATTAAGCCTTATGTCCCTGATTTTGATCATAGACAGAATGCAAAAAATGGCTGGTTTTCTAACAAAATTGATAGAAAGGAATATTTATCGGATAATAGATTCTTGGATTAGATCATATGATGATAAAAGAGTTTGAGTTTAATTTAAGGGAACTTGCTGGTTCAATGGGTGACTTTGGAACTCTCTTGCCTTTGGCTATAGGGTATATTGTTGTAAATGGCCTTAATCCTGCAGGATTTCTTATCATGATGGGCATTGTCAATGTATTTTTAGGATTAACATATAAGCTCCCAATGCCATTACAACCAAAAAAAACTGTCGCAACTGTTGCAATAGCCCAGGGATGGGCACCATCCTTAATTTACTCTACTGGATTTGGCTTAGGTATCGTATGGTTATTTCTTTATTTCACAAATTTAATTCAGAAAATAGTAAAGTATACTCCTAAATCAGTTACAAGAGGAATTACTCTAGCTTTAGGAATTACCTTATTTAGAACTGGATTTGAATTCTTTAAATCTGATATTTATATTGGACTTATTGCTCTTTTGATAATATTTGTTTTTAGAAAAAATACTAAACTTCCTGCAGCAATTCTTTTATTTTTGTTTGGATTTGCTTTAATTATTTTTAAAGGTGAAATTAGAGATGTAATTGATATAGGATTTACACTTCCGCCTATTACTTCTATTTCTTTAAATGATATCTATAAAGGAATGATTTTAGTTGGAATAGCCCAAATACCACTTACTTTGACAAATGCTGTTATAGCTGTCACTGCACTACTAAAAGACTATTTCCCAGAGAAACCTGTATCTGAAAAAAAATTATTGTTTAATATGGGAATAGTCAATGTAATCGTTCCATTTTTTGGCGGATTTCCAATGTGTCACGGTGCAGGGGGATTGGCTGGTCAATATACCTTCGGTGCAAGAACGGGCGGTGCAAACATTATGGAGGGAACGATTGAAATTTGCTTAGGTTTATTTTTATCAAAATCAATTTTGAATTTATTTACAATATTTCCAATGAGTATAGTTGGGGCAATGCTGTTTTACGTATCTTATGAACTTGCGAAACTAGTGCGAGATATTAAATCAAATTCAGAAATATTTGTAATGATTCTTACAGCAATTGTTTCAGTAACTTTAAATATGGCAATAGGATTTGTGTTAGGGATTATCGCATTTAATCTCATGAAAAAATTGCATTAATAATTATTTAATCTTTTATTTAATATAATTATCAACTATATTTCAATTATATTATATCTCTATAAGGCATAATACTAATGTTTATAAGGATATGATTTATACCTCATATCGGTGATACATTGAAAAAAATAATACCATTTTTAGTATGTTCTCTATTAGTAGTATCAATGTTCGCTGGGTGTATCGGACAAGGTGCCGATAATAAAACAGCAACAGAGGCTACGAGAACAATAGTCGATATGGCCGGAAATAGGGTAACTATCCCAAAAAATATTGAAAGAGTTGCTATTTTTGGCGGACCGATTGGACAAGTTCCATATATATTAGGCGTTGAAAATAAACTATGTGCAGTATCTAAAGGACATAAAACATCAGCTTTGCTTGCAGCAATGGATCCAAGAATAATGACACTCCCTGCACCAAGGACAGTAAATGGAGTCATTAATATTGAAGAACTATTGGCTTCTAATCCTCAATTTGTCATTGCTGGAGATGTAGATGGTGAAATAGTAGCTAAAAATACAAAAATACCCGTTGTTCAATTTTTTGCAAAATCTGACGGTAACTTCGCCCAAACAAAAGCTGAAGTACTCTTTTTAGGAGAAATTTTTGAAAGGCCAAAAGAAGCAAAAAAATTCTGTGATTACCTTGACAACACTTTAAAATTTATTAACAGTAGATTAGCAGATCTTCCTGAGAATGAACGAGTAGTTTTATTTAATGGATTTGACAGTAATCACTTAGTTACATACGGTACCGGATCATACATGGAAGAGAGAATTAATACAGCAGGATGTATAAATGCGGCAAGTAAGGTATCCACAGCAGGGAAGAAAGAGGGAATACACGCTGGATTAGATCAGATATCAATGGAGCAGTTAATTTCTTGGAATCCTGATATTATCGTGATTGATTATGGAAAGCCTGAAGATCTGTATAATGATCCAAAATGGGCAAAAATATCTGCAATTAAAAACAAAAAAGTCTACAGACTTCCAAGTGCTGTCTTTATATGGAACAGACCATCCGCAGAATCAGCTGTGTTGCACCCCTTATGGATGGCTAAAATTGCACATCCCGATAGATTCAAAGATGTTGACATAAGAGCTGAAATTAAAAGATTCTACCGTGAAATATTTGAATATACGCTTAGTGAAGAACAAGTTGATAAAATTTTAGCTGGCGAATATGCTAGTGCTGTTGGCGGATTAAGCGGTGGATATTCAGGTGGACAGCAAAGCGGTCAAAAATAAATAAATTTATTTTTTTATTTTTTTTGAGGTGTTAATTTGGGTATGAATTCAACTAATAAAATTTTGAGTAATACCTTAGATATTTTAGATGATTTATATCAAGAAAATAAAATCGAAAAGCCCAGGATAAAAAAAGTAATTTTAAAACAAGAATGGAACGTAATTTTTGGAACAAATAATTTTTGTGGAATGGTAATTAATTTTGCAGGAATACACGCAGTGCATGATGAGCAAAAACTCAGAGATAGAACAGATTCAATAAAAAAAATAGTAGGTAAAAATTTATTCGATACAGCTTCAGAGTATATACATTCGAAAGATATCCAAGAAAGATCTTTGGCTGTTGGCTCAATTAGTTGTCTATCCCATCCTTTCTTATCACATGCTCAGATAAAAAAAAGAGGATTCAATACGTGTAAAGATGTAATGGATATGCTAAAGCCAACTGATACTGTTACAATTGTTGGTTATGGGGGATTTGTAAGAAAATTTTTAGGTAAATGCAAAGAGATTCATGTAACTGAAATGCGACCGAAAGAAAGATTTGAATCAATTATTATCGGGGAAGACGTTGATTTCGGACCTAAAGAGATACATATCCATACTGAAAAGGAAAATAAAAAAGTTTTACTGAAATCTGATATAGTTATGATAACTGCATCCGCATTAGTTAATGGAACTTTTGATAAATTAATAGGATATTCTAAAAATGCAAGGATAAGAGGATTGTACGGCCCTAGTGGGGCAGTAATTTCAGATATGCTCTTTGAAGCAGGATTAAATCATCACAGATTTTATGAAATAACAAACGTCAAAAGATTTGAATATGATTCCATAAATGATAATTCTTTGGAAACAGCTTTAAAGGAAAATCAAACTCCACATTGTGTAAGCCCAAGGTTGATATGAATGCAACATAAAATAAAAGAAAACAAAATCTCTAGAAAAAAGCTAAGATCAAATTCCGTTAATCTTTTTCTTCTTGTATTGCCCATTGTTATTTTTATATTTTCAATGTTTATAGGAAGATACGTTATTTCTCCAATTTTAGTTATCAAAATACTTCTTTCAAAGATTATTTACATTGATCCAACTTGGCATCCAACTATGGAAAGTGTCATATGGGATGTTAGACTTCCAAGGGCCATTGCAGCGATGCTTGTTGGAGCTGGACTTTCTGTTTCAGGAGCTTCTTTTCAAGGTCTTTTCAAAAATCCTTTAGTTTCCCCACAAATATTAGGTGTTTCAGCAGGAGCCGGATTCGGTGCAGCTTTGGCTTTACTTCTTTTAGAGAAATTAATTCTAGTGCAAATAAGTGCTTTTATAGGAGGAGTAGTTGCAGTTGCATTTACTTACAAAATTAGTAAAATTTACAAAACAACTCCTTTACTTATGTTAGTTCTATCGGGAATGGTCACAGCAGCATTATTTTCTGCACTAACCTCTTTAATTAAGTACGTTGCTGACCCTTTGAATAAACTACCTGCTGTTGTTTTTTGGTTAATGGGATCCTTTAATGCTGTGTCAAGGGGAGATTTAATATTTCTTGGCCCATTTATAATAGTTGGATGCGCTGTATTAGTTTTAATAAGGTGGAGAATAAATGTACTATCCTTAGGTGAAGAAGAAGCTCGTTCAATGGGAATAAATACCGAACAATTAAAATTCATTATTATCTCTAGTGCTACAATAATAACAGCTGCTAGTGTATGTATGAGTGGTATTATAGGATGGGTTGGTCTTGTAATACCTCACGTAGGGAGGATATTAGTTGGGCCTGACCATAAAAAACTTATTCCAGTTTCATTAATTTTGGGAGCTTCCTACTTACTCATTGTAGATGACATCGCAAGATCTGCCATTTCAACTGAAATTCCAATTGGAATACTTACAGCAATTATAGGGGCGCCATTTTTTGCCTACTTAATTAGGAAATCTAAATCGGGGTGGAATTATTGAAATCAATACTCCAAATGAAAAAGGGCGGCTTTGGCTATATGGAGAACAATTTTATATTTCGAAATATAAATTTCTCTTTAAAAGAAGGCGAAGTAATGTGTCTTTTGGGGCCTAACGGCACTGGAAAATCAACATTGATAAAATGCCTTACTAAAATATTGCCATTGGATGAAGGAACTATTATTTATGATGGCGTAGAAATGTCAAATCTTTCAACTGAGGAGATTGCAAGAGGAATTGGTTATGTTCCTCAAGCACATTTTTCTGCTTTTCCCTATTCGGTAAGAGACTTAATTGTCATGGGAAGAGCACCGCATTTAGGTTTGTTCTCCGTTCCCTCTCATAAAGACTTTGATTTAGTTAATGAATCGATGGAAACAGTTGGTATATCCCACCTTGCAGATAGGCCCTGCACAGAACTTAGTGGAGGGGAGCAGAGATTAGTCCTTATAGCAAGGGTATTAACGCAGCAGCCTAAGATCCTTTTACTTGATGAACCTACTTCCCATTTAGACTTGGGAAATCAGATACGATTACTCAGATTAATTAACAATCTTGCAAAAACAGGCCTAAGTATCATAATGTCCTCACATTTTCCAGATCATGCTTTTATCTCATCTCAAAAAGTCGCCTTAATGAAAGAAGGGAAATTAACTGGATTGGGCTCGCCCGATGAAACAGTAAACGAAGAAAATCTTAGAAAGGTATATGGAATAGATGTAAAGATTAAAGCAATTAAAGAAGGGATAAACAGAAAAATTTGTATACCAATCGTCTGATTCTTTAATTACTATAAAATATTTTATATTGTGGGCTAAATTAATCTTAAATACTTCTAAGTCAATATTTATTCGGTGATAAAATGGCTATTAGTGCGAGAAATAGTATGGAAGGAGTTATTAAAGAAATAAAAAAAGGTGAAGTTGCAGCTACAGTTAAAGTAGAAGTAACGAAACCATCGGTAATTACTTCAATGATTACAAGAGATGCAGTGGATTCTTTGGGATTAAAGGTAGGGCAAAAAGTTAAGGTCATAGTTAAATCAACAGAAGTAATGATCGGAGTAGATGAATAAGCTATATTTGAAATGACAAATCGAAGATTCTTTATAAGAAAGTCAAAAATTAATATGTCAATCAATAAAATGATTGGCATATTAACTAAATAAATCCACTCTATTTTTTAATTGATAAATTTAAACAAATAAAAGTGAATACAGTACTAAAAAAACTATAAAAGTTCCTATTGCTGTACCCAAGTGCAGTTGTATTGGTGATATTCTGCTCCGTTCTCTTAATAAATTTAGAACAAACTGCATACCTGGAAGTGTCAAAGTTAGTCCCCATGACAGGTATCTAAAATTAGCAGTGTTCTTGCTAGCATTTTGTTGCTCTTCTTTTGACTTAATAAGTTCATCTTTTAAATCTTTAATATCTACAGTTAATTCTTGATTTTTGGTCTTGTAACTTTCAACAGCTCTTTGCATTTCAATAATATTTTCCGTAAGTTTTACATTTTCTTGAGTCAATTTTGTTATTTCATGTTTTAGTGAATTAATTGATCCGCCGTAGTCTTCTTCTTCGTAAAATACTGAGTAAAAGTTTTTTTCTAATCCAGTGAGTGAGGTAGAATAAAAGAATCTCCCTCCCTGTAGCCTCCATCCAGTTGAATCAAATGGTTTATATCCTGATGGGAGAGTAATCTTTACTGTAGCAATATCCTCCGGACCCATCTCCAACTCTGAAGAAATAACATAGTCAAATGAGTTTAGAACATTTGGTGCTAGATTAAATATGGTTCGGGTGCTGATAACATATATTACGTTAAATTGATAATCAAATACACCTCTTTTATCTTGGGTATCTATTGTAAATTTAGTGTTTTCAGAATTTTCAAGTATGACATCTAATCTATTCCAGGAAGAATTTGAATCTTTATAGCTTAAGTCTATGTTATATATGAGATTACGTGGGATACTGTTCTCAAAAGTAAGGTTACCTTGAATATCTGAAATGATAATTTGGTGCGTTAGATATGTAAAATCCTTATCTATATTTACATCTGTTAAAATATTTACTTGTGAATGGCCTATATCTGTAATATCTGATTCTATGTTAAAAGAATATAAAAAACTCTCTGCACTAACACTTGGAAAATTTAGGACTAAGGCCACTAGGATGAATAATGATAAAGCATAAATTTTTATATTTCTTGACATATTTATCCTCCTCGATTTGAAAGTACTTACATGCTTTAAATTACTTTTGATTTTTTTCATCTATAATTTCTCTTAAGTAATAAATAATATATACAATATCAAGAAGATAACAAATGTTCCAACAATTGAACTTATCAAAAGCTGTGTTGAAGTAATAACTGATTTTGTCCTAAGCTCTGCAAATACGAGAAGTAGTATTGGAAGTAGTATAGTGAGTCCCCATGAGAACTGCCAAAAGTTATTGGATATTCTATCAGAAATTTTTCTTTCCTCTTCAGCTTTTAAAAGTCTATCGTTAAGGGCTTTTATTTCAAGAGATTGATTATGATTTTCTGTTTTATAGCTTTCAATGCCTTTTTCTAGTTCAGAAATTATTTCAGACAATTTCGCATTATCCTTCCTTAGATTTGAAATTTCTTGTTTTAATGATTCAAATGAATCAGAATAATTGTTTTCTGTGTTGAATATCGTATAAAAGCTTCCAGATGTTTCTGAAATTAATCCTGAATAAACAAATCTTTCGTCCTGTACTCTCCAGCCTGTATTGTTAATGGGTTTAAATCCTTTAGGTAGAGTTAAATTTATGTTCGCACTATCATTTTTGTCAAGTTTGCCCATAAAAAAATATTCAAATGATAATAAAGTATTTGGTTTAAGGGTGTAAATTGAAGAAGTATTAATTTTATAGTTTAACACGAAGTGATATCCGTCAGAACTTTTTTTTCCTTCAGTTTCAAGATTAAATCTTGCATTTGCAACTTCAGTATCAAAGTTAATGTTAACTTCTTTCCAGCTGGAATTTGCATCTTGGTACATTAACTTTGTTTCAGTTATAATTGATTTTTGAATAGACGTATTAAACACGATTATTTGAGGGACATCTGAAAAATATATTTGATTATTGATAATTGTGTACTGATCTGATATGTTTACATCGGAGGTCATTTCTATTTTACCAAAAGAAGCCATATCTGTGGATTTGGGCTTAAAATCAAACGAATAAACAAATCCTTCAGCATCCATTTTAGGTAAGTTAATAACAAGAGATCCTAATACCAAACATAATAATAAAAATATAGATTTATTATGCGTAACCTACACCCCCCGGGGTCTTAAGGAATTAGTTCACTATAAAAGTCTTTTGCCTTTACTTTTAAGATATCCTTTTAAAGAAATAATAAAATATAATATTTATGGCAACTTTGGATGATGTGTTACACGTTATATCGACTGACGATGAGAATGCAAAAATCGTTGCCATGGAGCTTGCAAATGATAACGGAAGGCGGATAATTGATGCTTTTTTTATTGAACCACAGTCAGCTAGCGATCTAGCAAAGAAGTTAGATCTTCCAATGCCCACTGTGATGTTTCATATAGAAAGATTGATGGAGATTGGAATTATAGGCGTTGTCGATACAAAATTATCAAGAAAATTTAAGGATATAAAATATTACGGCCCTAAAAAAACTGCTATTCTAATAGTTCCCTCCCAAAAAGAAGAAATTGTTAGAAGTTTATCTACAAGCCTTAAAACATCTTATATCCCACCTCCCACAGCTTTACTGGTCATGTTCTTAGTTGTTATATTGGGCATAGGTTTTAGTGCTCCAGGAATTTTTGAGAGCGTACATCCAGATACCCCCAAAACAATGGCTGAAGGCTATGGAGGTAGTGGCGAAGTAAGACAAATGAATCATTCTGAGGATACCATATTAGTGGCTTCTGAACCAATGCCAGAAAAAAATCCCATGATGCCATTAGTTTACACTATTATTGGTGGTGTAGCTTCTATATTATTACTACTATTATTACTTAAAATTAAAAGGTAGATTATTTTGAGAGTAGGTATAATCTCTAGAAGAGACAGAGAAAAGGCATTAGAAACTGCTAGAAATATATTCGACATTTTGAAAGAGAAGTACGAAGTCTATTTTGATGACTCTTTAACTTCTTTCTTTATGAATAGTAAATACTCCAGTAAAAAAGGGGATGTAGAATTATTGATTTCTATCGGCGGTGATGGGACTATCTTAAAGTCAGTAAGAAAATATAAAGATACCCCGATACTAGGAGTTAATGTTGGAACAATTGGTTACCTTAGTGAAATATCTCCTAAAGAAATTAGCTCTTTGCTCCATATAATTGAAAATCATACCATTGAAGAGCGCTCTATGATATCCTGTACAATAGGTAATAGAACTATAGAAGCATTAAATGACATAGTGATAAGAACTGAAGTTGCTACTAGAGTATCCCAAGTTAACGTTGAGATTTCTGGTCAGAAATACATTATATCTGGAGATGGGGTCATTATTACTACACCAACGGGGTCGACAGCTTACTCTTATTCTGCAGGTGGGCCAATCATAAGGCCAAACTCACAAGAATTTGGCATAACCCCAATTTGCCCTCTTTACAGAAAAGCAAGTCCTATCGTATTTCCAGATCACGAAGATGTTGTAGTTACAGCATTGGATAAGTCATGCGCTATAGTGGCTGACGGCTTCCCTGAAGGCACAATGAATCCAGGGGATAAAATAGAAATCAAAAAGAGCGCTCTAAAAGCTAGATTTGTAAAGAAGTGAAGTTAGTGAAGTATGTCTTAGATTCTTCAGCATTCATAGGAGGATTTTTACCAGAAGAAGATGAATACTTCACAGTTCATGAAGTAATAGATGAAGTTGGAGACGATATCTCTAAAGAAAGGCTGTCCTATTTTTTAAATTCCGAAAAGATTAAAATAAAAGATCCAAAACAAGAAAACATCGATAAAGTTGTAAAAAAAACTATGGAATCAGGAGACAATTTATCGTTAACAGATATCAAAATAATAGCGCTTTCACTTGAACTGGATTCTTCAATTATCTCTGAAGATTATGGAATACAAAACGTTTCTTCTATGTTAAACATTAGATTCAAATCAATAAGGGAATTGGGAATTAAAAAAATAATTTGGTGGGAGTATTACTGTATGGGATGCAAAAAAAAATATTCTAAAGATAAAAAAATATGCGGTGATTGCGGGAATATTATTAAAAGACGCCCTATTACTAATAAATATTGATTAAAGTTAATTAGAGGATATTTATTAATGCTCTATAACAATAAGATTTATATTTAGGAATACTGAATAATGTTAGTATGGACAATACTACCGAAACTGAAGAAGATTATTTGAAAGCAATTTTAAATATCACAGAAAACAAAGGTTTTGCTAGAACAAAAGATGTTGCTAAAGCATTGGGCGTAAGACCTGCAACAACTGTTGAAATGTTAAAGAAACTTGAAGAGAAGGGCCTAATAAAAAGGGAACATTACGGGCCAACAGTTTTAACTGAAAAAGGGGTAAATATTGCAACAGTTACACTGAAAAAAAATAAGATTCTCTTCGATTTTTTCAGGATGATACTTGTGCCAGAGGGAGATGCTTGTGATATGGAGCACAATCTAAGTAAAGTCACAAATGAACAGCTTATAAAATTTATGGAGTTTTTATCACATGAAGGATTCTTTGAAATATGGGAGAAAAAATTCAAAGAATATTCTACAAGTGGCAAATTTAAATCCGTTAAATCTTCTGATGAAGATTACTATTACGATTTAGCATCTCAAAACATGAAATAGTCTTCGTGTAAGAAATAAACCATTTAAGAAGAAAAGAAGTATCTAATTCATGATATCTCTTGGGATAGAAGGTACTGCTCATACCATTGGAGTTGGGGTAGTTTCTGAAAAAGCTGTACTATCAAATGTTATTGATTCTTATTGCTCAGATGGGGGCATTCATCCTAGAGAAGCTGCAGATCACCACGCTAGTGTTATAGGTAGTGTTATGCAAAAATCCCTTTCTGAAGCGGAAATAAAAAAAAGTGATATTGATTTGATTTCATTTTCAATGGGGCCTGGTCTTGGCCCATGCCTTAGAATTGTTGCAAGTGCCGCAAGGTCTCTTTCTATTAATCTTAATATACCAGTAATTGGCGTTAATCACTGCGTAGCCCATGTTGAAATTGGAAGATTCATTACTGGTGCAAGAGACCCAGTTACTCTATATGTTTCAGGAGGCAATACTCAAATATTGGCCTATGCTGAAGGGAAATATAGGGTGTTTGGGGAAACTCTTGATGTGGGAATCGGAAATATGCAAGATACTTTTGGTAGAGAACTTGGTATAGGTTTTCCTTGTGGAAAACAAATTGATGATCTTTCAAGAAAAGGGAAGAAGTATCTGCAGCTGCCATATACTATAAAGGGTATGGATTTTTCTTTTTCAGGTCTTTTAACTGAATCAATTAGGAAATTAAAAACTAACACCAAGGAAGATGTAACTTTTTCACTAATGGAAACTGCATATTCTTTGGTGGTGGAAGCCTCAGAAAGAGCAATGTCACATACCGAAAAAAATGAGTTATTATTAACTGGAGGAGTTGCCTCCTCAAAAAGACTAAAAGAAATGTGCAGTATAATGTGCGAAGAAAGGGATGCAAAAATTTTTGTCCCACCACCTGCCTTATGCAGAGACAATGGTGCTATGATCGCATATCAAGGCCTGTTAGAATACACCAATGGCAAAAAAATGAATATTGAGGATACTATCATAAAACAAAAGTGGCGAACTGATGAGGTGGAAGTAAATTGGATATAAATGAAATCAAAAAGGCTGCAATGATTATAATAAATGGTGGGATAGTAGTATACCCAACTGATACTTGTTACGGCATAGGGTGTGATGCGACAAATCCAGTGGCGATAGAGAAAATATTCTTAATAAAAGAGAGAAGTAAGGATAAACCACTTCCATTAATAGCCTCATCAATTGAAATGATAAAAAGCTATGTTTATTTGGATGAAAGAGCATTAAAACTATTCAATGCTTTCCCAGGGATATCAGTTGCTCTCAGAAAAAAAGGAAAAGCTATCCCTAATATTGTAAACAGTGATAAAATTGCCTTTCGGATACCATCGAATGAAATTTCAAGGAAATTGTGTGAATTTTCAAATAAACCCATCATTTCAACAAGTGCAAATAAATCAGGTGATCCCTCACCATATTCTATCAAAGAGGTGAAATCAAGTCTCAAAAATTATTTAGATCATATTGATCTCTTTATTGATTATGGAGTTCTTGATAAGAATCCACCTTCAACTATAGTTGATTTAATTACTGGTGAAGTTAGTAGAGTAGGCAAAGTAACAGAAAAACAAATATTGGATTTACTAGGGGGTAAACTTTGATTATAAAAAAAGGTGCAGAAGCAGACCTCTACCTTGAAGAATTCAAGGACACTTTTGGCTTTGATTTCTACAATGAAAAAGTCATAATTAAAAAAAGAATAAAGAAAAATTACAGAATCAATGAAATTGATGATATGATTAGAGGATTTAGGACCGTCAAGGAGGCAAAGATAATTAATAAAGCAAAACTTTACGGAGTCTATTCCCCAACTTTGTACCATGTGAACTTAAAAGAAAAAAGCATTATAATGGAATATCTTGATGGCATCAGGCTAAAGGAACATTTCACCTCAAAAGGACTGGATAGGGGCATTGGTCTCCAGATTGGAACGTCAATTGGTTCTTTGCATAAAGGCGGTATAGTCCATGGGGATCTAACAACATCAAACATGATATTGAAAGAGGGTAAAGTATACTTTATTGATTTTGGATTATCTGAAGAATCTGAAGAAATCGAAAAACAAGGCATAGATATTCATTTACTAAGGCAGGCTTTAGAAAGCACTCATTTTGACATATCCAATGAATTGTTTGAAATAATACTTGAAGGATATTCCATGATACTTGGGGATAAGAAAAAGGAAGAAATCCTTCAAAGAATTGAACAAATAGAAAAGAGAGGAAGATATAGGAAAAGAAATTAAATCTTTTCTAATTCGCTCAATACTTCCCAGAGAATTGTTCTCGTGTGCATTGGCATATTTGGATCATTTGAAATTTCATCCAAAAGTTCAACTGCGGCATGGGCTCTTGATTGAATAGGCTCAGAAACATCGAGTAGTCTGTCAGCAGCTTCTTTGGCAGCCCTTCTAATATTTCTTGGAACACTGTTATCCTCATTAACAAATTCGTTTAAGTAGTCGACAATACCTTTAATATTTTCTTCAGGCATCGAATCACCTCTTCTATATATCGCATGAATATTAAATTACTTTAAAACCTTTATCTTTGGAATGTTTAAGTTAATATGGAAAAATAGGTTAAAATTATAGCCATAGCACCAAAAAAGGCTCCAATAACCCAAATTAATAAGACTAGCTTTTTTTCAGTGAGTTTGAGATGGGAAGTAAGTAAGTTTGCAACAGAAATAAAGTTTTGAGGGTGTAAGATCCCTTCTTTATCTACTCTTGTGGGACCATATTTCTTGTTGCCAAATCTTCTAATTGATTTAAACAAGAACTCTAGAATCTGAGGTAACAGGAGGATTACGCCAATTATTTCTATTTTTTTTATTATAGAAAAGGATGCTATAACTGCTCCAATTATCAATGTACCAGTGTCGCCAGGAAAGATTTTTGCCGGATATTTGTTATACATCAAAAAGGCTAGAAAAGCCATTGTGAATGTTAATAGGTAAATTGAAGTTTTTATATCCCCTATAAGAAATATACAAATTGAAAGAGAAAGTGACGATATAAATCCTAAACCAACCTCTTCCCCGTTAAATCCTGCAAGAATATTTGTAAGATTTGAAGCTGCAGTAATTCCTATAGGAATTGCTAGATAAAATAGATTTTTGATATCAACTTTAAATAAAATAAAATTTAGGGATGAGTTCTTAACAAAAAATAAGAGAGGGATGCCTCCTAAGAGACATGCCAATGTTTTAATAGATTGAGGGATGTTATAGACATCGTCAATAAACCCAACAACTCCAATTATCGTGACTGGGAGTATGAACATTAAGATCGTTAAATCATAAGTTATGAGAAAATACAAAATGAAAATTGGAATTGTACCGAGAAGTATTGCAATTCCACCTGCCTCCGGAATTTCAAATCTTTCTATTTTATGTAAGTCAATTCCAAATAATCCATGCTCCTTATTGAATTTGCCAATGAGGGGAGTTAAAATAATTGTGGCAATTAGGGATATAATTGGTAGTAAAATAACATTCATGAAATAAGTATTATATAGGTCTTCTTAAATATTTTTATTATGGAAACATCACTATCCAAATATACCCTTTTCCTCTTTGATATGGATGGAACTTTAGTTAGATTTAAACTTGACTTTGAACATCTAAAAAAAGTCGCAAGAAAAATACTTGAGGATAATGGAATTTATTTCGAGATTAAAGGGTCTTTAATTGAAACTTTAAAAGAATTAAAGCCTATATTTCAAGAAGAATTAGAGTACATTGAATTAACTAAAAACATAGAAAAAGTTATAATAGACCATGAACTTGAGGCATCTGAAAAAGCTGAAGCATTTCCTCAATCAATAGAGTTGTTAAAAATTTTAAAATCAAAGGGGAAAAGTATCGGGATAGTTACGAGAAATAGTAAAGCTGCTTCTATGAAAACTTTGGAACTCTCAGGTTTATTAGATTATATTGATATAATTATTACAAGAGATGATGTTCAAAAAGTAAAACCTGATCCAGAACATGTAGAGATTGCAATCAATCATCTAAAAAAGAAGGCAGAGGATACTGTTGTAGTTGGGGATCATACATATGATATTTTGTCTGGCAAAAGAGCAGGATGCTTCACAATAGGGATACTATCAGGGGTATCCTCAAAAGAATGTCTTGGTGGAGCAGACCTTATTGTATCCTCTATAGAGGAAATTATTTCTTATTTATAGAATTAGACAATAAAGTTTTTAAACAGCAGTTAAATCGATTCTTATATATCTAAAGATAGGAGGGTCACAATGGAATACAAAGTTATTGTTTCTTACAAGGATGGTAAAACTGTACAAAAGGAAGTAAAAGACAAACAGGCAGAATCCCTCTTTGGTTTAAAAATTGGTGAAGAGTTTAACGGAGAATCTATAGGACTCTCTGGCCATGTGTTGAAGATTACAGGTGGATCCGATAAAGATGGATTCCCAATGAGAAAGGATCTCGATGGTAACAGAAGAATAAAACTTTTACTGTCTAAGGGCGTAGGTTTTAATCCATCAGAACATGGTGAGAGAAGAAAAAAGAGAGTTAGAGGCAACACCATAAATGAAGACACTGTGCAAATTAATACCAAAGTAATAAAGCCTGAAAAATATGAAAATCCTGAAGAAAAGAAAGACGAAGAAACACCAAAAACGAAGTCTTAAGGTGTGTTTAATTTAAGATAAAGGAGATATAAGTTGGCACAAGCAGAAGTAAATATAGGTCTTGTAGGGCATGTCGATCATGGTAAAACAACTTTGACTAGAGCTCTATCTGGTGTTTGGACAGACAAACACAGCGAAGAGCTTAGAAGAGGCATTACAATTAGGCTTGGGTATGCTGACATCGAGTTTAGAAAATGTGAATCATGCAAGGGAGTCGAAGCATATACTACTGAAAAAAATTGTCCTAAATGTGGGGGTCAATCGAAAATTTTGAGAAAAGTCTCCTTTGTCGATGCGCCTGGGCATGAAACTTTGATGGCGACAATGCTTTCAGGTGCAGCAATCATGGACGGAGCCATATTGGTAATTGCAGCCAATGAAAAATGTCCACAACCACAGACCAAAGAACATCTGATGGCCTTAAACATTGTTGGGATTAAAAATATAGTTATTGCTCAGAATAAAATTGAGCTAGTTTCTAAGGAAAAAGCTATTGAAAATTATAATCAGATTAAAAATTTTATTAAAGGTACTGTAGCTGAAAATGCTCCAATCATTCCCGTATCTGCCCAACATAGGGTAAACATTGATTACTTAATTAAATCTGTAGAAGATGTAATTAAAACCCCAAAAAGAGATTCAAGCAAGCCCCCCATCATGTTTGTAGCAAGGTCATTTGATACAAGCAGGCCAGGGATACATCCTGAGGAGCTTAAAGGTGGGATATTGGGTGGCTCTTTGATTCAGGGAAAATTAAAAGTTGGGGATAAGATCGAGGTAAGACCTGGATTTGAAAAAATTGAGCAGAATAAAAAAGTTTTCAAGTCAATACTAACGGAAGTTTCAAGCTTAAACGCTAGTAATGAATCAGTGGAAGAAGCATTTCCCGGTGGACTTTTAGGAGTTGGAACATTCCTTGATCCAGCAGTCACAAAATCAGACACTCTGGCAGGCAGCATATTAGGCCACCCTGGCGAGCTACCAAAAGTTTGGGAAAATTTAACACTTGAAATACATCTTCTTGAAAGGGTAGTTGGCACAGAGGATGAAATTGAAGTTGAGCCCATACGACCCAAAGAAATGCTTCTGTTGAATATAGGAACCGCCAAAACAATAGGTACTGCTACTAAGGTGGGGAAAGTTACAGAATTGATTTTGAAAATACCAGTTTGTTCTTTAATTGAGGAAAGGGTAGCTATAAGCAGAAGGGTCGGGGCCAGATGGAGACTGATAGGCTACGGGATAATAAAATAATTGTAATTTTAGATACTAATTTTCTTCTTCTCCCCGGTAGATTCAATCTTAGAATTGAATCAATTGAAGATGTCGTAGAAAGAAAATGCCAGATACTTATCCCAACAAATGTTATTTCGGAATTAAATAAAATACATCTTACAGGTTCCGATAAAATTTCTAAAGAAATTGCATTAAAATTATCTGAGCGATATGAAAAGATCAATTTAGAAGGTCCAGTTGATAGAAGTATCCTTGAATATGCAAAAAATAACAAATGCATAGTAGCGACAAACGACATGAAATTAAAATCAGATTTAAGAAAACTCCAAACTCCAGTAATTTTTCTAAAAAAGGGTACAAGACTTGCACTCGAAGGTTATATTGAATAAATCTTTAGTTTTATAGTATCAATGTTAGTTTTTACAGGATTAGATGTATCAATTTCAATTATTTCTTCTTCAAAATCTTCAAATATTTTTTTCATCCCAAGATAAACATTGTAATCTGCATCACTAAATTTATCTTTCCTGCTATCAATTCTTTTTTTAAGAATATCTTCAGGAGTTTTACAGTAGACAAAGTATACTTTTTGTGAAAAAAGCGCCCCAACTTCTTTTGCTCTATTTCTCAATGCTTTTGTATAAAATGTTCCATCAAGTATTACATTTTTGCCCATTTTTAGATATTTCTCAGCTTGAAAGAAGAGTTCATTGTATACCCTCCGTTTATCCTCTTCATTGTATACAGGGGTTTCAAAAATCATTTTTCTTATCTTATCTGTTGAAAAAACTATGGCATCTATCTCTTTTGCAAGTGCTTTGGCAATCGTAGTTTTGCCAGTTCCTGGGAGCCCAGTGATTACTATAATCATAATATATCCTCTAAGGTAAGTTTTAAATATATTACCCAAAATATAAACTGAGGGATAATTTGGCAGATAGATTCACAAAGCCACCTTTTAAAAAGGTAAAAATAAAAGAAATACCAAACGAAAAATATGTTAGTGTCGTAGGGGCCATAATCAAAAAAAATGGGAATGACATACTTTTAGACGATGGAACAGGTCAAATTGAAGTAGTTTTTGGTGATGATATCAGCTTTAAAGAAGGTGACATCGTTAGGGTATTTGGCATTACTATCTCAGGATCTCTAAAAGGCGAGTTAATCCAAGATATGTCAGAACTTGATATTAAACTTTATAGAGAAAGTTTTGACAAGATTAGAAGCCTTTATTATAAATAATCTCCAATAAATTTATATAAATATATTAAGAACTATCATATATATGTATAGTAAGGTGAGCGAATGTTTGAAGCTGTTTTGAGTGCAGAAATATGGAGAAAATGTGTAACTGCTATTGGTAGTCTTGTAGAAGAAGTTCCACTAAGGATTACTGCTGAGGGTATTGAATTAAGAGCCATGGATCCATCTCATGTGAGCATGATCGACTTTAAAATGAACAAAGAAGTATTTGCAGAATTTAAAACAGACAAGGAAGTTACTATAGGCATTGATATTGAAGATATGTCAAAATTCATAAATCGAAGCAGAAGTGACGATATTCTAGTTCTAAAGCTTGATGAAGAAAAAAACAAAATACTTATGGTCCTTAAAGGAACATCAACTAGGAGATTTGGCTGTCAGCTTATTGATGTTACCGAACAATCAAATCTTAAAATGCCTACATTAAATACAACATCAAAGATAAGGCTAAGCTCCCAAGTCTTTAGAGAAGGCCTAAAAGATGCAAATATAGTTTCAGACCATGTCACCCTCAGAGCTGAAGATGCATTTTATATGAGTGCTGATGGTGACACAGGGGATATCGAAGTAAAACTTGAAAAAGGAGATCCAGACCTTTACGAAATTATTGTTTCATCAGGAGCCGCTTCAACATTTAATTTGAGTTATTTGACTGATATGTCAAAGTCTATACCGGGCGAAATGTCAATTGAAATAGGGAATGATATGCCTGTTAAAATTGAGTTTGAAATTGAAGGTGCTTCATTTGTATTTATTTTAGCTCCAAGGGTCGAAAGATGAGAACAACATGGGAAACGATAATGAAAATCTCCTAAATATTTTTAAAAAAGAATATATTAAGTCAGGTAGCTTCGACTCAATTGGAGGGGATTCTAAAGATATTATCGATTTGTTAACCGCAGATTATGACGAAAGTTCACTTGAAGATAAGATAAAAAAAGCTAAATGTGAATATACTAAAAAAAAATTTGAGATTTTCTGCAGGAAGAGATTTAGGTTGATGTTTGATAACTCTGTTCTGAAGTTGCAATCAGAAAATAAGTTAGAAAATAACATTTCTAAAAATATTAATGATCTTTTTAATGAATATAAGAAAAATATCCTTAATACTGATGTTTCTATCAAAGAAATAAGGGAAAAGGTTTTTAAGGAGGTAAGGCTCTCACAAGATGTACCGGAGTTCATAGGAGAAGATATGAGGTCCTATGGTCCATTTAAAAAGGGGGAAGTAATTTCAATCCCTTTGAGAAACGCCGAGATACTTATAAGAGAGAAACTTGCTGAGAACTAATCGTGAGTGATTCTTATGAAAATGCCAAAAAAAATGAATACCTACTGCCCGACTTGCAAAAAACATACATCACATAAAGTTGAGACTGTAAAGAAAAGAAAAAGGGGAGAGCTTAGTGCAGGTCAGAGAAGGTATAGAAGAAAAATTAAAGGTTACCGGGGTTTTCCCAGATCTTCAGTTAGTGGTGGGAAAACTGTTAGTAAACTTGATTTGAGATACAGATGCGAATTATGCAAAAAAGCCACTACAAGAAAAGGCTTCAGAGTTAAAAAGTTAGAATTTGTGGAGGCATAGAATGAAAAAACTTATTTCAAAGTTTTTAAGGGTGAAATGCACAGACTGTTCAAGCGAACAAGTAGTGTTTAACAGACCAGCCATTACTGTAAAATGCCTAACTTGTGGGAAATCACTTGTTGAGTCAAAAGGTGGAGTAGGCAAAATTAATGCTGAAATACTAGAAGTTTTGGAGTGAATATTTAATGCTTGAAAAGGAGTACCCTGAAGAGGGGGACCTTGTTATGTGTTCCGTTAAGGAAGTATTTCCTTACGGTGCTTTTGTTATCTTAGACGAATATAACAAGGAGGGAATGATACATATAAAAGAAATTTCCTCCAGCTGGGTCAAAAATATTAGAAATCATGTCCGAGAAGGCCAAAAGATAGTGTGTAAAGTATTGAAGGTTGATGCTTCTAAAAATCATATAGACCTATCTTTAAGAAGAGTCACAAGCCAGCAGAAGAAAACAAAAGTTCAGGAATTTAAACGAGAAAAGAAAGGTGAAAAATTACTTGAACTTTATGCCACAAACATTGGAGAAGACTTTAAGGGTATCATTCATGACATTGGGGTGCCCCTTGTTAATAAATATGGCGACTTATATGCTGCATTTGAAGACGTTTCAACAAAAGGAAAAGGCGTTTTGAAAGGGCTTATAGATGAAAAATATATTGATGGGCTTTTCGATATTATAGCTACTAATGTTGAGAATCCGTTAATTTCAATCACCGGCCATATAACACTTGAAAGTTACTCTGGAAATGGTGTTAACGTAATAAAGGAAGCTTTAATTACTGCAAGAGATAAATTCAAAGACAAAGTGGAAGATGTTGAAATAAGAAACGAAGGGTCTCCAAAATACTCCATCCATATTGTCGCTGAAGACTACAAAACAGCAGAATCTGTTTTAAGAGATATTGCAGAAATGGCAATAGCTCATGTTCAGAATAATGAGGGTAAAGGATCCTTTAAGAGATCATGATATGAAGATGAAAATCTGCCCAGAATGTAAAAAATATACTCTTAAGGATTTATGTCCATTATGTAATGCCCGTACAGTAAATCCTCACCCTCCAAAGTTTTCACTAGAGGATAAATACGGTAAATATAGGAGATTAATCAAAAAGGAGAGAGAATTACTATGAAAGAAACTTATATTATTGAGGAAAAAAAAGATATTAAACTTAAGAATCCAATATTTGTTGAAGGTTTGCCTGGTATAGGCCTTGTAGGAAAACTTGCTGCTGATCATCTTATCCAGGAATTAAAGGCAGTTAAATTTGCCGATCTATACTCTCCAAGATTTCCCCACCAAGCATTAGTAGAAAAGGATTCAACGATGAGATTAATGAAAAATGAATTCTATTACTATACTAGTGGAAAAAGGGACTTATTACTTTTATCTGGAGACACACAACCTCCACCCACAGATGCGTATGGGCATTATGAAATAGCCACTACCATTCTTGATTATATCGAGAAGTTTGATGTTAAGGAAATGTTTACTTTGGGAGGATACTCCACAGGGGGCTACCCTGTAAAGGAGCCAAAAGTATTGGGCGCCGCATCAGATGTTGAAACAATTGAAAAGTATAAAGAAAAAAATATTGTCTTTAGGGAAGATCCTGGCTCAGCGATAGTTGGCACATCAGGACTCCTCATAGCTATGGGGAAACTTAGGAATATGAAAGGTTTATGCCTTTTAGGTGAGTCTCCTGGATACATAATTGATGCTAAAGCTTCAAAAGCAGTCTTACAGGTATTGATCGATATATTGGAGCTTGAAATAAATATGGAAGAGCTTGACAAGAGGGCTGAAGAAACTGAGAAGGCACTCACAAAGATACAAGAAATGCAAAAGAACATGCCTGAATTCCAGACATTGCCCCCAGGAAACGAGGAAACAGGATATATAAGATAGACTTTTTTTATCTATTTTTTCTTTCATCTAATATTTTTAACAACACATAGACAATAATTTCACTATAAAACTATGTTATCGTCTTGAAAATGCATACTTTGATAATTTGCAATTTTTCTTAGATCTCGATTATCTGGACAGTTACTTCTAAAAGTTGTAGATATTTTATTTATTCTTTGCTTGCATTAGATGATTTATTATTCTTTCATAAATATCTGGGTAGCTTTTATCCTCCCCACCATCCAAAGAAGGATTATCATTTACCTCAATAACATACAACGCCCCTTGACTTTCCTTTATGTCAACTCCATAAAGGCCATTTCCGATAGCATTCCCGGCTCGTATGCCAAGATCAACAATGTTCTTCGGCACTAAATCTTTAGGAACACTTTCAACATCACAGTACACTAAATGGCCATTTACAGAGGCTTGTATTTTAAAAGTTTCATTGGGGATGATGTACTTACATGCGTATAGTAATTCTCCATTAAGAACACCTATCCTCCAATCAAATTTACTATCAACATATTCCTGGACTACAATCCAATCCGAGAGTTTAATAAATCTTCGTGATACTTTAAGAAATTCTTCTTTTGTATAAACCCTCTCAACCCTTGCAGAAAAAGAAGTCGATGGTTCCTTTAGTATCATAGGAGGATTAAACATTTTAAAGACTTCTTCAAGATTTTCTAAAGTGACCTCTCCTTTCTTCATGAAGATAGTTTTTGGCATAGGCACTTCTTTTTTCATTAAATGGAGATACATATTTATCTTGTCAGAACATATTCTTATCGAATTTGGGTCATCTATGACTGGAATACCTTTTAATTCAGCAATCCTTGCAGCAACGTAGCTTATATTCATCGAGTCTGTTCTTGCCCTAATAAACAGGGCGTCTAGTCCTGATATTTTCTTTATTTCTGTTGGGAAGATAAAATAGGCCTCATGCCCTAATCTCTCAGCTTCCTCCCTAAATTTAATTAGGGATATAAGTTGGGCGGAACTGCTTAGAGTTTGCCTATCAACAAAAATTCCTAATTTCCCCATTTTCTATCCCAGTTTCAACCCTGGCCTTGAATTCTTCTTTCTCATGAGTAGATATTTCTGAGTTTCTTATAGGCGATATTGAAGAAAGGTAGTACTTACCTTCAGCAGATATTAGAATTATCTTAGCAACAGGTATTTCAAATACTTCGTATATTTTTTCCAGAAGGGCACAGATTTCAGGATCTGTTGTAGTATTTTTTCCAAATAATGTTGAGAAAGTCTTTATTTCGGCATTTTGCGGTAATTTCTGGAAGCAAAAAGGGTATTTTCCACCATGTGTTACTTTCTTAATGGCTTCCTTTGCAGTTTCTAGATCGTATACCACCTCATATTTTGAGGAATCTGAATAATAGTTTATTCCATATATTATTGCAGGTAGAGGACAGTATGAGTCCGATATACCCCATTCACAAACAGGTATCCCAACCATGTCTGCTTTAGTTAGACATATTGGAACAACATATGCGTCGAGGACCTCATCACTACTTGGTGTTACCTTAAACCCATTTTGGTTTTCTCTTAATACTATCCTATAGTAGGATTCTGTTTTATAGTGATATTCGTTACTTAAAACAAATAGGGCATTGCCTGAGTACATTTCAGTTAAGTCTTTATCAAAGAGACCTGTTTTTTTATGTACGACTGCAGCGCTCCTCTTTTGGGATTTAGGGCTTTCATCCATACTTGCCTCCAAAAAATTAACAAAAGGCAAAACAAAATTATCAATCGTTTTTACATCACAACTATTTGATGCATCATCATCTTCTAATTCCATATAAACGCCAGCTGGGATTTCTCCCTACACATCCTTGTATTATACTCATCTTGCGTAGAACTCACCTACGGCATTTCCAAGGCAGCTATTTTCTCTTAGGAAAAACTCTACCATGGAAGACATGCTTAGATATGCTAAAGCAAATATCTCAAAAGCAAAGTTTTTTGTCATTTTACAATCCAATAGAAAAATATTACATGATACAATGGATAATTTAGTCAAAAGGGAACTTAAAGTGTCTAAAAGATTCATGCTAACGAATGTCCAGACGGGAAACGTTATTTTCTCTTTGTCTACCAATTTTATATCGTTTAATGATGTTTCCATCGTACCTAATAGTGATTACCAGAAACTACTTTTAAATCTTTCTATTGTCATCAATGTAATACGAATAACATTTATATAATAAATCAGGCTCTTTTCTCTAATGGTACTTACAAAAGATAAGAAAAAAAGCACTAACATTGCGCCAAAAGACCAGTATAAACATATCAGATTATTTACTTTTTTAGCTGGGGTATTATTCTTATTGATAGGTGCGAAGGCTTTATTTAGCAATGATGCGCCGGGCGCTATTTTAAATAGTATGGCGGGGTTATTATTCTTAATGGCATCATATACTTATTTTAGAAAGAAAAAGGAATTAGAAAAGAGAGTGAAATAAATGAAAAATTTTATGATCCCTTATGTAATTGCTGGTGCTTTGATTTATATCCAAGGTATAAGAGTATACTTTGAAGGCGACTTTGTAGGCATGATAATTTATACATCGATAGCTTGGTTTTTGTTTTTAATGGCCTTCTTTTCATTTAAGAAGAATAGAAAAAAACCGAAACTTACCGATGCTGCAGGTGAGCCGTTTGTAAACGGAGGGGATTTTTCATAAAAATTTAAACGGTATTTTGAAGAAAGTAATACTTTTATATGTAAATAATCAAGTTGGTGTTGTGGTATAATGAAACTCCATTTAAACGTCGAATATCTCCTAAGCAGATCACTGACAGGAGACGGAGTTCAAAGAGTAAAGAAATTTATCGCTGAAGAAACAAAGGAAATATTGATAAAAGGTGTACCAAAGGACAAGATTTCAGAATCACCAAAAATACTTGATTTAAAGATATCAGACGATGCTATTTCAGTTGCAATTGAAAGTGGGACTTATGCAAGATCCCATGCAGTTGCCATTAGACTGAAAAATTCCCTGTCCATGTTACTTGGAAAGGAGTTTAAAATTGGAATTAAGAAGATAGTTGGACAAAAATATACCCTAACACTTGATCTTGAGAAGATTCCAAAAGATCCAATTAAAATACCATTTGTAGATAGTATCTCCATTGAAGGCAATAACGCAATATTAATTTTGAGAGATTTAGATGAAGAATTTCTTACAAAAAATCATGTTGATCGTATTATTAGCCTGTTTTATGATAAAGTGGAAGCCCAATTCTGGGGAGGAAAAGGGGAGCACTGGGAGCTTATTTCAAAGAGTAAAGAGATAACTCCGTTAACAACAAAAGATCCAACAACAGAGCTATTGGCACTGGGTTGGTTAAAACAGGGGCCAAGCCAAGGTCAGTGGTTTTACCATGCCCCCATTGCAACTTTACTTAGGACAATGGAGCGAATAGCAGTTGAAGAAATATTAAAACCACTAGGATTCATTGAAGTTATAGCACCTAAGCTAGTGCCTTTTGAAATTTGGGAAAAGACCGGGCATCTTTCTGGCAGCGAACCTGAGATTTATTACGTATCCCCCCCTGTTTCAAGAGATATTTCAGTATGGGAAGAAGTAATTGACTTATATAAAATAACAAAAAAGGCGCATGTTGATAAAATAAGAGAAAGGATGAGGGATCCGATAGGCGGGATGACCTATGCCCAATGCCCCCCAATGTACTGGGCTTTTGATGGAAAGACTATTGATGATTCAGAATTTCCAATTTTAATTTATGATAAAAGTGGGCCTTCTTATAGATGGGAAGCTGGAGGAAGACAGGGTATTGAGAGGGTGAATGAATTCTGGAGAATAGAACCTGTGTTTATAGGGTATCCAGATCAGTTAATTGAACTTAAGGAAAAGATGATGGAACGATATGCCTATGTCTTTGATAAAATATTTGAGATTGAATGGAGAACGGCTTGGGTAACCCCATTCTATATGGCCCAATCCGGACAGACAGGGGTAGAAAAAGAAACAGAGAGAATTAAAGGAACAATAGACTATGAATCGTGGATCCCTTCAAGAGGCAGCAGAGACAAAAGTGAATGGTTAGAATTTCAGAATCTTTCAATCGTTGGAGACAAGTATACAAAGGCTTTTTCCATTAAATCTTCCAAGAATAAAGAGCTCTGGTCTGGATGTTCAGGCATAGGGCTTCAAAGATGGACTGTATCATTTCTTGCTCAAAAGGGACTTGACTCAGACAAATGGCCTAAAGAATTTAAGAAATACTTAGGTGAATTCCCAAGGCAGATTAAATTTGTTTAATTGCTTCTCCTTTTTAAAAATATTAAGAAAACGTCAATTAAAGCAAAGATAAATAATACATAGAAGGCATCTCTCTAGGCCAATATATTCGTAATATACCTTCCAATTGAAGCAGCAAAAGATCAAAATGCAAAGGGAGTTAAATTCATAAAGAAGTTCCCTTATTGCATGACATAATAAAGCAAAGTAAAGCACTATTGTTTCAGGGATCATATCAAATCATTTCAATCCTATAATAGTCTTATTCTAACTTAATAGGCCGTACAATCACAACTATTATTCTAGCAAGGTAATTTCCATACTATAAAGTTCTTCTAAAACCATAGGCCTTTTACCATGCAGGGACTTCTCAAGCATATTTCCATACTATAAAGTTCTTCTAAAACTAAACATCTCAATATAATCCATGTCCTCCCTGTATTGATTTCCATACTATAAAGTTCTTCTAAAACTTATGCTTTGAACAAGATTTATTAGAGGATATTAAAAATTTCCATACTATAAAGTTCTTCTAAAACCCCTATTACGTTATTTAGCCTCTGCATTTTTTTAACATTTCCATACTATAAAGTTCTTCTAAAACAATTTTTTGTGGGAGGTATTAGTCTATGTTGTCGAAATTTCCATACTATAAAGTTCTTCTAAAACAAAACAAATGAAAACACATCATACGTCAAAGGCCCCCATTTCCATACTATAAAGTTCTTCTAAAACTAATTTAGCTGGGTATTATTGGAGTTTTTCCAAACCAATTTCCATACTATAAAGTTCTTCTAAAACGATATTTGACTAGCCAATATTTCAGAACCAAAAAAGCATTTCCATACTATAAAGTTCTTCTAAAACAGATCCCCCATTTTTCTTATATATCACACAATCACAATTTCCATACTATAAAGTTCTTCTAAAACGTGCAGTAGTGCATCTCTGTTTCGCCCCCACAAGGTCATTTCCATACTATAAAGTTCTTCTAAAACAAATGGATGGTTACCACTATAAAATAACCATAACCAAATTTCCATACTATAAAGTTCTTCTAAAACTCTTGCGTGAAAAAAAAGTGACAAAAACTGCAATGCATTTCCATACTATAAAGTTCTTCTAAAACAAGACTTTGAAAAATCGCTTTGGAATTGTGGAAGATTTATTTCCATACTATAAAGTTCTTCTAAAACTTATGCTTTGAACAAGATTTATTAGAGGATATTAAAAATTTCCATACTATAAAGTTCTTCTAAAACCCCTATTACGTTATTTAGCCTCTGCATTTTTTTAACATTTCCATACTATAAAGTTCTTCTAAAACAATTTTTTGTGGGAGGTATTAGTCTATGTTGTCGAAATTTCCATACTATAAAGTTCTTCTAAAACAAAACAAATGAAAACACATCATACGTCAAAGGCCCCCATTTCCATACTATAAAGTTCTTCTAAAACTAATTTAGCTGGGTATTATTGGAGTTTTTCCAAACCAATTTCCATACTATAAAGTTCTTCTAAAACGATATTTGACTAGCCAATATTTCAGAACCAAAAAAGCATTTCCATACTATAAAGTTCTTCTAAAACAGATCCCCCATTTTTCTTATATATCACACAATCACAATTTCCATACTATAAAGTTCTTCTAAAACGTGCAGTAGTGCATCTCTGTTTCGCCCCCACAAGGTCATTTCCATACTATAAAGTTCTTCTAAAACAAATGGATGGTTACCACTATAAAATAACCATAACCAAATTTCCATACTATAAAGTTCTTCTAAAACTCTTGCGTGAAAAAAAAGTGACAAAAACTGCAATGCATTTCCATACTATAAAGTTCTTCTAAAACAAGACTTTGAAAAATCGCTTTGGAATTGTGGAAGATTTATTTCCATACTATAAAGTTCTTCTAAAACTAGTTCTAAAAAGCAAAGCGAAACTATACGAAACATTTATTTCCATACTATAAAGTTCTTCTAAAACCTTTTTTATCTTCTTTATATGGAATATCCCAATAGGAAATTTCCATACTATAAAGTTCTTCTAAAACGAGATAATGCAGCAAATATTATGGAAGCGATAAAAGTATTTCCATACTATAAAGTTCTTCTAAAACGTTCGTTTATTTCGTTCATTTTCAATCACCCTCAATAATTTCCATACTATAAAGTTCTTCTAAAACCCGCATCAAATGCAAACGGGCATATAGGGATGTCCGCATTTCCATACTATAAAGTTCTTCTAAAACTTGTTCCCGCGGCGACGGCTGCTGTGGCCGACAATGATTTCCATACTATAAAGTTCTTCTAAAACCCCATTCATTGCACACTATATATGCAATTGTTTCATATTTCCATACTATAAAGTTCTTCTAAAACATGTTCGTTTATTTCGTTTATTTTAATCACCCTCGATAATTTCCATACTATAAAGTTCTTCTAAAACATGAAGAAGAATATAAACTTCATTATCCATACAGGAATTTCCATACTATAAAGTTCTTCTAAAACGTGGCTTTAAGATTAGCGGTTTATCGGTTATAATTGTATTTCCATACTATAAAGTTCTTCTAAAACAATTACTGGGACGGGCATAACTGGCAAAGTGTTGTATATTTCCATACTATAAAGTTCTTCTAAAACCGAACATATATATAGAAACTGGATAAATGAAGAAGAATAATTTCCATACTATAAAGTTCTTCTAAAACGCCAACTTATGCCGAAGTGCTAAATAATCCACGATAATTTCCATACTATAAAGTTCTTCTAAAACTTATATAACACACACACATAGACACACTTGGTAAAGTATTTCCATACTATAAAGTTCTTCTAAAACGTGGATTTATCAATTGTTAAAACAAGTGACGCCCACAATTTCCATACTATAAAGTTCTTCTAAAACCAGCGTAACTTTTTTACCAAAAAATAGGCCTTTAATTATTTCCATACTATAAAGTTCTTCTAAAACAGATTATTTAATAAATTGATATATACTTATTATTTTGAATTTCCATACTATAAAGTTCTTCTAAAACCAGATATTCGTTTGGTTCTGTTTGCAACTAAACTTAGTATTTCCATACTATAAAGTTCTTCTAAAACCGAAAATTGCGGAGCAGAATTATGGGAAACATATTATGTATTTCCATACTATAAAGTTCTTCTAAAACTTAGCAAATGCCACCTTTCCAATTATTTCAATAGAAAATTTCCATACTATAAAGTTCTTCTAAAACATGGTTACCACCCTGCAACGGTGGGGTTACAACAGGATTTCCATACTATAAAGTTCTTCTAAAACGATAATTGCAATGATAATAAAGAGGCAATCAAACAAATATTTCCATACTATAAAGTTCTTCTAAAACTCTCAAGATTTTCGCGAAGATTGGGCCCAAGATCTTCATTTCCATACTATAAAGTTCTTCTAAAACACGACGAGAAATGGCGAATAACATATTTTATAGAGGGATTTCCATACTATAAAGTTCTTCTAAAACCCGCCATTTTCCCTTTTTGAGCTTATCAGTTTCAATAATTTCCATACTATAAAGTTCTTCTAAAACCGACACCGGAATGCGATGACTGTTGCCACGTCACATACAATTTCCATACTATAAAGTTCTTCTAAAACTCTTGAGGAGATAATGTATCATCATGCATTATTTTGATTTCCATACTATAAAGTTCTTCTAAAACTTATAACCGTTTTGCTCATAAACGAAAGATAAATTTACAATTTCCATACTATAAAGTTCTTCTAAAACCCATATCAAAAGGATGCCATTGAAAGTATTTTAAAATATTTCCATACTATAAAGTTCTTCTAAAACTTACTTTACCAATGGAAAGATGACATAAAAGAAACTTATTTCCATACTATAAAGTTCTTCTAAAACATCCTCTTGGATAAGTGGAGGCGGCACTACTTATATATTTCCATACTATAAAGTTCTTCTAAAACTGATGGTGCTGGATATTGCCATATCTATGCTTCATTATTTCCATACTATAAAGTTCTTCTAAAACTCAGTTCCCGTTATGCTTGGAGTTCCATACCAGAAAATTTCCATACTATAAAGTTCTTCTAAAACCTTTTGTTGAAGCGATTAGATCATTGAAGCTTTTCCATTTCCATACTATAAAGTTCTTCTAAAACGATTAAGCGTAGAAGTGTCTGCAGGAACTGCTTATGTATTTCCATACTATAAAGTTCTTCTAAAACTCAAAAAACATTTTGAACCAAAACCTTTATATATATAAATTTCCATACTATAAAGTTCTTCTAAAACACAACGAACACCATCAAGATGAGCTTGCAAGACTAACATTTCCATACTATAAAGTTCTTCTAAAACCCAAAGTATTGTGAGTAAGTCTGCAAGCTTATCCCCATTTCCATACTATAAAGTTCTTCTAAAACTCGGGTGTGAGTTTAGGCTCAACAATATGTGCTGCATTTCCATACTATAAAGTTCTTCTAAAACGCTGCCATTGCTGGCGATACCATTGCAGCCAAAAAATTTCCATACTATAAAGTTCTTCTAAAACCTTTAGATACTCCAACAATATATTTAACAACAAAAATATTTCCATACTATAAAGTTCTTCTAAAACTGGCCTCAAAAAGCCTCATTTTTTGATAATAAACGATATTTTCCCGTGTTTAAAAATGTTTTGAAAATCAACGTAGGATAATGCACTGTATATATAATACTAGACTATAATATTGTACTCATAAGATTTTTTTCTATACCCAATACTTTAAATTGAAAATTTGACTTATTATCGAGAATATATAATAGAACTGAATCTTTTTCTTTTTTTATTATTTCATTTAACCCTACTTTTATTTGTTCTATCTGGGCTTTACTTACCTCTCCCTCAAAAACTGAATTTTGTCTCCAGAATAAATATTTTCTTAGAAATTTGTGCACTTTATTCACTCTATCAATTTCAATATCATATACAACAATTAGATACATCACCACCACATTCTAAAACTAATATATTCTTTATCCCCAACTATATGTTTTAGTAACTTATAACATTCTAATCTTATTAAATACCTATATGATACTTTTCTTTTTAAAGAGGGGTGTTGAATAGTTGTATCAAGTTTTTCTTTATATTCTTTAAGAAAAATTCTTTTTCCTTTTTCATTTAAGAATACCCCTATTTCTTTGTCAAACTCATCTTCATTGATATATTTATTATTGACAAGATTAAAGATGAGTCTTTCGATTATTATAGGTTTGAATATATCTGCTATATCTAGTGCAAGAGAAAATCTTCTCTCCAATGGTTCATGTAAGTAACTAATTGAAGGATGGAGATAGGTATTATAAATTTCTGACAAGACTGTAGAATATAATAGAGAATTCCCAAATGAGATAAGTGCATTAATCTCATTTGAAGGTGGCTGTCTTTCTCTTTTGTTAAATTCAAAAAATTTTATAATTTTAGGAAAAGATTTGTAGTAGTTTTCCCATATTTCTCCTTCTATGCCTCTTAATGTAGGGATATCTCCATATATATTCAATGAATCAATATTTTTTATTATTTCTTCTAAATTCTTTTCCTTTTTTTCGTAATATTTTAGTGTCTGCAAAATATTATGCTTTATACCTTTAACAAACTCCGTAGCTATTATTATTCTTTTTTCTTTGTCAATATAATGTCTTGATTGTTCAACTACAACTAATCCCGAATTAAGCTGATCTTTTGGATATAATGATCCTTCGTAATATCCATAATGATTAAAAAAGTGAGTTGGCAATCCCATTTTCATTAAAAGAGAAGATGCTCCTGATTTAAGACTTACTTTTCCATAACAGTAAATATCACTTAGATGTTCAATCGGCAATGCTTTTTTTTCATCCTTATTCACAAAAAATAAGGTATTTCCTTCTCGCTTCAATATTCCTTCAGATACAATATACAAAGGCTCCTTCATATTAATACCTCTATACATAGCATAAATTATAATATGAACAGTTCTTACAGTAAGGTTTTCTTGAAATTGGGGGCGGGGAATTTCTACTAATAATCTTGGGTATATCCTCTATTATTAGTTGAATTTCCTTTTCAATTTCAGGTGTGAGGTATAAAGTATCAGATGTTTTTTCCTTTGGGTATACCACTTCTCCCCTTACTATTTTTCCTAATTTATTCTTTAAATACCATAAATAATAATAAAGTTGATATTTTGCGGGTTCTTCTAGTTTGGAAGATTTTTTAATTTCATATATCGTAATCTCTCCTCTTTTTTTGATAAAATCAATGGCAATGGTGTCGTCAATCAATAAATTTTTCTTTTCTCTTTTATATGACTCTTCATTGATTAATTTACCCATTGATATAAAATCGTTATCGTAGTTCATGTTTATTTGGTTTCCAAAATACCATAATTCTCTGTCACATGCTTTATAATATTGGATCATTACTCCAGTTATTTTCATAACATTAAACCTAAATTATTAGAGGTGAGTCTTTTGGTATATATCCTGTTTCTATGTTGTATTTATTATTTATCATATTAAGAGGAACATATCCTATTCTCTCACTAAAAAGAACATCGTTTGCTTTATTTTTTGGAATTGAAATGATGTAATCATAAAAAGATTTTTTAATATCGAGAAACATTTTCTTTTTTATAATTGGGTCTTTAATATCCAACACTTCTAAAAACTTTTCCCATATTATTTTTGCATTTTCGTTTATTTCTATAAATATGTCGATTTTTTCATAATCTTCTTCAATTAACTTGAAGTTACCTGTTTCATGAAACTCTAGTTTATACAAACTTTCTAATATGTCTCTTGATATTTGATCGCTTGATAATTCTTTTACTAATAAAAAATATTTATTAATTAATTTTAAAAAATCTTTTTCTTCTACAAATTCCTTTCCCTTCAAAACTTCTAGTGTTTTATTAATCAAAAATCCTTCATATATATAACTATAATATTTTCTATTATTATTATCGTCTTTCAATAAATATATATTAACTTCACCTTGAACACTCAATAAAAAATTACGATTACATCTTCCTGCAATTTGATTAATCGAATCGAGAGGGGCAAGATCTCTGTATATAATGTCGATGTCAATATCAACACCCGCTTCAATAACTTGAGTAGAAACAATAATTTTTCTTTTATTACTAGACTTTATTTTTCTTATTCTATTTAATCTATCAATAGGGATTATATTAGAAGATAAATAATAATACTCATTTAAATCATTATTTGTACTCTCTTTTAAAAAATTGAACATTTCTTTCGATGAACTAATGGTGTTTAATACTATTAGAAAACTTTTTTCTTTTCTAGTTAATATATCATTTAATACAATATTTTTAAATTCTTCAAAATTAACTTCTTTTTCTAAATTTAAGTTTAGTCTAGTTCTGTTTAATTGATCATAATATTTCATATGGTTATCTAGTAGATTTTTAATTTCGTTTCTATCTGTATCAAAAATCAATGGTGCTGTTGCTGTTACAATAATAAAATATGTATTGTAATATTTTGAAATAAAATTAAGTGATTCATTTATTAATTTCCAATACTTATGCGGTATAGTTTGAATTTCGTCAAGTATAACAATTGAATTTATTATATTATGGAATTTTCTCAAGGATCTATTTCTATTGGAAATAATTCCATGAAACAGTTGGATAAAAGAAGTAATTATAATTTCTGAATTCCACCCTTCTATTAAAAATAAACTTAAATCCGATTCATATTCCTCTTCAATAGTTTTGTAAACTAATTCAGAAAGGTGGTGATGTTTTAACAGAATGTTTGAGGTGATAATATCATACTCAGTAGAAATTATATCTTCAATAACTGAATAATTTTGATCTATAATGCTCAAATAAGGGAGAGAATAAATAATTCTGGGATTCCACCCTTTTTCTGATTGTATTTTATTCTTTAACTTAATAGCAAAGGAAAATGAAGTTATAGTTTTACCAGTGCCAGTTGGAACATTTAATAAATATATTTTATTTTCAAGATCTAGATTTTCTATATTTTTATTCACTTTAGCATAAATTTCTGTTCTAATACTGTCAACTAAATTAGGATTTTTATCAAATCTATTTTTTTTATAATTATCTACTATTTCTGGAGAAATATCTTCTCTAATTAAGGTCGATGCGCCTATTGCGTCGCTCTTATCTGAATCAATTAAAATAGAATATAATAATAGAGTTATAAAGTAATAAAATATTAATTTTCTCTTTTGAATTTTTAATAGTTTCATGAATTCTCTATCAATATCTTTGATTATCTTTAGATAATTCTTCTTGAAATCTGAAAACGAGGCCACATTACAGCCAAACATCTCATCTAGAGTATTTTGTATTTCACTTTCATCCATTGAATTAATTTGCGAAGTTATTATTGAAGTCAATTTTTGATCATGTAGAATTTCATGAATTTCATTTATTTCTTTTAAAGAATTTGCTAGATTTCCATGGTGTCTTTTTACGACAAAAAATGAAATTATGGGTAATAATGAGTAGTAATCTTCTTTATCTTTGGATATTTGCTCTAAGTATGTTTTTGTTATATGGTATGTATAAATAGAGGAAAGCAATCCATGCCTAGTTTCATTGCGAGATTTTAGTTGTCTTTTTTTGATAGGGTCTTTTTCTGTCAAGTATTCTTGAAAATATGTAGATGCTTTTCCAATATCATGCGTTGCTCCAATTAAATACACGATTTTAGATAAAACGTCTATATCAATATATTCTTCAATATTTAACCTTTTTTCAAGGAAGGTATTTCTAGAGAGAGTGCCAACTTCTTTTAGATGTGAAATTAAAAGTTTATGAGGATGAGAGTATAGTTTAAATTGGGATAATCTTTGTTCCATCGTTTAACTCCCAATATGTTTCTGGGATTACTTTAATTAATTTACCGGATTCTTCTGCAATTACTTCAACATACTCTTCTGTTTCTCTATCAGAATTGATAAATGAGGGAATAGATTCTATGAAATATTTTTTATCTTCTTCGGGCTCTATTTTTTTAATTAAAGAGCCAATTTTAGATTTTTTTATTGGAACAATTGAATCAATATAGTGATATTCTTGTGATTTTATTTCGTTGAAAGAATAATCATTTACATAGCTAAAATTACATATTAATTCACTTAGTCCCAAATAGGGTGTATATACAGTTTTGTGACAGATTAACAGTTCTTTTAATTGCTCATACAAGTTATTATCTTCGGTAAAAAAATAAATCCTATACTTTGGATCTTTAATAAATTCAAAATTAAGCAGTGTATGTTGTGTAAAGTAGTTCATCATAGGATAAGAAATCAAATATTCACTTTTTGTATTAATTTGATTAATTGATATTCTTGTTTTTTTAATTGGATTTAAAATCTGAAGTGCAATTTTTGAATCATACTCTTTAAATTTAGACTGATACTCATTTCTTCTAAATCCTAAAATAGCTGCAATGAGGCCCAATATAGTCGGTTTTGATGGTATTGAATGTGTCAAAGGTGAAGATGTTGCATATCTTTTCTTAAAATGTGCATAATCTCCCCATACATCAAAAGCTAATAACTGCATATTTCCACGCTACTATACTTTAAACTCTTTGGATTGTATATTGTTATTTCTTAATATTTCTTCAAATTTTAGTTCTATGTTATTTAAAATAAATTTAGTTCTATCGTCGACTATATATGTCACCATTGCTATTTTATCTCTATTTTTGACTAAAACATTAACTAATTTTGATATATCAATCTTGAAATCTGAAATATCTCTCAATTGCTCTTCTGATAAATCTGAAGATATTACGAACAATTTATCCAGATCGCCTATATGATAATTGTTCTCTAAATAATCTATTTTTATTAATAATCTTGGCATTTGCCCAACTTTAGATCTAGAGATTAAGTTTTTAGTACCGTTCCATATACCTTCTATAAGTAGATTCACATCTTCTTGGGTTAGTTTAGTATCCTTAGCAGCATTTTCATTTATTATTCCATAGAAAGATATAATGGAATAAGGAACTACCCACTCTTCCCTAAAAGTTTTTGCCTCTTTTCCTTCTCCAGAAGCAAATGCACCAGATCCTTTTAAATATTTTAATTCAATTTTATTCAAAGATCTGCCCATTTTAAATTGAACGGGTCCAGTGTAAATAATAGAACTATCTTTACTTTTTCCAGTAGCGATTGGTATAGTTCCGCCAAATAGTCTTACGTCTATACATTCATTGAGTATAGTATCAGGATTATTTTGAAAGTCTTTTCCTCTAGCTTTGGCATCTTGTATGTTACCATCTTTGTCAGATATTTTTCTAACAAAGATTTCTTTATTTTTAAAGTTATATATATAATCCCTTACTGTTCGTTTGAGCCTTACATCTGTTACAATATTGGTTCTTGTATCTTCATCCATTCTTGGTTTATTCTCATCAGCTGGATCTCCATTTGGATTAATATCTTTTACATCATACAAGAATATTATTTCAGATCTTTCTTTCACTATATTACTCATTCTTCTTCCACCGCCATATCCTTTTTAATCACAAATATATCCGCCATATTCATTCCTAAAACGAAATAAAAACTAATTTCATTATTATCAATATTCCATTTTTCACCTGCTTTTAAAAAGTATTTTGAAATTAGTTTTTCTATTTCTTTATAGTAATTCTTCCCATAATCCTCTAGCTTTGCTTGTATTTGAGGTAATAAAGTTTTAATTCTCTTTTCATCTAACTTTAAACCATTCAATTTATTTCTAAATGGAGTTGATTTTTTATCTCTATATTGTATATTTAGCAATTTTTGTGTAAGTACACCTTCAAGAAAAATAGCTTTTTTTATGTCAGAATTGAAAAAACTGCCATATTGATTAAATACTTTATTTGCAATATGTACAATTTCATTTTTTTCTTCAAACACATCCTGATTTAACGACTTTTCCATACTTTCACCCGCATTGGATTTATCTAAAATTAATAACGCATCTAAGTATAATAATAACATAAAACCCTTTAGTGTCATGTCTTTTGTATTAATATTATTACTAAAATTTTTTCTGATTCTTTTGATCAAGAAAAATAAAATTAGATTATAATTAATTTTTTTTCCAGTAAATATTCTCCCTATTGTATCTATGTAAAATTTTTTTGACTTATCCTTCTCCATTGATCTAACAAAAATATTGTACAAAATTTCAAAATTAAAACTAATTTGATTATTGTAAAATATTTCAATATTATCCACTCTTTTTTTAGTTTCAAATAGTTTATTTAAATAGGATGGCAGTACATCCCCAATATTTAATAAAATTTTTAATTCTTTTGGATTAGGTTTGTCATAAAAAACTAAATTTAAAGTTAGAAGATTTTTTTGTTCGCTTATAAGTTCAAGAATTCTATCCTCTGTGTAGGTAAGATCTCCTATCCACCCTCTCTTTTCTTTAGAAAAAGATGGATCTTTAGCGTATACTTCAAATAAGTCAAATATTGAATCATAATAATTTTCTTCTACTAAATTCATAAATTTAGGAATAAGATAATACCTATACCTCCCATAAAAATTAAGATTCATAAATTTTTCAATATATTTTTTTCCCTCTTCTAGATTTAGTGCACATTTAGCACAAACAGGATAAAGTTTCCACCCATTTTTTTGATTAAGTGAAGGTGCAAAACTACTTTTATCAAGAGTATAAAATGGGAATATATCTGAAGTAAATCCATACACTTCATCTTCGTTATTAAGACAAATACTACAAATTTTATTTTTTCCGATAGATTGGAGCCCATATTTATTATAATACCGGAAATTTGAACGATCAACTAATATACTTCTAAATATTTTTAAATCAAATAAATATTGAATTTCATCATTTTCTTTAAATAATAAGGTTAGTAATGTTCCTCCCTTAATTTCGTTGTCACTGAAAGCGTTTATTGTATTTTTGATATCTTTTAGGATGATTTCCTGATTTTTTTCAAGAACTTTTTTAATTCCTTCAATTTCTTTAATTGCTTCCTCACTTAGATTGTATGAATTGCTTTCAGAAAACCAATGTAAAAATTTTTTCTTGAATGTTTTGTCTATATCTGTTATTTTACAAGTGGGAGTTACATCAGCACCTTGAGATTCACCTCTTCTATAAAGATATTTTTCAAAATTAATAGAATCATACTCTTCAATCCTTATAGTTTCATAGTCATAGTTATTGCCAGATTTATTTAGTACTATACCTACTACATACTTAGCTTTTGAATCTTGTGTCAATATAGATAAGGGAGGTCTATTCTCCTTTTTAATTAAATATTCTCCAATAGTAGCAACTGAGTTAATCATTTATGCACCTGGTATTTTATTTTTACATGATTTTATAGGATTAATAAATCCAAATCCCATTGAATTTTTTTCACCAAGTCCTGTTTCCATCAAAAAAGAATAAAATTTTTTATAGTTTTGACTTACATATTCTTTCTCTAAATTTTTCCACATGGACCCTATAATTATGAATTCATTTCCCCTTTTTATAGTATTAATAACAACTTCTTTGTTAAATACTAATTTATCAAAAATGCTGCCCTCTAAAGTTAAGTTTTCATTGTAGAAAGCATTATATTTTTTTAATGCGTTATCCTTTATTCTGTCCAAAAAGAAAAGTAAGTCTTTATCTCTTTCAAATGAATAGTAAATATTATTTTTATTATCTTTATATAATACAATTGGGCTACCAGTAATCCAAATTCGTTTAAAAGGGACTTTGATTATTCTTGCTTCGATTTTAAAGGGATGTCCAGCAATCATTTTTTCCCCACATAATTTTGAATTTAAAAATTGAATAAAGCTTTTATCAGGAGATGATACTATTAGATTCTTTTTTTCTCCTTCTTTATAGTCGTTTGTTGGGAATACATCAGAAAAACAGAAAAATTTGAATCCTTTGGTATCATGAAAATCTGGATATTCTAATTTAAAAGGTGAGTAAAGAAATCCTTGTATAGAGTGCTTATTAATTTCATTATAACTAAAATTTTCTTTTGATATTAATTCAATCATTAATCTCAATTAAACCACTATAAATCTTATTCACTAATCTATTTCCCTTTTATATTTATAAAGATTTGGGAAATAATAGGAAAAATAGTGAAAAAATATTATTTTCCATATTTGGTTTTTAAAAAAATTTTTCCATTTTCTGTATTACAGTATGGAATACCTCATTGATATTTTATTTTTTCATTAGATGAATTATTTTGATATCCTGTATGTTATTTTTAATGTATTCCAATATTAATCTTCTATGGCATTTATCTGGCTTGTTCTCAGAACATAGTAAACATATGGTATGCTTATCTTCTAACATTTTATTGTAAGTTGTTTTTAAACTAGGGTCTCTTAATAGTTTATTGAATTCTTTTTCATAATACGCCCAGTCGCGGTCTTTTTTATATTTATTGAGTAAAGTTTCTGGTGTTGCTATTGAGGTCTCATGCTCATACTCAGCGTTACATATCTCTTTTAAGAAATACCTTAAATCGTCTTTTTTGGAAAATCCAGCAAGTTGTGATGTGTTGTGTCTTCTAATATCTATTATCTTAGTTATATTTGATTCTTTTAACAAATTAAAAAATTCTTCTGCACTCTTTTCTGATGTTCCAATTGAGTATATGCTTTTCATTCAATAATCTCCATACTAAATTGATTTAAGAAGTTTTAATTTTCTTTAATCAACATATTCTCTATTTTGACGTCGTGGTCGATACTACGGAGTATCCTAGCTCACTCTATTAGGCAATCCATATAATTATGGGTGAATTTCTTTATTAATCTATCTAAGCAAATAGAAGAGAAGCAAATGCCACTTGCTGTTGTGACTAGAATAAAATTATACCTTATGAAACTTATATACAATAAATATAATGGCTAAAGATAGTAATAATCACATTGTTAATAAATAGTTCTTTTTCGCACGGTGCTAAATAGTAATATTTATAAAGTGTCTATTTGCATTAATGTCGTGATGCACCAAAACAGGATGATAGGGATTCTTGAATATTACTGTCTGCACTCTATCAAAGAAAGTCCAAAATCAGGGTATGACATACTCAAAGAGATAAGTACGAAAAGTAATGGGGCCATGATCATAAGCAAAGGTAACATATACCCCCTCCTTGATAATTTGGAAAATAAAAATATATTGAAAGTCGAAAAGATAGAGGCGCGTGGCAAAAAAATATTTTCGCTGACTGATAAAGGAATAAAATATCTTAAGGAAATGGATAAAAAAAAGAGAGGAATAAGAAATAAAATGAAGTATGTTCCCATTATTTTTACAGATTTCAAAAACGTACATTCTGACATTGATAATTTATGGTTTAAGATGTACCTCCATATTGATGAATGCTCAGAAATAAATAACGATAAAGTTAAGATAATCCTTGAAGATTGCATAAGAAGGCTTAAGGAGATTCAGGATGATAGCAATTGATGTAAAAAATTTAACTAAAAAATTTGATCAATTTGTCGCTGTTGACAATATTAGTTTTCAAGTAGAAAAGGGAAGTATTTTTGCATTTTTAGGACCAAATGGCGCAGGGAAGTCAACGGTTATCAAAATGATGACAACGATATTATACCCAACAGATGGTTCAATATTTATCAATAATTATAATATCCATAACGAAAAAAGTGAAGTACGAAAATCGATAGGTGTCATCTTTCAAGACCATACTTTAGATGATGAGCTTACTGCTTACGAGAATCTATATTACCACTCAGCTTTATATAAAATTCCTGAAAAAACAAGACAAGAGAAAATTGATAGTATGTTACATTATGTGGGACTCCTTGATAGAAAAAATGATCTTGTAAAGACCTTTTCTGGTGGGATGAAGAGAAGGATTGAAATTGCACGAGGATTGCTGCACTCGCCCACAATATTGTTTCTAGACGAGCCTACATTGGGCCTTGATGTCCAAACAAGAGCATTTCTTTGGAACCATATTAAAAAAATCAACAAAGAGGAAAAAATAACAATCTTTTTTACAACGCACAACATGGAGGAAGTTGAAAATATTGCAACAAAGATCGCTATCATAGATAAGGGAAGGATACTAATTCAAGGGACTTCAAAAGAGATTAAGAAGGCCACTAAAACAAAGACCCTTGAAAATGCATTTTTGGCCCTCACAGGATATGACCTAAGAGAGGAGTCTGCAGATAGCAGCCTTATGAAAAGGAGGTTTAGGAGATGAATAGTGCACTTGTAGTGATGTGGCATAGGCAAATTAAATCTTATTTTAGAAATAGGCAAAGAGTGGCTGTAACATTGGTGCAACCATCATTGTTTCTAATTGCTTTTAGATTTGGGATAGGGGGAATGTTTGAACAATCGGGGAGAGGTAACTATATTCAATTTCTCATCCCGGGCATTGTTGGCATGACTATCTTAATGAGCTCGACAATGGGTGGTATGTCCCTTATATGGGACAAGCAGTTTGGATTCTTAAAAGAAACACTTGTCGCCCCTGTTTCAAGGACAAGTCTCCTATTTGGAAGATGCTTAGGGGGTGCTACAACAAGCTTTGTTCAAGGGCTAATCGTGCTCTTTTTAGGTTTCTCCATGGGTTTTAGGATAACTAATTGGGGATTATTCCCTTTGGCATTGATAGTCATGTTAACTATAGCACTTTTATTCAATCTTCTAGGGACAAGCATTGCTGCAAAATTTGATGACATGCATACTTTTCCAACAATCATGAATTTCATAGTAATGCCAATGATCTTTATCTCGGGCGCATTATTTCCTACCGACGGATTTCCAACTGTGATTAAATTTCTTGTAAAAATAAATCCCTTTACATATTGTAATCATTTGCTAAAATATAGCATGGGGTCTGAGGCATTACACAGTATACTTCTAGATATTGTGGTAATTGCCATAATAATTTCAATATTGGGATCATTGGGAACGTATTTTTTCAATAAAATGGAAACATGAAATTTTAGTTCACAAATATCTATATGAATATAAATATTTTAATATAAGAGTGCCGCGGGCCGGATTTGAACCAGCGGAATACCAGATCTTCAGTCTGGCGCCCTCCCAGGCTAGGCGACCGCGGCTTAGCTAATAAAAAGTGAATCTTTTGGATAATATATAAACTTTTCCCCAGATAATTTTGACGTAAATTACAGAAATATTTATATACTTGGATGGTGCCACCATCCATATGGACAATAAATGTATTATCTGTAAGTGTGAATTAAATAAGAGGACTTATATCATCTGCGAGGATTGCTATGAAAAATGCATCTCTCAATTGGAATTAAATGATTTTCACATAAATAGAGGGGTTACCTTTATTATGGATTAGAATAATAAAAATAATATAAACAAGGAAAAAGTTAATAAATAAACTATAATTCTTACCACAATGCAAAACACAAGAGGTAATTACTATTGAAGAATGAAATCACGATAAATTTTCCAAAGGATGTCAGGGAATACTGCCCCAAATGTAAGTGTTACCTATATCCTGTAAAAGATCATATTTGCTACTTCTGCAAAAGTAAAACTATTTCTCATAAAGAATAAAAATAATTAAGAATTTTTAAAAGAATTCTCTTCAAATTCTTTATGAATTTGTTGCATCCATTCAGGTATAGATATTTTGTCCTCAGGATAAAAGTTTCTAACATATGGCTTGATATCAACTACAGGACTACCATCGACCGCATCCAGTCCCGTAACCTCTAAAACATTCCCTCGTATGCCACGCAAACGGACAACAGTCATAAGTATAGGATTTGGTCTTGCAGGGCTGCATGTGGCAAATATACCCACCTTTGAAAAACATTCTCTTCCCATAGGATGTACTTTAGTCAAAGATCGACTTTGTTCTGGAACTTTATGGGCCCAGTATAAAATTATAAGATGGGAATATTTTTCAACTCCTTCAAGGATATCTATGATATCATTATCAATAATAATTTCTGATATTTCCTCATTGATTTGACGAATTTGTTTCATATTGGCTTTGTGCTGTTCCTTCATCTTTATTCCCTCATTTCCGGCAACAAGGGAGGGTTCACTATTGTTATTTCTTACAATACCAATTGGCCTTACTATCAAATTTCCTGCATTTTCATTATCCTTAATCATATTTTAACCTTCTAACTCTATAGATTATTGGCTTTCATCACAGTTATCTTGTTCTTATCCCATCTCCAGTTAATTCATTATATCTGCTCTTTGAACAAGGATAGCAGTAATTTCCTCCGTTGCTTTTAGATATCCTTGTAGCCATTACGTTTTCCTTGCAACGATCGCATAAAATACTGTCATATATTGGGGCATATTCTGGGATATCTGCCTTCACTTTTTTTATTGAAAAAAGGCTATCAAAGTCCATTTTAAGCATGTTAAACGAGACCTCTTTTCCATATTGTTTAAATAAAGAATAATCTTCTTCGTTTCCAGCCCTATCTCTTACTACCTTATTGAATAATTCAAAATACTCAGGAAAGTTTTTTTCAAGACCATTTCTATAATCCGGATTGACAGAAACTCTTATCCCATTGCCATCTCTTCTAGATAGTGTTACGGCATTTTTTCCAAAATCCCGATAAATAAGGGCATTATTCCCAAATGTGCATCCAGTAACATATTGGACGCCATCTGACATGCAATTATTTGCTTCAACAATAGCGATTACTTCTTCCATCCCATCTGAAATTTCTTTGATTTCATTCATCAGATAAGCGCTTGCCCTAACTCCAAGGGATAATCCTGGGCAATAGTGGCCATGAATTGTTCCTGCTGTAATAAGTAGTTTTTCTAAATCCTTCTCGGCAATGTACCTAGTTATATCTGATCTTGGATTGTTCTTTAGATAATTTAGATTTTCAGTTTCTTGACCCTTTTCATCCAGAAAAGCAGAGTATGGTTTTATATCAATAACAGGTGTTCCATCGATTGCGTCAAGTCCCTTTACTAGAAGCTCGTTACCTTTTCTTTCCAATAGCTCTACCGTAGTTAGGCCTATATTTGTCGGCCTTCGTGGGCTTCTAGAAGCAAAAACACCTTTTACTTCGCCCCCATACCTAGGGCCAATAAGTTCAAAATCCTTAGAAAGATGAAAAACAAACATTACCTGGAGGTATCTGCTCTCCTCTATCTTATATAGTCCATCTTCAAAATCTTTGTCTACTATGATTGTACTCTCTGTCTTTCTTAATATATTTGGGTCTACTTGCTCCCTAAAATTATTTTTTACTGTTCCTATCTTTTTAATATGCTCCATTATTTTTCCTCCCCACTGGAATAACAAACGGGTAGCCATCGTGCTCCTTAATATAGACATCCACACCATATACTTCTTTAATTAATTTTGGAGTAATTATATCGTGGCCTCCAACTGAATCAATCATTCCCCCTTTTAAAAAGATGAATTTGTCTGAAAATCTTAGGGCGGAATTAATATCGTGCATTGTCATTATAACAGATACATCATGCCCATCCACAATTTCTGATAAGAGGTACAGTATTATTATCCAGTTCTTTCTTTAGAAGACTAATATCATAATTCTTAATACTAAGATATGATTTTGTTTCTGAAACACTTGAAAAGCTTTACTTAGTTCTTCTAACTTTTTTTTATATGTGACTGTATTACTCTAGTGATAACTTAACTCTATACTTTGAGCCTTATAATATTTCCTTTCATGCGTACGAGATAAGAAATATTATATTCTTTCTATTGAAAATCTATTTTTGTAACGCGTTAATATTTTTATTGTACGTTCTCCTATTATTGCAGTGAACATGCCATTTCCAATTGCATGACTAACATCCCAGCCAATACTCAATACATATGTTCTGATAAATGTTTCAAAAGTGTGGGGTTTTACAAAGAATGCAAAGTGCCATATATTCATTATCCAACCATATAGAAATCCCCACCCAATTGAGAATACTATGATTAATCTAAAATCAATTTTTTTTTTACTGATATACCCTGCAGTGAGTCCTGGTAATCCCCAACCCATCATCTGCAATGGTGTCCAAGGCCCATGACCTAGAAAAAAATTAGAAACAAATGGGGTTAGGGCTCCGACAAAGAATCCTGCTATTGGACCATATACAAGTCCGGAGCAGATTATGAGTGTTGTACAAGGCTGAATTCCCTGAAAATTTGAAAATGGTACTCTTAATACTGCTGACATTCCAGAAAGCATAGCAATCAAGGTAAGCTGTTTTGTACTAAACTCCTTTTTTTCAAACTGATACACAAATGCAAGTATAACGAATATAAATATCCCAATTACCTCATATGGCCATAATTTAACTATTGTCCTAGAGTCATCATACAGTAATCCACCACCAAAGAGTGCGATTCCAATCGCAATGAACACTAAGGGAAAGACATCATTTAGCTTTATCCAATCACCTCTAAAGCCTCTTCAACAGTTAGAGTGTCGTCTGGTATGCCAAATTTTGCATAAGGTTGGATTAGCCTATTTATCTGGGGGGAGAAGAGAAGCGCTTTTGAAAGTACATCTCTTTTACCTCCATCAGAGATTATGTTACCTTCACTTAGCAGAATTACCCTATCTGAAAATTCCGCTGCAGTTTCTATATCATGAGTTATCATTATCACTGTCTTTGCCTTTTCCCTCAAATAGCTTATTAGCTCTCTTTTCAAATAATAATCCATACCTCTTGTAGGCTCATCTAATATTAGTATTTCAGGGTCGGATACTAAAACAGAAGCCAAAGCGACCCTCTGCCTCTCTCCACCAGACAAATCATGTGGGTAGCTATCCTTATATTGATAGATTTTAAAATACTTTAATATTTCTTCAGTTTTCTTTTTAATAAGATTCTCATCAACCTTGAGGTTTCTTAAAACAAATTCAACTTCCTTCTGGACTGTGTCATTGAAAAGATGAAGATTGGGGTCCTGGAACACTATACCTACCTTTTGTATCAATTCCTCTAATGGGTAATCACTTATTTTCTTACCAAATAGAAGGATCTTGCCTTTTCTTGGTTTAATAAGTCCATTCATAAGTTTTACAAGTGTCGTCTTTCCACTTGCATTCTTTCCCATAAGGGCGATCATATCGCCCTCAAAAACATTAAATGAGATGTCTTTTAAGACATCTTTTTCTCCATCATATGAAAAGAATACCTTGTCCATGGAAAGTGTAACTCTTTTTGAGCTTTCTTTTTTCTCCCATGCAACTGTGTTTTTTGGGTTAGTTAATACTTCTTTTAGAGATAGTCTTGCTTCCTTTACTGTAAGAGGTATCCCATTATTCACTATCTCCTTTTGAAAATTCATGGCTAGCCTTGTCACAGGCGGCATCCCAACTTTCCAATCTTTAACATTATTTGATTTGAGTTTTCTTGGACTACCATCGTAAAGTATCTTACCACTATCAATCATTAACATCCTGTCTACATGGTGGATAACTCTCTCCAACCTATGCTCAACTAGTATTATAGTTAGGCCAAGTTCGTCATTTATCTTTTCTATGACATTTAAGACACTCTCGGCACTACCTGGATCAAGCTCAGATGTCGGCTCATCTAGCAATAATATTTCTGGATGCGTTGCAAGTGCAGAAGCTATGGCTACTTTTTGTTTTTGCCCTCCAGACAACTCATGAATTGTTTTGTTCCTAAGTCTTGAAATATTTACTGCATCAAGAGACTCTTCTATCCTCTTTTTCATTATCTCTTTTGAAAAACAAAGATTTTCCATTCCAAAGGCAATTTCCCTTTCGACCTGATTTGAGACTAATTGATTTTCAGGGTCTTGGAATACCATTCCAACAATTTCTGACATCTGATTTGTAGGAGTTTTTGAAACATTCTTTCCTTTAACTAAAACTTCACCGCTTATTTTCCCACCATAAAAATTTGGTATTAGCCCATTTATCGATCTTAAAAATGTAGACTTCCCGCCACCAGATGGGCCTGTAATGACAAGGAATTCACCCTCATCTATTCTAACATTAATTTTGTCAAGCGAAGGAATTTCACAATTAGGGTAGTAAAACGAAAAATCTTTAAACTCAATCATAGGTCATCAATCCTTTGATTTTCAATAGAGGCAACAGAATAATTTGTAAAAACAATATGGCGACGAAAAAGTATGCTTCTGTGTTTGATTTTATTAGTGGGTCAATCCTCTGGTAAAACTTAAAGATTCCTATGCCTTGGCTTGCCATATAAAGTGATACAATTAGGGGTGCAATTGATACGACTATTAAAAAAGCATCCGAAATGGAAATTTTAACATCTTTATAAAAGCTTCTCTTGCTATACCTTCCAAATCCCCTAGTTTCCATAGCTTCTGCAATCTGAACACTTCTATCAAGGCTTTTAGAGAGTAATGGAAAAAACATTGCCCCATATTTCTTAATCCTATCTTCGAGTTTGCCTTTAGAAAAATCAACACCTCTTGATCTCTGTGCTTCCTGTACATTATTTAGATCAGAGAAGAGAACAGGAACGAATTTTGTTGAGAGAGATGTCACAACAACAGACCTATAGGGAAGCTTTAATTTTGTTATAGCGCTTAAGAGATCATCTGGGTCAGTTGTGAGATTTAATACTGCAAATGCCCCTAAAATCACAGCCATTCTTATACACATTGTTAGAGAAAACACAAGCTCTTCAAGCGTAATATTTAATACCCCAAAAATTGGGATTTTAAAAGGCAGCTGCCACAATACCGTCTCACCATTAGCATTCACTATAAGATTAAACAAAATGACAAATGGAACGAAGTAGACTACAAGTTTCATAACTTTTGACCATTCAATAAATATATTTGATATCGCCGCCATTAATAGAGAGGATAAAAATATTATAAACAATATTATTGGATGTTCAAACAACACCGAGATGATAAGAATTGAGAGAAGCCAAGCTATCTTTAAAAATGGAGATGCATCGTGAAACACTGATTTTTTTCTTATATAAGTAAGCTCTAGCATATTATCCTTGGATGGTCTAGCCATCCGTATTATTTAACCTTTTCTAATCATTTAATCCGAAAACTATATATATGGATGGTCCCACCATCCATAGTAATATAAATTCGGAGGGAATATAAATGAAAAGAATAAAATTTAGTAACTTCTTTGTTGTATTTCTATTAATGATTTTACTTGTTCAGTTACCTTCTGTAATATTTGCAGAAAACATAGGTAATGTGCCATCTGCTTTTTCAAATGGCGCGGTTTTTGTAACTGGAAAGAATGCAAATTCACTTGATCTCTTAACAAGAGATACAACTTCAAAAGGCTTTAAGGAAATGGGCATTTTAAATACTAATTCCTTGGATTTTGAAGTGCCGTCAAATAAATCTCTTGTAGTTATAGGTGGTCCAGCTATAAATTCCAAAACAAAAGAACTAAACAATGCTTTTGGAGTGAGGTATGAAGAGACTCAAGATAGGATTCTAATAACAGCCAAAGACATTACACTCTCAAAGCCAAAGATAAGTGTGGGGGAAGATATAGGCATTATATACTTTGGAAAGCATAATGGATTCAATGTGCTAATGCTTTGGGGGGCTTCGAGAGAAGGAACATTTGCGGCAGGTCTTATTTTAGAAGATCGAGCAAATTTACAAAAGTATGCTAACTCTCAATTCATACTCTTAAAATGGAAAGATACTAACGGGGATCTGTTTGTTCAAAAAGATGAGATCTCTATTACATCTGAATCTCCTGCTACTGTTATTAAAATCCCAACTACTGAGGATAATAAAAATGTTAAAGTAAGCATATCTGCTGATTTTGGAGGGAAGTATACAAAAGAATGGAAAGATGTTAAGGTGCCAATTGATTCTACAATCTTTGACGCAATGAAGTCATCGGGAATGAAATTTGATTACAATATACAGTCACTAGGTGTTTTTGTGACATCAATTGAAGGGCTTTCTGAAAATAGATCCACCGGCAGATACTGGCAATATTGGATCAACGGGGATTACTCCCAACTTGGTATTTCTAATATTAAAGTTTCAGATGGTATGAGAATCGAGTGGAAATATACCGATTCTTTTCAAAATTGAGGTGTACAATATGAAAAAATTAATTTCCATTTTTTTATTAGTTACATTCGTATTGTCTGTTATTCCTTCCTATTCTGCCCAGGATCTTCCCGGGAGATCTTTCTTCATCGATGAAAAAGGAAATCCTCAAGTTTTAATAGTATTGAGTGAAAAGGTAACTGCAAAAGATATACAAAAAGTGGCAGAAGTTGTGACAAAAATCACCAATGAAACCTACTATAGCGTGACTGGCAACGATGAGAAGATCATATGGGAATCGCCAAGCTTAGTTGAAGATGATCGTGACAACGTCGCCCTTGGATACACTGGAGTTAAGTCAAATCCAGATTGGGTATGGGAAATGAGAAGTTTTACAACACCTGCCTATTTCTTCTCACACGGTGGAAATCCTGCTCCTGCTTGGCCAAATTGCCCATTCTATGTAGAGAGTGTTGAAGCTTTATTTGATGGCGATAGAAATACAAGGATTGTAGGCAGAACAGGATATGATTTTTTTGGGCCAAACTATGCACCCGTTACAATAATAGTTAAATTCAACAAAACAAAGAAAATTTCTGATGTTAACTTCACATTTGAAAATCTCCCTGTTGTTGCAGGATATCAAATATATTACTTAAACTCTGACTGTCCAAACTCCTTATATAATCCTTCTCTGTGGATGTACGGGCCAACTGGAAACTGGACTTTGTTACCAGTTAGTGGCGGTTGGCCACGTGCAGGAAGCGCTGCTAAGATGACAGATAGCTTCTCGCTAATAAATAGTGTTAAGACAAATGCATTGCTCATAGAAATTAATCCATGGTATGGAACTCCTCCAAACCCAGCAATGCCTTACTCACTTTACGAGTTTGAGGTGAAGGGTAGTTCATTCTCAGTACTATATGGAAACTCTTATTACATTGACTTCTCCTGGGCACGTAAAACACCTGGCCAAAATAAGAATCTTCTAAAAAACTTAGACTATTGGATTGAGGATATAAAGGAAACATTACCTGGTGACTTTATTCAAACTGCGGGAAAGAGTTACTCAAGTGAAACTTCAAGTTATAATCTTCTAAATCGCCAGATAAATCTTCTAAGGATGTATAAATATAACAAGGATGAGGTTTTCCAAGACAAGGCTGTGGGAAGGATATTCTATGGAACACCAAGAACATGGGGGAATGAGGAATTCAAAGTTGGCCAAACAAAGACTTATGGTAATTACAAAGTTAAACTAGTTGATATCAACTGGGACAAGAGCCAAACTACTGTTAATTTTGACCATAAAACTGGAAGATATTATATTGGTGAACAGAAAATTACAATTGAAGTTACAGATCCTGAAGGCAACACTAAAACACATATTATGAGAGTTAACTGCTGCGATAACGTTTTAGCTGAACTCTTTGTAAACACTCAAGCAGAGTCCTTGGCAGCTACAAAGGCCATTTGCAGATTAAAGACTGAAGGATACCTTTGCGATATCACTCCAATAATTTACCATTCAAATATGAGTGAATCAAGCACTGATCCGCTTTACAATAGCAAATCAAAAGACCATTTTGGCATGGGTGATGATGGCGCATGGACCTATACCTATATCTATGGGTACGGATATGACTATAATTCAGCACTAAGTTATCCTACCTTGATATTCAATGGAAATAAATCCAAAGCCATTCAAAAGATACCCCCAAACACAGAAGATGCATATTATGAAGCGTTTAAAAATGCGTATGAAGCAAATGCTAGCAGATGTTGTGATGCAAACATAATCATAAACACTAATATGGATTCTGAGAGATTTACAACGACAAAAGATAGGGAAGCCTTAGTAACTGTAAGATTGAACAAAGATCTACCAAACACAGAACTATATCTAAATGTGTGGAGCATTGACTGCAGTTGTTGTGCTCCTGTTGCTACTGGGCTTATAAATTCACAATACTGGCAGAATATAAATAAATGGACGACAGAATGCAGTGAAAAAGTCACTGATACAAATTGGAAAGATCTAAAAAATGGTGATGTTTACAGAACAGAAATAAATCTATGTGGGACAAATTACTGCGGAATTATTGCGTTCCTACAAGATAAAAACACTGGGAAGATTTATGGCTCTGCAATTAGACATTTTACCCCTGCGCCGGGATCAAACTTGTCACCCGGCATAGCGTCATCTGATTGCCAATGTGTAATTGAGTACAACAAGGATCTAGATTGTGATAATTATAAGGAAGAAGTTGAGTTTGCAATTGAAGGTGCTGATGTAGCATTCGTTGGGATGGAGCATGATTTAGAAAAGAATATTGATGGTGAGATAAAGAAACATATGATAGCAAGATTCAATATTTACACATTGACTGATTACGGATGCATCGATGACTGTGACTGCAACTACATTCAAAATGATGGCTCCAAGTGGAAACTAAGATTTTTGATGAACGATGGCAATCTCTATAATCCTTATGTTGATAGATGCCAAGACTGTACAAAAGATCTTCGTTCAATAAAGATTGAACTTTGTGAACCAATACCCTTTGACTGCTTAAAAGAGGGCGCCATATTTTGGGGCCCGGACAGATACTTTAGAGTCTATGTTGAAGAATACGATGAAGAGCGATACCACATTAAATACAAGATACAAAGAGTGGATCTTATACCTAAAAAGGAAACTGTCAACGTCAAAGTAGATCCAGCAAACCTAGTAAGGACAGATAACGAAATAGCAGCTTCAGATAGGGTAAGATACAATATGATTCTAATCGGGAATAAAGAAAATAATGAGGAAATCAAGAGAGTATACAATCTTTGGAATTTCATTGACTCAGAGGGTATGATATATCTAAAGAGCGTATACAATCAAAAAGATATACTAATACTTAACACTGCCAACGTATCTGATTTAAACGAACCAATAAAACAACTTTCGTATCTTTTAGATATAATTTTATAATTTTTTTCTTTATTTTATGAAACAAAAGTAATATATATTAACATCCCAAATTGATGGATATGCTTAAAAGGAAAATAACTTCGCAAGCAAACTTCACAAATGCTGACATTCTTATAGCCTTAAAAATTATAGAACAGGAAGAAAATATAGGGAGAAAACTTCTTTCAAATAGAATATTTTTAAACGAGGCTAGCATCAGATCAATTCTCACAAAACTTAAAGATTCAGATTACATTAGCTCCTCAAGACTTGGACACAAACTCACAACAAAAGGCAAACACTTTCTTGATAAGTCTTTGCAATTTGAAGTTCCACAGAAAATCAATGCGAAAGAACTCACATTAAACGACCAAAACTATGGTTCTATATTCAAAAATGCATCTTCTAAAATAAAAGATGGCATGGATCAAAGAGATAGTGCAGTATTTGGCGGTGCAAGATCTGCTATAACTCTAATTTTTCAGGATAATCATTTTACCCTTCCTGAAACAAAACCTGAGATAAAAATCCCAACAATAAAGCTTAATTTGAGCAAAGAACTTGAAACAGAACTCCATAATAAATTTGCTCCTAAAAATTATGATATAGTTATAATCTCAAGTGCAGAAGACAATGAAAGAGCATTTAGGGGATTAGTTCATGTTATTGACTCTTTCATTTAGATTGATTATTAAGATATTTTTCCATTTCTTCTAAATCATAAAAAGTTTTAAAGAAGTTATCAATGCGCGTCAATAGCTCTTTTTGACCCTTTTTAGTTAAAGAATATCTCTTTTCTTCATCATCAATAATTAGGCCTTTGTCTTTAAGTCGCTTTAGGACTGGATATATTGTACCGGGGCTAAATCTTCTATCCTTTCTTTTTTCCATTTCATCAGTTATCTCAGAACCATTCATCTTGCTGTTTCGTAGCATCCACATAATTAAAAACGATAAAAATCCTCTCTTATGGTGTTTGTGGTCTACCATAATTATTTTTTTATTTATTGACTATTAAAATATATCGGTTAACCGAAAGTCTTTTAAATGAATATCGGATATACGATATTAGATGATAAAAAGGAGGTGATAATGAATGTGGAAATCTGAAGGGATGAATTACGGACGAATGGATAGATCAAGGCATTTTCATAGGGAATGTGGACATGGAATTCATAGAAGAAGGCATTTCTTTACAAAAGAAGAAAGAATACAGATGCTCGAAGAATACAAGGTATGGCTTGAAAAGGAAAAACAAGGCGTTGAAGAAAAAATCGAAGAACTAAAGAAAACTTTGTAAGCTATATTTTATTTTTTACAAATACTAAACATTAAAAATTAGTTTGCTTTTTTACATTTTATTTAATTCATCGGCCATAATCACCGTATGATTGCATAAAATTTATAAACCATCTTTGCTGTTCTTTGCTAAAGAAGAGGTAGTTAAATGAAATCTGATGAGATAATGGATGTTGCTTTAAGGCGTGGATTTATTTTTCCATCTTCTGAAATTTATGGTGGATTTTCTGGATTTTATGATTATGGGCATCTTGGTACTCTAATGAGAAGAAAATGGGAAGATGTTTGGAGAAAGCATTATCTTAAACTAAATCCTAACTTTTTTGAAATTGATGCAACTAATATAATGCCAAAAAATGTTTTTGTAGGCTCTGGTCACATTGAAAACTTCAATGATCCTCTAACAGAATGTGATAAATGTCATTCTAGATTTAGGGCGGATCATTTGATAGAAGAATTCCTTGAAAGAAGTGCAGAGGGGATGGCTACCGATGAGATGTCAAAATTACTAAAAGAAAATAACATCCCATGTCCAAAATGTGGTGGCCAGCTTCTTGATGTCAAGATGTTCAACATGATGTTTGAAATATCAGTTGGCTCAACGGGAGAATCTGAAGTAGCATACCTTAGGCCTGAAACAGCACAAGGCGCTTTTTTAACTTTCAAAAGGAGCTTTAATACTTTAAGAGGAAAGCTTCCAATGGGACTTGCAATTATTGGCAGGGCCTATAGAAATGAGATATCCCCACGACAGGGATTTTACAGATTGAGAGAATTTAATCAAGCAGAGCTCCAAATATTTTTTGACCCAGATACAATTGAAGATCATCCGAACTTTGATTCAATTAAAGATGTTAAATTAAGAATGTTCCCACTTCAAAACAGAAGCACTGGGGAAGTTGATGACATTACAGCATCAGATCTGAATAAGAATTATGGTATACCAAAATTCTATATTTATCATTTGGCAAAAATACAAGAATTTTATCTTGACATAATGAAATTTCCGAGAAAACTTTTTAGATTCAGAGAGTTATCCGCTGATGAAAGGGCATTTTACAACAAGATTCACTGGGATGTTGAAGTATACACAGAATCCCTTGGTGGGTATAAAGAGATGGGAGGCCTCCACTATCGAACTGATCATGACCTTGGTGGTCACCAGAGTGCAAGCGGGGAAAAACTTGATGTAAATATTGAGGGTAAGAAATTTATACCCCATGTGCTTGAGCTTTCATTTGGTGTAGATAGAAATTTCTGGACTTTACTTGATGTGTTTTACAAAGACGAAGGTGATAGAAAAGTAATTTCTTTACCAAAACTAGTTGCGCCTTTTAGAGCAGGAATATTCCCACTTCAAAAGAAAGGTGATTTAGAGAAAGTTGCAAAGAATGTCTATGATAGCTTATCAGAATGTTACGATGTATTCTATGATGACTCTGGCTCGATAGGAAGACGGTATAGGAGACAAGATGAAATTGGCACTCCTTTTGGTATAACTATTGACTTCCAGACATTAGAAGACAATACTGTTACAATTAGAGAGCGAGACTCAATGGATCAACACAGAGTAAAAATAGAAGACATTTGGAAAAATATTTAATTTTTTAATATCTTTTTTATCGCATTTGGATACAAAGTCAATTTTTAATATATTCTATTTTTCTAGTTTGATCTAAGATGAGTTAAAGGTCCGTGTAGTATATTGTTGCAACTACCTGATCTTTCAATGTATGTCCTATGAAAACAAAACTATGTGAATTGCCTGAAGTTGGCCTTATACTCTTGTGCTTTAATACGAATGTTTTAGTTGAACCTGCAGGGATTGAGGAGCCATTGGGAGTGGGCGTTATAGATCCCCAATTATTGTTTCCATCTAAAATGAAATCTTGAGTTCCATGAAAAGTTATATTTCCAGAAGAGGAGAGATTTTTTAAGGTAACATAATAATTTGTTCCATCGTGATTTATACTAACGACCTCCATTTTTATCATTGATGAAATACCTGCCTTTTGTTCAACTTCCTTTTGAATCTGAGTTTGAAAACTTCTTACCCATACATAGTAAGAGCTAACAGAGGCTACAGCAACAGCTATAAGTAACATTGTAGCTACAACAGGCGATACTGCTTTTCTATTCATTAAATAAAATATAAAAAATTGTGTTAAAAATCTATCCTTTCACACCTTGGGCAAAATCGTCCTTTCCTCCACCTTTGCCGTACTTCTTAATAAGTTCACAAGCTTTATGGCCATTTTCAATAGCCATCTTCCCACAAGATACAACGATATTCCCTTCACTATTTGTTAATACAATTACTTTGTTGTCTCCTGAAAGCTCTCTTGCAATCTTTCTCATTTCATCAGGAGTTGTATCAACTTTCTCTTCCATGAATAGTACTCCATCGGTTTCGATGAAATTACATTCAAGCCCTTCTTTTTTAAGACACGATATTTCTGCCTTTAATCTTTCAATTTCTTTTCCTCTGCTCTTCCACTCATTGAAGAATCTTTTCCCAGTGTCTAATAACTTATCATTTTCAACTTTAAACACATCACATAGATCTCTTAATAAAACTGAATCTTCCTGGATTGCGTCAAGTGCCTTTAATCCTGCACAAAACTCAAGCCTTACAACCCCATCTTGAATTTTGCTCTGCTTTAGTACCTTTATTGGCCCCACTTGTCCGGTAAAATCAGCGTGAGTCCCACCACATGCCTCAACATCAAGCCCTTTGACATTAACTACTCTTAGTTTTTTTCCTGGAACTGCACCGCCTTGATACAACCTAAACCCATATCTTTTTTCTGCTTCAGCCCGTGAAAAAAATCCTTTTTCTATAGGGAGATTTTTTAAAACTATTTCGTTTGAAATTTTTTCAATTTTAAATAAATCTTTATTATCTATTAGCTTGTAATGAGTTATGTCAAGTCTTGCCTTTTCTTCAGTCTTTTCTGCTCCCGCTTGCCATATATGATTTCCTAAGATCTGTCTACAAACTCCATTAATAATGTGAGTTGCAGTGTGGTGTCTTGTTAAATTTAATCTTCTTTCCTCATCCACGATACCGTTTACAATGTCACCTTTCTTAAAGTCGATTTTCTCCATTATATGTAAGATAACATTTCCAGAAACTTTTGTGTATGAAACAGGACAATCGTTTAGTGCGCCTCTGTCACCTTCTTGGCCACCACTTTCTGGGTAGAATGCTGTCTTATCGAGTATTGCTATATTGCCTGAAATATCAAGGACTTTAGCAGAAAATCTTGTAATGCCATCATAATAAAGTCTTTCAGTGTCAGGCAAGTCATAGTGAATTTCTTTTTCTCGATCCCCTGATCCTTTCTTTTCATGTCTTTCAGTTACTCGTTTATAAAAATCCTTTGGAGATTTTAGCCCCATGACTTCAGGGGTAATTCCATGAGAATCATATAATTCAATAAGCTTGTCTTCAGATAGCTCTTCTCCTTTTGTATTCAATCTTTCGACAATTCTTCTTGATTTTTCCTTCGTATTCTCAAACTTATCCATCTCATAGGAAATAATCTGACATATATTATCAATATCTTCTTTAAGTTCAGGGTACTGTGGCATAAGATATTTTGCATGTTCTTCAATCACTTTTTGAAGCTCAACATCCCAGGAAAATTTTTCTATAAATGAAAGGGATCTTCTCAAAATTACTCTTAGATTATGACCTCCCCCTACATTAGAGGGTAATGCCCCATCAGAAAGGGCAAATAATAACGACCTAGAATGATCTCCTATTGAATATATGGCCTGAAGAGGCAACACCTGCTTTTTTAGGTGCTCTTTATTAGTAGATAATTTCTTCGCAATTGCATCCCAAACTTTTTCGATATCCTCTACCTCGTCCATATTTAGCATTCCAGAATAAGGTATAAACTCCTTTAGAAATGACTTATCTGGGGTTATGCCAGTTCTTCTATAAAGGTGATCACAGACTGTGGGAAAAACTGTTTCATACCCTATTGGATTTGCTAGAGAAAACCAAGAAAATCTTTCCTGACCTGCCCCCATGTCCAATACTTTGAGATCAAGATCTTTTCCTCCTGAAGGGGTAGTTTCATATTCAATATATACCTGATTTCCAAGCTCTAAGCCTCTAGAGAAAAATTCCATACAAGGTCCAAAATTTCCTCCACCAGCCCATGCATCTTCGTGGAATATAATCTCTTCAGGAGGTATGCCCAATCCTGTCTTTAGCCAGTCATAAAGGTCAGATAGAAATCTATCTTGAGAAAATTCTTTTGGTGGATAAAAGGCATGTTGCCCAATCATGACAAAACCAGTATAGTGTCTTAATGTGACACCTACGTTATCAATGTCATTAAATCTAACACAAAATTGTGGTACGAGCAGTGGATTTGCTGGAGGCTCCTGAACGCCTTTCACGACGTGTGGCTGGAAATCATAAATAGAAGCCTGAACAAAATCTGTATCATCTCTCCACCTGGCAACAACTGGATATCTTTTTATGATAGAATACCCTTTTTTCTCGAATAGAGAGGACATCTCTTTCCAAACTTGTATGAAATCAAGTTTTTTCTTTGCAGGAGAATTTCCAATAAATGAATATCCTCCTTCACACTCAGGATCCCCACATATATCTCTATCTTTTACTGACCAAAAATAAGTTCCACATTTTTTACACAATTTTCTTGTAAATCCAAGTGAATTTAATGTATCAACTGCATAATACTTATGATAATTTTGGCTTGCTTTTTTCTTGAAGTCTTTTTTTAATGCTCTATCGTCCATAATCCCACCAGGACATCACTCTTTTATAGATGTCTGACATTTCAATTATATAATTTACTGTTAGTGATTATGATGAAGAACAGAATTGAGAGGCTTTTTGAGTATATAAATAAGGAAAAGAAAAACATTGATTGTGCACTTATTTCAAGATCAACTTTTCCTGATATCAACTTTTTTTACTTTTCCAATGCTTCAGGAGGACTTTTTGACGGTTCATTTTTAATATTATATCCTGATTGCACATCAAAGCTTTTTACTTCAGCTATGGAAAAAGAGGCAGCTGAGAAATCATACGGTGATTTTGAGATTTATGTATTTAATTCTAGAGAAGAGAGAAATAAACTCCTTGAAGATAATTTAAAAGGACAAAACTTAGGTCTCTCATTTTCATCTATAACTTATTTGGAAGCTGAAAAACTAAAGGAAACCTACAAAGGAAATCTCATAGATATAACGAAAGAAATCAATTTAACACGGGCAATAAAGGACAAAAAAGAGATTGAAAATATTAAAAGAGCATCTGATATTACATCTAAAACGTTCAGCCAAGTGCCTGACATGTTAAGAGATGGAATAGCAGAGAAAGAGATTTCTTTTATGATTGAATTTCAATTGAAAAAAAATGGCGCCGAAGCTCTTTCTTATGATCCAATTGTTGCATTTGGTGCAAATTCTTCTCTGCCGCATTATGAAAGTTCAAATTCGAAATTGAAAACTAATGATTTTGTTTTATTAGATTTTGCAGGTAAATACAATAGATACTGCTCTGATATGACAAGAACTTTTTTCTACAGAAAGGCAGATAATATACAAAAAAAAATTTATCAAACAGTACTTGAAGCACAATTGCTGGGTATTGATGAGTTAAAACATGGAATTATTGCAAAGGATGTTCACAACGCTGTTTTAAGATACATAGATAATACTGAATTTAAAGGGAGATTCATACATTCACTTGGTCATGGCATCGGTCTTGAAACTCATGATACTATCGGACTTGGGCCCTCAAGTGACTACACTATTGAAAAGAATATGGTATTAACTATTGAGCCAGGGATATATATTCCTGGCTTTGGTGGAGTAAGAATAGAGGATACCTTGATTGTGAAAAAAGGTAAATCAGAGATAATTACACATTTTACAAAGGACTTGTTAATCATATAGCTTCAAGAATTTCTACATTATTTTCGTTTGAACTTTGGGCAAATTGTTACCATGAATATCGAACATTATGATATTCTTTGAGGAGCCGCCAAAATTAAATTAGGTTATAATATCAATCCCAAGAGATATAATGCTTACTACTATCCCAGCGATTAATACGCCTAATGAGATTGCAACAAAGGACCACTTTCTATCAAGGCCAAATAAGTAAGATAAGAGTGTTCCAGAGTATGCACCAGTTCCAGGCAGTGGTATCGCTACAAAAATCAAGAGCCCTATTAGCTCCCATTCGGTGTATTTTTTGTATCTCTTTTGAACCTTGGATTCCCAGTAAAGGTAAAGCCTATCGATGATTTTGATTTTTCTTATGATTGGGAATATATAATCTAAAAGGAAGAAGACAAATGGGATTATGAGTATTCCGCCAAGAAGGCTTATCAAAAATACTTTAGTGAAGTCAAGATCCATCAATATCCCTGCAGGGATGCTACCTCTGAGTTCAATCCAAGGAATCATCGATATTAAAAATATGTAAAAATAGCTGTCCATACTATTCACCTCTTATCTCACAACCACCAGGGGGCAATGCTTGAACGATGCCATCAATGTCCTCTGTCTCTAGGATCTTCGCTATCCTCTTAGCAAAAGACTCTTTTTTATGTTTTCCTGGCATTATTTTGATGCTTTTAACTGTATGCTTTTGCACTGGCGTATCTGGACCACACATAATTTTACCATCAACAGTTATCCCTATACTTAGTTTTATTGAAATAGATTTTAGGTAGTTCCTTTTTCCTTTTATTGCAAACGCACCTTTTTTTAAGAATTCTCCTGAAGGGGCCTCTTTTGTGACTTGATCAGGTGTTACCCAGTAAGCGTCCCCTCCTCCATATCCATCCTTCCAAAGTGATGAAAATGACACGGCAAATATCGCTGCTTCGTTTATAGTGACATCAGTGGCTTTGTTACCCTCTTTAATTATTACGTGAGGAGCACCGTATGCATCTGCATGAAAATAAATATCGTTATCTTCCATGTACTTTTTTACAATGACTTCGTTAGATGAAGCATCTCTTCCTCCAAGAATTATGTGCCCTTCACTAGAGGTAAACCACCTAAATCTTTCATACCACTCTTTAACTTTCTTTTCAATTGCCTTTGGAATTTCAATTTCCAATCCTTCCTCCTCTTCTTTTAGCTTGAGTAACTTGACTTCAGTATTATCCATTGCTGTTTTTGCGCCATCAATTTTCCGCTTCATTTTTTTGGATTTTTCATAAAATAAGTTAGCATTTTCATTGACGTCCTTTTTAAGTTCTATTGGAAGTTTTATATCGAAGTTAAATGTTATAATTCCTGTTTTAAAATCGATGTCCGAAATCAATTTGTTATTTAATAATTTTTGTTTTATATCCTCAAGAGAGTAATTCTTTTTTGCTTGCTCTATGACTTTTATTGATTCTTCAATTATGGGATACTTTTCGTAAGCTAAATCACCCATTTTTTTGTAAATGTCTCGTTCTCTTATGTAGGAGTCATAAAGATCTTTTTGAGATTTTAACATTCTTTCATATTTTTCTATTTTCTTCTGATGTGCGGATAATTCTTCCTTTAAGATTTCTTCAGATTCTCCTTTTCCATATACTTCATCAAGAGCTTTTGAAAAAGTCTCATACCTCTCTTTTGTATACTCATGACTACTATAAGAAATTAAATTATAAGGTGGGATGTCTATCAGCTCCCCGTTCTTCTTTATTATCATTGGATCTTTTTGTTGAGTTTCCAGTTGGTGTAATGCCTTTTTGATTTTTGCAGCATCGCTTTGGGATATGTTTTTACTTGATTTATCCACTCCAGCCAAAAGACATATTTCTTCAGCATAAAGCCCCCCTATGTTAAGCTGGGTTGCAAGTTCCTTTACTATTTCTTTTTCTCTTGATAGCTCAATTATTTCATCAATAGTAATATCAAATCCTTTTTTCTTTTCAGGAAAGTCATAATTTGACTTTGGAGCAAGCGTCCTATCTTTCATATATTCTCTTGATAAAATACCTACTATTACGTTATCTTCATTTACTAAGATAATATTTCCATCTCTAAACATCTCAACAATTATAACAAACTTCACAACTGGATTGTTATCTTCATAAAATCCAAACGACAGCATTAAAATTCTATCAAAATCATACTGTTCTATTTTAAAGAGCCACATAGCCTTTAGATGCTTTCTTAGAAGCATTGCAAACCAAGTTGGATTCTTTGGTGCAGGTTTTGGATAGGAAGTAATAAAAACTGCAAGAGGGGGTTTGATAACAAGATCTTCTCTACCACGGCCAAAAAATTTTATCCTTATTTCATTGCCAAGCTGGTATATTTTATCTACTCGCATCTTTTCAATGGAGGATAATTCTTTTGAAATTTCTTTTAAATCGAAGGTAGAGAACATGAAAAAAATAGAAAACATTGATTTAAAAAATTACGCTTATTAGATACTTTTTAGCATTGATAAACATAATTTATTGAAATATGTTCACTATAAAACAAAAATAAAAAAATATGTAAAAAACTAACAGTAATATTTTTAAATCATTTCAAATCAAATTAATATAGATATTATGGAGCTCATAACTATGAGATTTACTTTTAATAAAACGCAGGGATTTTAATTGATTCATAGGCTCCTAATTTAGATAAATTATATTTTACTTATGTTTTAGTTGGAGATTACCATGTCAAAAATCAAGATAACAGATACAACGCTACGGGATGCGCATCAGTCCCTTATAGCTACAAGGCTTGGAACTGATGATATGATAGATATAGTTGGGGAAATGGATAAAGTAGGATTTCATTCATTTGAGATGTGGGGAGGAGCTACATTTGATTCAGCTATTAGATTTCTTAATGAAGATCCATGGGATCGGATAACAAAATTGAAAGATGAAGCCCCTAAGACCCCATTTCAGATGCTTTTGAGAGGTCAAAATCTAGTTGGATATAAACATTATCCAGATGACATTGTACACAAATTTGTTGAAGCTTCATTTGACAGAGGCATTGATATCTTTAGAATTTTTGATGCCCTAAACGATGTAAGAAACATGGAAGTACCAATAGAGGCTATCAAAAAAGTTGGAGGGCATGCTCAAGGTGCCCTAAGTTATACTATAAGCCCTGTGCATACAATTGAGTATTATATTAAAGTGGCTGAAGAGATGGTAGCACTTGAAATTGATTCTATATGTATCAAAGACATGGCTGGCTTAATTAATCCAATGGATTCTTACAATCTTGTTAAATCACTTAAAGAAAATTTTGACCTTCCTGTCTGTTTACACTCGCACTGTACAAGTGGAATGGCTCCAACTAGCTATTTTAAAGCAATTGAAGCAGGCGTAGACATAATAGACACTGCTATAGGCCCTTTCTCATTTGGAACTAGCCAACCAAGTGTAGAAACAATGTATGCAATGCTTGAAAACACTGATTACAAAGTTAATCTCGATATAGAAAGGATTTACAAAATTGCAAATTACTTCAAGAAATTAAAGGATAAATATAAAGGGCTTCTTAGCGAAGCTTCGCTTTCTGTTAACACTCAAATCCTTCATTTCCAGATACCAGGGGGTATGATGTCAAACTTAGTTTCCCAGCTTAAGGAACAGAATGCGGAAAACAGGCTTGATGAGATACTACTCGAAGTTCCAAAAGTTAGAGCGGAGTTAGGTTATCCACCACTGGTAACTCCTTTGAGCCAGATTGTTGGAGCACAAGCTACATTAAATGTGCTATCTGGGCAAAGATACAAACTTGTTCCAAATGAAGTTAAGAATTATGTTAGAGGACTATATGGGAGACCTGTTGCGCCTATTAGCAAAGATATCCAGAAACTAATAATTGGGGATGAAAAAGTATCATATGAAAAATCACCAGAACTAAAAAAACCTTCTTATCAAAAATTTAAAGACGAAGTAAAAGACAAAATCATAAAGGAAGAAGACGTGATATCTTATGCATTATTTCCTGATATAGCACTAGCCTTTTTTGAAGCAAGAAAAAATCAAATACCCAAACCAAAAATTGAACAGAAGGAAGTGGAAAAAGCTGCACCTAAAGAGGTAGTAAAATCTAAGCCAATTAATCCGTTACATACTAATGGGGGAATAGAATTAAAATCACCTTTACCTGGTGCAATACTAAAAATAGTTGGTGAAATTGGTAAACATGTCAAAAAAGATTCTGTTCTTTTCATAATATCTGCAATGAAAATGGAAAACGAAATTGTTGCTCCTGCTTCTGGTGTTTTACAGAAAATTTATGTAAAAGAAGGAGACGTTGTAAAGGCAGGAGATATTCTAGCAACTATCGCATAAACTTTTTTTCTTTCATTATTCATATATTCTTTTAACCAATATTTATTTATACTTAAAACTCTAAATAGCATACTATGCCCGATAGCATTTTAAGATCTCCCCTACCCGGGATCATTCAAAGCATAATTGTCAAAGAAGGACAAATTATTAAGCGTGGTGATGCCGTAGTCCTCATCAGTGTAATGAAAATGGAGAGCCCAGTTGTTGCTAATGCAAATGGGCGGATTAAGAGATTGTTAATAAAAGAATTTGACGAAATTAGCTATGGTGAAGCTCTTTTGATTATTGAAGAAAGATAAAATTTCACTTTCTAATAATATCTTATTTATTTGGATATTGAAGCAAATATCTTAAAAATACAAATAGTTCATTTATTAAAATGGATATATGTTCAAAGAGTGTGAAAAATTGACATCTGAAATAAGAATAATCCCAGTTTTAGGAATACCATTAATCAAGGAGGGGGATAACCTTGCTAAAATTATCTTTGATAGAATTGAACTTCAAGATAATGACATTATAGTTATTTGTGAAACAGTTGTTTCTAAGGCACAAGGCAGACTTGTTGATATTAATAGAATTAATCCTTCAATTAAGGCAAAAGATATTTCAAAAAAAACTGGCAAGGATCCAAGGCTTGTACAGCTTATTCTTGACGAATCAAAAGAAGTTTTGAAAATAGGAGACTCTGTTATTGTTGTTGAAACAAAAGATGGAAACATATGCGCCAGTGCAGGGATAGATGTTTCAAATGTTTGTGGAAATACATCCATAGTTGGACTTTTACCAATAGACCCAGATAAAGAAGCAGAAAAAATTAGGCTAGAGTTAAAAAAATTATCAAAAAAAGAGGTGGTGATAATTATATCAGATACCCAAGGAAGGCCATTTAGAAGTGGTGCAATTGGAGTTGCTATAGGTGTTTCAGGTATGAAGCCTCTGTGGAAGCGGGCAGGAGAAAAGGACCTATATGGATATGAGTTAAAATCTTCTATAATCGCAACAGCAGACGAAGCTGCTTCTGCGGCATCACTTTTAATGGGTCAATCAAATGAGGGTATCCCTGCTGTAATAATCAGAGGTGCAAAGTATATCAAAGGTATTGGATCCTCTAAAGAGCTCTTGAGAGAAAAAGAAAAGGATCTATTTAGGCCTTAATATAGAATGTTTATCGGCCCTTTTTTTATTTCACCTTCTGGGAAGAAGATCTTAATTAAGTTTCCTTCTATAATTATTTTGTAACCTGGGGGCAGTGTAATATACTTTATTCCTGCAATTCCTTGTAGATTCTCTGTTTTTATCATCAGTCCGTCAATATTTCTTTCTAAAAAACTAATTACTTTTGGATCAAGGTCTTTTACTATAAAGACTTCTCCTTCATTTAATACGGACAATACTATTGACATACCACGACTATATATTTCAAAATATAAAACTCTTTGCTATTTGATACGATCATATCTTCTTTTTGATGGAATCAAATACTGAAATCCCAAAAATCACAGGAAAGATTAGTTTTTATGAGATTATCCTACGAATATCGCAAAGTTTATATGTTATTTAATTGCACATGACATGGTGGCCACTATGAATAAAATCAAAGGAATTTTAGTATCGACATTGTTGTTGTTGAGTCTTTTAACGATAATAGCACCAGTTTCGGCTGGAACGATACATGTATACCCTGGGGATGATCTGGAATCCAAAATTAATAGCGCTTCATCAGGGGATACAGTATACATACATGCTGGAACTTATGCAGTAGACGATTTAATAGTAATCCAAGACAAGAGTTTGACATTAATTGGCGATGGAGATAGAAATACTATTATTGTAAGGAGCCCGATCCCTCCGCTCCCTCCTTATTGGGTGTTCGAATTCATTGCAAATGGAATTCCTGTAACAATAGACATATCAAAAATATATTTTAATGCTCCATCAGGCACATCTTCTTTCATTTTTTATGGCAATAATCCAATGAATGTTAATATAGATAATTGCCGCTTTAATAATAGCGCCATAGATTTAGGTAGTAATCCATCGAATCTAATAATTGCAACAATACAAAATTGTGAATTTGAGAAAGGTGAGGGTGTATACTTAGATAATGGTGAACGCCAAATAACTATAAAAAATTGCTTGTTTTATGACTGTATGGAGTATGCTATCATTGCACGTAATAAATTCCAATTGACTGTTCAATCATGCACAATAGATAAAAGTATTAATGATGACGGAATTCATGTTGAAGGCGGTATTGATGCGTCATTAACGGTTAAAGATTCAATCATAACTAACAATCCTGGCAATGGCATATATAATGATGGCACAGTAAATGTTACCAGTATATATAATAACGTTTGGAACAATGGCACTAACTATAGTGGTGTAACACCAGGTATAGGCTCGATATCCAAGGATCCACATTATACCACCGGAAGGCTAGGGAATTACTACCTATCATTCTTAAGCCCTTCTGTCGATAAAGGCTCCACATTAGCTGCCATCCTTGGCCTTGCGGATAGAACGACAAGAATTGATGAAAAATGGGACACTTTAACTATAGATATGGGTTACCACTATCCTTCTAATAGAGGCCCTGGAACTTCTCTTCCAATTGACTTTATAATTAAATTGCTTAAGGGAAACAGGTGCAAAAATCATCCAGATGCAGAAGGTTGTAACATTCCATGATTTAATTTATTTTTTATTATTTTCCTAAATTATTTTTGATGAATAGTTCCACCCAATTAAAACAAAAGCTCAAAGCAAATCTTTGATTATTATTCACTTAAAGAGTAAACAGATAAACTTAAAATTAAATCGGAAAAATGATATCATGGATCCACTTAAAAATATAATTAATACTCTGGAAGAGTTAATTCTAGCAATTGAAACTGGCGGCAATTATAACGAAAAACAAATTGCTTTTTCAACTGCAATTGAAAGAGCTTGGGAATCTTACAGTAAAGGTGAGATTGACACAAAAGTTAAGGCATTGCCAAGAGTGATGTATATTTATGCAACAAAGGAACTTCCTGAAGAAATTAGCAATGGAAATCTCAAAAAAGTTTTAGTAGATCTTAAGCAATTTAAGACTACAATGAATTATGTAGTTGAACCGTCTTATACGTAAGTCATTTCAAATATTTTATAATGTCTTTATGAATTTCATCAATAGATTTTTCTCCATCAATAGTTATGAAATTGTATTTTTTTGATAGTTCTTCGTATATATGGAAAACTTTTCTCTGAAAGTCAATGTTTTCCTCATAAAGGTCTTTTTCTTTTCTCCGCTTCATTGCAGATTCTGGTTTCACACGAATGTAGAATATCAAGTCAGGATCTTTAGAATATTTTTCTATTTCCTCGATCCATTCAGGATTAACACCGTTTGCCCCTTGATATGCCATATTAGAGTATTTGTACCTGTCTGAAATTACAATTTTCTCCTCAGAAAGTGCTTTTTTTATTTGTAAATAATGTTCATATCTATCGGCAGCATAGAGCATTGCAATTGTTTCGGGTGCTAAAGAAATCTTTTTTTCTAAATTTGACCTTATTATTTTTCCAATGGGTTTATCGTATATTGGTTCATGTGTAAGCAGAACTTTATGGCCTTTATTAATAAAAAATGAAGCTAATAACTTTGCTTGTGTCTCTTTTCCTGATGCATCTATACCTTCAAAAACTATGAATCTTTTCATATATTAACTAATTATTTTTTTATTTTTATAGTTTAGTATGATTAAAAAAAATTTAGTAAGTCTTTTAAGTTATTAGATTTATAAACTTTAATGGTTTATAACAAGCTTTACATTAGAATTGCAGCCGCAGGGAATTTTGATGAAAAATTCCTCACAGAATTCCAAAAAGAATTACAAAGTCTTTTGTGGGATACACTTGCTATAAATGCGAATTGTTATTACAATATTTCGAATTCTAGAGGGATCCCCATATACAAAATTCCTTCAACTGCATATACCCCCCACATAGGTAAGTACAATACCCAAAGCTTATTTATTTTTGGAAAAGAAAGACGAGAAGAATCTCTTAAAAAATTTGGAAAAGCTGAAGTTCTTCTAAAAGTATTAGTTTTGGTAGATGTAGAGATATATAAATCTGGATTTACTGGAACTCTATTTGGTGAAGCAGAAGTGGGTGGTGAAATTGCAATTGTCACAACAGCCCCTTTAGAGAATCACTTTAAAAGTAATTTTTTAATTAAAGAAAGGGCATTAAAAGAAGCCTTGCATGAACTTGGGCATACCCTCGGGCTTGATCATTGTAAGATTCCAGGATGTGCAATGAATATCTCTAAAGATATCTATGATATTGATGAAAAAAAGAAAACTTATTGTAAACAGTGCTTAAACAAATTATTTGGTGGCTATACTTAGGATACTCTTATGTAAATTGTATTTGGGAATCCTGAATCTGCTATCCCCTTGTAAGTAACATCGCCTGTATTTTTATTTACCTCAAACTTTAGGGCATGGTAGCTTACGGTAAGATTATTTCCATCTAGTTTTCCAATCCCTCTTAAGACCTCTATTTCGTAGAAAGTTCCTTTGTCAATTATCTTATTTGTTAGGCTATATGGGTGAAATGAATATGATTTTGTACCAGTTATCTTTTGACCTTCTTCCCAAATGTATGCATCTACAAGTTTTAAAGCGTTTTTCTCAGAAACTGGGATCATGATTTTCATCTGTGTTTTTAATGCATCTCTTTCTTCAGTTAGGAGACTTTTTTCAATAGTTAGTGTTTCAATGTCCTCTTTCAAATCTTTATTTTCAGTGAACATAAGGTATGTGGATGTTCCTAAAATAAGGGCAATTATCCCTAATATTGCAATTATATTTTTATTCATATTATCACTTGCTTATAGTTAAATTAAAAAGTTTCTATATAAATATTTGTATAAATTGATAATTTATTATTAATTATCATCGTTATATAAAGAAATAGTTATTGATTATAGACGATAATATCATCTTTTTAGAAAGACTTAAATATTCTTTCCCAAACTTCAGTTTATGAAGAGGAATCTCAGGGTAGGCATATCTCTCTTTTTTATTCTTATTACCCTTACTTTATTCATTGTTAATGTCGCAGCCCAATTTGAATCAAATTCTCAACATTATAGATTTCAGATGAAATTTTTAGGAACAGAAGGAACTGTGAGGCCAAATGAAAATCTTAGGATTTCAGATGTTAGATTTATTCTCAATAAAGATACAATAACCTTAAAGATGAATATTTATATTCCAAGAAACTCAGGAATAGATAAAATGGAAATATCCCTTATTAATGATCCTGACCGTTCAAATAGATTTTTTTTGGAACCCATCGCAGCCAAAGGAGCCGTAAGTTCAATTCGTCCTCTTTATATGGATGCCGCAGAATCTTATTATTTGAAAGATGGGGATACTAACAAAAAGATATCTTTCTTAACACTTACGTACAAGCGAGTTGGTGAATATTATTATCATTTACCACTAAATGCAACAGTTGATTCTTTTTATGGTGAATTTTGGATAGTGTTTGATAAAGGTACTAATGATCCTTTCATATTACTTGATAATAATAATATTAACATCTCTTTTTCTTATCCCTACGGAGATGCCAAAATAAACGGAATTAAAGTTCCAGACGAGTATACAATTACTACTGTTACTCCTGAAACAACAGACAGAGTGAAATCCTTCGTAGTTTATTACTCTGTACAGCCTACTAGCGTATTTATTGAAGCTATAAAAGGTCATGCAGAACCTACAATTTTAGAAAAAATGACTATATGGGGTAATTCAAATCTTGGTATTCTTCTTATTATATTTACACTTTTAAGCGGTATTGATATTATATTAGAATATCTAGCAAACTGGAGGCATTTGATTAGAATCAACAAACAAAGGAAGACTAAAGATAGTAATACGCTGAGGGTGCGTGAAGAAAGAATTCCTCGTCCGATAGAAGGAATGCCTAGACTTAAGGTGGCTCCTGTTCATGTTGAAAGGAAATGGCCAGTTAGTAAAGAAGAATCTGTTGAGAGGTACCGTTCGTATGGGAGAGTTGATGATACAAAAGATCTAATCAACGACATTAAAAAACTAGAGAAGGCTATGGAAGATTATGAAGACTTAATGAAGTCAAGAAAGAAGTAAAGGTTGGGGGTATATTGGAAGATAAAAAAATTGTAGGAACATATGCAGCATCTTTAGTAAAGGATGGAGACGTTGTTGGGCTTGGTACCGGCAGTACAACTGCATTTGTCATTGCAGAGCTTAGTAAGAGAATAAAGAAAGAGGGAATATCAATTTATGGCATACCTACTTCATTCCAAGCAAAACTCTTGGCGATTGAATCAAATATACCTCTTACCACTCTTGATGAACATGACATTAATATTGCTATTGATGGCGCTGATGAAGTAAATCCAAAACTACATCTCCTTAAAGGTAGAGGGGGGGCCCTACTACAAGAAAAAATAATAGATTACAATACAGATAGATTTGTTGTTGTTTGCGAAGAAAGAAAATTCGTGGATAAACTTGGAAAGAATTTCCCCGTGGTTGTGGAAGTATTTCCGCTTGCATATAGAAAAGTCTTTCAAGCGCTGTCCTCATTTGGAAATCCTATTCTAAGGATTGGCGATAAAAAAGACGGCCCTATGGTAACAGATAATGGAAACTTTATAATTGACTTGTTCACATCGGTAGAAAATCCAAAATCTATGGAAAAAGATCTTAACGATATTCCTGGAATATTCGAAAATGGCATTTTTACATCAAAATGTGAAGTAGTTTTCACTAAAAACGAGAAAGTTACTGTCCTAAAATCATAATAATAAACTATATAAAATATTAAATAAATCAGGTACAAGGTGATTGAAATGAAAGAATATGCTAAACAAATTAAATTTAATGTTCCAGAAAAAAGTGACATTGATAAAGGATTAATGGATATGCTAAGATTTTTTTTGGATACTGAATCTAAGGTTAAAATTTACTTATATTTGCTAACAAAGGGAAGCTCAACCTATGATAGCATTGCTGAAGGAACATCGATCTATCCAAGTACATGCCGAGAATCTCTTGCCTCAATGGAACAGATGAAAGTTGTGGAAAAATCTTTAGAGGATCCAGAAAAATATACTGCAATTTCTCCTTCAAAACTTCTTGATAGAAAAATTGATCAGCTAGAAAAAGAACTCAATGATTTTCTAAAACTTGAAGATATCTTAAAGGAAAAAAAAGAAATTAAAACCCCAATATTGCCCTTCAAGATAAAGATAGAAAGAGTTGAGAATATCGACGACTCAGAATGAGGAATGAAATTTTTTGATAAAGATTGATGAAGAATTATTAGACTTCATATCCCATGCTGCAAAAAATACCCATCCAAATGAATTTGCTGCTTTTTTAAGAGAAGAAAAAGAGATTATATCTGAAGTTATTTTTTCTCCTTTTAGCATATTTGGAAGAAATTCCTCTACGATTTCACATTTTAGCTTACCAATAGATGTTTCTATTGTTGGTACCGTTCATTCCCATCCCTCTGCGAATGGATCGCCTTCAAGGGAGGACCTGAATTTCTTTTTGCGTTATGGTAAAGTTCATATTATAATCTGTTATCCCTATAACAGGAATGATTTATTCTTTTATTCAAGGGAAGGTGAAAATCTAGCATATGAGCTCGTGTAATGATAGAAACGAGAAACTCACTAACGCTCTTTCAAAGTCTGTTTATAATTTGATAGGTGCAAGAAAAAAAATACCAATCTCATTTTCAGGAGGAATTGACAGCTACATTACTGCAGCTTTAGCTAAAAAGTATTCAAATCCAATACTTTATACAATCGGAAACTTGACTGCAAAAGATATCTTATATTCAAAGATTGCATCAAAATCCTTAGGATGCCCTCTTGAAATAATTAATTTAACCGATGGAAATATAGAAAATGGAATTAGAAATACTATCAAATTGATTGGGCAGAAAAATAGTCTTGATGTATTGATAGCAACTTCGTTTTATCTTATTGCAGAAAGAATCAGTAAAGATGATTTTGATGTCTGTTTATCTGGTCAAGGGGCAGATGAATTATTCTTTGGTTACGATAAATACAGAAGAGCTTTGGCAGACGGGAACAATCCTAATGATTTAAGAAATAAAGATTTAATAGAATTGGAAGATTTGTTCTTAAATAGAGAATACAAAATATTTGAAAATTTTAATTTGAAGCTTTTATCGCCATTTTTTGATGAAGAAGTAAAAAAAATTGGGATTCAAATTGAAAGAGAACATAATCTAAGAGATGCAAATGATGATTTAAGAAAACATACGTTAAGAGAAATTGCACGAGATCTGGGAGCACCTCCTGAAATTGTAGCACGTAAAAAGAAAGCATTTCAATATGGATCAGGCATTTTACAAAATATTAGAAAGATATCTAAAGAAAAAAACTTACCTTCTTCGCTAAATGCTTATTTAGAATATATAAAAAAATAGTAACTCTTTTATTAATATATTACAATACAACTATATGAAGCTTAAAATCAAATACCTTGATATCCAAGAAACTCTAGATATTGTTTTTTTAAATACCAATGATGCGATAAATGAAAGAATAGGTCCTGGAGAGCTAATTGTTATAAAGCGACCTAGATCCTCATATTCCTTTTCTGCTGTTTTGACAAAAAATCTAGTGGATCAAGGATTTATAGGGATACCAATCCAAAAATCTAAACGTTATAATTACCAAGAAAATGAAATTGTTGAAGTTTTTCCAGATGTAAATATGGGCCTTGTTCATATTTCAAAAAAGAAAATAGATGGAAAAATACTTACAAATGAAGAAATAACAAAGTTTGTAGGCGGAATCATCAATGGTAATATTGATAGTATCATTATCTCAAGCTTTCTAACTACAACCCAAATACTTGGAACTTCAATAAAAGAGATAGAATATCTCACTAAAGCAATGGCCGAAACAGGCACAATGATTAGATTTGACAAAGGGCCAATAATGGATGTCCACAGCATCGGCGGAGTTCCAGGAAACAAAACTGCATTGCTTACTATACCTATAGTGGCTTCTGCAGGCCTTTATATTCCTAAAACATCTTCTAGGGCAATAACATCTCCTGCGGGCACAGCTGATGTGGTAGAAGTTATATCTCCTGTGGATTTTTCTCCAGAAAAGTTAAAAGAAATTGTTAATACCACTGGAGGGTGCCTTGCCTGGAGTGGCGTCTTAAATCTAAGCCCTGCAGATGAAAAAATTGTTGAAGTTGAGAGGAGACTCCACATAGATCCAGAACCTATAATTCTTGCTAGTGTTTTGAGCAAAAAATATGCAATGGGGGCAGAGTTTGTATTGATCGATATTCCAATGGGTGAAGGAACAAAAATTAACACATGGGAAAGTGCAAGAAAACTTGCATCTAATTTCACGGAACTTGGATCTTCACTTGGAATGCATGTTGAAGTTGCTGTTACATATGGGGGGCAACCAATAGGGAATGCAGTTGGCCCAGCACTCGAGGTAAGAGAAGCTCTAATGGCATTAGAAAAAAAGCAGAGTGGAAGCCTTACCGAAAAGGCCATTGGTCTTGCGGGAATACTTCTTGAACTTGGAAGAAAAGTAGAAGTAGGTAAAGGGAAGATTATGGCAAGAGAGATTCTTGAAAGCGGGAAGGCATTGGAGAAATTTAGAGAGATCATAGATGCTCAAGGAGGACAATCAGATATTAAGCCTGATGAAATACCTATAGGAAATTTTAGTGAAGCTATTCTTTCTGAAGATTCTGGATATATCACTAAAGTTGATAACGGCACCATTATTAAAGTAGCAAAGATTCTTGGAGCACCTTTTGATAAAGGTGCGGGACTTTTATTAAATTATAAGGTCGGTGACCGTGTAGAAAAGGATGATGTCATAGTAGAACTCTACGCAGAGAATAAGGAAAGACTTTTATCTGCGAAGAAATTTTTAGATTTCAATAAAATATTTCAAACTGAGGGGATGATTCTTAAAAGATTTCCTGGATTAAAGGTGATTTGATGGAACCTGACTTTCATGGACTTAAGCATAGGAGGCTCTTAGAAGATGCAAGGAGAAAAAGAGAGGACGGGATACTCTTATTTTTTACTTTATTTTTGTCCTCTATGTTTTTATTCCTAGTTGGATTTGGATCTTCTGCTATTCTCATTTTAGCGGGAGCAATTGTCTTGTTGCTAGGCGTTTTGCTCTTTATGTACGAAGATTCTCAAAGCAAGAAGATTTTGTATAAGGCATCTGAAATGGAAAGTCCACCTGCAACTCCTATTGAAAATGAAGTAGAAAATATCATAACAAACCTACTTATTGAAGGAATTTCTTATCTTATGAAACAAAAGTGAAATATACTTATTATAGATTTCTAAGACTTACAAATTAATTATCAGAAACATTATACGAAAAATAATTCATAATATGGATTATTTTAAAGCCTTTAAAAAAGGCGGTAATGGATTCAGAGGCCATTATTAGATTGCCAAAGACAATAATACGTAAGACAGTGTATGCATTAAAAATTATCCTGAAAAAGTGATATCTTATTCACACTTTTTTTTAAAATGTACTATACTGAATATAAAACGTTATGATTGTCATCAGCATGTGACTTGAAGCGTCATTGACCTTAAAAGAACTAAATCACAGAAATTCTTTTAAATATAAGTCATACCACTATTCTGGTGATTAAATGAAAGAAGAAGTATTTTATGGAAGAGGTATGAAAAAAATAAAATCAGACTGTCCTGAGGTCTATGACGCAATTACAAAATTAAATGATGTGGTCTACAATGGAAAAGTTCTTGATTACAAAATACAGAAACTAATTGCAATAGGTATCGTTACGTCAAAATGTGATGAGAGTGCAACTGAAAAACAGATGAGGTCTGCAATGAAAGAACTAGGGGTAACTCCTGACGAAATAACAGATGTTTTGAGAGTGGTATTACTTCTTTCAGGTATGCCTTCCTTTACAAAAGGTATGAGGATTTTAGAGGATATAGTAAAATAATATTAATAAATTTAATATTTTATGCATAGAATAGGTTTTCATATATCTGTGGCACAGGGATTTTTGAAAGTCTTTGATGATGCAAAAACACTTGGTGCAAATTGCTGTCAGATATTTACTCATTCCCCAAGAAGCTGGGCATTTAATGTGGTATCGGAGGATATAGGTAAATTATTCAAGATTGCATATGAAAAAAACGATATTAAACCAATAGTGGTGCATGACTCATACTTGCCCAATCTTGCCTCTAAAGATTGCACTATTAGCGATAAATCCATAGATTCTATAAAAAAAGAACTTATTTCATGCAATAGAATGGGCATAAAATTTTTGAATATTCATCCAGGTTCACATAAAGGTCAGACTAAGAAAGAAGGATTGAAGCAGATATGTGAGTCCTTAAACTCAACTGAGGATTATGTCGGGGATGTTACATTACTTTTTGAAAACACTTCAGGAATGGGGTATGTTTTAGGATCAACCTTTGAAGAGCTTAAATATTTACTTGACAATACTAATTTTCAATGTGGGGTAACACTTGACACATGCCATCTTTTCACTTCTGGCTATGACATATCGAACAGCGATGCCATTGAAAACACTCTTTCAAACTTTGATAAAACAGTTGGTTTAGAGTGTCTTAAAATTATTCACTTAAATGACTCTCAAGGGGAGTTTAATTCAAAAAAAGATAGGCACGAACATATAGGTCTTGGCAATATAGGCCAAGAAGGATTTAAATCTATAGTAAATCATGAATATTTAAAAAATATACCGATGATCATGGAAACGCCGGTAAATGAAAAAAGAGGGGATAAAGAAAATATTACTTTTTTGAAGGGAATGATAAAGATTTAAGATTTCTCTGGCTTTGAATATTCTTATCCCTGTTTTGTTTTTCCCAAACTTCAAGTGGAATTGCATACTGTTTTTCTACTTTTTCTCTGTGTATGCTGTTGTAGGTACAAAATGGATAAACTTTGCCACCCGGAACTGCATAATGTATAGCACATCTCTTTACTCTTTCAATGTCAAAGTTGTATGGATCTTGGAAATGCATACATCCGATTAGCATTGTACGGTAACTAAAGTCGGCCAATGCATCAACATCTCCTTCTTTTAAAACACTTAACAAAAGTTTTTTGATATCAAGACCTTTTGGTTTATTCTTTAAGTCTATTAAGTGAGGTAATTCCCTTGTTATTCTTGCAATTGCCCGTGTTTTACTAATCTTCCCTCCCCCTTGAACTTTTTCAGTTAAATCATTTAATAATCCAAAAAATCCATCTACATCAATAAAGTGCGTAATTGGGGTAAGCTTTCCTTCATCATCAATAAATACATATGTTGCTACTCCACAATGTTCGTGGCATGTGAATTTAACTTGGGGTGTTTTTCTCCATGCTTCAATGAAGTTTGAAAAGGCGTTGACACTTGACGGTGCGTAGAAGTCTTTTGCTAATATCTGTCCATCTGTTTGTTCTTCAACAAGTTTTACAAAGTCAGGTATGGTAATCCTCATTTTTTCCAATTCTTCAATATCGATTCTGCCTGCAAATGAAACAGGTTGGAAGTTAATCCCTCTAACAATATCAAGATTGTTAATCCCGAATCGTATTATATCGCCAACTTGGTCATCGTTGATACTTTTAACTAGAGTTGGAACTAAAACAACACTTGTTAAATTGGCCTTTCTGAAATTTTCAAATGCTTGAAGTTTTATTGGAAGTGCATTAAATCCTCTGGCAGCGATATAGGGTTTTTCAGTTATTCCATCAAATTGTAAATAGACAGTATTGAGTCCCTTTTTCCTAAGTTCCTTACAAAAATCTAGATCTCTTGCGAGGCGTACACCATTAGTTGCTATTTGTGCCAGAGTAAATCCTAATTTTTTAGCTTCTTCTATAATTTCAGGGAGATCGTCCCTAATTGTAGGCTCTCCTCCTGCAAATTGGACAACCATACATGGAACAGGTTTTTCATCCCGAACTAGTTTCATCATTTTTGATAACTCTTCCCTTGAAGGTTCTAAAACATAACCAGCGGTCTGTGCATTTGCAAAACATATGGGACATTTCATATTGCATCTATTAGTAACATCTATGTTGCATAGAACAGTTGGCGTGAAATGGGCTGGACATAGCCCACAGTCATATGGACAACCTTTTTTAGTTTCTGTATGGGGATTGTCTAATTTTGGCCCATCGACATGATATTTTTTGGCGTGTTTATACATTTCATAATCAGACCAATAAATATCTTCGAATTTTCCATCCTCTGGGCAGTTTTTTTTAATGAGTACTTTGCCTTTACTTTCGACAATATCTGCATCGATGACACTGAAACAAACAGGACATATAGACTGGGTTTTATCAATAACTTCTGGCATGTAATCACCAATAGAATCTATAGGGTATCCTAAAATTATATTTAAAAGGTTTTGCTTATTTTTTTTATATTCTATCTTGATTATTTAATAACTTAAAAGCTATATCATAGATTTTTACTATAAATAAATAAAGAATAAGGGTAATTAAGTTTTTATTTTAACTTTTTTCTTACCCGCTTCGAATGCACTGAGGTTTAAATCAAGCATTTTGGGTATACTGTCCTTTATCGATTCAATCATAGCATCCTTTGAAATTAGGCTACACACTTCATTAAACGCACCTAGCATTACAATGTTCGCAACAATTTTTGTTCCAAGTTCCGATGCCGTCCTAGTTGCATTTATCTCAGCCAATTTAAAGTTGCCTTCAATTCTATTATCAGGGATTAATTCAGGATCATAAATTATAATGCCTTCTCTTTTTGTTCTTAATGCGTATTTAAAAAAAGCCTCTTGACTCATAATTATAGAAACTGTAGCAGATTCAACTTTCGGATAATCAATCTCTTCATCCGAGATAACTACCTCAGAACGTGTAAATCCCCCCCTTGCCTCTGGCCCATAAGATTGGGTTTGGACTACATTAAATCCGTCAAGAACTGCTGCTTTGCCAACTATAACGCCCGACAAAATTATTCCCTGACCACCAAACCCACTTATCCTTATACCAGCTTTCATTTTAAATCACTGCAGAATTTTTTATATTTGGTATTGAAATCCTCTTTTTCAATATCCACAAATTCACCTATTACTATCTTGTCTGTAATTTTGCCTTCTGCCAACATTTTTTCATAAAGTTTTATATTAATAGTAGATTCCTTGAAATATTTTGTCATATCAAGAGTTGTACCCATTTTGTTTAATCTGCCGTAAGATGTGGGGCATGGAGATAAAACTTCAACAAATGAGAATCCTTTTCTCTGGAGGGCTTTCTTTATTGAACTTATACACTGGACAGGGTGAGCTGTTGTCCATCTAGCGACATAAGGTGCCCCAATAACCTTCGCTATCATGGAAAGATCAATTGGGTATTCTATATTTCCATAGGGCGTTGTCGTTGTTTTTGACTTTAATGGAGTTGTTGGAGCTACCTGTCCTCCAGTCATCCCATAAGTAAAATTATTAATAGAAATAACAGTAAGATCAACATTTCTTCTTATCGCATGCAGAAAGTGATTCCCTCCTATAGCTCCACAATCACCATCGCCAGTAAAAACAACAACTTTTAATTCAGGATTTGCTAGCTTGACGCCTGTGGCATAAGCTATTGCTCGTCCATGCAAAGAATGAAGTCCATCTGAATATATGTATCCTGGAATCCTAGATGAGCACCCAATACCTGAAACAAAAACAGTTTTATTTATGTCAATATTTAAGTCATGAATTGCACGAAGAGCAAAATTCATTACACTTCCTATCCCACAACCAGTACAAAATATTGTAGGGAGCATATCTTTTCTAAGATATTTTTCTATAATCAAACTATTGGAAGTAAAACTCAATTTTTGTTCCCCTCTATAATCTTTAAGATTTCATATGGTGTATGTATAGCGCCCCCGATCTTAGGAGCGGATATTACTTTAGTATTTCTCTCAACTATCTCTCTTATAGGATGGATCATTTGACCTAAGTTCATCTCTGGAACAATAATTGTGTGTGCATTCTTTAATAAATTTCTCATTTTTTCATAGTTGAAAGGCCAAATCGTGATAAGTCTAACATGACCAACTTTTATGTCGTTTTTTCTAGCCATCTTAACTGCACTTACTGCAGGTCTTGAGGTTGTACCATATGAAACAACTATAATTTCTGCGTCTTCTAAAAAAGAACTCTCATAATACCATATCATATCGATATCATCATGAACTTTTTCAATTAATCTTCTTACAAGTTCTTCGTGGACTTCAGCGGATGTTGTCACAGGAAATCCTCTTTTATCGTGGGTAAGGCCCGTGACATATGTTTTGTAACCTGATCCAAACGGTGCAAATTCAGGAACTTTCGATGATCTTGTAAATCCAGTTCTATATGGCCTATATTTGTCGGCTCCTATCGTAGCAGGTACTCTTTCTTCAACCCTTATATCCGTAATTTCAGGTAATACAACTTTTTCCCTCATATGCCCTATTTCAGCATCCAAAAGTAAAATAACAGGAACTCTATAATCTTCAGAAAGATTAAATGCTTCAATTGTGAGATCAAGTGTTTCTTGGACAGATTTTGGAGCAAGTGCGATAACTTGATGGTCACCATGAGTTCCCCACATAGCTTGCATTACGTCGCCTTGTGCTGCTTCGGTGGGCTGTCCTGTACTTGGGCCCCCTCTCTGTACATTGACGATTACGCAAGGAATTTCTGCCATGCATGCATATCCTATACATTCTTGCATCAATGAGAATCCTGGCCCACTTGTTGCGGTCATAGATTTCACACCTGTGCAAGACGCACCAATAACTGCTGCGATACTTGCTATTTCATCCTCCATTTGAATATAAATTCCACCAAGTTTTGGCATCCAGATTGCCATACCCTCTGCAACTTCAGTGGCGGGGGTGATGGGGTAACCTGCAAAAAATCTACAGTTTGCAATTAGTGCACCATAGACTACCGCTTCATCTCCCTGTATGAAAAGATTTTTTTTCCCTAAAAGTTTGATAAAATCATTTGCCATTTTTATCCTCCACAATAATTGCGAAGTCAGGGCACATGAGCTCACATAAATGACACTTTATACAATTTTCAGGAAATTTCACTTCAGGAGGAAATACCCCTTTTTTACTTAATTTTTCTGACTTAACATAGACTTTTTTTGGACAATATTCTACACACAAAAGACATCCTTTACAGTATTTTGTGTTGATATGAATCAAAAAACCACCTTAATAACGTTAAAAGAAATCTAAGTCTTTTATAAAGTTAATCATTTAAATCATTATTTTAACTTTGATAATAAAAACAATAGAATATGCGTTCAATAAATATTTTTTTATCGCCCATATTCCATGTGGGCCTTTGCAAGATGTTTCGCTGAAAGAGCGCCCATCAAAGATATTTCTCCTGCTAATACAGCTGCTGCACATATCTCTGACAGAGCTTTTGAGTTATCACCACTATTTTTGCCTCCTCCATAAATTCCTAAAAGATCTAAGGCTTCTTTCTGAGTTTCAATTTTAGTTCCACCACCAACAGTTGCAACTTCTAGAGAAGGAAGTGTTACGGCAAAATAGACACCATTACCATCCTCTTCAACAGTTGTAAATCCCTGGCTTCCTTCAACTACTTGGGCAATATCTTGGCCTGTGGCCAAAAAAATTGCAGCAACAATATTTGCAAAATGTGCATTGAATCCATACGAACCGGCCTGTGCAGATCCAATCATATTCTTTCTATAATTGACATCAATCAATGTTTTTGAATCAGTTTTAAGTTTAGTTTCAATTATATTGTGTGGGATAATGACTTCAGCAGTAATGCTCTTTCCTCTTCCCTCAATTAAATTCATTGCAGAAGATTTTTTATCTGTACAAAGATTCCCTGACAGTGAAATACTTTTTATATCTTGAAAATTTTCTTCGATTATTTTCAATGCGGCATCGGTACCAATTGTTACACCATTCATTCCCATAGAGTCGCCCGTATCATATATAAATCTTAAAAAGAGATTTCTCCCCACAAGATAGGGAACTATCTTTTGGAGTTTTCTAAATCTAGAGTCTTTTTCTGCTGCTTCTTTAATCTCATCAAAATTAGTTTGAATAAAATCATTTATTTTATAAAAATCTCTAGAAGAGTTTAATTTTATAATAGGAGCTCTAGTCATCCCATTTCTAAAAATAGTTGTTATAGCCCCGCCTGATGTGGAGATAACAGAAGCCCCTCTATTTGTACTTGCAAGAAGGGCTCCTTCAGATGTAGCCATTGGTATATAATACTCTCCATTGGCATATTTTCCATTAATTTTTAAAGGCCCTATAATACCCACTGGTACTTGTACTGTACCAATCATGTTTTCAATATTTGTACCGAATAGATTATCTGGATTTATAGAGTATTTTCCTATATATTCGAGAGAAACTTTTCGTATTTTCTGAATTGCTTCTCTTCTTATTTCTACGGCTTCTTTAGGGGTCTTAGTAAAATTCTCAATTTGGTATATCTTTATTTCTCCAGAAACTACTTTATCTAGTATCTCTTCTTTTTCCATTCAATCCTCTCATGGATGAGCATATTCAACTATCGGCCTGAATTTATAACCATAACAAATTATGCCATCATCATTATATTCCATTATTTTTCTTGTGACCATTTCAACTTCCATTCCAATTTCAAGCTCTTCAGCTCTGGCATCCGTAATCTGTGCCGTTATCACTGGCCCTTCCATTAGCTCTATCAGTGCTACAGCAAATGGAAGATTATATTTATGCTCCTTCGGAGGACTATTGATATTTGTAAAAGATATTATTTTCCCTCTTCCAACATATTGATAATTTTCATTATTTCTGCTATTACATTTAGGGCATACTGCCCTGTTAGGAAATGATAATCTTCCGCAGTCTGTGCACTTTGAACCAACGAGCCTATACCTTCTAATTTGCTCTCTCCAATGTCTTGGTACATTCATCTTAATCCCCCCTCTCAAGGACACATACAGATACTGTTGCGCCACTACCGCCTATATTTTCAGCCAATCCTACTTCAGCATCAACTCTACCATCTCCTCTAAGACTATAAACAAGCTCACCTATTTGATATACTCCTGTTGCACCAACAGGATGTCCTCTTGCCTTAAGGCCGCCGTAGAGATTTATTGGAAGCTCTCCCCCAATATAATGTTGACCTTCCAATGCCATTTTTGTACCTTGTCCTTTCTTTGCAAATCCCATATCTTCTAATGATAGAGCACTCATAATAGAAAATGCATCGTGGATTTCTGCAATGTCTATGTCTTTTGGTGTTACTTCTGCCATCTTATAGGCCTTCTTACTTGCCTCAACTGCAGCAGAAAGGGTAGTTATATGCTTTCTGTCATGAACACCCAGAGTATCTGTGGCAATCCCAATCCCAGATACAAGTATAGGGATATCAGTAAATTCCCTTGCTTTCTTTTCTGAACATAAAATAACTGATGCTGCACCATCGCAAATTGGAGCGCAGTCCATAAGGGTGAGCGGATCTGCTATAATAGGAGAATTAATGACTGCTTCAAGGGATATTTCTTTTCTATACATGGCATGCTTGCTGAAGGGTGCGTTTTTGTGTGATATGACTGGAAATATTGAAAGTTCTTCTCTTTTTACGTTGAACTCATGCATATAACGCTTCATAACTAATGCATTTAATGCGACAAAAGATACGCCATGGAAGGCTTCATAATCTCTATCAGAGGCATTTGCAAGAATGGATGTTGTCTTTGAGGGTAAGACATCAGTCATCTTCTCTACCCCTGTGACTAGCACATAATCATACATTCCTGATTTTATGCCCATATACCCTTCAATAAATGCTGCTCCTCCAGAACCACATGCGGCTTCGATTTTAACAGCAGGTATGGGTCCAAGACCAGCAAAATCAGCTATTAATGCACCAAGGTGTTCTTGCTCAACAAAAGATCCAGAAGACATGTTTCCTACATAAAGTGCATCGACTTTGTCGATACCACTATCTTCAAAAGCCATCCATATAGACTCAATTGCAAGACTCCTTAATGATTTTTCCCAATGTTCTCCAACTTTACTAAGCCCCACTCCAATTACTGCAACATTATCACCCATTTGTTCACATCCTTATTTTCTTTCTATATCTTGCATATCTAGCATAGTCTATTTCTTCCCTTCTTTCGATATAGGATTTAACTGATGGCGCTTTTCCTTTTCTTTCGGCAAGCTTGTCTGTAACTTCAAGTGAAAATGAATCGCTTCCTGCACCAGAGCCATAGGATGTACAGAAAATTTTATCTCCTTCCTTGGCCTTATCAAGGACTGCTGCAAGACCTAAAAGAGCGGAACCAGCATAGGTGTTTCCTATGTATGGAGATACTAATCCATCAAGGACCTTTTCCTTTGGGAATCCAAGAATTTTTGCCACCTCTATAGGGAATTTTCTATTTGGCTGATGAAAAATTGCATAATTATAATCCTCAGGCTTAGTTCCAAGTTCTTCCATTAGGGCTTTTGAGCTACTCAAAACATGTTTAAAATATGAAGGCTCTCCCGTAAATCTGTTTCCATGTTTTGGATAGTGTTCATGTTGCCTTCTCCAAAAGTCTGGTGTATCCGTAACATACGATACAGAGGCTTCGATAATGGCTAAACTTTCCTTAGCGTTACCTATAATATATCCAGCTCCTCCAGCAGCAGCTGTATATTCGAGAGCATCGCTTGGTGCGCCTTGAGCTGTGTCAACACCAATACCAAGAGCATATTTTGCCATGCCTGACCCCACAAAGGCGATGCATGCTTGGATAGTTTCACTACCAGCCTTGCATGCAAATTCCCAGTCTGCAGCGTTGACAAATGGAGTAGCTGCAATTGCTTCTGCTACAATTGTTGAAGTCGGCTTTACAGCATAAGGTTTAGATTCAGAACCAACCCATACTGCCCTCAAATCACTTGGATCTATACCAGCTCGTATTATAGCATTTCTGGCGATTTCAATGGCTATGGTAACAGAATCCTCATCGGCACCTGGAACTGATTTTTCTCTTATTGGAACAAGATTTGGGTCATTTCCCCAAACTCGCGCTATTTCTGTGTTCTGTATCCTATATTTAGGAACATAAGCACCATAACCTATAATACCTACTGATTTATTAGGTTTCATCAAATTCCTCCTCTAACAAAGATGATTTACTATCAGTAAAAGAGATATAATTGGTACGATATATAGATGGAAAATAAAATGTATATAAATATTTCGGTATTAGTGAAATATTCTATCGTCAAAAAACGTTATTTCTTGATTTCTTTTATATAAATTGACTTTTCGTCGTTGAAGTCAACTTTAACTTTGTCAAGATCTATTTTACCAATAACGTTTGTTCCGTCAAACTCCTCTCCTGTTGGCCCATAAGCTTCGTCATCTTTCAATCGGATCCCTATAAGCCCCTTATGTTGTCTAGACATATTTGTTACGCCAACATCTCCTCTATAGGAGGTATTACTAGGGGAGTTTTCTGGTATTAGGCTCCCTGCTTCAATACTTCCTCCCTCAAATGCTACAAGTGACACGCTTGGGTGTGCAAACTGAATATCAAGTTTCCCTATAGATTTGTTGATAAGACCGGTTATTTTTCTAAAATATTTTACAGTATTCGGCGCCTTATCTTCATATAACTCAATTTCAATTATGTTATTTTTATCAATACCTAAAGTTTTTACAGTTTTAGTTTTTAAGATTTCTGCTGTGTATGGGGGTTCTTGTTCAACAATAATTGCGGTATTGGAAATTTCTCCAGTCCTCTCATGTTTGATTCCTTTTCCCTTAAGAATGTCTTCTGCTTCTTTTTGGGTTAGCCCAAGAAATGAAAGGCTATGGGGGGTAGTTTTGACAGATACTTTATCTCCTTTCTTTAACATTTCGATTAACTCTGAGCCAAATATGACTGTTCCCACAACAGAGTGATTAGGTGTTGTAATTCTTTCTTTTTTGTATATGTAAACAACACCTGTATTCTTACCTTCAACTCTAACTGAAACAGAGTTTTTTTTTCTTAGATTAGAATTTTCAGATTGAACATCAAATCCAATTAAACCCTTAGAAGAAATATATGATTCAGTTACCTCATCAATAGTTATCTGACTGTCTTTAGTGAGAGAGAAGATATGTTCCATTGCCATAGGGGTGGTGTCATTTAATTTTATTAACACATGCGTAAATATTTTTTCTCCATTCTTTGGTTTGTATGTTAAATCAGTTGTGGTTTCAAAATCCTTTTCAACAGTAAATACTTCAACTGGTTCAATTGAAAGTATATTGTCTCCTTCATCAATAAGGGGCAAAACATGTCTCCCTTGAGTTATTTTACCTATCGTGTTCTTGGTACCATAACTTCCCTTTTGTGTTTTTTTAGAAAGGGCTATGTATGTTGTATTGTTATCAAATCCTGCTAAAATGAAAAATACATCCCAAGGATTATAGATTTGTTCTTCTTTCGAAGGTATAAGAGTTGTTGGAACAGACCCTATTGCTATTAGCGTTGAAGTCTTCCATCTTACATTTTTACTCTCAAATTTTTTTGTAATATTTTTAAAGAGTTTTCCTTCTTCAGTATCTTTAATTTTAATGACAAAAGATCCTTTATTTGTTGTAACTAGAAATTCATCAAGGTAAGAGGATTTTTCTGTTTCTTTTTTTATTATACCTATGATAGTTCCTTTCTGATAAGGAATATTATTCTCAGAAAATATTAGACTTAATGTGGCATCTTCTTTTACTTCAATTTTATTGCTATTGATTTCAATTTGCATGATTATACCCTCATTAACATGATATCCCTAATACTATCGTCCTTCTCCCCTTTAAATACATCAAAGATTTCTCGTCTCTCCTTCCCCTTAGAGTTCCGGTAAACGACGAGCCAATAAGGGAGGTAAATTTCATCAGTTTTCCATATTTTCGCATTTCCTAAAGTTTCAATACCCTTTATCACATCATTTTTTGAAATAAGTGAATCAATTACCTTACCTGATATTTCCTTATTCGTTAAAGATATATCTACTTTTTTAAGTTTTTTATCTTCAAACCCCTTAACTAATTTAAATTTAATCTTTGTTTTTATGGCGATATCTTCCCCATCAGTTTTGCATTCAATCAATCCTTTCGTTTCAAGATTAGATAGTATAGAATGAATTTTATTTGGTGTGAATCCAGTTTCTTTTTTTATATTGCTGATTGTTAAATTGTTTTTTTTAGTAATATACTTTAAAAGCCATTTTTCATCCGATTTGAGTTTATAATTTTCAGAAAATCCCACAGTTCTTGATATCTTACCATCCCATATTAATAGCTCTCCTGTAATGCCATCAAAAAAGCATGACATGCTCTTGTAGCTGCCTTTCTTTGGCATATAATCAAAAAAGACCATTGTGAGAGGGTAATAAATAGTAGAAATTTCTTTTATTTCTTCAGATCTAAGGGACATTTTTTTCTTATGCTTCATTGCAATTTCTTTCATCTGATTATAATCTACTTTACTAGAAACTACAGGTAATACCTTAACACTCTTAAATACAGATTTTTCCCCTTCAACATATTCTGTTTCATTTTCTTCAATTAGCCCTGCTTCTTCTAAAGATTCTTCTTCGTAAATTCTTTGCATATCAACGGTGGCTCGTTTTGACTCAGAATTTTGCAGTACTTTATTTATCGCTTCAAATTCACCATCAATTCTAAGCTCTTCTATAATGTCGTCAAAAGAGAACTTTAGCTTATACTCTTGATTTGCTATGTTAACTACTTCTTCCATTTCGGAAAGCGACCTCTTCTGTCGATATTTTTCTAAGATAAGATTTTTGATATTTGTCTTCATTAGATCGGGGTCAATTTCTAACATCGGCTGTCTTTCTCTTCCCTCATGTTGACTTATCCTGGGTCTAACTGAGATAAAAAATGCCCTTGATGTTGACTCCTCTTTGTCACCTATGATTGCACTACCTATGGGGAGAGATCTTATGAATCTAAAGTCAGAAAGTTTATTTGGGATTTCTGAAGGCATCCTCTGAAGAACAGCCTTAATATCATCTTGGTATACTAACTTGTGACATATTAATAAATCTACTTGGGACAATATTCTTGAATCAATTGCTGATGGTTGTTGTGTTGCTAGAACTATTGAACAACCTGGTTGCCTACCTTGTCTAACATATTCAATCAGACTATCTGTAGCTGCTGTAGCTTTTCCTCCTCTTGGAACAAGTATATGCGCCTCATCTATCATAAGCCATGTGACTGGAACGTTTCCAATGAGATTAATGTCGCCCATCGCTTCATGTCTTGATATAACCTTCCTCGTATTTAGAATGTTTCTTGATAATAGCCCAACTACAAGTGCTCTGACGTTATCTTCTAAAAAACTAACATCAATAACCGAAACTTGTCCTCTCTTGGATAGATCATTTAATTTTGTTCCTTTCTTATCAAATATTCCCCATTGAATGGCTCCAGTGAGTCTTGCATTGAGGGCTCTTCTAGTATTCTCTTTAAATCCATCTTCACGTGAATATATACTTTCTTCGCTTTCAATTGTCTTTATCAAATCTTCGATACCATAATCATCACCAAAGCCTAGCACCCGTTTTCCATCAATAGTACTATATCCAGTTTTTGTTTTTTCTATTACCCTTTCAATCAATAGGCCCATTGTATCAAACCGTTCAATATCGAAGGTAAGGCACCAATCCTCAACTCTTAATTCGGATGGTTTAATTTTGAAAAGATCGTCCCATGTTTCTTTAGGTGCTTTATTAGCGTAATCTTTTGGAATGAAGACCTTAACATTTTTAATTCCCGTAGGCTTCAATCCCCAGCGTTGTAACATCTCCCCTTCATTTGTCATCTTATTTTTTTGTTTCATACTCCAAAAAATCCCCATTGGGTCAATTATTAGAATGCCAACGCCATCATTTTTCATCGCCATTTCTTCGACAATTACCCCAAGTGTGTAGGACTTACCACTCCCTCTCATACCGCAGATGAATATAGCGTGAGGGCTAATGCTATCAAGAAGTACCTTCTTATCAAGATGATTTTGCCATTGCTTGCTTGTTTCGTTTACCTTGCCTATATATAGGGCAGCTTTATTTTTATATTTATCAAAGATACTTTTTTTTCTACCAACATATACCCCTTCTTCATCCGAAAGAAGTTCTAACCTTTCTTCAATATCAATTGAGTTCACTAAAAAGATATAAAAAGTCCTATAATTAAAACCTTTTCGGATTTAATGGATTCAATTTCTAAAATTAAGACTACTAACGGTAGCATCAAAACACCTGCACTTCTTCCTGTCTGTGCTCTTACCTATGGTGTATGGGATGTATTTATTGAAGAAAAAGTTATACCTCCTTGGAAACTTTCTGAAAGCACCTTGTTCTCTCTAGAATATGTCAGAAATACTAAATATGAAGAAAACATTAGAGAGGGAATTCATAAGCTTTTTTCGGAAAAAAAGCCAATATTTGTCGACTCTGGAGGATTTCAATCTATGAAAAAAGGGATTGAGAGGGATCCAATAGAGGTACTTAGATTTCAAGAAAAACTAAAGGCCGATATTGCAGCAACATTTGATTATCCTGTCCCCTTGAACGTTGAAATATCAGAATATACTAAAATGTTAGAAAAAAGTATTAACTGTGCTAATTTGTCTTTAGAAAATAAGATGCGAAAAGAGATGCTTTTATATGCATGTGTTCATGGTTTTTCTGAAAAAGAGATAGATTGGTATTTTTCTAAGCTTAATAAACACTTTGATGGTTATGCTATTGGATCCCTTGTACCAAGAAAAAATGATTATAAGACTCTTATAGAGATTATTTATAGAGCGAAGATCCACGCGCACGAACTTGAAAAACCACTTCACATATTTGGTGTTACAGGATTTCCTATGTTGTATGCACTGAGTTATATGGGTGTCGAAACCATGGATTCATGGACTTATCTTGTTGCTTCAATTTTTAAGGAATATATACATCCAGAAACTCTAAAAAGAGTTAAGATGCGAATGACTGGAAAGATTCCAGAATGTGATTGCTTCATTTGTAAAAAATTTAAAATGGAAGATTTTTTGGGCGCCACAAGTGTTCCACAAGCCCACCTTGCAATTCATAATCTAAACATATTTATGAGAGAAATGAAATTGATACAAGAGCATATCCGTGAAAATAGCTTCGAAGAACTTGTTGAACAAAAAAGTAAGCACAACAAGAGAATAAAAATAGTTTATGAGTATGCAAAAGAGTTTATGAGAAATAATCCAAAAAATTGATTATGATAAATCCTCTTGAGTATATATGTTTTAGCAAATTCATAGATATTAAAGCCATATCAGATGTTTTGGTATTTCTGAAAAGCTAATAACTATTTTTCTTTTATTTTGATAGCAAATCATTGTTTCAAAGGCTTATTCTAACAATACAAAATAATGAAGCAAATGTACACTAAAAGAAAGCATAAGAAATGAACTATTATACAATAAAAAAAAAGAAATCAAAGAGAGATTTTACTTTTCTATTTCAACAATTTCTGCGATTGGAGCGTTCTTTTTGACACTTTCAATTCCATTCAAACAAGATTTTTTAGTAGTATACCCTTCTCCTACTGCAATTATCTCTCCATTTGCTGCTTTCAATCTAAATCGAAATTGTTTTTTTGCATCCACATACACTTCAAATTTTGCTGCCATAGGCATCATATTGTATAGTAAATATGAATATATAAAGTTATCGAAATTCAAAATTAAAAAATTAAATTCCATTTTGATAAATTCTACTTCGTTTTAGAATTAGGTAAAAAACTAATCAACTTTATCTAAAATTATCACAAATACGGAGCCTTTAGGTTCATTTTTCTCGTAATGTATTTCTCCACCATATCTTTCAATTGTCTTTTTGGCAATGAATAGTCCAAGCCCGGAACTCAAGTTCTCCCCGTAACTAAATCCTTCGTCAAATATCTTATCTTTAATGGAATCAGGTATACCGATTCCAAAATCCGATATTTTAAGAATACATTTATTTTCACTCTGAGATAAATCGAAATCGATTCTTTCTGTTCTACCATGAATTGATGCGTTTCTTACTATGTTTTCAATGACATAAACTAATGCACTATCTGCTAAAACATTACAATTGCCTCTAATATTGAATTCAATATTTTTATACTCGTTACTAATATCCTCAAACACATCATTGAGATTATATTTTTTTATTTCTATCCCCGAGGGTATTGCATTCTCAAGTTCTCTTATCCTTTCAATCAAATTTACACTTTTATAAACAGATTTTATCGCTTTTTCTTTTAGGTTAGTGTCTTCAGTTTTTAACATCTCAAGAGACATAAGGACGACAGTTAGATTATTGGATATGTCATGTCTTAGTATCTTGTTTAATAACTTCAAAGTATCATTTAGTCTAGCTATGGTTTCCTGAGATTTTTTTCTTTCTGATATATCACGGGACACCCCTAATACGCCCACTTTCTTCCCCTTGTCATCAAATAATATCTTTATTATAACTTCAGTCCAAACAGTATATCCATCTTTACAAGGCTGCTCAACTTCATATGGGCGCATCTGAGTTTTTAGAATTTGTTCTTTTTCTTCATCACAGAGAAGGACATAGTTTTCCAAAATTTGGGGTAAAGATCCTGGGCATATTACATCCGCTAAAGTTAGTTTCATCACCTCTTCAGGAGTGTACCCTATAAGTCTCTCAACAGACGGACTTACATATGTAAATTTACCTTTCATATCCGTAATCCAAATTACGTCTTGAGAATTTTCAGCAAGAGTGCGATAGAAATTTTCACTTTCAATTATTTTTTTTTCAATTAACTTCTTATATGAGATATTTCTTGCAATTCCTGAGATAAACTTTAACTTTCCACCTTCAAAAATAGGAAATGTGGTGACTTCATAATCTTGTATTGTGTTTTTCTTTGTTATAATCTGGATTTCATATGTTGGAAGGGACGTTTCGTTATTTTTCCACTTGTTGAGGCGAGTAATTGCTTTAACATATGACTCTGTTGTAAGAATGTCCTTAATATTTTTTCCAATCATTTCTTTTTTGAGATATTCTGTTTCTTTTTCAAAGCTATTGCTAAGATAAATAAAATTAGCTTCTGTGTCCAATAAGAACAAAACATCAATACTGTTTTCAGTTAGTAATCTAAATATATTATTCTCTTTTTTTATTTCTTCATACTGTTTTAATAAATCTTCATTATTATTCATTTATCACACTATCAATTTTTTATCAGAATCAGGATTTAAATCTATATCTATGAAAAAGAAAAAACATTATGCATTATTATTTTTATCATATTACATGAATTTTTTAAACTTTTTAGTTATTTAGCCTTGGATTTGTTCTTGTAGGAAAGCGCCGAGGAAGGGATTTGAACCCTTGTGGTGGCGAGCACCAGTGGTTTTCGAGACCACCGCCTTACCTAGCTAGACTACCTCGGCTTAAAATGGTATTTTGAACTTCTTTCCAGCATAGAAAGAACTTTCCCCCAAATATTCTTCGATTCTTAGTAGCCTATTGTATTTAGCACAACGTTCACTTCTAGAAGGTGCTCCTGTTTTTATTTGTCCAGATGATATTCCGACTGCGATATCTGCTATCATTGTATCTTCAGTTTCACCACTTCTATGGCTTACCACAACAGAATAACCGTTTCTATAAGCAAGATTTGCAGTATCAATGGCCTCTGTTAAAGATCCTATCTGATTTACTTTTAACAATAAGGAATTACAAGCCCCCTTTTCTATCCCAGTTGAAAGCCTATTCTTGTTAGTAACAAAAAGATCATCTCCAACAATTTGAATTTTTTTACCTAGTTTTTTTGTTATCTCAACAAAACCTTCAAAATCATCTTCTGCCATTGGGTCTTCAATAGAAATTATTGGATATTTTGAACATACATTTGCAAATAAATCAATTAATTCTCCAGAATTCATCTTCTTTCCCATTGCATTATACATATTTGTTTTTTCATCATAGAATGTAGAAGATGCAGTATCAAGTGCTATTTTAAAGATATCAGTATAGGAAAGCTCTTCAAGTGTTGACATTATTATTTCAAGAGGTTCGGATATTTCTTTCATAGGAGGTGCGTATCCACCTTCATCACCTACATTAGTTGAACTTTTTCCATATTTTTTAGCAATTATTTTTTTCATGTGGTGGTATACCTCTGCACAAACTCTCAAAGCTTCTGAGAATGATTTAGCTCCAACAGGCATTATCATAAATTCTTGAAAGTCAAGTTCATTTCCTGCATGTTCTCCCCCATTTATCACATTCATCATCGGAACTGGCAAAACAAATGTGTTTAAACCTCCTATGTACTGGTACAGGGGTATATTTAATGTATCGGCAGCACATCTTGCGGCAGCAAGAGAAACAGACAAAATTGCGTTAGCTCCAAAATTTCCCTTGTTTTCAGTGCCATCTTCTTCAATCATCACCCTGTCAATCTCTTTCTGCTTTCTGATGTCCATACCTATAAGAAGCGGTGTTATTGTTTCATTTACATTTCTTACAGCATTTAACACTCCTTTTCCACCATATCTATAATTTTTATCTCTGAGTTCTAAAGCTTCATGTTTCCCTGTTGAAGCACCAGAGGGAACTATCGCTGAACCATAGCCTCCTCCAGTTATGATTTCTGTTTCAATAGTAGGATTGCCCCGCGAGTCTAAGATCTCTCGAGCTTTAATATCTATGATCTCAAACATTTCAAAATCCTTCACACTTAACATTTAAACACCTTCATTAATTTAATAAATGGATAAATTTTAAGGTTTTCCATGAATATAGGGGATCTCCCTCTTACAAGGGCGGACATTAGTGTACTCAAATCAAAGGGATATAATGCTTTGTATCCGCCACAAGAAGAAGCAATAAATAAAGGGCTCTTAGAAGATAATAATCTTCTTCTTGCAATACCAACTGCCTCAGGCAAGACATTAATCGCCATTCTTGCAATTATGAAAGTTATACGGGAAGGAAAAAAAGCAGTATACTTAGTTCCCCTAAGGGCATTGGCAGATGAAAAGTATAAAGAGTTTTTAGAATTAGGATTTAATGTTGGCATTTCTACTGGCGATTATGATCATCTTGACTACACATTAAAAAAATATTCTGTTTTAATCTTGACAATTGAGCGTTGTGATTCTCTTTTAAGAAATGATATTGATTTTTTCAATAACTTTTCTATGATAGTTTATGATGAAATACATTTGATTGATTCCCCAAATAGAGGGGCAACACTTGAAATCGTGATATCAAAACTATCAAATAAAAGAATAATAGCATTATCTGCCACTATTTCTAACGCTGGTGAGATTGCTAAATGGTTAAATGCTGAACTTGTCAGATCTGAATGGAGACCTGTTCCACTAAAAAAAGGAGTTCTTCTAAATGACATAATATTTTTTGAAAATGAAGAGAAATATGTTGAATCTAATGAAGATCCTGTTTACCAATTGGCCTTAGATTCTTTGAAAGATGAAGGTCAGGTATTAATTTTTGTTAATAGTAGAAGAATTGCCGAATCAACAGCAGACAAGTTATCAAAAAAGTTTCCGCTGATTAATACTACAGGGAATTTTTCTGAAACAGCCTCAGGTAAGAAACTGGATAAATTGTTTAGACATGGTGTTGGATTCCATCATGCTGGACTACTTTCCGAAGACAGAAAGAGAGTTGAAGAATACTTCATTAAAAATAATCTTAAAATAATAGTCGCAACACCTACCTTAGCAGCGGGCGTAAATCTACCTGCTAGAAGGGTAATAATAAAAGACTATCGTAGATATGATTCTAACTTTGGCTCAGTGAAAATACCTATAATTGAAATAGCTCAAATGATGGGAAGGGCTGGAAGACCAAAATACGATTCTTCTGGAGAAGCGATATTAATTGCAAGATCTCATGACGAAAAAGAATTTTTGTTTAAAAACTATATTGAATCCGAGCCACTTCCCATTTCTTCAAAGCTAGCAATTGAAGGTGGATTAAGGTCGCATATCCTTTCTTTAATTGCTTCAAACTTTGTTACGGATAAGGAAAGTCTTCATGAGTTTTTTGATAGAACCTTTTATTCTTTCAAAGAAGATCCTGAACTCATTATTCCTGTCATTGAAAAGACTTTGGATTTTTTAATTGAAAACAACTTCTTAGAAAAGGATTTTTCTCCCACCTCTTTAGGATCAATAGTTTCTAAATTGTATATAGATCCAAAATCTGCAATTATAATGAGAGATGGAGTTTTAAAAGACAAATTTAGCGATATAGGGATACTTCACTTATTATGCACAACACCTGATATGCCCGTTTTGTATTTGAAGAAAAAAGAGTTTGAGATATTCCAAGATATCCTCTCTGAATTCTGGGGAAAAATAATAACAGAGATTCCAGATTATTCCTACGAAGAAGCTGAGTTTGAGTTTTTCATATCCCAATTTAAAACTGCTATGATACTCTATGACTGGATAAATGAAGAAAAGGAAGATATAATTATTCAAAAGTATGGTATCGGTGAAGGGGATTTGCAGAGACTTAGGGAGAATATGGACTGGTTACTTTACTCATTTGAAAAAATTAGCCATCTATTCAGGAGAAATATTCCTCAAATAAGGTCATTAAGAACAAGGGTAAGATATGGCGTTAAGGAAGAATTATTAGACCTTATTGAAATTAAAGGTATCGGGCGCATTAGAGCAAGAAAGTTGCACAATGAAGGTATAAAAAACAGGGAGGCAATTAATATAGACAATTTAAAATCTATCAAAAAACTATTGGGAGAAAAAATGGCTGAAGCGCTTATTTTTGAAAAGGAATATGAGGATAAAGGACTAAAACAGACAAGAATTGATGAATTTTAGAAAATATAAACCATAAGTTTAAATAATATATATGCCTATTATTATTATATTTTAATGATTAAAGAGGGATTATATGGATGTATTGTCAGGCGCAGAAGGACAATTTACTAATAAATTATTGGTAGATATTTCTGGTACGATTAAAGGATTTGTAAAAAATGTAGATATTGAGATGGTTGAAGGCAAGATTCTAATTCATATGAAATTGGGCCAAAGTGCCGAAAGTTATGGTCTTTCCCGTTCAGAATCAAAACTTTTGAGATTTGAAACTAAGATTACTATAGTTGCAGATGAAATAGTTTCCGTTGGAAAAGATTGTATTATTGTATCAAAAGGCAAACTTCCACCTCTAGAAGAAATAAAAAAGGCAAAAATGTACAAGGCAGAAAACGAGAGCTTAAAAATAAAGCTAGATGAAACTAACGAGGAATTAGAAAACTCATTAAGGAAATTAAAAGTATTAAATGAAGTCAAGTCTGAACTCGAGTTTAAACTAAATAAATTACTAAAAATGGAAGAAGAATATAGTGATTTAAGGATTAAATGTGCAAAATTGGAAGGTGAATTAGAAGGATCAAAGAGATTCATGCAAAAAATTGAGTCTATGAATTCTTCATCTAAATCTTCTCAATTTGCACCTTCTGAATCAAAATGCAAATCAATTGAGGACGAAACTAATATACCTAAAAATTTTAAGCTTAGGAACATATTTGAAAACACAAACAATGAAGAATTTGTTGAATTTATAGAAGATGAAATTGAAGAGACCTTAGAACAAGAAAAACAGAAAAAATTTGATGGTATATTGAAAGACGAATTTACACTCTTTGGAGAAGAAGAATCCATTGAGAAGGAAAAAAGTGAACATAAAGTAGTTGATGAAACAACAGTGCGCGTGGATGAAACTTGTATTGACCAAAACGAAAAATTCTCTACCGATAGTTTCAATAAAGAGAATCCATTTAAGAAATTTAGTAAAGAATATAAAAAAGAGGGCTAGGCATAAAAATATTAGAAGAATATTAGAAGCCTAATAGCTCTGCTCCAAAAATCTGTAATAGTATGCCGACTACAATAACAACCACACATAGACCTACTACTACTTCAGGACGGATTTTCAATCCCCCCTCATCCTCATCAAAGTATCTGATGAGTCCTGCACCTGTTGCAGGCATTGCTCCACCAGCAGCTTGTGGTTTTCTCTTTACCATATACTCACCAACAAAAAAAAGTTTATTCATTATATAAATTTATCGTAAAGAAGGAAATAAAAATGACTCTAGAGAGCATCATTAAAAGAGATTTTATAAAATTCTATATTCCTAGTGAAAGAGCCCTTGCTATAGAAACAATGAAGAAGAACGATATCTCTGAATTAATAGTATTAAAAGAAGGAACCGATACATTTCTAGGCATTATAAAAATTAATGATATCCTCTCAAAACCAGAGGAAGAACAATTAGCTTTAATTATGAAAAGGGAAGTTCCCGTAATTAATAAAAAAGATAGCATTGAAAAAGCTATATCTTTTTTCTTAAGTGGGGATTATTCTTATTTACCAGTAGTGGAAGATAGTAATGTTATTGGAATTATAGCTCTAAATGAGATGCTCCCATTAATTAATAAAAAGTATAAAATAAAAAAATCAATTTCTGAATTTGTTGATCATAATTATTTTATGAGTGTATGGAAAAATACCCCTATTTATGTCGCCTCTAAAATAATGTTAAATTTTAAAGTATCCTTCCTTGCTGTTCTTGATGATGAAGGTAACTTTTTGGGATTGTTAGATACTACAGATATGATACAGGCGGGAGAGATAATTAGTGGAATTACTGAATCTGACGCTACAAAGGGTGAGTCGGGAGATGATTGGGACTGGAATTGGAAATCCTCAGTACTAATAGGAACAAGTAATTTTTATATACCAAATAAACCAGTTTCAAATTATATTAAAAAAGGATATTCAACTATAAATCAAAATTTATCAATATCTCAAACAATTGATGCATTCCAAAAGGACGGAACAAGATACACTGCCGTCGTTAGGGGCAATAATTCACTTATTGGCATTTTGAGGGATATTGATATTCTTAAGGCTTTTAAAGACATAATCTAGCCAAATTATAAGAGAAACATTTATATGCAATTTTAAGACAACAATTTTAAATTCTGAAGGGATTAAAATGGCAGAGACCATTATTGATGGCAAGATTATTGAGAGGGTATCAGAAATTGCTCGACTGAGACTTTCTGAAATAGAAAAGGAAAAATTCGAAGAAGAATTTGAAAGAATTCTAAAGAAATTTTCCATTATTGACGAGATTAAAGTTGGCGAAAAAGAATTATATTATGTTGTAGATAATGTTAATGTTTTGAGAAAAGATTCAGAATCAAAACCTTTCAATAACATTAATGGCATTAAAAATAACTTTAATAAAATAGAAGATGAGTATATCATTGTTCCAAGAAATCTTTAATTTAGTGGTATCATGTTTACTAAAGATCTTATTGAAAATTTATCTTGTGGGTCATTAGAAGAACAGTTTCACAAAAAAATCGAAACTATTCAAAAAAAAGACAATGAGATAAATTCATTTATTACATTATGTTTAGAGGATGCTGAAAAATCTTCTAAGATAATTCAGAAAAAAATAAATGATGGCAGCCAAGGGAGACTTTCTGGACTTATTATTTCCATTAAGGATAATATTGCAGTATCGAATATTAGAATGACTTGTGGGTCTAAAGCCCTGGAGAATTACATCGCTCCATATGATGCGACAATTATTAACTCAATTAAAAAAGAAGATGGAATCATTATTGGAAAATGCAACATGGATGAGTTTGCATGCGGTTCAGATGGAACTTCTTCTTACTTTGGTCTAACAAAAAACCCTAGAAATGTTGACTATGTTTCCGGAGGGAGTTCTTCAGGAAGTGCGGCTTCAGTTGCTGCTGATTTTGCTGATCTTTCTGTAGGAAGTGATACAGGTGGTTCAATAAGATGTCCCGCTAGCTTTTGTGGTGTGTATGGACTCAAACCGAGCTATGGATTAGTTTCTAGGTATGGAGTATCTGATATGGCTATGAGTATGGAAGGGCCCGGCCCATTTGCAAAAGACACTTATGGAATTGCTCTTTTACTTGATGTTATTGCAGGTAAAGATCCCCGAGATACCATGACGGTTGACAGTAATAACTCTTACCTCTCTGTAGTTGAGAACTACAGATATGAAAATATTAAAAATATGAAAATTGCTTACGCTAAAGAATTTTTTGAAGGTATTGATGAAAAAATAAAGAACATCATCCTTGACAAAATAGGTATACTTGAATCCCAAGGTGCAAAAATAGAGCAGGTATCGCTTCCAAATATAAAATACGTTATTCCTATTTATTACTTAATCGTATTTAGTGAATTTTCTTCTGCAATGTCTAAATTTGATGGATTTAAATATGGTAATTATATTCCAGGGCAAGACATAGTAGAAGCTGTTTCCAATACTAGAGAATCCTCAATGGGTACGGAAGTTAAAAGAAGGATTCTCCTTGGAACATTTATCACAATGGAAGAGTTTAGAGGTAGATGGTACACAAAAGCTCTCAAAGCAAGAAGTGCCATTAAAGAAGATTTTGAGAGAATCTTCAAAACTCATGATTTATTAATTGGTCCAACCATGCCAATGCTTCCTCCGAAGATTGGAGAAAGAATAACTGATCCCCCTGCCATGTATTCTTCAGACATACTTACTGCAAGTGCAAATCTTGCAGGGATATGTGCCTCAAGCCAGCCTGTTGGTGAAATTAAAGGATTACCTGTTGGATTACAACTTCATGCAAATAGTCTATGTGAATCTAAGCTATTGAAAGGTATGAGAGCTGTAGAAATAGCGTGTGGAGGGATGTAATTGCAGCCTCACGAGGATAAATACAAAGATTTAAACTTAAAAATTGGTCTTGAGATACATGTCCAACTCAAGACTGAACAAAAGATTTTCTGTGAATGTTCAACAGATTATATTAACTCCCCTCCAAATAATAATATTTGTCCTATATGCACATCTCAACCTGGATCAAAACCAATGGGTATAAATGAAAAAGCACTTGAAAACCTCTTAAAAATTGGTTTATTTCTAGGATGTAAAGCTTGCGATAAGCCTTTGTATATACTAAGAAAGCATTATTTCTATCCTGATTTACCCTCAAATTATCAAAGAACTTCTCAACATATACTAGAAGACGGTATCTTTATGGGGGTTGGGATATGGGAAATCCATATTGAAGAGGACCCAGGGAGGTATGAATTAAGAGAGGGCAAAGTTGATCTTAACAGATGTGGGATCCCACTAGCAGAAATTGTAACTGCCCCAGATATTAAATCACCGGAATACGCAAGAGAATTTTTGCGAGATCTTTTATTATCTCTTGATTATTTAGGAGTGATAAGAGGTGAATCAGGCTCAGTTAGAGCAGATGTGAACATCTCAATAATGGGAGGAAACAGAATTGAAATAAAAAATGTGAATTCTGTTAAAGGAGTATACAAAGCATTGAAATATGAGATTGTTCGTCAAAAAGCTGTTTTACAGAGAGGCGGAACAATAACAATGGAAACACGACACTTTGATGAAGGAAGTATGATAACTAAAGCTATGAGAAAAAAAGAAACTCTTGCAGACTATAGGTATATTCCTGACCCTGACCTCGTTCCATTTTATGTTAGTCCTGAGGGATTAAGTCGAATTGAGTCAATATTGCCTGAATCCCCACATAACAAGAAGAAGAGATTTATTGAAGAGTATTCTCTTGGGGAAGAAATAGTTGATGCATTGATATCTGATCTTTATTTATCGGACTTCTTTGAAGAATGTGCGAAAGATTCAAATCCACTTGAAGCAGGAAAATGGTGTGCAACTGAACTCAAAAGAAGATTAAATGAAAAAAACTTATCGGTATCAACTTCAATGATTACCCCAAAACATATCTCCGATATGATAGACTTCATCGAAAAAGGGGAGCTTTCAGTTAAAAATGCTAAGTGGATTATTGGGGATGTAGTCGATACAGGTGAAGAAATACCTACTTTAATGAGTAAAAAAAACTTTTACCAGATAAGGTCTGAAGACACATTAATTAAAATATTAGAAAAAGTTATGAGAGAAAATCCAAAAGCTGTGTTGGACTATAAATCTGGAAATCAAAATGCATTACACTTTTTATTTGGAAAAGTAGTTAATGAAACCGAAGGAAGAGCAGATCCTTCAAAGACAATAAAATTACTTAAAGATAAACTATATATGGAGGCTTAAATGCTAAAAAGAACTTGTTATTCAGATAATATGAAAGATGGTAAAGAAGTAGTTCTCACGGGCTGGGTTCACGAGAGGAGAGATCTTGGAGGAATCAAATTCATTTTACTTAGAGATAGGGAAGGGATTGCTCAGATTACTGCCCCAAAAAAGAAAGTGTCAGAAGAAATTTTTAAATCAATGGATTCATTAGGGCGAGAATGGATAATTGCAGTTAAAGGTGATGTAAAATCCTCCCCTCAAGCCCCAGGTGGGCTTGAAGTAATCCCCACTGAAATAGAGGTAATAAGTATGGCAGAACCAAGCCTACCACTTGATCCTTCTGAAAAAGTTGATGCAGATATTGACACGAGACTAGATAACAGATTTCTAGATATACGAAAGCCAAGGGTTACAGCTATTTTTAAAATTCGAAGTGATGTATTAACAGCTGCAAGAGAATACCTCCTAAGTCAGGCATTTGTTGAAATTCAAACCCCAAAAATAAGTGCATCTGGAACAGAAGGTGGAACTGAACTTTTTCCAATTTCCTATTTTGAAAGAGAAGCTTTCCTAGCGCAATCACCACAACTTTACAAGCAGATCATGATGGCTACAGGAATGGATCGAGTTTTTGAAATAGCTCATTATTTCAGAGCGGAAGAATCAAACACACGAAGACATCTTTCTGAGTCAGATGCCATAGATATAGAAATGGCGTTTATAGAAAATGAAGAAGAAATAATGTATATACTAGAGAATTTAGTTTCCCATATCTTAAAGTATGTAAGTGAAAATAGGAAAAAAGAGCTTGATTTATTGGGAGTAGATATATCTCCCTTACCTAAATCTTTTAGAAGAGTGACTTACGACCAAGCAATATCCTTTCTCCAAGAGGCTGGATTCAATGTACGCCATGGTGAAGATTTAGGAACTGAATCCGAAAAAGCTTTAGGGAATATAGTCAAAGAAAAATATGGTGATGATCTTTATTTTTTAACAAAATATCCCTTATCTACAAAACCATTTTATACTAACTTTGATGGCAATGTGGCACGAGCATTTGATTTGGATTATAAAGGTGTTGAAATAAGTTCTGGTGGCCAAAGGATTCATAATGTCGATATACTTAAAACAAAAATTAAAGAAAAAGGACTTTCTGTATCTTCATTTGAAGCATATCTTAAAACTTTTAGATTTGGAATGCCTCCACATGGAGGATTTGGCCTCGGTATTGATAGGCTCATTATGCAAATGCTAAATCTTGAAAATATAAGAGAGGGTGTATTGTTTCCACATGACAGAAGGAGGCTTGAGCCCTAAAATTTTTTTATTGATTTTTTTCTTTTCAATAAATTTTGATATTATCTAAATGTTATACCATGTTTTAACAAAGTTTATAAATTACAACATAAATGCATAATTCATGGGTGGGATTAGTTACTACAGTACCAATAGAAATATCAACGAAGCTGGATTTACCCCATTTAAAGGCCTCGTCAGTTTTAAAGATGCCCTCATGATGGGACAAGCACCAGACGCAGGGCTATTTATGCCTGAGAGAATACCTAATTTTTCAAGAGGGGAAATTGAGGATCTAAGGGGGAAGAGATACTTTGAAATTGCCCATACCGTATTGGAAAAATTTCTTTATGCAGATATAGATTCTGATTATTTACTTAGTATATGTAAAGAAGCATATAACTTTAAAGTTCCAATTGAGAAAGTACATGACAGAAAATATTTATTGAGGCTTGATCAGGGACCAACTGCATCATTTAAAGATTTCGCAGCAAGAATGATGGCTCGTCTAATGGGGGCCCTTAAAGATGAAAACAAACAATTGAATATATTAGTTGCAACTTCGGGAGATACAGGTAGTGCTGTTGGAGAAGCGTTCAAAGGGGTCAATGGGATTAATGTATTTATATTATACCCTGAAGGTGAAGTATCTGGTAGACAGAAAAAACAACTTGATACGATAGGAGGGAATATCACAACTCTTGCAGTTAACGGTAAATTTGATGATTGCCAGGATCTTGTAAAGATAGCATTTCAAGACAAAGATTTAGAGTGTTTGAACTTGACATCTGCAAATTCTATCAATATTGGTAGAATTCTCCCTCAAATCATCTATTATTTTTATGCATATCTTGAGAAATCAGAAGAAGGGGAAAAAATTTTAATATCTGTTCCAGCCGGTAACTTTGGCAATTCTCTTGGATGTGAATTTGGAAGAAGAATGGGTTTGCCGATTCACAAACTCATAATGGCAGTAAATGAAAATGACGAATTTCCTAAATATTTAGATCAAGGAGTATATCAAAAACTTTCTCCTTCTAAAGCATGTATTTCAAGTGCAATGAATGTCGGTCATCCTTCAAATTTGGCTAGATTTTTTGACCTATATGGTGGAACTATTGATAAATCAGGGAAAGTTTTGAAATATCCGGACATCAAAAAAATGAAAACTAACATTTTTTCAGTTAGCATTTCAAATCAAAAGACAAGGGAAACAATAAAAAATGTTTATGATAAGTATGGCGTAATTCTAGAGCCTCATGGGGCTGTGGGTTGGGCTGGTCTCGAAGCGTATTATCACGATAACGGAGATTTCCCACTATGTGTTTCTTTAGAAACAGCACACCCTGCAAAGTTCCCCGAGGAAATTAATTCCCTTTTAGGATTTGAACCAGAACTTCCAGCGTCAATGAAAGATGTTGACCGAAGACAAGGCTGTCCAATAAAGATTGAAAACGATTATATTCAATTAAAAAAATTCTTAAAATCAACAATAGAAAATAAATAATATTCAATTATTATTATTTTTATTGTACCTTAATCAGATAATTTATTTTTTATTACCGCAATATTTAAATGGATATATTATTGAATATATTTTATGGAGGAATAGTATGGAAAGCACAGGGAAACGGACTGTAACCCTTAATCCAACAACTAGGCACGAAGGACATGCAAAACTAGTTCTTCATGTAGATGAGGAAGGAATAGTTGAAAAAGCGTATTATATCTCAACAACAATGGTACGAAGTTTCGAATCATTGACTTTGGGCAGAACTTATGAATTTACCCCTAGAGCTTCAATGAGAATATGTGGATTATGTCCAATATCCCATGCGGAAGCATCATGCCAGGCAATTGAAGGAGCTTTTCAACTAGAAATACCTGAAGACGCCTTGATTTTAAGAGAGATTTTAGGCTTAGCAAGTAAAATGCAAGATCATGCGCTTCATCAATTTCTAATTCTTAATGATATAGTTGATGAAGATAAAACAAAAAAAGAATCAATTGAAAGAATCCAAGAATTGAGAAGAATTGGACAAAAAATGAAAGATATTGTAGGTGGAGAAGCAATTCATCCTTCCAATTACTGTGTTGGAGGCTTTCGTACAAATATAAGCAAAAGAGCGGCTGCGAGTTTGTATAGACTTGTAAGAAAATATGAGAAGAATGCACATTTACAAAAAGATTTGATTATTGAATCAATAGAAAAGAAACTTGAAAATCTTCCAAATAATATAGGAACCTCTAATTCAAGTATTCTGGCTACTCATATGACATATGGAGATAGAAAAGAAATTAATATTGAGGCAATCAGAGAGGTTATTCCATCTAGATTTTATGGAAAAGATGAAGAAGGCAGAACCACAAATACAATGATACCCTTATATTATGGAGAAACAGTTGAAACTGGTCCAAGGGCAAGATTCATTAAATTCAAAAGATTTTCCGGTGACTCTGCATTATATATCAATGTTGCTAGAGCTAGAGAAATGTTAGTTATGGTATACAGAGCTGAGGAGTTACTTGATCAGCTAGATGTTAACGGCAAGACAAAACCCGAACATATTAATGTTAAAGAAGGAGAAGGCATAGGCGTCTACGAAGCACCGAGGGGTACATTAATTCATATGGCAAAAACAGATCAAAATGGGATTATGGAAGACTATAAAATAATATCGCCAACAACATGGAATATACCAACAATAGGAAAGACTATAGAAGGTTCGCCTCAAGAATATGCCGAAGTTATAATGAGATCATTTGATCCTTGCCTCGACTGTGCAACTCACTGTATAATTGTCAAAGATATCGAGGGTAAGATTATCGAAAGGAGGTACTTATAATGGAGTACTTAACAAAAGAGAATCTTATCTTGGGATGTGGTAACCCTCTTTTTGGTGATGATGGATTTGGACCAGAATTTATTAGAAAACTAAAAGATGAAAAAATTGAATCTAAATACAATAATCTTGCAGTAATTGATTGTGGCTCTGGTATATCTCCTTTTTTGAATCTTATTAATAACTCGAAACACAAAATTAAGAATTTGTACATCATTGATTGTGGAGATTTTAAGGGAAAACTTGGAGAGATATTGGTATTAGATGGAAAAAATATAGCTTCTGAAGATTTCATAAAATCTTCACATAGCATGAAAATTTCTCACGAAATAACTGATTTTTCTTCTAATGTTAAACTAATATTGGTTCAAGGAGATGTAAATCCCAACAATATGAAACTCGAAATGAGCCAAAAAGTTATGGATGCTATTAATGAAGTTCAAAAAATTATTATTTTTTTCATGGAGGATTCACAATGAAACCAAAAGTTGGGGTATTTCAATTAGCTTCATGTACTGGATGTCTTTTATCTCACTTAGATACAGGTAAGATTACTTCATTTCTTAATGATTATGATGTAAAATATTATCCTTTAGTAATGGACGCTAGAGAAATTCCAGAAGAATTAGATTTAGCTGTATTTGAAGGAGCAGTAGGAACTATTGAAAAAGGGCACATGAAACTTGTAACAGAGATAAGACAAAGATCAAAGAAAGTTGCAGCACTAGGAGCATGTGCCGTAACTACAGGCATACTAATACACTCTGCAGGAAACCAAATGCCTATGCCAGAAACTGATGCATTTTTACCAGTTAGTGAAATAATAAAAGTGGATTATGCGATACCAGGATGTCCCCCGAGCCCAGAGATAATTGAAAAGTTCTTTGATGCGTTTTTGAGAGAGGATGAACTGTACCTTCGAGCCTTTACTAATATTGAAGAAAATTCAGAAGTAAATGTTAGGTACATTACACAAAGAGCTCTATGCATATCATGTGGACTTTGTGCTGCTGTATGCCCTACATTGGCATTATCTGACATAGAAGGTAAACCTGTTTTAAGAGATGAAATATGTGTAAAATGTGGGGAATGTAGATTTCAGTGTCCAAGAAGCTATATGCCTTTAGATTACATAAATGAAACTGTCTTTAAAGATGAGAGTACATCTATAGATGAATATCTTGGAAGATATATGTCAATATATACAGTTCGAGCTACTAATCAAGAAATATTAAAAAGCGCACAAGGCGGTGGGGCCACAACTGCACTTATGAATTATTGTCTTGATTCGAGAATAATTGGTGGCATCTTAACAGGTAGCAAAGATAAGGAAAAATACTGGCTTGCAAGATCTGCTCTCGTAACAAACTATGATGAATTACTTAAAACAACTGGAACAACTTATAATCTTTGTCCAACATTAAATTTACTTAAAGATGCGGCAACTTCTAACTATCTTAAGAATATAGCTATAGTTGGGCTTCCATGTGTCCACCAAGCAATTAGAAAACTTGAAATATACCCCTTATCCCTTAGAAGTGTAGTTGATAAAATTTCTCTTAGAGTTGGATTATTTTGTACCCATAATTTTAGATACAATGCAATGATAAAAATGATGGAGGAGTTAGGAGAGATAAGGGCTGAAGATACGTACAAGATTGACATAGGTGCAGGTAATTATACTATTTATTCAGTTTCTGGGGATATTCAAAAAATACCTATAGATATAGTTAGGGAATATGAACAAGAGAGTTGCTCAATATGTCCTGACTTTACTTCTGAACTTTCTGATATTTCTATTGGATCAATTGGGGCCCCAGAAGGATGGAATACAGTTATAGTGCGAACTAAAACAGGTAAAAAAGTATTCGAAGCTGCGGCCAATGAGGGCTACATAGAAATAGGTAAAGAAGATAAAATCCCTCTTGATTTAGAAATTGTAAAAAAACTTTCAAAGATTAAAAAGAATAGAAGCAAAAAGAAAATAGAGAATAGAAAGAAGTATAATCTAAAAGTTCCTTTCTAGTATATTTAAACTATTTTTATTTTTAGTATTGTTTAACAATAACTATTTTATATTCTTACATTATTTATAGTTTTTAGCGATACCTTTATATATTAGTTTAGCAATAATAATTAATAATACTGATACTTAAGATAATCATTACCTAAAAAATAGAGGGCATTGAGATATGAATATTGTTAAAATGAGATTTATAAATATTCAAAAATCAAAAATCGTTCCTATATTCATTATTCTGTTGTTATTTCTGTCAATTGTTTCTGCAAATGAAATGTCTTTGAAATTTTCCAACAAGCCAAAAGGAGACATGGTAATGTCAATGCGGCTAATAGACTATTCACATGACTCCGTTGGCAAACTTTTAGTTACAACTGGCTTTAAAAGAGGAGAATCATATGAAAATGGATATGTCTACCTTTTAAATTATAATGGTGAAATACTTTGGAAAAAAGAGATAGGCAATGCTGATGGGACAATGGATTCAATAAGAGATTCCCTTTTAAACCCTCCAGATGTAGATAAGGCAAAATTTTATCCAAAAGATGCATATGGAATCGATTTTAATGGCAATGGACAAAAAGATATTTTATTATTGACTGAATCACATTTTTACATAGTTTCTGAACAAGGTATGGGTAAAAAATTTTTCAAATCGGTGCCTGTTAGCGAAATAAAATCTGCAGATATATTTGGAGATGGTAAAGAGGTTGCCATTTTAGCTGGTGTCAACGCAAGCATGATTAGCTATAACGGATATGATTATAATTTCTCTACAATTGCAAAACCATCCAAACCCCTAAATAGTATAACTTCTGCAAATCTAGATTCTGATATTGAAAAAGAAATAATCACTGGAGGAGAAACTATCTCAGGGGAAGGAAATATATCCGTTTACGATTATAACTCCTCACTAAAAAAATGGGATAAAACTCACTCTTATAACACCGGTGCTGGCATGCCTATTAAAAAGATTATAGCAATTAATCTTGATAATGGGAACGAATACCAAGTGGGTGATGAAAAAATAGAGATTCTTGCATTATCTGAAAAGTATGTTTATTGTTTCCATACAAAGGAAGGGAGCACTCTTAGTCTTTTGTGGTCATATCCAATAAAGCAAGGCTCTGATCTAATTGTCGCAAATATTATAGGAGATGAAAATCTTGAAGTTATTGCAGCAGGGGAAAAGGTATATGTTCTGGATAAAACTGGCTCCAGGATATGGGAAAGTAACTTAGGCAAGGCCATATCTAATGTTCATTCATCCGATCTTAATGAAGATGGATATGGTGAAATTGTTGCAGGCTCTTCTACAACATACAAGTCTAACAAAGCATATGGAGAAATATTCCTTTTAGATGGATTAGGCCATCTACTATGGCAATCCAATGAAAATCATATGACTGAATATGTTACCATTAAAGATATGGATCATAATGGAAAGCTTGATTTAGTGTTAGTTAGTTATAGTAATGTCATTTCTTGTTATGAGAATATGATGGGTGCAAATAAAGGAGATATGTATTTCACCCAAGCTATGGATTCCTTCAATAAGCAAAACTATAGGAACGCCCTTGTATACTTTAAAGTGGCAAGAGAAGAGTATAAAAAAGATAGGAATACTAATAGGATGTTAGAAGCTGATGATTACATCAAAAAATGTGAACTATTTTTAAATACCGGATCTTCATACGAGATGGGCCAATACTACTTTGATATGGGGGAATACCAAAAATCTATTCTATATTTTGAAGAATCAAAGCAAGCATCAATGAATAAAAAAGATTTTGACAGGGCGTTAAAAGCTGAAGAGATGATTGGAAAAGCTAATATTTATGTTAGTGCCCAGAATTATCTAGACGAAGCTAATAAATATTTATCAGAGGAAAATTACGATAAGGCCTATTCAGCCTATAACAATGCTATGGGTATATACGAAAAATTAGGGGATAGCCGAAAAATCTCCTTGATCCAGAACAATATATTAAAAATTGAAAATCATAAAAAGGCCTTAGAATATTTTGAAATGGGGAAGAAATACTTTTCTTCTGGAGAATTTCATAATGCAAAATCTTATTTTCAAAAAGCAAGTGCAGAATTCAATAATTTGGGCGATTTGAAAAAAGTAGCGGCATCTGAGGATTATATCACCAAATGCAATCAGCTAATTGAATCTTCAAACGGGATTAATTCTCTTAACAATATACTTCTCTATGGAGGAATTCTCATAGGATTTTTACTTTTGATAGTATTACTCCTATTTTTCTTACTCCTTAAATAACCAAAACATTTTTTAATCATTCTTTTACTGTTTCATTATGCCTAAACTATCCTTAGGTGAAATCTTTTCAGTTTCACGCCAAAGTGTTCATCCGTTAATATTATCTCCCTTCTTAGTTCCTACAATATTTTATATTTTGAGTACCTCATATCTCTTTCAATATTTAGGTACAAATATGATTTTATTTCAAACAGGTGACGCTATACTGTCGTTTGTATATAGATGGTTAATATTTATATTATCTACACTATTGTTATATTCTATCCTTATGATATTTTCATTTAACCTTTCTTCTATTTTATTGAGAGATTTTGCAACTATTGGTAAAAAGAATTACGTTAATTCAATTCGAGAGGCATATTCTAAGATTATTGGTGTCTTTTTAGTAAACATCATGGCTTTTATTATATTTATAACAGGGATCTTATTCTATGCAGTCCATCCCCTACTCATATTAATGGGATTTTTCTTGGCACCTTTTTTAGTATTTGTCACCCCTTCTATAATAATAGATAATCTATCCCCATTTAAAGCCATAAAAAATAGTTTAATATTATCTTTACATTATACTTTTCCATCATTTGTTTTGTTTATCTTCTCTTTCATTTTAATAGTAGCTATACCAATAATCACTTCACTTGGATTATATTTTCTTTTTTCAGCCGAAATATTAGGAAGCTTTATTATATATGGGATTCCAATATTAGAAATGGTGTTTGCATCGTATATCTCCATACTGTTAACAGTTTCATATCTTAATTATAGAGGTTATTAAATGCTCTACAGAGAGCTTGTCGATATTTATGAAAAATTAACTTCAACTTCCTCTAAGCTTGAAAAGAGAGACATCTTATCAGATTTCCTTTTAGTTGTTCCTGATGAAATTTTGCCTTTTATAACTGGTTTGTTGGCAGGATATGTTTTCCCTAAATGGACAGAAAAAGAACTTGGTATAGGCCCAAAACTTTTATTGAAAGTGGTGTCTAAAATAACAGGAATTACTGAAAAAAAAGTTGAAGAACTTGTGTATTCTTCTGGAGATTTTGGTGAAGGTATTGAGCGTGCAATAGAGCAAAAAAAACAACAGACTTTTTTTGATGCAAATATTGAAATAACATATTTAATGGATCTTTTTGAAAAGGTATCTTCTTACAGTGGAAAAGGCTCCCAAGACAAGAAAATTAAATATCTTTCTAAACTTTTTTCAGCAGCTTCTCCAATTGAAGCCAGATATTTGTCCAGAATAATTCTTGAACAAATGAGGACTGGTGCAGCTGAAGGCATAATCTTAGATGCAATATCCAAATTCTCCGATATTCCCAGAAAAGATGTTGAAAAGGCATATCTTTTAACAAATGATTTGGGATTAATTGCTCTTTATTCAAGGAGGGGGATAGTTGAATTATCGAAATTAAATGTAACTGTTGGGAGGCCATTAAAACCTATGCTTGCACAAATAGCAGGATCTATTGATTTGGCATTAAAGGATATTGATGAACCAGAAATGGAAGTTAAATATGATGGAGCTAGAATTCAAGTGCATAAATCCGGTGAAATAATAAAAATATTTTCTAGACGTCTAGAAAATATTACTGATGCTTTACCAGAAATATTTTCTGAACTTAAAGTAACGTTACTTCCTGAAGATATAATATGTGAAGGAGAAGTAGTCGCATATAAAGATGGAAAAATCGCACCTTTTCAATATGTTTTAAGAAGACTTAGGAGAAAATATCAGATCTCTGAACTTTCAGAGAAAATACCTTTAAAGTTGTTTCTTTTTGATTGTCTCCTCATAGAAAATAAATCCCTCATTGATTTGCCTCTAAAGGAGAGAAGAAATATTTTAATTTCTTCAATTAAAGAATCAAAAATTGTAAGAATTGCAGAGAATATAGTGTCTAAAGATCCTTTTGAGGTCAAAGAGTTTTATGATAAATCTGTAAATGAGGGCCATGAAGGTATTATTATTAAAGATTACTTATCCCAATACCAACCAGGAGCAAGAGGTAAAAAATGGCTAAAGATTAAACGTACCCTAGAAACTTTAGATTTAGTTATAATAGGAGCTGAATGGGGCGAAGGTAGAAGAAAAAAATGGCTTTCTTCTCTCCTTTTAGGTATTAGAGACGAAGAAGGTAGCTTTTTACCAATTGGAAAAGTAGCAACAGGCCTTTCAGATGAACTCTTCAATGAAATTACAGAACAACTTACCCCCCTTATCTTAGAAGAAAACGGCAAAACTGTAACTCTAGTGCCGAAAATAGTAGTTGAAGTTCTTTACGATGAGATGCAACATTCACCCAAATATGAAAGTGGATTTGCACTAAGATTTCCAAGGGTATTAAGAATAAGAGATGATAAAGATGCCTACGATTCAGATACTATTTCTAGGGCATATGAAATTTATGAATCACAAGAGAAAACTTTTTAAATAGATTGTAAACTTGAACAATTAATAAGTTTACAATAGGTGAATCAATGAAAAAATCTAAAGAAATTTCTTTTGTTGCATTATTTGCAGCGCTTACTGCCGTTGGAGGCTTCATCTCAATTCCATTTTACCCTGTTCCATTGACGTTTCAAGTATTTTTTGTATTGCTTTCAGGTATAATTTTAGGTAAAAGATTGGGTGCTTTAAGCCAAATAGTATATATTGGAATTGGTGCAATAGGGGCTCCAATTTTTCATAATTTTACCGGCGGAGTTGGAATAATATTGGGCCCAACTGGAGGATTCCTTATTGGTTTTGTATTTGGGGCGTATATGGCTGGATTTTTTTACGAAAAATTTAGCAATAATAAATTCCGTTTTTCTAGTTTATTATTTTCGATAGCCCCAATATATATAATTGGAGTACTATGGCTTTCATTTATTACAAACATGACAATAAGTAAAGCTATCTTAGTAGGGGGAGTTCCATTTATACCTGGTGATATCGTAAAAGTTATTATGGTATTTCTAGTTGAAAAAAAAGTAAAAAAATATTTCAATTTTAATACTTGACTTTTATTTTTTCAAATTATTTCTTCAATTTTGAGGAAAATGTCATATTACATAACTTTTATAAATACATTTATAAATTACTCCTTATAAGTTATATAATAATATCGGAGGTATCCTTTGTCCGAATCTAAATTAGGTAAATATAAAATGACGGTTCAAAATGTTGTTACTTCTGCTAATCTATTTAATAGAGTTGACCTTGTTAAAGCTGCTAGCTCTTTAGATAACATTGAGTATGAACCAGAACAGTTCCCAGGAATGGTAATAAGGCTTGATGAACCAAAGACAGCCACATTAGTTTTTGGAAGCGGTAAACTTGTGTGCACTGGAGCTAAATCCCCCGAAGAATCTAGAAAGGCCATATTTAAAATAATTGAAATTTTGAAAGATTACGGCACTCCAATGGAGAAAGAACCAGATATCGTAGTACAAAATATCGTTGCATCTGGCGACTTAGAAATGAAATTAAATCTTGATGATATTATCCTGACTCTTCCAAATTGTGAATACGAACCTGAACAATTCCCTGGTTTAATCTATAGATTAAAAGAACCAAAAGTAGTATTGCTTCTATTTGGAAGCGGTAAAGTTGTGTGCACTGGAGCCAAATCCGAAGAAGATGTTATTAGGGCAATAGAGCGAGTTAAAAAATCTTTAATTGATGAGGGTTTAGTATAGTCAGGTATCACGATTATTATTAAATCTATAATCAATAATTATTTTAGGTATAAAATCCAATAATTACAAAAAATATATAAATGATTTTTTCTTTACTAAGTCGATAATTGGCTGCATTTTTATGGAAAAATCAGAGATACTATTAGAAATAAAAAAGGCAGAAGATGCCGCAAAAAGAATTATAGCTGAAGCTGAAGAGAATCGTAAAATACGCTTAGCTGAATTAGATTTAGAGATGGAAAAAATATTTGAAAGTAGAAAAAGAGATCTTGATTTAGATATTGATAAACAACAAAAGTTAGAAATCGATAAAATCTATATGGAAAAACAAAGGGCAATCTCTGAAGGTGTGCGGGAGATTGAAAAAGTTAGAGATCAGGCCTTAGGAAAAAAAGATAAAGCAGTTGAATCTATTCTTATTAAATTCATGAGGTACATCGATGAACTCTAACGTAAGAATGGCTAAAATAGTTTTAGTCGGAACTAAAGATACTATGAAGGAAATTATTGATATCCTTCATTCGTTAAAGATAATCCACATTATAGATTTTAAAGAACAAGATAAAACATTTGAAGTTGGAAAATCCTTAGGCGAAGTTACAATTTTTTCTGAGTTACTACTTTCAATTAGATCTTTGTTACATAAGTTTGATAATAAATCAATGAATATTAAAACAACATATATTAAGAGTGAAGTTTCAAGAGATCTTGAAAAAGAAATTTTTGAAACTGAAAATATTATTAAAGAATACTCAGAAAAAATTGATAAAATAGGCTCAATAATTAAAGAAATTGAAAACATTAAATCAATTGGGGAATTAAAAGATATAGGTATAGAAAAAAAATTAATATCTTCAATTGATAATCTTATTTCTTCTAAACCAAAGCTTGAAGCATATAAAATTGAATTAAAAAATCAGATGGACGCCATAGTAACACAGGAATATGTTAATCTCTTACAATATGAAGATTTTTTATCAAATGAAATAGAAAAAATGGAAGCGCCATTAAGATTTACAACTACTAAGAATACTTTCATTGTTGAAGGTTGGATACCTGAAAATAAATATCAAGATATAAAGGATATTCTTAAGAAAAAATTTAATGATAGGGTTACAATTGATAAAGTTAAATTTAGCGATAGTGAAGAAGTGCCTATTGAATTCAAACATCCAATTCCAGTCAAACCATTCGAACTATTGATTGAATTATTTGAATATCCTAAAACTAAAGAGATTGATCCTACGTTTGCAATTTTTATAACTTTTCCTCTATTTTATGGAATAATGTTAGGGGATATTGGGTATGGGTTGGTAATATTTTTTACTTCTCTATTTATGAAAACTAAATTTAAAACTGAAGGTTGGAAAATGATTCTTGGCATCTTAGAGTATTCAAGCTTATACACAATCATATTTGGAATTATTTATGGGGAATTTTTTGGATTTGGAATCTTCCATTTTTTAGGTATTGAAAAAATTTTTGGCCTTCAAATGCCCATTTTAAATAGAATTATAAATTTTATGTCAATAATGATTCTTTCAATATCTATTGGTATTTTCCACATTCTTTTAGGCCTCTCATTTGGATTTATTAACCTTTACCATAACCATAATCTAAAAAAAGCTATACTAGAAAAAGGTTCATGGATTATGTTTATATTTTCAATAATTCTTTTTGCAATTAATATTTATGCTTCTGGACCATTATTTTATATTGGAAGTAGTCTTCTTTTAACTTCAATAATCCTATTAATCATAGGAGAAGGATTTATAGGATTAATACATATATTTAGTTTAATGAGCAATATATTATCTTATTTAAGACTAATGGCTATTGGTCTTTCTTCAGTAGGAATAGCCATTGTAATAAACAGTATTGTTACGAGAGTAATTTTTCCTAAAGGTGGTGTTTTTATATTACTAGGTTATATTGTATTAATAGGGGGGCATACCGGAAATATATTGCTTGGAATCCTTGCTAGCTTTATACATGCTTTGAGATTGCATTATGTTGAATTTTTCACAAAATTCTATGAAGGTGGGGGCATAAAGTATAAACCATTTGGGACATAATAAAATGAGGTGATATGATGGAACAGTTAACAATAGCGATAGTTGTATTGAGCTCGGTCATTTCAGTTATAGCAACAGGATTTGCAGCTGCATGGGCAGAGAAGCACATAGGATCTGCTGCTATAGGAGCAATTACTGAAAAAGAAGAGCTTTTCAGTAAGGGACTAGTTCTTACTGTAATTCCAGAAACAATAGTAATTTTCGGGCTTACTGTATCATTAGTTCTTCTTTTTGTGGTACTACCGCAACTTCTTTAGGAGGATTAAATGGACATAAGCACAGTAACAAAAAAGGTAATTTATGATGCCAAAAAAATAGCTAAAGACTACGATAAAGAAGTAGAAGAAAAAAAAACAAATAAATTAAAAGAAATGGATATTGCCATAAATAATCTAAAATTAAAGAAACAGGAAGCACTAAAAGAAAAAATTTCTTTACTTGCTAAAATTGAAGTTTCTAAGACTAATCTTGAAATTAAAAGAAAGAGACTGAAAATGGAATATGATGTACTTGAGGAAATATTCCTGGCAGCTAAAAATAGACTTGGTAATATTGATCCAAATCAAAGAGAGACTATCTTAAAGAAATTACTTTCTTCAGTAGAGCTTGAGTATATCTTTTCAAATAAAAAAGATGAAAACTATATTCGGAAGCAAGTAGGGGAAAGATACAAAGGCAACGTTAATATCATAAGCGGGATTTTAACTGAAGACGCTGCAGGAAAAATTAAAGAAGACTTTACCTTTGAAACAATACTCAGCTATGTATTTGAAAACAATCTAAAAGAAATTAGAGATATTTCCTTTAGCGAGGTAGAATATGGATTCAAATGCAGCCTTCTCTAATCACTATTTTGAAGAAACAAATTATAGCTATCTTAATACTAGAGTAAGGGCTATGGAAAGCAAGTTATATAAAAAAGATACCTATCTCAAACTCTTAAATATGGAAGTTTCGCAGATAGCCAGATTTTTAGGAGAAGGAAACTACAAATATGAAATTGAATTTTTATCAAGAAACTATAAGGGTATAGAATTAATAGAACATTCGATTAATTTTAATTTAGGAAATACTTACAATAAATTAATTAAAATAAGCGGTAAAAAAGCTTCAAAGTATGCTTTTGCAATATTTAGTAGATGGGATATTCACAACATCATATCTATTTTGAGAGGCAAGTATTCTAACTCCCCTGAATATGAAATTGAAAAAACACTTATTCCAATAGGAGAATTATCCTTTAGTTTTATTCAATCCCTTGTTAAAATACCTACATATAGTGAGATAATCAAAAAATTAAAAAAAATAGAAAAATATGAATTTATGGATGAAAATGATGAAATAGCTGATTTGGAGTCAGAACTCTTCAAAACTTATTACAAAAATATTCTTGAAAAGTTTAATAATGAAAAAAAATCTATTTTTATTGAATTTGTAAGAACTGAAATTGATATTACAAACATAAAAAATATCTTAAGAATGAGAAGATATGGATTTGGAATAGAAGAAGAACAAAAAAATATGATAGAGGGGGGCCTATTTTTTTCTATTGATGAGATACCTTCTCTTCTAAGATTAACTGATGCAGACTTTTTAAAGGAAATGAAAAAAACTCCGTATGGCCCAATAATAGAAAAACATTGGCATGAAACTACTTTGTTTTATTTAGAGGAATATTTAGAAAAATATCTAATGAAATGTGCAAAAGAACACTTTATTGGCGATCCTTTCAACATAATGCCGATTCTACACTATATCCTCTCCAAAAAAATAGAAGTTGAAAATCTACGAAAAATATCCAGGGGTAAAACTTCTAATCTAGAAAAAAATATAATTGAAGATAGTTTGGTGGTTTAATGGAATTTGGAGTAATTGGAGACGAAGAATTTGTCATGGGATTCAAATTATTAGGAATTAAAAAAAATAAAAAAATTATTAATGATCACCAATTTGAAGAATATCTTAGTGATATGTTCAAAGATAAAGAAGTAGGAATAATAATAATTCAACCCGAATATTACAATACTCTTTCAAATAAAGCTAAATTAAGAGTTGATACATCTGTGAAACCAACAGTGATTGTTTTAGGATTAAAATTGAGTGATATTTTAAGAGACAAAATTAAACATGTAATTGGAGTTGACCTATGGGGTAATTAATTTGGAAAACAAAGGCATAATTTATAGGGTCTCTGGACCAGTAATCGCAGCAACAAATATTGATGCTAAGATGAATGAACTAGTTCGAGTAGGCAACGAAGGATTATTTGGAGAAGTAATAGAAATTGATCATGATAAAACAATTATTCAAGTATATGAGGATACTTCATTATTAAAACCTGGGGACGAGGTAACTACAACGGGTATGCCATTATCTATAGATTTAGGGCCAGGATTACTCGGTTCGATATATGATGGAGTTCAAAGACCACTACCTAAACTTTTTGAACAAATGGGGGAATATATTAAAAGAGGAGCTGAAGCCCCAGGAATTGACAGAAAAAAGAAATGGGAATTCTTTCCACTGAAGAAAAAAGGAAACAAAATTAATTTTGGTGAAATAGTGGGGTATGTAAATGAAAATGAACATACAAAACATTTCATAATGTCGCCTCCGAATATTCAAGGGGAAATTATTGATATAGTTGGACAAGGAGAATATACTGTTGAAGATATATTATGTAAGCTAGATAACGGTGCAGTAATTAAGATGTATCAAAGATGGCCCGTTAAAGTTCCAAGACCTTTCAAAGATAAAATGATTCCAAATGCTCCTTTAGTTACGGGTAAGAGAATTATAGATGTTTTTTTTCCTCTAGCAAAAGGCGGAACAGCAGCGATTCCAGGACCATTTGGTAGCGGTAAAACAGTAACACAACAACAATTAGCCAAATGGAGCGATACCAAGGTAGTTGTTTATATTGGGTGTGGAGAAAGGGGAAACGAAATGATTGATGTTCTCACAGAGTTTCCTAAATTAGTAGATCCTGTAACAGGTGGGCCTCTTATGGATAGAACTGTCCTCATTGCTAATACTTCAAATATGCCAGTTGCAGCAAGAGAAGCTTCAATTTATACAGGAATTACAATTGCCGAATATTATCGGGATATGGGATATGATGTTGCACTTATGGCAGACTCAACATCTAGGTGGGCAGAAGCTATGAGAGAAATTTCTTCAAGATTGGAGGAGATGCCAGGTGAAGAAGGTTACCCTGCATATTTATCTTCAAGACTATCTAGTTTCTATGAGAGGGCAGGTATAGTTGTCACATTGGGAGGAAAGATAGGGTCAGTAACCGTCATAGGTGCAGTTTCCCCTCCAGGAGGAGATTTCTCAGAACCAGTAGTTCAAAATACGCTTAGGATTACTAAAACATTTTGGGCCTTAGACTCAAATCTTTCTCAAAAAAGACATTTTCCCTCAATAAATTGGCTTGACTCCTATTCACTTTACTATGACTCTCTAAAAGAATGGTTTGAAAGTAAAATTTCTATAGATTGGGATAGAACAAGAGCGGAAGCAATGAGAATATTACAAAAAGAAGCCGAATTACAAGAAATTGTGCAGCTAGTAGGTGCAGATGCACTCCCCCCAGACCAACAGTTCTTATTAGATGTCGCTAGAATGTTACGAGAGATATTTTTACAACAAGACTCTTATCATGAAGTCGATGAATTTCAATCTTTAAAGAGACAATTTTCACTTTTAAATGCAATTATTAGATTTTCTCGGTTAGGTAACAATGCAATTGAAAATGGAGTTGAAATTGACAAACTACTAAAACTTGAATCTAGAACAGAAATATCTAAAGTGCGATATAGAAAAGATTTTGAGAGTAAAATAGGTTTGATAAATGAAACAATGTCTAAAGAATTCAAAGCACTTCTAGGGGAGCAGTGATTTTTTGAAAGAATATAAAACAATTACTTCTGTAAAAGGACCTTTAATTTTCTTGGAACGCGCTAAAAATGTAGGGTATGGAGAATATGTTAAAATTACTCTTTCTGATGGGAGTAGTAAAAGAGGCCAAGTCTTGGAAACATCTGAAAATAAAGTTGTTGTTCAAATTTTTGAGGGAACTAGAAATATAGATAAAAATGCATATGTAAAATTTTATGGTGATGTGTTAAAATTTTCTGTTTCATATGATATGCTTGGTAGAGTATTTTCAGGCTCAGGGAATCCCCTAGATGGGGGTCCAAAAGTAATACCTGAAGCTAGATTGGATATTAATGGACTTCCAATTAATCCTTATAAAAGAGCCCCACCACACGAATTCATTCAGACTGGAGTTTCTGCCATAGATGGAATGAATTCTCTAATAAGAGGGCAGAAATTACCAATATTTTCTGGCTCAGGATTACCTCATAATGAACTTGCATTACAGATAGCGAGACAAGCTACAGTTTTGGATTGCACAGAAAGTTTTGCAGTTATTTTTGTTGCAATGGGAATAACTGAAGAAGAAGCAAAGTATTTTATCAGTGACTTCGAAAAAACAGGTGCTTTAGAAAAAGGCATAGTTTTTTTAAATCTTGCTTCTGATCCATCAATTGAAAGAATAATTGTGCCCAGAATTGCACTAACAACAGCCGAATTTTTTGCGTTTAATTATGGCATGCACGTATTAGTAATAATGACTGATATGACAAATTATTGTGAAGCTTTGAGAGAGATAGGATCTGCACGAGAAGAAGTTCCAGGAAGGAGGGGCTACCCAGGGTATATGTATACAGATCTTGCTTCAATTTATGAAAGGGCAGGTAGAATTGATGGTAAAAGTGGCTCAGTTACTCAAGTTCCAATTCTAACAATGCCTGGTGACGATATCACTCATCCCATACCAGATTTATCAGGTTATATCACAGAAGGCCAAATTATTGTGTCTAGGGACCTCCAAAGAAAAGGGATATACCCTCCAATTGATGTGCTCCCATCCCTCTCAAGACTGATGGGTAAGGGTATTGGAAAAGATAGGACAAGAGAGGATCATAAATCTGTGTCAGATCAACTATATGCTGCATATGCAGAAGGGAAAGATTTAAGGGGAATTGTTTCAATTGTGGGCAAAGAATCGCTCTCAAAATCAGATAAATTGTTTTTGGACTTTGCTGACGATTTTGAAAAGAAATTTATAGCACAAAAATCTAATGAAAATAGAAGAATACAAACTACATTAGATATCGGATGGGAAATATTATCCAAACTTCCAGAGGAAAAACTGCTTAGAATAAGTGATGAACTAATTGGAAAATATATTAGGAGATTTAAGGATGCCCCAAATAAAGCCTACTAGATCTGAGTTAATAAAACTTCGAAGAAAGATTAAACTTTCTAAGGCAGGATATGGTATTTTGAAGAAAAAACGGGATGGTTTAATATTTAATCTTTTTGATTTTGTGAAAGATGCAAAAGAAGCCCAGGAAACTCTTGAAGAGAGCTATGATGTAGCAAAAAAATATCTTGGAATGACAATTACCTTTGAAGGTAATCTAGCTGTATCTTCATGTGCGTTAATAAAAAAAGGTAATCCTAAATTTCAATTAGATAGTAAAAATATCATGGGCGTTAAAGTTCCCCAAGTGTCTAACGTGTCATTTAGAACAGGGATATCTGAAAGAGGATATAGTATTTTATCTACTTCTTCAAAGATTGATGAAACCGTAGAAGAATATGAGAAAGTTCTCAAATATATAATAAAAGCTGCTGAAGCAGAATCAACTCTTAAAAAACTATTAAATGAGATTGAAATTACAAAAAGAAGAGTTAATGCACTAGAGTCAAAGATTATACCTAGATTAGAATCACAAAAGAAATTTATTGACTTTAGATTAGAAGAACTAGAACGAGAAAATAAATATAGGCTTAAAATGATCAAAGATAAAAAATCTAATAAAGTTTCTTAAATGGCTAAGTTTTAAAAAAGAAATCAAGTAGAATAATTATGGATAGAGTTACCATACTTAAATTAATATTTGTCGTCATTGTATTAATGCTTGGGATATACCTTGTCTACCCAATTATCTCTGGCATATTAGGTGGATTAATATTCTCCTACGCATTTTTTCCCGTTTACAACTATATTTATAGTAAGCTAAAAAGGAGAGGCTTATCGGCTGCACTTACGACTCTTTTTATATCTGCCCCATTTCTCGTTACTATACTATATGGTTTCTACAAAGCTATTGAGCAACTTAATTATGTCACACAAATACTAAAAAAGGAAAATATCACTACGATATTTGATTTCTTGGGATTAGATGTCAAAGCTAGCCCTTTTTACGGAATAATTTCTGAAACGTTTCCTCAGATAATTAACATTTCTGATTTTTTCTCTAGTATTATGGGGGAATTACCTCTTACATTGATGAATGTAGTGGTATTATTCCTTTCTCTCTTTTACTTCCTAAGTGAAAAAGAAAAAGTGGAAGAGTATTTCGAGAAAATTATTCCAGATACTTACCGGAAAGAAATGATTGAGATACTAGGTCCTACTAAGATCGTTATTAACGGTCTAATTTATGCAAATGTAATGAGTGCAATGATTATTTCTCTTCTTGCTACAATTGGATTTTTAGTAATTGGGGTACCATATTCATTCCTTTTAGGTCTATTAACAGGATTAGCTGCATTATTGCCTGTCGTTGGTCCATGGACAATATTCCTTCCAGTTGGATTTTATTATTTACTAATTGGCGAAATAATTCAAGGCTTGGCTGTTTTAATTTATGGGGTAGTATTCCTTTTCATATTATATAATTTTTATATTTTCCCAAAACTTGGTGGAAATAAAGCACAGTTACACCCTTTCATAGTTTTGGTGAGTTTCTTGGGTGGGGCATACATGTTTGGGGCATTAGGTTTACTCTACGGGCCTATAATCTTAGGATTACTAAAAGGACTCACAGAAGGTATCTTTAAAGAATCGATAAATAAAAGAAAGTTATTTAAATTATAATAAAGTTTTCTTTATGTTGAGTTATATGGATGATTTAATATTTTCAGAAACTGCAAAGAGAGTAAAGGCATCAGAGATTAGGGAAATTCTTAAGCTTACCCAAAAACCTGGGATAATCTCTCTTGCAGGTGGTCTTCCAAATCCTCAAACATTTCCTTTGGAAGAGATTAAAAAAATTACGAACGATGTTTTAAACTCAAATAACAATGGTTTACAGTATGGGCTTACAGAAGGTGATCCAGAATTAAGACAATATATTGCAGAGATGATGTGTAAATATGGGATCATATGTACGCAAGATGATATTCTAATTACTCACGGATCCCAACAAGGATTAGATCTAATATCCAAAATATTGATCAATCCCGGAGACGTAGTTTTAGTAGAAGCACCAAGTTATCTTGGAGCTTTAAGTGCATTTAGATCATATCTATGTGATTTTGTAGATATCCCCTCTGATGATCAAGGTATAAGAACAGACTTATTAGTTGAAACTATTGAAACTTTAAGGGAAGATGGAAAGAAACCCAAAATACTTTACTTAGTTCCTAACTTCCATAATCCTACTGGGATCACTACTAGTGAAAAAAGAAGAAAAGAAATAATTAGGATAGCTAATAACTATGATCTTGTCGTAATTGAAGACAATCCATATGGAGAGCTTAGATATGAAGGAGAGCATCTCAAAGCTATAAAATCGTACGATACAGACGGACGAGTCATCTACTTAGGTACTTTCTCTAAAATACTCGCACCCGGATTTAGGATAGCTTGGGCTGTAGGAAATGGAGAATTGATGAAAAAAATGGTAATTGCAAAACAAGCAGTTGATTTACATACCAATACTTTTGGTCAGAGGATAGCTGCAGTATATTGCCATAATTACTTAGAAAAACATCTAGTAAAAATATTAAATTTCTATAAAATCAAAAGAGATGTAATGTTATCCTCATTGGAGGAATACATGCCAAAAGAATGTAAATGGACACGACCCCAGGGAGGAATGTTCAATTGGATAATTCTCCCCGAATACATGGATACAAAAGAAATGTTTACAGATGCAATTAATTCAAATGTCGCCTATGTTATTGGAAGTGCTTTCTATATAGAAGAAAATCTAGGAAGGAATACAATGAGATTGAATTTCTCTTTCCCAAAAGATGAAGAGATTAACATGGGAGTCAAAATATTGTCTGAAGTAATTAGGAGATGGATTTAATGAAAACTCTCATCGCTTTAATATCTACAGGTAAAGGAACATGGGGGCACGTTGGAAGATTGGTATCTGAAGACTGGGATAAAATAATTATTGTTACTAATGAGTTTGGCCGCGAGAAATTTAATCCAACTAAAGACGTAGATTGGATAGTAGTAAATCCTTCTATGCCAATTGAAAATATAAAAAATGCAATAAGAGATAGACTCCCAAAAGATATTGGTGACGAAATTTATGTTAATTTAATTTCAGGAACTGGAAAAGAACATATGGCGTTACTCTCACTTCTAAAAGATATAGGTATAGACTACAAATTCATATCTCTTACTATCGATGGAGTTGGATATTTCTAAGAATGGCTTTATGAAAATTGATATTCCATATATGAACGAATTGTTTTGATAGAAGTATCAAACAATATTCTTCTTGATATCGTTGAGCCAAAAGAAATAAGGGCTCAGAAAAGAAATGTCTTAAAGAAAGTAATTGAAAATCCAACAAATCGCATACCTTTGAAAGATTTTTAATGAAGCACAAAAGTATAATTTTTCTGATTAATGAAGGAAATATATATGGCGCATAAGTCAGCAATATAATTAAAATTCAATATATGTCAGCTGAAGTTGTAGACAGTCTATTTTGTGTTTCTGTTACAGGAAAAGCTGGCATACTAATATCTGTAGCTCCATATCTATGGATATTAGGTTATAAGTAACAAAAAGCAATAGAAAATAATAAATTTACTCTAAAGAAGGAATATTTTTACACTAGCTTCAAGCTATAGAGATGGAATTGGAGATAGAACTTTCTATGGCATATTAAAAAATAACGATACGCCTGATGAAGTCATAAAAGCTACAGAAAAGAACTAATGTTAGATTATCACAAAGCTGCAAAAATTGCTAAATTGGATTTATGTGGAATATATAGGCAGTGACTGATCTTGAAGATAAAGTATTAGAAGAAATTTTTATAGTATACTACAATTCATTTTAAGAGTCTATTGACTAAGATTGGCTAAAAAAGGCAAAAATTCTAATAATCTTTGATGGAAACTCAATAGCCCCACTAGTTTAATTTTTTAATTATATAGATAACTAATCGCATATCAAAAATAGAATACAAATCAAATCAATTGTTAGATCTTGGGCAAAGTTGGAACTATTTTAATCCAAAGCTTTAATAAATTAATTCACATTTCATTTTAATTACAATTTGGGAAAAACTTGGTATTAATTTTGGCAAATCTTTTTAATATGTTTTTTAATATTTTATTTGAGATTCAGTAAATAATCCTAGAAGAATAAACATATAAAATAAAAAAAAATGAGCATACTAGAGTTAAATGGATAGAGATAAAAAAATACTCCTTTGGCTTATAGCAGGCTCGAGAGGCGGAGTCAATAGGGCTTTAATACTAAAATATGTAATCTCAAATCCTTCAAATGCTAACAGGATATCATTAGCAACAGGTATAGAATATAAAACTGTCCAGCATCATTTAAACATATTGGAGAAAAATGGTCTTTTATCTGCAATTGGTGACAAATATGGAAAGACTTATTTTCCCTCAGAGTTACTTGATAGAAATATCAATAACTTTAATGAGATTTGTAAAAATATGGGGTTAGATACTAATGAGTTTAGAGGTAAGTAAATATTTAGGATTATCTGGCATAAGATTAACTCCAAATAAATTAATTCAAAGTGGAGTTTGTGAATATCCCGTTTGTGGTGTTTGGGAAAGAGGATATATATTTCAACTCAAATATGCTCTTTCTCTAATAAATATTGGATTAATCTTAGCTGTATTCGTTCTTTATGCAAAAATATATAGAAAAACTAAATCTCCATTTTCATTAGGCTTAACTATATTCTCATTTGCATTTCTCATTAACATTTTAACTTCAAGCCCCATATTACAAGCTGTGTGCGGATTTAGATCAAGTGGTCTTGGGCCATTTATAATACTCCCAGACCTATTCACAACATTAGCTTTGTTAGTACTCGTTTATCTCACAACAAAATAAATTATTGCACCCAAAACCTTTAAATGCTAACTGAAGAGTTTTATAAAAACTATATTAAATTAAATATTATAATTATGGTGATTTTTAATGGAAGCACCTAAACCTTTAATTGTACAAGGAGACAGATCAATGTTCCTTGAAGTTGCAAATCCATTGTACGAAGATGCAAGAGATGACATCTCAAGATTTTCAGAACTCGAGAAAAGCCCAGAGCATATCCACACGTATAGGCTTTCGGATCTTTCACTTTGGAACGCTGCAGCCGCAGGATTGACTAGTGAAGAAGTCGTTAATATCCTCTTTAAATATTCTAGATATGACATCCCCTCAAATGTTATTACTGATATTAAAGATATAATGTCTAGATTTGGGAGATTATCATTAAAGAAGGTAAATGGAGATCTAGTTCTTTTTTCACAAGATGACATTTTAATTAAAGAAATTCAAAATAACGAGCGTATTAAACGATATATTTTAGATTCAATTGATATTCACACTATTAAGGTAGATATTAACAGTAGAGGATTTTTAAAGCAAGATTTAATTAAAATTGGATGGCCTGCACTTGATCTTGCAGGGTATGAAGAAGGAGATTATTTAGAGATTAATCTCTTAAAAACTACTAAAAGTGGTACATATTTTCAGCTTAGGAAATACCAAGAAGATGCAGTAAATGTTTTCTATAAAGGGGGCGGGGTAGAAGGAGGTAGTGGAACAATCGTCCTCCCATGTGGCGCAGGAAAAACCGTAATTGGTATGGGAGTTATGTCAAAAGTTAAGACTAATACCCTAATTACATGTCCAAACGTCATTGCTGTTAGACAGTGGATAGATGAGATTTTGGATAAAACAGATATAACCCCTGATAAAATAGGGGAGTATTCTGGAGAGGTAAAAGAAATAAGAGAAATTACTGTAACTACATATCAGATTCTAACATATAGAAGCAAAAAAGATGAAGAGTTTACTCACTTCAACATTTTTGATAAGAAGAACTGGGGACTAATAATTTATGACGAAGTTCACTTACTTCCTGCACCAGTATTTCAAGTAACGGCACATATACAATCAAAGAGAAGACTTGGATTAACGGCAACTCTTGTAAGAGAAGATGGAAGAGAAAAAGACGTCTTTAGCCTTATTGGACCTAAAAAATTTGATATGCCTTGGAAAAATCTTGAGCAACAAGGATGGATAGCAGAAGCAATATGCTATGAAATTAGAGCCCATATGCCTGAAAAATCAAGAATAGTATATGCGACTTCAGATGACAGAAATAAATATAGAATAGCTGCTGAAAATCCGTTTAAATACGACATAGTTAAGAAAATAATTGAACACCACAAAAATGACAGAATTTTAATAATTGGTATGTATATAGAACAGCTTGAAAAAATTGCAGAATTTCTTAAAGCTCCATTAATAACTGGAAAAATCCCAAATAAGGATAGAGAAAGAATTTATTCTGATTTTAGAAAAGGTAAAATAAATATTTTAGTTGTATCTAAAGTAGCTAACTTTGCTATTGATTTACCTGATGCAAATGTGGCAATACAAGTTTCTGGTACCTTTGGATCTAGACAAGAAGAGGCACAGAGACTGGGTAGGATACTCAGACCTAAAAAAGACGGTTCATCTGCAAAATTTTATTCAATAGTTACAAAAGATACAAGAGATCAGGAATATTCTTCTAACAGACAAATATTTTTGACAGAACAAGGCTATAAATATGTCATAGTTGATGATCATAATATTGATAGTATATTTAAAACATGTGATTGAAATGATTGAAGCAACGGTTGATTCAGGTGCTTGTGGATTTATTAGTAAAGTAAAAGTGAAAAGGAAGGGACTCGGATTTAAAGTTGAAATAGACACCAAATGTAAATTAATTGAAAAATTTGCAGAAGATATTGAAACATTAGATAAAGATGTCGTGTTCAAGAAGATACCAATTAATCCGGTTTACCAAAATGCAGATATTTTGCATGCTGTCTGTCCAGTTCCATGCGCAATATTAAAAGCATGTGAAGCAGAAGCAGGATTTGCAGTAAAGAAGCCCATAAAAATTGACTTAATAGAAAAAAAAGAATAAAAATTATTAACTATAACTCTATCCTATCTTAAACCCACTTCCTCCTGCACCACCTGATGGCATAAATGGTACAAGCCATTGTGCAAGTGCTTGGGCACATCTTGTCTGTATGTATAGTGTTCCAGTGCCAGAAACATTTGCTATTAATCCTTCTCCGCTTAATAGTGTAGATTTCCATCCACCTACTTTTTCAATATTATATGTAATGCCACTTGAAAAAGCAACAAGGTGACCAGTGTCCACTTTAAATGATTCGCCTTTTAGTTCTTTTTTGATAATAGAGCCATAGTTAGTTATAAATAAATCCCCAACACCATCAGCCTTTAGGAAGAATAAACCTTCTCCAGAAACTAGTCCCTTAAGTCCTTGAAATTTAGTATCGATGACTACTTCAGGTGAAGAACACATATAGGCCCCTCTTTCTAGAAACCATGTTTCTCCTTTCATTTTTATATGGGTTATATCTCCTGGATATCCTGGGGCAAAGCTTATACTTCCAGGGCCATTACTTGTGAATGTGTTCATAAATATAGATTCTCCTCCCAAGACACCTCTTTTTAAAGCCCCCCCTAACCCCCCTTTCATTTCAGTTTTAAGGCTTACATTTGGAGACATGCTTACCATTGCCCCTGCTTCGGCTACAATAGATTGCCCGCTCTTAAGATTAACATTTAAAATACTAAACACAGGTTTATCTTTAATTTCAAAATCATATCCCTGGCCCCCAGTAACGGGAGATCCTGGATTTGTTGTACTTTCATTACCAAATTTTGCACCACATCCCGTACAGAATTTACTGCCATCGGGATTTTGAGAACCACAACTTGTACAAAATACCATTGATATCACCAATGTATATAACAACATATACATTTAAAAAGTTTTTGAAGTGATAATTATTAAATTATTTTGGAGACATCTAAAAGAAATACATAATATCGGAATTTTAAGTTGTTAATAATCCAAAAGCATAATTTACACTACCTAGTCCAAAAAATTTCAAAACATTTAAAAAGATTGTAATTTACTCTTTTTATAGGTGTCTATGATAAAAGTAAAAATATATGCTGAGTATAGAGATATTCTTGGGGTAAACGAGATTGATATACCATGTGATAGTATGTCATTTAAAGAAATAATTGAATATATTTCAAACAAATATAACAAAGAATTTATAAATTCAGCAATCCAAAATGGAAAAATTAATGAATATATGCTTGTAATGGTTGGAGATAGAATGTTAACCACAATAGAGGATAAGATCGAAAGTGGTGAAATCTTAAAAATACTTGCTACTGCACACGGCGGATAAAATAATAAGTTATAAAGTTTTTTATGATAAAATATGCTGTAATTGAGACTTTGGAATTGTTATAAGTTATTTTAGTTTTTTAATAACAATTTAAAGCATAATTTGAGCTTACATTACTCCATTATGAAACAATTATACCCGAAACTTTAAAATATATATTAAAGTATTGAAGTTCGATAAAGATGAAAGTATGGATAGACATATCAAATACTCCACATGTTAATTTTTTTAAGGGAATTATAAAGATCTTGGAATCAAAAGGACATGAAACTTTTGTCACTTCTAGAGATTTTGATGGATTATCCTCTTTATTGGATCTCCATAGTATAGAGCATACTGTTGTAGGTAGACATGGCGGATTCTGTAAAAAATCAAAACTCATCGAAAGTTCAAAAAGAATCCTTGAACTTTCTGAGATAATCAATAGTGAAGATATCGATTTGACAATATATAAACATTCAGTTGAAGGGGCTAGAGTATCTTATGGTCTTGGGATTCCTTCAATTTGCATACTTGACAATGAAACTGCAATTGCCCAAAATAAACTTATGCTTCCATTATCTTCAAAAGTAATTGCCCCGGATGCGATACCCCTTGAAGAAATAACGAAATATGGAGTGCATGAAAGTCAGGTAATTCGTTTTAATGGATTTTGTGAAATTGCTAATGTTAGTGATTTTAAATATGATGATTCTTTTATTTCGCAATTAGGTCTTTCTGAAGACAAATTAACAATTGTCATGAGACCAGAGCCTGTAAAGGCAAATTATTATAATGGCAATAAAGACAAAACAATAATTAAGGCAATACTAGAAAAAACAAAATCTCTAAAAGATTACCAGTTTGTAGTATTTCCAAGATTTGAAGAACAGAAGTCTGTGTTTGACTATGATAACGTTATTATTCCATCAGAACCTGTTGACGCATTAAGTCTTATGAAATATTCTGACCTTGTCATAAGTGCTGGAGGGAGTATGAACAGAGAAGCAGTTGCCTTAAATACACCAGCCCTTACAACCTATCCGGAAAAACTTTTGGCTGTTACAAAGAAAATGATAGAACAAGGACTTAAAATTCATCTATTGGACCCAGAAAAAATTACTAAGTTTATAGAAAAGGACAAAAATTTAGACGTCTATCACGATAATAATAAAAAAATACTCTCTAAACTTGAAAATCCTATAGATGTTATTTCAAGAGAAATAAAAATTCTTGCTATATAGAAATTAATTATTTAATAGAAGCGAGATTATTCTTTCTTAAATCAAAAATACAAATATCACCTAAAGCCTTATTTAAATAAAAATAAATTACTACACATGCGACACTCTGGATCTATGGATCTTCCTTTACATGGTGGCAAAGCACCCTACTGGCTCCTAAAAAGAATGAAAGAATTATCAAAACCTATATTTGAAATTCTTATTTACGAATACGGAACAGAAGGCTTACTGAAAAGATTATCAGATCCTTTCTTTTTTCAAGCGCTGTCATGTGTGCTAGCATTTGACTGGCATTCTTCAGGTACCACAACAGTTCTTACGGGAGTTTTAAAAAGCTCCATTAATCCTGAAGAGTTTGGAATTGGATTTGCAGGAGGTAAAGGAAAAAATTCAAAAAATACTTTCTCTGATATTGAAATAATCGGATCTCAATTTGGATTATCTGATAAAAAAATAAAGGAATTACATTACACAAGCAAGATTACTGCAAAAATTGATAGTGCAGCAATCCAAGATGGATTTGATTTGTACCATCATGTTACAATTTTTTCTGACAAAGGTAAATGGAGTGTAATACAGCAAGGATTAAACACAGAGGGGGGTTATGCAAGAAGATATCATTGGTCAAATAGAATTGATAATTACATTGAAGAACCACATACTGGAATTGTTTCTGATATAGTCAAAATAAAAACATTGGATCTTACTTCTAAAGATAGCACTGAAACAAGAAGTATAATACCTGATATCATCAAAGAAGGACCTGGTAGAGTTCGAAGATTAATTGAATCATTAATCGATATCAAGCAGACTTCCCTAATGTCTTTTATTGATGAATCAAATATTATAAATACTAGTCATAATTTTGACGTGGCTGTTTTACCAAAAAGGGTAAACTGGAATATTTTAAGAGATATTTATGAAGCAGATTTAAAGAACTTTGAAGATATTCTTGCGTTCAAGGGTATGGGGCGATCTACAATAAAAGGATTGGCGTTAATATCTGAGCTTATTTACGGGACTACTTTGTCTTGGAAGGATCCAGTGAAATATTCTTTTGCTTTTGGAGGTAAAGATGGGGTGCCAAGACCAGTTAACAAGAAAGGAATGGACGATGCAGCAGAAATATTGTCTAATGCCATAAAAGAAGCTAAGATTGGAGCTGGGGATAAAATTAAATCACTTAAAAATCTCAGAACTTTTTTAGGACCTTACAATGAAAATTTAACGTATTTCAACTAATAATAAATAACGATATGCTTTAAATATTATAAGGTTATTAATATTTCATATATAAGAGGTTAGAAAATGGAACTTGTTTTTGAACTTGTCAAAGGAAAAAATATAGGAGATATAAAACTATATGCACTTAGTACTTGTGCTTGGTGTGAAAAAACAAAAGATCTTCTGAAAGGATTGGGAATTGAATTCAAGTTTATTTATGTGGACTTATTGCAAGGAGACACAAAGCAATATGCTATAGATGAAGTGAGAAAATATAATAAAAATTGTTCTTTTCCTACACTAGTGATTAATAACGACAAAACTATTGTGGGATTCAAAGCGACTGAAATAAAGGAGGCTTTATCTTAATGTATGAAGATATGCCTGAAGAGAGAATTAACATATTTTATGAAAAATTAAAAAAAGATGCGGAAGCTGGAGGGTACCAATTAAATCCTGACACAAACTTTACTAAAAAACTTGTTAAGGGGCTACTTGTAAATCAAGATAGATATAACTACCAAGCATGTCCATGCAGAATCTCTAGTGGAATAAAAGATGCAGACCTAGATATAATCTGCCCTTGCGATTATAGGGATCCAGATTTAGATGAATATGGGACTTGCTATTGTGCACTATATGTTTCCCAAGATATTCTCAACGGTAAAAAGGAACTAGTTTCTATCCCTGATAGGAGGCCCACAGATGAAGAAAGAATGAAACAAAAAGAAAATAAGATAGAACTCATATCTTCCTTAAAATATCCAATTTGGCGATGCAAAGTTTGTGGTTATTTGTGTGCAAGAGATGAACCCCCAGAAATATGTCCCATATGTAAGGCAAAAAAAGACAGATTTGAAAAATTTTTATAATCTATTCTTTTGATTTTAAAAAAAAGTAATATCCCACATATAGCAATAGCCCATTTAGGGTGATTGAGTAAATCATCATTCCAAGAACATACAGTCTAAAGATTTTTACGAAACCAATTATGTTTGTCTTGATAACATCGTATTCTATAAATGATGACTTAATTTCAGAAAAATCGTTTCTAGCAGAATCTAGATTAAGTTTTAATTTTTCTAGATTTTTTAATACATCCTCAAATCTAGATATATCTTCATTTATTCCAGTAACTAAGCTGCCGAATCCAAATGAGTTTAAAGTATTAATGAGTGATTTCATATTAGATAGTCTTTGCATATATTCCTTTGTATTAACATCTTTTAGATAATGACTGAATTCCTCTAAATTTCCATCAAAAGTATCTATATGAGTCTTTATAATACCTATTTTATCAAAAATAGGAACACTTTTTTCATAGGCATCGTTTAGATTAATCAATACCAAAGAGGACATTGAAATAGAAAATATCAATCCAAGTATTGAAATAATAATTAATATTTTTCCAAAATTAATTTTATCCATATAGGCACCTCAATACATCATTAATATCGGCATTAGTTTTAACGGACACAGGGGAAAAATGGGTGGCTGATGCATCAAAACCTAACTCTTTTAACTTCTTAATAATCTCCTCTGTTTTTGGAATTTTGATTTTATAAATATGAGAAAGTTCGTGGATATCATAAAACAAGGGTACATCAATTTCGCCCTCAATAATCTTCAATAAATTTAGAGGTTTATCGCTTAAAAAATCTCTTGATTCGTATTCTTTCACACAATTTTTAACAAATTCATTATCTTTAATATTTGATATCCAGATGGGATGTGAAAACAATATTTTCTCCGAGCAATTTGGGCAAACTGAAATGAAGGAATTAGTGGTCTTCCTAAATCCACATTTGCACTTTAATGCAAATCCGAGATTATTAAGAGCTTTATTTGTTTTCTCTTTACCACACCTCACTTCAAAATAAGCCCTGATAAAGTGCTCCTTTGTATAGGATAATATTGGCCTTACTGCTAAATTATATTTTGCTGCATTTCTGACAACTTTTCCTATTAATATTCTAACTGCAAGTTCATGTGTAAAACTACAGTTTAATGGTTTTGAATCGTACTTCCTTCTGCAAGAGGATACATGGGCACCAGTCAATGCAGAAGTGTCAGTTGCAGTCAAGAATAAGTAAGAATTATTTTTTAGTATTCTAAATGCCCCATCTAAAAATCTCACAGGAGATCCAAAAGGATCAATATCTACAACTTCAAATTTTCCATGAACATGATTAAAGTCAGATTTTGTTACAGTAGCTTCAAGAGAATTTAACTTAAGATTCTTTTCGATAAGTTTTGTTGCGACAGGATTATGATCATTAAAACAGACTTCTGAATTTGACTCAAGAATATATCTGATACCCCTAATACCAGAACCAGAAAGTCCATCAATTACTTTTTTTGATTCTTTTAGTTTTATTGTATTCAGGACTGAAATAGAGATATCTCTTGAAAAGGCCATCTTAGGGTTATAAAAAACTGGTGTCTTTGCTGTAACTTTTTCAAATTTTGGTACCTCTATTATGGCTTTACCTTCAGTGAATTCACATAACTCCATTAACTATAACATATGGTAGTTTCATTTATAAACTTTAATTCTCTTTTTGATTTATGAATTTTAACAATAATTCTACAAAAATAAGTGAGATATCTTTTGGCATGGAAGGAGAGGCTGTATTCATTGAGGGAAGAATTACAGACATTTATAAAACAAGTGGCCCGCTTGTTTTTAGAATAAACGATGGTAGTGAAATTAGAGCAGTTATATTTAATCCAAAGGAAGAGTTCTATACCATAAGAATTGGAGACTATGTTAGATTTCATGGGGTGTTATCAACTAGGCGAGAAAATATTGAGTTACAAATAAATAAATATGAAAGGCTCAATGAAAGTGAATTGAATCTAATTAAACAAAATATTGAAAATATGTTTTTGGATAAAATTAAAAGAGAAGCTTCTGATTTCCTAATTAGATCTGAGATTTATAAAAAGATGGAAGGACAATTTTTATTGGCACTAACATCTATTAAGAGATCTGTGCTGCAGGAAAGAATGATTATAATTAGGCATCACAATGATTGTGATGGTATATCTGCTGGTGTTATACTTGAAAAAGCAATTAGCTCTTATGCAGATAAGGAAAAGAAGAAGGAGTGCAAGATATTTAGAAAACCTTGCGCAGCACCTTACTACGATCTTGAAGATTCATTAAAAGACATCGATCTTTATTTTTCTTTCTCTAAAAAAAAGCCATTACTGATAATTGCTGATAATGGAAGCACTGATAGTGATTTGCAGGGAATTTTAAGGGCCAAAGCATATGATTTCGAAATTGGAGTGATAGATCATCACCCCCCCACTATTAACGATAATGGCGAATATATAATTGATAAATATGTTTCATTTCACATAAATCCATATATTTATTCTGGTGATTCTAATCTTTGTACAGGGATGCTAGCCTATGAACTTTCAAGGATGATTGATTCTGAAATAGATAGTTATGGCATTCATATACCAGCTCTCGCAGGAATAGGAGATAAATCAAAAGGTAAAGAAATGGAACAATATCTCGAGATCTCACCTTTCAAAAGAGAGGAACTTGAAAGGATAAAACTAGTTCTTGATCATGAATCTTACTATATCGGAAGATTTAGCGTAAAAAATTATATTGAAGATATAATGGGGATAGGCAATATAGGCAGGGGAAATTTAATTGTAAACTGCGTATTAGAGGAAATAAACAAAAAGAGAATCTCTCAATGGACATTGATAAAAAAATATCTTGAAATAAAGAGCCTTGCAAATAATTTTGATATTATTTTGGTAGATATCGATAAATTAATCTTCAGAGGGGAATTCCCTTCTCCCGGTAGAACTTTGGGATTCATACATAACATGCACATTTTTGATAACAAAATAAATGAAAATGAAAAAGTCATAATTAGTATGGGTATGGCAGAAGACTATATTGTGATTCGTGCGACAAATAAGGCAATAGATGTTGGATTTAATCTTAATTATATAATAAGGCAGTTGAAAGACGCATATTTAGAAGAAGTCCAAGGTGGGGGGCATCCAGGTGCAGGGACAATAAGATTTGTTCCGATATTAAAGGATTATGTGAGGAAAGTAACATTAGAATATATTGAAAATATTGTTAATAAAAATAATTTAGTATAATAGATTAGATCTTAATACAAAAATATATATCTTCGAAAATAAGAAAAATATTTTGAACTATCAAAAAAATTATAATAAAAACAGTAGCCATTATCTTGTATTTAATAAAATCTAATCATTATAAATACAATAAAGGGATTAGTAATATGATTCTAGAATCGAACAGTAATGGAGAAAATTCCAAACGAATTGGCATTGTTTGTTGTGAAGTATTTGAAGATGAACTTCTATTTGTCATAAAGCAGCACTCAGAAATAGACAAAATAATTATCGTAAAAACAGAATCTTCAAAGTATTTTGAGGATATTATTAGAAGTAATTTTCCTTATGAAAAAATAAGGATAGCTAGGGAATTATTTGCCCCAAGATATCTTAAAAGAGAAGAGGAACTGGAAATCATAGTATATATTTTGCCGTTATTCCTCCATTATGATCCAAGAGAATTAAAAGAAGAAGTCTTGAGTGCTTGTATAGAGTTACAGAAACATTCTGATTATCTTTTGATTTATTATGGGTTATGCGGCAATTCGCTGAACAATCTGGAGGAAATGTTGAGAGAAAGTCGTATTAAATTACCTTTTGGAATTTTGAAAGATGAAAATAAAGAAATAGTTGATGATTGTGTTTGTGCTCTTTTAGGAAGCAAAGCTAATTATATTGAAATATTAACAAAAGAGCCAGGTACATTTTTTTTAACTCCAGGTTTCGCCAATCATTGGGGCCTTTTTAGTAAAAGAAAAATAGAGACTATAGGAGAAAATCGTCTGAAAGAAATTGGAGATAAATTAGGGATTGAAAATTTTGATGCTGTAGAAATGACAAAATATTTGCTAAGAGAGGCCAATTATAAGCAGATTGTTGCATTAGAATACGTTTGTTCTAATTGTATGGACTATAAAAACAAATGCCAAACAATATCCTCTGAGACTGATTTAAATTTGTCTTATAGAAAAGGCACTATTAGATTATTACACGATACTCTTGAAAAAGCTATTTCAGAAATTAATGATAAATAATTATATCAAGTTGTGTTATTAACAATAAAGCAGAGTCAAGATGGGATTCGAATCCATGAATACCCACGTAACAGGGCCCTCAATGACTTCTAAGCATTTGTTATTTTGTGGATTCTAGTATAAATAGTTTACTAAAATTTTTATTGATTGTGTTATCTGCCAAATATTTCGCCAAGCTTTAAATTCATCTTTTGCCTTAAATGGCATGAAGCTTAAGGATGCAGATCTTGAGGCTATTGTACTTAGGGTAACAAAGTACAAACTTCCCACAAG
>Ga0302243_1000038_pt1 | contig 175891 bp, 162 predicted proteins | sample AAG_UR_Met_MG_FD_193514 | JGI IMG/M metagenome (GOLD analysis project Ga0302243, IMG submission 193514) | Enriched activated sludge microbial communities from anaerobic digester in WTTP, New Holstein, Wisconsin, United States - AAG_UR_Met | ecosystem: Engineered > Bioreactor > Anaerobic >... | reverse complement strand
TGATCCAGGGCTACGAGGTGCTGACGCCTCCTGTGGGGCGCAACGTCTCCGAGAGCCTGCGCCAGGTTCAGGCCTTCCAGCATGTGAGAAACAGCAAGGGGACGGAGGCGACGCCTTCGGGCTGGCGTCCGGGGAAGCTCACCCTGAAGCCCGGGCCGGAGCTGGTCGGAAACGTCTGGAAGGTCTGGAAACCCTCCATGGAATCGGAGTGAGCATCAGCCGGATCAGGCAGGGGCGGCAAGGCTTTCCGCCCCTGCCTGATCGATCGGCGGAAACGCGGGGCGGAACGCGGGGGTCCCGAAAGAATCCCGGGGTCGTTTCGCGGACCATTGCCCCTTTTTGTACAGAAAGGAGGTTTTATGAGAAAAAAAACCACACCACTTCTTGTTTTTGTCGTCCTTGCATTCACTTTTTTGGCGGTGACGGATGCCCTGGCGGCCTTCAAGGCGGATAGCCTCCTTGGCAAGCAGACGCTGAACTTCAATCTCTCCTCCACGGAAGATCGGCCCATCGCTTACAGTCAGGACTACCAGGGGAAGTATTATCTGATCATAACGTTTTTCCCGGCGGCCTTCACACCGATCTGATCGGGCGAGATGATGGGCCATCAGAGGAACCTCTCCCTCTATGAGTCCCTCAACGCCCGGGTCACGGGCGTCAGCCGCGACGATGTGATAACCCTCAAATACTGGGCGAAGTCTCTGAAGGTGACCTTTCCGATTCTTTCCAATATCTCGGGTTATCTGGGTGACTTCTTCGGTGTGATTCCTTCGGGATCGGTCTTCGTCTTCAACAGACGAACGGCGGTCATCGACAAAAAGGGCGTGATCCGGTACGCCAAGGACGGTTCACCGAACTACGGGGAGATCCTCGAGCTTCTGAAGAAGTTGGGCGAAGAGGACAAAAAACCCTGACCGGGGGACCTGTCTTCCCGGGATGATCATATTCTGAGATGAATAAATCCGGGAGGGAAAATTCATAAGGGCCGGCGTTGGCCGGCCCGGTTTTTTCCCCCTTCACGCATCGGCAAGACATTTTCTGAGACGGTCTTGCAACTCCCCCCTGTTCATATCACGGCCGATAAATACAAGCGTGTTGGGCTCGATCCCCGATCCGTAATGGTTCGTCAATTCATAACGACCGGACACGTACTGGAGAAGTTGAGCCTGTTTCATGCCGGCAATCCGCACAACGCCTTTCAAACGATAGACCGAATCCGGTATCTGATCGAGGTATCGGGTTATCCGGTGCGGGTCGAAAATCCCCGAAAGTCGAACGGTAAAACTGATGATGCCTTGGGAGTGGATATCTGTATCAGGGTCCTTTGAAAGACGGTCCCGGTGATCGATCACCGCCGCGGCCTCAGGTTCCGAGACGCGCAGGACGTCCGTGTCGTCCTCCATGGAAAAAAGCAGGCCCGGCCGGACGGACGCCTGAGTGGTCGGTATGATCGGCGCGCGGGGATTGATCGCACGGATGGCCTTCTCGACGTCGTCTTTTTCCCTTTCGGTCAGAAGGTCGACCTTGTTCAGGAGAATCAAACCGGCGCTTTTCACCTGGGATTTGACGACGGGGTACGCATCAAAGACCTTCCAAAAATTGGCGCCGTCCACGACGGTCACCATGGAATCGAAACGGACGAAATCCTCCAGGAGAGGCAACTCCTCGATGATGTTTGCAGGATCGGCCACGCCGGTCGTTTCCAGTATGATCAGGTCAGGATCGAACTCCAGGCAGATCCGGCGCACGGCCTGGCGGAGGTCGCCGAGCAGGGTGCAGCACACGCAACCCTCCTCCATGGATGTGACATTGTAGGCGCTGTCCACGAGGGACTCGTCGACGCTGACGGACCCCACTTCGTTTTGAATCACGGCGACGAACCGGTTGGTCATGAGGGTCTTGTGTTCCACGATCTGGTTGAGAAGCGTAGTCTTGCCGCTTCCGAGGAAGCCCGTGATCACCAGGAGGGGCGGACGGTACTGAATGCCCAGTGTCTGAAAAGGACCGGCGCCGCTTATCACTTTCCAATCAGGGGCCTCCCACCACAGGCGCGTCGTGCCTCTGGGGCTCCCCGTCCCCGATTCAACCGCCCAGACCGGCTTTGCCTGCCGTTGCCCCGACATCCCTGCGGCATCAGCAAGAAATACTCGAAGTCTATCGATCCGGGGGGGCGTCGCGTGACCTTCCGGTTCGCCGAACCCGACGGTGACGAAATACTCGCTTGTATCCTGCCCCGCCCTCGGCACCCATTCCCGGTCCCCCGTGAGTTCCCAGATCGGTGCCTTTCGCTTACTCAGGGATGCATGAACGGGCCCGCCTTTAAAATGATAGGCAAAGGCCTGAACCAGCCTGTCGAAAAAGACAAAGGCAAGCGCAAAGGCAGGCACGTCGCGGTCTTTCCCGCCGGGAGGGAGCACTTCCAGACGGGTTCCGTCCTCACGGGAGAGGGAAAGACCTTCCCTTCGGAACTCGAGCCATCGAAGCGGGCTCCACAGAGAGATAAAAAGATTCTTCTCTCCCCGGTCCACGGACAGGAGGACCCTTCCGATGATAAAGGCGCTTTCGAGAGGATCTTCTTCACCCGGGTGATGACGAATCCAGGTCTCGAACCCGTGATCCTGGCGCAGGAGATTTTCCCGGACCGAGAAGCGATCCAGCAGAGGCTCATCTCTGAGAGGGAAATACTGGAGGTCAAAAATGCCGTGAACCCAGCCTTCTTCCTGTTCATCTTTACGGTAACTCAGGCCGTATACCCCTCTGCGGCCCTTCAGCTTCAGCGTCCAACTGCCCGGCAGTCCCGCCCGGTAGGCGATACCGACCCAGCCGATCTTCTCCTTGATCCGGGGTTCGTAGAAGGTCCTGATGAAGAGGTTCTCCATCAGAGCCGGCAAGCCGAGCTCCGGCTGCCCGATGACGCCTGTCGGCTGAAATTCCTTGAGTGCAATCAAAATAAGCCTCCCGGAATTTTCTCGCACAGCCCATTCATGAAGTCAAGAACGGACCCCGGACCTCGTCCAATACCCTGTCGATCATTGACTTTCCACTCTTTTGCTGGTAGGTTTCAAACTGTTGATAGATCGCATTGTTTTCTTTTTTCTTCGAAGGGGTTAAACCCTCCTGCGGTCGCTTGACCGTCGATCGCCCTGTTGCAGTCACGGAGCGCCATGACGACCCCGAAGGACAGCCTGAAAATTCTCAATAGCCTCGCCGTGGGTATTTTCACCGTCGACCTCGATCTGAACATCACCTTTTTCAACCGTGAAGCGGAGCGGATCACCGGCTTCAGCCGCAGAGAGGCTATCGGCTGCAAGTGCTACGAAATTTTCAGAGCGGAACTTTGCGAGGGAGGCTGTTTTCTCCGGCGAGCCATTGACACCGGTACGAATGTCGTTCAGGCCAGGAACAGGATTCTCACGAAAAAAAACACGGAAATCCCTGTGGATGTCAACTGCGCCGTGATCCGTGACGATCAGGGACAGGCCGTCGGCGGTGTTGAATCCTTCCTGGATGATTCCGTTCGTGTGACCCTCGAAAAGACCCTTCAGGACTCCTATACCTTCGGGGACATCATCTCAAAGGACGAAAAGGTTCGAAAGATTCTCGATATTCTCGCGCCGGTGGCCAGAACGGACTCCCACATGCTCATCCTGGGCGAGACGGGCACCGGCAAGGATCTTTTCGCGCGGGTGGTCCACAATTTCAGCCTGCGCAAAGAGGGACCTTTCGTCAAGATCAACTGCGCGGCCCTCCCGGCCACCCTCTTGGAGTCGGAACTCTTCGGTTACAAAAAGGGGGCTTTCACCGATGCCAGGAGCGACAAAGCAGGCCGTTTCCAGATGGCCGAGGAAGGGACCATCTATCTCGATGAGATCGGGGATTTGTCCCGGGAACTCCAGGCGAAGCTCCTGCAGGTTCTCGACGAAAAGGAATTCTTTCCCCTCGGCTCCACCCGTCCCGTCAGGGTGAATGTGAGGGTCATTTCTTCGACGAACCGCAATCTCAGGAGAATGGTTGACGAAGGGCATTTCCGGGAAGACCTCTTTTACCGGCTCAACGTCATCTGTATGGAGATACCGCCCCTTCGAGAGAGGCCCGGCGATATCCCCCTGCTCATCGATTATTTCCTGTTGACCGAGTCTCGTCTGCTCGGAAAGAGAATCTGTGGCGTCTCGGGCGAGGCGATGCGGGTTCTTCTGAACTATCCTTACCCGGGAAACGTGAGAGAACTCAAACATATCCTGGAACACGCCTGCATCATCTGCCGGGGAAGCGAAATCGGCGTGGACGCCCTGCCCCTGTACCTCTTCAGTGAAACGAAATCCAGAAAGGCAGAGCCGGCGGCCGTGACGACGCCTGAGACATCCAATCCTCTCGGGCATCTTGAGAAAGAAGCGCTTCTCTCGGCGCTCGTAGTCAACGGGTGGAGCCGGAAGAAGGCCTCGAAGGCTCTCAAAATCAACCGCACGACCCTGTGGAGAAAAATGAAGAGGCACGGCCTTCTCGTCGGGAAGTCTGTTTAATATTTGAAACAAAATGCAATGTTGTTTCAAAATAACGAATATGAAATAACACATTGTTTATATTTGATAATATTAATTTTATACGTCGATAATGTTTCATATATGCAACAGCATTAAAAAATTTTCACCTGTGCTGCCCGCCTGGATATATATTAACCAGCTGATATCATTTATATAAATGAATCCTCCCGGCCAATGGCACGTTGGTTGATAGATGAATTGATGCCATGAAAATCGCCATCTGTCAGCTTAGAGGACGAATCTCACCCCGTTACAATCACTCAGCGGAAATCGCTACGGTGATCATAAGGGACGGTCAAATTCTGGAGAAAAGGGTTGTGGCCCTGATGATAATGGAACCATTTGAACTTACTGAGTTTTTAGCTGGCCTTGGCGTTGAAACCGTCATCTGCGGGGGGGTAAAAGAAGAATGCCGGCTGATGCTGAAACGGAAAAACATCCGCCTCATCGACAATGTGATCGGGAATGTCGATGCCGTACTCGAGCGGTTCATGAAAGGCGATCTGCACCCGGGGGACATTATCAGCTGACAATACCGGAGCGAGTTGCGCCGGCGTTGTTTACATTTTCGGGGTAATTACACCGGGGAGACCCGTTTTAACTTCCCGGCAAATCGCAAGACGGAACTCAAGCGGTTCCTCAGTGACTGCAACGGCGACCGTCCCTATAAGGGGATCGACGGCTTAACACCGAAAGAGAAGTTGATCGATTACTTTTATTCCGAAAAACTTTAAACAACGTTCGATGTTCTTATATATAATGTAAGTGCGGTGCGGGAAGGTGAAAATGCCTGTCGACAAAAGCAGAAGAAGTTTTCTTACCCGGGATCTCCTCAGAGCGGGGGTCAGACTGCTCGAAGAGGTCACCGGTACAAACAGGGCGGAGACGCCGAAGCGGGATTATTTTGAATCCTTTGAGAGCTGCTACCCGCTTCTGTCCGAAGCCGGCGAGATGCTCATCGAGGAGGCCGTCAGGCGGGGGATCCGGGTCGAAGGGAGAAGCCGGGAAGAGATCGCCCGGGAACTTTTTGCACATATGGAGAAAGGGTAAATTATTTTTCATCGGAGGAAGCGGCGCAGACGGCTCCGCTTCAGGAAAGGAGGATTTCTATGGAAGGAAAGGTTGAAGAGCGTTACGGCGAGGGGTTTCTCGAGGAACGAAAGCTCGTGCCCCGATGGCCCGCGCCCATTCCGCAGATCGTCAACACGGTCTTTCTGCTGGCGGTCTTCTACGTCACCTGGTGGATCTTTCAGGACCCGAGAGGATGGATGAGGATGTACACGCCTTACGTCGGCTACATGTACACCCGCTGGCTCCTTATCGTCCTCATCTGGATGGTCTACCTCTACTATTACTGGCCCTTCAAGAGGCGCTGGCTGGAGAACGCGCATCCCGTCGTGAAAGGCACGGTCATGACCCTTGTCTCGGTCCTGATCCTTGTGGTGCTCATCAAGGGCTTTTTCGAGCTTCTCCTGGGCAATCTGTCCATGGCCTACTTCAACCCGGGTCAGCTCACGAAACTGCCCGGCGTGACGGAGTTCTTCGCCATCGAGTACGCGGCACTGGCCTGTCTGATGTTTGCGGCCATCGCCTCGTGGCTTTCCCCCTCGTGGCCCGTGGCCATGGAGATGTGGCCCTGGCAGAAACTGAAACAGCCGGTCCTGGGAACGACGGTTCTCATCGTCACGATGTTTTTAGGGACGATCGTCTACCTCTGCACGATGCATTCCCACATGGGGATTCTCTACTATCCCTGGCAGTACTTCTGCGCGATTTGTCCGCCCTACTGGGAAAACTTCGCCGATACGGTCTCCGGGAACTTCCATGTGGCCTGGATCATGTGCTGCACCATCGTCGTCTGGATGAACGAGTCCATCTGGGAACGTTACCCCTTCCGGGTCATCCGGAATGACATTCTCAGGCGCTGGGTCGCCTTTTTCGGCATCATCGCCATCGCCTGGTGCTTTTTCCTCTTCCTCTACTTCGCCCAGGAACTCTGGTGGGGAGCCGCGATCCGGGGGACCCGCAGGGACGCCGCCCCCGACTGGCGCTGGCTCCACGTGGGCGAGACGATGGTCTTCTTCCTGCTCCCGGCCCTCTTCCTCACCTTCTACTGCAACAACTGGCCGCGGAAGTACAGCACGCCCGTCAACTGGCTGATCCGGACGCTCATCGCCCTTGTGGGGGGCATGGCTGTCTACTGGCTCTATTACAACATCAGCCATCTCACCCTCGGCACGCAGAAGGGATACTCCCACCCCCAGCAGTTCCCCATGATCCCGACGATCTGGCTCATCAATCTCATGCTGATCAACCACTGGTTCATGGACAACTGGCCGGGGTGGAAGCTCGTCAAGGAGAGTGAAACAGAAAAGAAGAAGGAGGAAACAGCATGAGCCAGCAATATAAAACAGGAATCGCCGTCGGCATCCTGATCGGTGTGGCGGTCTACGCTCTGCTGATCTGGGCTCTTCCCATCATGGGGAAATGGAGCTGGATGTTAACGTAACCGTTCGGAAAACCGGGTCCGCCCGCGGGCCGGAACCCGGAGACAGGAGGTAATGAATGACCATGGAAGAAAAGAAAGAAGAAAAACAGGGCCTGAGCAGGCGAGATTTCGTCAAGGGCCTTGCCGTCGGAGGCTCGGCGGGGTTTATCGGCGCCATGGGCCTCTATTCCTACGGGCCTTGGCGGGAGCGCCATTTCACGAAAAAAGTCTTTAAGCCCGTCGACATCGGCGAATGCAAAAGTGTCAAAATCACCAACATCTCGGAGACGAGCTGGTTCGACAACAAGACCCTCATGGCGGACATCAAGGGCTCCGGCGGGCTTCTCGTCAACCAGTACACCTACAACTGGCCGCCCTTCGCCGAGCCGAAAGGCCAGCTCGGCAAGGGGTCCTACGAAAAGGGTATCAAGGAACTCAGGCAGTTTCTTCCCGGGTACCAGCTCGAGAAGGCCTGGCAGTTTCAGATGGAAAACGCCGTCCACCCGGAAAACGCGGGCGGGTTTGCGTGCCTGATCGACGTGGAGCTCCTCGACGGGTCGAAGAAGAGGATTCTCCTGGACAGCGGCTGGTCCTTCGACTGGATGGAAAAATGCTACAAGCGGGAGGGCATCGACAAGATGCTCGCGAACAATCAGATCGACATGCTCATCATCTCCCACGAGCACTTCGACCATTTCTGGGGATTGCCGGCAACCCTGAAATACCGTCCTGACATCCCCATGTACATCCCGGACGGGTTCTACCAGGAGGGTCTCCAGTACATCAAGGAGTGCGGTTACCGGGGCAAACTCACCTCCGTGAAGCCCGGGCTGCACCAGCTCTTTCCCGGCTGCGCCACCTATGTCTTTGCCATCCCCATCATCTGCAGGGTCTACGGTGAGCAGTCGATCTACTTCAACGTCAAGGACGCGGGAATGGTTTCCGTGACGGGATGCTGTCACCAGAGCATCATCCAGTTCGCCGAAACGGCCAGGGAAACGATCCAGTACAAGAAAAACTACGGCGTTTACGGGGGTCTTCACATCTCGCCCTTCGAGGACTGGGACCCCAAGTATGACGACCTGGTCATCGCGCTGAGAAAATACGACTTTGAAAAGATCGGCTGCAACCACTGCACGGGCATCGTCTGCGCCAAGAAGTTCATCGAGACGGGTTACCCCGTCATCCAGGGGACGGCAAGATTCCGTTCCAAGGACAAGGCCTATCTCGGCAACGGTGACACCCTCGAGTTCAGGGCTGCCTGAACGCCTTTGAAACGGGGGCGGCCCGCCTGCTCTCAAGGCGGGCCGCCCCGCATCAACCCAAACAGAAAGGAAAAGAAAGGAGGTTTCCATGAGGAAATATGCGCTGGCGACGGCCCTCATCGCCGTGTTCACCATGGTCATGGCGGTACCGGCAGCCCTTTCGGCGCCGCCGGAGGTCACCGTGGCCTATGTCGAGACGAAGGAGTCCATCGCGAAATCGTTTTTGTTCAAATACGTTCTCGAAGAAAAGGTGGGGATCAAGGTCAACCTCGTCAAGACCACCGTCGAAGACATGTGGAAGGGTGTCGCCGAGGGGAAATACGACGCCACGATGAGCGCGATACTCCCGGAGCAGAAGGCCTATTACACGAAGTACGCCAAGCAGGTCGAGGACCTCGGCCCCAACTGGATCGACGAAAAGAAATCGATCCACACCATCGGCCGCAAGGGCCTTCAGCAGAAGCGGCCGGCCCTGGCCACCTTTATCAAGCAGTTCTGCCTCTGCGGGGGCAAGCTCGAGTCCGGCATCAATCTGATCAAGGGGAACCAGATTTCCAAGGCCGATGCCAAACAGTGGATCAAGGACAACGAAGACTGGGTCAACAACATGATGGGGCTCTGCTCGGATGTCCGCATCGAAGACTGGGGCTAAGAGAGGCCATGACAGAAGAGAAAAGGCGGCTCTTCGGGCCGCGATCGGTTTTCGCGCTTGCGCTGCTCGGGTGTCTGCTGATGTCCTTCGCCTTGCTGCCTTTGGCCTTCGCGGCGGAGAGAAAGGCGGAGTTCAGCATTCCCGGTTGCAAGACCTGAGCGCAGAAAGCCAGGGTAGGCGTGACCCTGGAAACGGTTGAAGGGTTTCTGGGCGTCGATTACGACACGCTCAGGGAGATTTTCATCGTTACCTTTGACGACGGCAAAACGAACATAGAAGAAATCGTCAGGGTCTTGAAGGAAGGAGGATTCCGTGTAAAGGGGAGGCCGAAGTTGGTTCAATGATGGGTCGGTCTTTCCGAAGACGTTTCCGCTCCTGCACAAACGATTGGAAAGGGTGTCAGCTCTCGCATTACAGAGGCAGGCGGAATGCTGATGTCCCTCCTTGGCGGGCGGCCATGAAAGTCCCTTGGCCGCCTGTTTTTGGTTACCCTTCATCACGGCGGAACAACCGGATATGACGAGCCGGGCCTCACCCGCGGCTGCGGATGATTTCGTGTTCGCAGGCTGCCTTTTTTGCGCCGAACGGTCCATTCATTTTCATATCGAAGGCGTCCGTTGATGGTATTTTAAGACTTGCATTTAATGATGCATTGTATTAACCCTCACAATTGCGGAAAGCGATATGCACGCCTCGTCCTGTTTCTGTTTTTTTACCTCTGACCGTTTTGTGATCCATAAACCTGGTGAACCGCCGAATCCACGGTTGGCGGCTTGGTCTTCCGTAAATAAATTGTCTCTATTCTGAATTCAAATCAGGCGTGGAAAGGGAGGTGATTTGCTTATTCATATCTGTCCGTGGATAATTTTTGTCAGAATAGTCGGCAATGGGAATGTGTTGAAATACCGAAAGGAGGTGGAGCAATGAGTTATAAGACAGTCATACTTGACAGGAAGGATGGAGTAGCTGTCTTGACGCTGAATCGCCCCGATATCCTGAATTCGGTCAACATGGAGATGAGGACCGAAATCCTCGGGATCCTTGCCGATTTGGAGAAGGATCCGACGGTCAAAGTCCTCATCATGACGGGGGCCGGTCGCGCCTTCTGCGCGGGGGCGGATATCAACGAGTTCAAGGAGTCCGGGAAGGATCCGGCATTCCAGAGATTCCTGAACAAGAAATTAATCGAGATGGCCAGAGCCTACTACGAATTTGAAAAGCCCGTCATCGGCGCGATCAACGGTGTTTCCGCGGGCGACGGGTCGCAATGGGTCCTGGCGTTTGATTTGAATGTCGCTTCGGAAAAGGCAAGGTTCGGATGGCCCGCGACCTATCTCGGCATACTTTGACCTTACGGTATCATCCGGCTTCCGGGGGAAGTCGGTCGCTTTCGTGCCAAAGAGGTTCTGATGACGAGGAAATTCGTGAGCGCCGAGGAGGCGGTCCGCTGGGGCTTTATCACCAAGGTGGTTCCCCATGACAAGTTGATGGAAGCGGCCTTTGAACTGGCCGAAGAAATCAAGAAAATGCCTCCCCTTTCGCTCCGTGCGGTCAAAAAGGCGGTGAACCAGGGCATGCAGGGCTATGAGTTTGCCGAGTATATCATGGACAGCCTGCAGAGAAGCGAGGATGCGTCAGAAGGGACGAGCGCTTTCCTTGGAAAAAGAGAACCCGTCTTCAAAGGCAGATAGTCCTCAGGTCCGTGTTCCTGGAGGGTGAAGGCACGGGTCTGTCGGGAGAAAATAAAAGGATAAGGGTTTACTTAAAGAAAAAGGCCCCTTTCAAATCTCGGGGGGCCTTTTTCTTTCCACTTCCCGATCCCCCCTTCAAGCATCAGAGCTTATTTCTCAAATTCTGGGCTGCGATGTGTATCGCGTCCCAGGCGCCGCCGAACGGCGGAGCGTAGGCGAGATCCATGTAGCCGATCTGGTCAATATCGAGGCCGCACCAGAGTGCCACGGACAAACTGTTGATCCGCTGGACGGCTCCCTTATCTCCGATGGCCTGGGCACCGAGGAGTTTCCCCGAAGATTTTTCGGCCGTGAGCCTGATGCCCAGTCTCTCCCCCCGCGACATAGACCGGGCCACGGGGTTTCCCCAAATGATGGTGCTGACAGGCTGAAAACCGGCCTGCTTCGCCTCCTCATCCGTGAGGCCCGTGATGCCCACCTCCAGGCCGAAAACCTTGAAGCACTGGGCCCCCACGATGCCGGGAAAGACCGCGGGATGCCCGGCGATGTTCTGACCGGCGATCCGGCCCTGCTTGTTGGCCACGTCGCCGAGAGGGCTGTAAGTCCACCTTTTGCTTACGAGGTGGAACACCTCGCAGCAGTCACCCACCGCGTATACCCCTTCCAGTGTGGTCCGCTGTGAGGAATCCACCCGGATGGCTCCACTCTCGCCCATTTGGAGGCCCATGGATTTTGCAAGGTCCACGTTCGGGACACTGCCCAGGCCGTACAATATCAGATCCGCATCCATTTCGCCGCTGGTGGTGGTCATGCGCAGCCGGAAATTCTCTCCCTTTTCGATGGCCGTTGCCCGCGTCTCGGGGTGGAAAGAAACCCCGTTTTTCGTGAGCTCTTCCACGATCATTTTAGACAGCTCGGGATCCCATCTTCTGACGGGAAGGGAGCGTCTATGGATGACCCGGGTTTCGATACCAAGATTCCGCAGGGCTTCGCTCATTTCCATGCTGATGTAGCCACCCCCGACGATGATGGCCCTCCGGCAGCTTTTTTCGTTCAGATAGGATTTGATCCGGAGGCTGTCGGTGAGGTTTCTCAGTGTGAAGACTCCCTCGAGGTTCTCACCGGGAATCCCCGGGCGGATGGCCAGTCCGCCCGTGCCCATGACCAGGATGTCGTAGGGCAGGCTGGTGCCGTCGGAGAGATAGACCGCCCCTTTCCCGGGATCGATTCCATCGACACGGGTCTTGATCCTGACCTCGATCCCCGTTTTCCCGAACTCTTCCGGTGTCCGCACCACAAGCCGCTTGTAATCCCTGATTACATCACCGATGTAATAGGGCATCGGTCACGCGGCGTAGGAAACGAAATCGCCGCTTTCGATCATCGTCACCTGGAGAGATTTGTTCCGCCTCTTGGCCTCGGCAGCGGACGATGGCCCTGCCGCCCCCCCTCCTATAATGACCAGTCTTTTTGCCATACCCCACCTCCTGCGAGATAATCATATCAGAGAGAGACAAAAAAGATCGCTTAACATTCAGCGCTCTTCGAAGATCCGCAATAAAAAAAGGAAGCCCCGGCGTCTGTTCCGGGGTTTCCTTTTTTTTCATTTTTAACGAGCAACCTGCTCATGATACGGCGGCTCCTCAGGTGCCCTTGTCGGAGAGGTCGCAGGCGTCACCGGACTGCTCCAATTTTTCCACGTTTTTACCGAAGGGCTTCGATGCCGCTTCCTCCCGGTCTGTCACGATGAGTTCCGCAGCGATGGCTGCTGCGTCGGTGATGATCTCACGGCAGTACAGGGCATGATCCCTGCAGGGCCAGTTTCCCCGCCATTTGGTTGTGAGATCCCTGCAGGCGGTGTAGCCGTACTTTTCGAAAAATTTGTTCGGGATCTGGTCGAACAACCGATAAAGGCCGGGCCTGCCGTACAGTTCGTCCGCCGATTTTTTTACAGCCTGTTTCGGGTCGCTGTCCTGCGGCAATTGATCTCTGCCGTGGACGCAGCCCACGGCGATGACGGCACCGGTTATTGCCCCGCAGGTGTCGCCGTAAAGCCCCACGCCGCCGCCGAACCCGGTCGCCACCTTCCTGGTCTCGGGGGGGAGTCCCGTATCGATGACCGTTAGAACCGCCTCTGTCACACACTCGGCGCAGTTGTAACCGAGAGAAAAATTCTTTCTCGCACGTGATTTGATGGCTTCGATTTTTTCTTCTTTTTTCACCGCTTCATTCATCCCCTCAATTTTTTCATCCTAATTATATTTTCTCGGTTATTTCAAGTGAAAATGTCTGTCAGAATGCAATCGAAAGCCCTCCCTTGAAGGTGATCCCCGGGGAGGGGTAATAAACAACCTGGGTAAAGAAATCATAACCGATGGTTGCGTAGTTTTCATCGGTCAGGTTTTCGACGCCGACAAAAGCGGTGACTCTGTATCGTCCGAACTGTGGCTTGTAGAACAGGAATATGTCATAGAGCGTATAATTGTCTAACGGTTCGAGATTGTTGTCATAGTCGCCGCCGGAATATTGTTTTCCTACATAGCGCGCCTCGGGTCGTAGACTCAGGTTATATGGTAGGTAAACTTCTACGCCCATGTTGGCCATCTGGCGGGGCACCAGAGGAACCTCGTTCCCGTTGTTTACGCCTTCCCTGAACTCCGCATCCTGGAATGTGCAATTGCCATAGAGACGGAAGACGTTCTTGAGGAGGTAGGAAAAAGAGAACTCGATGCCTTGGTGCCGGGTCTTATCCAGGTTCACGAGCCTGCCCAGATTGTCGTAATTGATCTCATCTTCCATGTCGATCCTGTAAAGTGTCAGGCCGAATTTGAGGTCTTTCACCGGGTAGAAAAGAGTACCCAGTTCGTAACTTTTCCCTGTCTCTTTTTCGAGATCGATATTGAACGTGGCGGGCAGGTATCCGGTGAGGATGATCTGTTCGTCGAGGAGCGGAATCCGGTACGTCGAGGCGTACTTCGCGAAGGCCTTCGATTTTTCCCCGAAAAGATAGGTCAACGCCGCCTCATATGCTTGCGTCTTGTGGGTTTTTTCATTGTCGAAGGTCGGGTTACCGGTCGAAAGGTCTGTCTCGTGTCCGTCGATCTTGGCGCGTTCGTACCGGTACCCCAGGGCCAGGATGAGTTCCTTCAGGATACTGAATTCATCGCGGACGTACCCGCCCAGCGATTCCCGGCTCATCTCGGCAACAAGAGTCTTCAGGGAGTGGGCGCGGTTGTTGAACGTATCCTTGTCGAGGGTGTCCCTGTAGTAATCCAGTCCCAGCATGAGCTTATTAGTCCGTCCAAAGATATTTTTCTCCAGGATGTATTTGGGCGTAACACCCAGCGTGTCCAGGCTGTCTTCGGTGAAATAGGAAAAGGACGTAAAGTTCGTCGTGATGTCTCTCCGGCCGTAGATCAGGTTCACATCGAATCGCCCGAAGTCCCCGAATAACGATTTCAAAAGCAGGTTGGCATTGTAGAAATTGTTCGACGCGTCATCATCGGTCCGTCCGGGTTGCGCCTGCCTCGGGTCCTGATTCATCTGACTTTTGGTGAGGTAACCGGGAAGCTGGAAATCCGTCCGGCTGAACGTGAAGCCGAAAGAAGAGCCAAAATGATCACTGAAATCATACCCGAGATTGGCTCCCGCGCCATAGGAAGTATATTTTGAGCGGTCCCGGTAGCCGTCTGTGGCAAGGTTCTCCGCATTCACGGCGTAGGACAGCTTTTCGGCCGATCCCGTAAGATTCAACCTCTCGTTGTGCATTGCGTAACTACCGCCGATGAGACCAAAGTCCACGGCCGGTTTCCCTTCCCCCTTTTTCGTGATGATGTTAATCGTGCCGCCGATCGCGGAATTTCCGTAAAGGACGCTGTTTGTGCCCCTGATGACTTCGATCCGCTCCACGTTGCTGATGGGTATCTCCAGCCAGTTGACAGAGGAGAGATCCGGTCTGTTGAGCCTCACACCGTCCAGCAGAATGACGTTTCTATCAAAAGCATTCTGTCCGAAGCCGCGCATATCAACCTGGGCCTGTGAGGGATTTCCGGAAAAACTCGTGATGTGGATTCCCTCCAAATTGTTCAGCACTTCGGAAACGCTCGTGGCGCCTGATTTCCGGATGTCCTCGGATGTGATGACCGTGACATTGGCCGGGACCTTTCGGATCTCCTGGGCGTCCCTCGTTGCCGTGACGACGACCTCGTCCATTCGATAGGCCTTCGGTTCACCGGGAGCCTGGGCATGAGGCAGCCCCGGCGACACGGCTGTAAAAACCGCTGAAATGAATAATACGATAAAAACTCTGATGAACATTTCTCAATAACCTCCTTCCCCTCGAAGTGGAGTTATTTCGCCTGTCGGGCAAGTCTCCTGGCTCGCGGCTCCTTTGCCTACTCTCCACGCCTTCCCATCCGGCCTTCCCCGGCCGGACAGTGGCACACGGTGGATTTCGTTCCGCCTACAGATGCGGGGCAGCGCCGGATTTAGACCGGCTTCCTTGATCCGACAGCGTTGGCTGCTTTGCCTGCTGGTCTGTCTCGTCTCTTTTGTCTATCTGGTCCATCTGGACTTTTTATCTCGGCACACTTTCACCATTACTGGTTGCCTGACGCCTGTTCTAAATCAGCGTTACGCGGGGCAGGCCCGTGCGGGGGTGGGGGTCGATGAGAACGTGCGTTTCGTAGACCTGACGGATGTTCTCCTCCGTCACGACTTCCGCCGGGGTTCCCATACTGAAGGATCGGCCGTTTTTTATCAGAAGAATGCGGTGGCAGTATTGCGCGGCCAGGTTGATGTCCTGCGTCACGACGATGACCGTGAGATTTCCCTGTTCGTGGAGCGTCTTCATCAGCTGGAACAGGGCTACCTGGTGTTTGATGTCGAGGTAGGTCGTCGGCTCGTCGAGAAGCAGGATCTGCGGTTCCTGGGTCACAGCCCGGGCGATGAGAACCCGCTGCCTCTCCCCGCCGCTCAGTTCGCCCATGCCCCGCCGGCGGAATTCGGTCGTCTCGGTCAGTTCCATCGCCCGCCGGGCGATGGCGAAATCCTTCCGCCCTTCGAACCGGAGGAGCCCGAGGTGGGGGGTTCTCCCCATCAGGACAATTTCCTCCACGCTGAAGGGGAAAAACATCGAGTAGTCCTGGGGGACGACTCCGATCACCTTCGCCAGAGTCTCCCGGTTCAGACGCGCGATGTCCTGGTCGCGGAGCATCACGCGGCCTTCCCGGGGTGTGAGAATGCCGTCCAGGATCTTGAGAAGCGTCGTTTTTCCAGAACCGTTCGGACCGATGATGCCGACGAATTCTCCTTCCCCGACTTCGAATGAGATATCCCGGAGAACCCACCGTCCATTGTATTGAAACCCGACCTTTTCGGTGCGCAGAATGGTCATGGCTCAAAACCCCCTTCCCTTCCGGAGAAGGTAGATGAAGTAGGGCGCGCCGCAGATCGCCGTAATGACGCCGACGGGAAGTTCGCCCGGTGCCATCAGCGTTCTGGCGACGGTGTCGGCGATCACGAGAAAGGTGGCGCCGAAAAGGAAGGATGCCGGAAGAAGAAGCCGGTGATCGGGACCGAGCAGCATCCGCATCACATGAGGGATGAAGAGCCCGACGAAACCGATGATCCCGCTCGCCGACACGGCCACACCGGTGATGAGGGAGGCCGCGACGAAAAGAATCTTCTTGACCTTCTCCACGTTGATGCCGAGCTGGAGGGCCGTTTCCTCGCTGACAACGATGAGGTTCATCGGCCGGGCATGGGAATAGAGGATGGCGAAACCGATGAACAGGATGGTCCCCGTGAGGGTGATCTCGCGGGTCGTGGCGAGCGACAGATCCCCCATCAGCCAGAACATCACTTTGTGGACGTCCGAGCTGGTGCTCGTGGAGATCAGAAACATGATGATGGCGGAGAAAAAGGCGTTGACGATGACACCGGCCAGAAGCAGCGTGTTGGATCGAAGCTGGGCACCCGTTCGGGCGATTCCGAAGACAATGATCACGGTGAGGGCGGCGCCCAGGAAGGCAAGGAGAGGAATGCCCAGGGGCAGCAGAGCCGCGCCGATCAGGATCCCGATGATGGCGCCGACGGCGGCCCCGCCCGAGATCCCCAGGATGTAGGGGTCGGCAAGGGGGTTTCGCAGGAGGGCCTGGAAGACCACGCCGGCCATCGACAGTGCCGCGCCGACGATGCCGGCAAAGAGGATTCGCGGGAGGCGTACGGAAAAGAGGATTTCCTTTTCGAGGTGGGTGAACCCGGCGTACCCTTCGCGCCAGCCATACAGGAGGGCGGTAACCCCGCGGACGATGCCGATGTCGGTGACACCGACAAAAAGCGACACGACGACGGTGCCTGCCAGAGCGAGCAGGAGCAGGAAGCTGATTTCAAGTACGGTCAGGAGTTTGACCGACCGGAAGACCATGTACCCCCCCGAAAGATGAGCCTGTACGATGAACCGGGCAAACCTTCGGGGAAAGACCAGTGACGGCTGATGCTGGAGTCAGATGCATCGACACGGAAGGTTTACCCCCCTCGAGGTTCCAGATGGATGGGTTTTCCGGCTCAGGACGACCTACTCACCCGCCTTCCCATCCCGTCTTGCCGGGACAGTGGCAACACAAGGCTTTCGTTTCCATCACGGCTGCGGGGCAGCGGGGGACTCTCACCCCTCTTCCGCGCATCCATCTCCGATGTGGTTTGAACTATAGTTTAAACCTTTTTCTTTGTCAACGGTCTTTGAGGCACGGCCTTTGAAGTGGGATATTTCCGTTGACGAAACTCCGTCGGTCGGCGTATAAATCCCCGAGCCTGAAAACCCCCATTTTCAGATCAGGCAGCACGGAAGGATTACATCACCGCCACATGATTGAATTCATTGCGCAATATTTCGATCTGCTCGTGCACTTCGACCGTCATCTGGATCTGATCATCCAGAACTACGGGTTCTGGACCTATTTCATCCTCTTTTTGATCATTTTCTGTGAGACGGGTCTCGTGGTCACCCCATTTTTACCCGGGGATTCGCTCCTTTTTGTAACGGGGACCTTTGCCGCCCGGGGGTCTCTCGATGCCCTGTGGCTTTCCGCCCTTCTCAGCATCGCCGGGATCGCCGGAAACACTGTCAATTACTGGGTGGGCTACCAGCTGGGCCCGAAGGTCGCTGCGAGAAAAAAGATCCGATGGGTCAAGCAGGAATACCTGGACCGGACACACCGGTTTTACGAGAAATACGGCGGGAAGACGATCGTCATCGCCCGTTTCGTCCCGATCATCCGCACCTTCGCCCCCTTCGTGGCGGGCGTGGGGTCCATGACGTACGGGCGATTTCAGTTCTACAACGTCATCGGATGCGTTGCCTGGATCCTCACCTTCGTGATCGGCGGGTACTATTTCGGCAACATCCCCGTCGTGAAGGAAAACTTCACATTCGTCATCATCGCCATCATTATCCTTTCGCTCATTCCCACCGTCGTCGAGGTCATCCGAGCCCGGAATTACAGGGCTTGACCCGCAGGCGACATCATGTAAAAAAACCGGGTCTCGGCACGGCGGGCAGACGTGGCCGGATCGCCTGATCGAGCCGAAATAAGCCGGGCCTATGGGTTTGCCGACCGCTGTCGTCTTGGGCATCATCGAGGGCGTCACCGAGTTTTTGGCCATATCCTCGACGGGTCACATGATTCCGGCCCCCGATCTCGCGGGTCTCAAGCGCACGGACTGCCTCAAGAGCTTCGAGATCGTCATCCAGGCGGGGCCCCGCGTCGGCCCTCTTTTTGCGCCGGAGGCGCCTGCTTGCGGATTTCGAGGTCATCAAAGGGGTGGCCGTCGCTTTTCTACCGACGGGGACCCCGGGCCTGACGCTTTACCATGTGGTGAAGGGCTATCTGCCGGGCTCTCTGTTGCCCGGCGGCTTTTTCCTGATCGTATTCGAAGAAGGCTGGCGCCACAGGCGAAATCCGCCGGATGTCATACAAGAGGGCTGTCGCGATCGGCCTTTTTCAAGCGATTGCCATGATCCCGGGGGATCCCGCCCGGCATCCACGATCATCGTCGGGCTCGTCCCGGGATTGAAGAGGAAAACCATCGCAGAGTTTCCCTTCCCGCTTGCCGTGCCGTCCATGCCGGCCGCAACAGCCTGTGACCTGATGAAAACGGCACCGGAAATGAACCTGTCCCGGTTCGATTTCCTGACGGCGGGATTTGTCGCCTCCTTCATCGCGGCCCTGCTGGACATCAGGTTTCTGCTCCGATTCATCCCGGCCCACAGGTTCATCTCCTTCGGGGTCTACCGGATCGTCCCGCTCCCTGGCTTGCGTCGCGCGTGGGCGGGATCCATCCTTCTGGGCCGTGGTCCTTCTGATCCATCTGTATCGCGTCTGAGGCGGGCAAAACAGCGTCCCGAGTGCACACATCCGATGGAATCTCTCGGCTAATCGTACGAACCCTGCCCCCTGAGCCCGATTTCCTTTTCTATATGGCTTTCCGGTAGGCGAGCCGCTGTTCCAACCACCTGGAGTAACTCGTGAGCATGAAGCAGAGGATGAAGTAGACGACGGCGATGAAGAAGAAGATCTGGGCCGGGTAGATCATCGTCCGGTTGTTCACCTGGGTGGCCACGTGGGTCAACTCCGCCACGCCGACGATGAAGGCGAGGGAGGTATCCTTGATGAGGGACACGAGCTGGTTCACGAAGGAAGGGATCATGTTGCGCAGGGCCTGGGGAAGAATAATGTAAACCATCACCCGCGTCCGGGAAAGCCCCGTCGACAGGCCCGCCTCCAGCTGGCCGCGGGGAATCGCCTCGATGCCCGCCTGCACGATCTGTGACATGTAGGCGGAGGTGAAGACGGTGAGCGCCGCGACGATGGTCCAGCTCTCGGGGACCGCCGTTCCCATGAATGCGGGCAGCAGGAAATACATCCAGAAGATAACCATCAGCAGAGGGATCCCGCGGATGCAGTTCACGACGGCCAGCACCGGGTACCGGATGATGCGGTTCTGGGAAACGCACAGCAGGCCCAGAACGATCCCGATGATGATCGAGAGGCTGCAGGACACCACCGCCAGCCAGATCGTGAGCGTGAGCCCGCCGATGGGGCCGCTCGGGTAGCGGCCGATCAAGAAGTGTTCGATATTGTCCCAGATGACCTTGAATCCGAACCACTGGTCCATGGGCTATTTCATCCCCGTCGGAGAAAGGACTTTCTTGTCGTACAGCGTCACGAGAGCCGTGATGATCAATGACAGCATGAGATAAACGAGTGTCGCCGCCGTGAAGGCCTCGAAACCTTTGAAGGTGTAGCTTTCCACCTGCCGGGCCTGATAGGTCAGCTCCGCCACGCCGATCGTCATGGCCAGCGACGAGTTTTTCGTCAGGTTCAAAAACTGGCTGATGAGCGGTGGAATGGTGATTCGCACGGCCTGGGGCAGGATGATGTACTGCATGGAGCGGATATAGGAGAATCCGGAACTGCGGGCCGCCTCCATCTGTTCCTTCGGGATCGAGCGGATGCCCGAACGGATGTCCTCGGCGATGAAGGCCGACGTGTAGATCGTCAGCGCGATGACCGCTGCGGAGAATTCAAAATCCCGGGCGTTCAGCCAGTCGTTTACCGACTGCGGCAGGATCTGGAAGGAGCCAAAGTACCAGAAGAAGAATTGCACGAGCAGAGGGGTGTTCCGGATGAACTCGAGATATCCCTGGGCAATCCAGCGGACGGGTCCGACATGGCTCAATCGCATGACGGCGATGAGCAGACCCATCAGGAATGACAGGACGATCGACACCGCCGAGAGCTGGATGGTGACCTTGATGCCGTCGACGATCCACTGGGCGTACTGCCCGGTGAGAACGACGGACCAGTCAAACTCGTACTGGAACATCCCCGCACTGTCCCTTTACCGTGCCTCGTCATCCTGCCGTTTTTCCGTCAGAGACGAGAAAAAACCGTCCGCACCCGCCGGCCCGGCGGACACGGACGGTTGATGTCCTGAAAGATCCGCAGAACAGCCCTGCCTGAAGCGACGGCTACTTGCGGTCCGCTGTGATTTTGAACTTGCCGCGCTCCATGGGCTGGTCGGACTTGGGGTTGAACCACTTGTCCCAGATCTTCTTCGCTTCGCCCTTCTTCTCCATCTCGAGGAGCGTATCGTTGACGAACTTCAGCATCTTGGGATTCCCCTTGACCACGCCGATTCCGTAAGGCTCGTCGGAGATCCGCAGATCGGCGATTTCGAACTGGTCCTTGTTGGGGGCCTTGCCGAGGATGCCGGCCAGGATCGTTTCATCGGTCGTCACGGCCACGACCTTGCCCTGCTGGAGGGCGAGGAAGGCCTGGGGATAGTCGTCGAAGGAGAGGATCGTCGCCTTGGGCAGGGCCTTGGCGGCATTCTGCTCCGAGGTGGAGCCCTTGGCCGTCCCGATCTTCTTGCCGTCGAGGTCGGCGAGGCTCTTGACGGTTCCCTTCTTCACGAGAAACTTCTGCCCCGTAAGAAGATAGGTGTAACTGAAATCGACCTGCTTGGCCCTTTCCGGCGTGTAGGTCAGCGTCGCAATGATCAGGTCGACATTGCCCGCCTGGAGCTGGGGAATGCGAGCCGCCGAAGTGACGCCCTTGAGCTCGAGCTTCACGCCCATCTTCTTGGCGAGGTAGGCTGCGAAGTCGCAGTCATAACCCACGATCTCGCGCGTTTTGGGGTCGATGAAGCCGAATCCGGGGGTCGCGTCCTTCACGCCCACGACGAGGACGCCTCTCTTCTTGACGATGTCGTAGGTGTCTTCGGCCAGGGCGATCCCCGCCAGGCCGGCCATGAAGGCAACGGTCAATAGAATCGCTAAAATTTTTTTCATGTTTTTCCTCCTTCTTTTTCAGTTTAAAACTTAAAATTCAAAATTGGTTGAGCCTGCGGCCAACCGCTTAATGCATGGGCGACAGGATCTCCTTCAAGAACTGCTTTGCCCGGTCGTGCTTTGGGTGATGGAAAAACTCATTGGGCGGAGCCTCTTCCAGGATCCGGCCGAAATCCATGAAGGCGATCCGGTCGGAGACCTCCCGGGCAAACCCCATCTCGTGAGAGACCACGATCAGGGTCATGCCGGTGTGGGCGAGTCCCTTCATGACCTGGAGAACCTCGCCGATCATCTCGGGATCCAGAGCCGATGTCGGCTCGTCGAAGAGCATGATCTTGGGCTTCATGGCGAGCGCCCGGGCGATCGCAACCCGCTGCTGTTGCCCGCCTGAGAGTTGCGCGGGGTAGGAGTCTCTCTTTTCGACGAGACCCACCCGTTCGAGGAGCGCCATGGCCTGCTCCTCCGCTTTCTTCTTCGTGATCTTACGGACTTTTACGGGGGCCAGGGTGATATTGTTGATGACCGTGAGGTGTGGGTACAGGTTGAATTGCTGGAAAACAAAACCGATTTCAGCGCGGAGCTTCGTGATGTCCGTCTTCGGGTCGCTCAGATCCATGCCGTCGACGACGAGCTTTCCTCCCTGGATCGGCTCGAGTTTGTTGATCGTCCGGATGAGCGTTGATTTGCCCGAACCGGATGGTCCGCAGACAACGACCGTTTCCCCCTGACTCACATGAAACGTGACGTCATTGAGAACGTGAAGGGCGTCGAACCATTTATGCACCCTGTCGAATCGAATCATAACTTCCTCTTCAGGTGATCCCGAACCCCCGTTTCACAAAAAAGGCCTGCTGTGGAAGCAGCAAACGCCCTTTTGTCTATTACCATGCCGGGAAAAAATCAAGGGCTTTTTTGCGGTCATCGAGACGGCCGTCCCCATCTGTAAGTTTTGAATAAAACATGGAATATCCGCATCATGAATTCAATAAAATCTCGTTGACAATACCCCGCAAATATTCCATATTGTCGTCGCTTGAGCGGTTCGGTGACGCCCGGAGCGATCTGCAGCAGTCCTGTCCGGTTAAAAAAACCGAAGCGATGACCAAACAATAATAACGAAGGAGGGTGAATATGTCGAGAAAGAGACTATTTTTCGTTGTCACGTCCGTAGCCCTGATTCTGGCGTTTGTATGTGCCGGCACCTGCTTCGCGCAGCAGCCCCAGAAAAAGTTCTTCGTCATCTCGACGGGCGGCACCGGCGGCACCTACTATCCTCTCGGAGGGATCCTGGCACAGGCCCTGACCGAAAAGGTTCCCGAGGTCGTCACGACGGCCCAGGCGGGTCAGGCATCGGTTGCCAACTGCAACCTGATCCGCGACAAGCAGATCGAGTCGGCTTTCGTCCAGAGCAACGTGGCCTTCAATGCCTACAAGGGGCTCGAGCAGTTCAAGGACAAGCCGGCCGCGAACATCAGGCACATCGCCTCCCTCTACCCGGAGACGATCCAGATCGTCGCCCGGGCCGACTCGGGCATCAAGACCGTGAAGGACATCAAGGGCAAGCGCCTTGTCCCGGGCGACCGCGGCAGCGGAACCGAAGTGGACACTCTTAACGTGCTCGGGGCCTACGGTTATACTTACAAGGACTTCACCGGTGTGGACTGGCTGTCCTTCTCCGGCGCCGCCCAACGCCTCCAGGACAAGCAGGCCGACGTGACCTTCACGACGGCCGGCTGGCCCACGGCGGCTATCCAGGAACTGGCCATCTCGACGAAAGTCATGCTCGTGCCCATCGACGAGGCCAAGATCAAGGACCTCACCAAGAAATACCCCTTCTACAGCAGGATCGTGATCCCCAAGGGTACCTACAAGGACCAGGCAAAGGATGTGGCCACCATCACCACGATGGCCCAGTGGGTTTGCGGTGCCGAGGTCCCCGATGATGTGGTCTACAAGTTGACGAAGGCCCTCTGGGAGACCGGGGCCGCGAAGATGGCTCAGGCCCACGCCCAGGGAAAGAATGTGCAGATCAAGACGGCTCTCGCCGGCCTGGCCGTCCCGCTTCACCCCGGCGCCGAGAAGTACTATAAGGAAGTGGGCATGATCAAGGCACCCGTGAAGAAAGCCGCCCCAAAGAAGAAATAACCAGACCAGTTTCCGAACGGGAGGTAAACCGGGTACTCCCTCGGGGGTGCCCGGTTTTTTTATATGAAAAAACGCTATGGCCTTCTGATTCTTGCGGGTTTCCTTGCCGCGGCCGCCGGTTTTATCCCCCTCTGCGCCCTCGAGGTCCGCGAATCCGGTGAAACCGGCCGGGTGGTGTTCCTGAAACGGGTTGCTCCCGGCGACACCTTTACGCTTTCCTTTATCCATTCCGTTGAGAAATCGGAGGTGACGGACTATTTCCGCATTGACGACAGCAACCGGATTATTCTATATCAGACCGATTTCAGTTCCCTGAACACGGGGCTTCCCGCCGTGGCCTCGGGGGAGGAAGTCTTCCGTCGGACCGACAGGGGCTTTCGACTCTCGAACATCAACAGAGCCTTTCCGGAGATCCTGCTCCGGGTTCATGAGGACTACGGCGGTACGCTGTCGGCGGGGGGGCGGGTCGTTTCCCTCCCGGCGCTTGCGGGAAACGGTCTTCTCCGGATCTCGACCCGGCGGGTTTTCGCGTGGGAACTGCTGCCCTGGGCTTTGCGTGTGTAGCTTGAATCCGAATGCGGGTTTCTGACATGGCCGAAACGAAGGAAGTTTTTTCATCCCCCGAACTCAAGGACGACGTGGAGCAGATCGCCAAGTACGACCCGGAGATGCGGTTCCGTCGTCTCACGGGGCTCACGGCACAGCTGGTCTTTGCCATGACGATCGTCCTGTCGATCTTTCACATCTACACGGCGGGCTTCGGCGTCCTCCAGGAGTGGCGTCACCGTGCGTTCCACCTCGCCTTCGTTCTTCCCCTCGTTTTCTTCGTCTACGCGATGAAGAAAGAGGTTCACCGGAAGGGGGGCAAGCACCTCGTCTACGATGTCCTGTACGCCGGTGTTGCGGCGATGCTCAACACGGCCGTCTTTCGTGAAATCCTGGCGCTTTCCTTCCCGGCCTCGACGACCCTCGCTGTTGCCACCTTCGCCCTCGTGCTCTACTTCAAGCAGCGCGAGAACCTGCCGAATCGCCTGGCACCCATTGTCGATTTTCCCATCTACACGGCCATGATCGGGTTTGTCGTCTACGGGGTGCGGCTCGGCTGGATGCACCTCAATATCCACTCCTGGTTCGAGGATCTCAACCCGTCTCTCATCTTCTGGGGGATCTTCCTGCTGGGGATTTTCATTGCCATTCTGTTTCTTTTCTTCCTCCAGTGGGCCCGGGCCCTCTACTCCCTGTTGAAAAGCCGGACCGTCGACTACAAACAGGACAACCTCCCCTATTTCGACCTTTTTTTCGCCCTCATGTCCTGCATGATCTCCGTTTATGTCTTTCTCGAATTCAACAATATCGGCATACGGGCCGGGAGCCCCGACTACGGGGAGCTGGTCGTGGGGAGTTTCTCCTTTCTGCTCATCCTGGAAGGGGCCAGGCGAAGCATCGGCGCGCCGCTTCCGATCATCGCCATGCTGGTGCTGATCAACTGTTATCTGGGCCCTTACTTCCTCGACATCCCCGGGCTGGATATCTTCGCCCACCGCGGTTATTCCATCTCGCGCATCGTCGACTACATGTATCTCGGCACCGAGGGCATCTTCGGTATCCCGCTGGGGGTCGTGGCCACCTTCGTGTTCCACTTCGTCCTCTTCGGCCTCTTCATCGCCCGGACAGGGCTGGCCCAGCTCTTCATGGACATCGCCATGGCGCTGGCCGGCTGGTCTTCGGGAGGCCCTGCCAAGGTGGCCGTCATTGCCAGCGGCTTCATGGGTTCCATCAGCGGCTCCTCCGTAGCCAATGCCGTGACCGTCGGGTCCTTCACGATCCCTCTCATGAAACGGGTGGGCTACAGGCCGACCTTTGCCGCCGGCGTCGAGGCGGCAGCCGGGACGGGGGGGCAGATCATGCCGCCGGTCATGGGCGCGGCGGCCTTCATCATGGCCGAGTTTCTGGGGATCCAGTATGTGAAAATCGCCCTCTGCGCCGTGCTGCCCGCTCTGGTGCACTTTTTCGCCGTCGGCTGGATGGTCCACCTCGAGGCCAAGAAGACGGGCCTCCTGGGCCTGCCGCGGGACATGCTCCCCAACGTCCGGCTCGTGCTCAAGGAACGCTGGCTTCTCGTGGGTCCCCTCGTCATCATCGTGTACCTTCTCGTCACCGGATCAAGCCCCTTCCTGGCGGCCTTCTGGGGCATCATCTTTGCCACCGCCACGGGGCAGGTTCACGACCGCACCAAGCCCTTTCTGCTGCCGCTGTTTCTCTGCGTGCCGCCGGTGCTGGGCGGGATGAACCCCTTCACGGATATCGAACTGACCGTCGGATGGGTCGGTTTCACCGCCATTGCGCTCTTCTATTTCTGGCGAACGGCGGAGCTTCTTTCGACAGGCATTGCGGCAGGCATCTCGGCATTCCTCACGGCCCTTCTCTTCTTCGGGATGGAACCGTCGCTTGCCGCCTTCTGGACCGACATGCTCATCATCGGCGCGGGGATTTTCTACAAAGAAAGCAAGATGCGGTTCAAGGACATCCTCTCGAGTCTCGAGGAGGGGACGAAAAACGCCATCGCCATCGGCGCAGCCTGCGCCTGCGTCGGGTTCATCGTCGGCGCCACGACCCTCACCGGCATCGGCCTCAAGTTTGCCACGGCCGTCATCGCCGTGGCTCACGGAATCGCCGATATCATCAACCCGCTGCTGTTCGGGTTGACGGCTGTGAACGACGTCACCCTGTTCTTCACCCTGGTCAACACAGCCATCGCGTGCTTCATCCTCGGCATGGGTATCCCGACGACGGCACAGTACATCATCGCCGCGATGATCGCCGCACCCGCACTCCTCCAATGGGGCATCCACCCGCTGCTTTCGCACATGTTCGTCTTTTTCTATGCGATTCTCGCGGACGTGACACCGCCCGTGGCGCTCGCGGCCTATGCGGCGGCGGGGATCGCCGGAAGCGACCCCTTCAGGACAGGGTTCCGCGCCTTCAGTTTGTCGAGCGCAAAGGCCTGTGTGCCTTTCGCCTTCATCTATGCTCCGGCGGTGCTCCTGATGCCCTGGCTCGTGGACCCGGCGATAGACTTTGACTGGCTGTGGTTTGCCCAGTGCGCTGCGACGCTTTTACTGGGCGTGTCGGCCCTCGGAGCCACCGTGGTGGGCTACATCGGCGGCGGGCCGCTGCACTGGTTGCCGAGGACATTCATGGGCCTTTCCGCCCTCCTGCTCATTATACCGGGGACGGAGACGGACATCATGGGCGCCGTACTCTATGTGGCACTCGTCGTCTGGCAGGTTCTGAAATACCGGAAGACAAAGGCGAAGACGGCCGTAAACGACGCGCCGACCTGATGACACCCGTCACCTCGGATCTCAGGCCCGGCGCCTCATCCATTTCACGGAAAGGTTTCCATGACAAAGAAAAGAATCCGGGTCATACAGTACGGCCTCGGCCCCATCGGGATCGAGACGGCCAAGCTCGTTCTCAGGAAATCCGGCATGGCGATCGTCGGGGCCGTGGACATCTCGAAGGACATTGCGGGGAAGGATCTCGGCGATGTTCTCGGCCTCGAGAAACGAATGGGGATTTTGGTAACGGACAACGCCGGGCTCCTCTTCTCCGGAACAAAGGCGGATGTCGTCCTTCACACGGCGGGTTCCCGGATCCCGAAGATCTACGAACAGTTCGAGGAGATCATCGGCGCCGGTCTCAACCTCATATCCTCTTCGGAAGAGCTTCTTTTCCCTCTGAGGGAAAACGCCGCCCTTGCAGAAAAGATCGACAGGCTGGCACGGGAGAAAGGTGTTACCGTTCTCGGGACCGGTGTCAACCCGGGATTTGTGATGGATGCCCTTCCCCTGTTTCTTTCCGCCGTCTGCCAGGATGTGAAGAAGATCCACGTGGAGAGGGTCGTCGACGCGGGAACGCGCCGTCTTCCTCTTCAGAAAAAAGTCGGCGCGGGGATGACGACGAAGACGTTCCACGAGAAGATCGGAAAAAAGGAACTGGGGCACGTGGGACTTCTCGAGTCGCTCACCCTTGTGGCCCGGAAGCTGGGCATGGACCTTGATGACGTCATGGAGACGATCGACCCCGTCGTTGCCGCAAAGGCCGTCCAGACGCAGTATTTTTCCCTGAAACCCGGGGACGTGGCGGGCATCAAGCACATCGCCAAGGGGGTCAGGAACGGGGAGACGATCATCACGCTGGACCTCCGGATGTACATCGGCGCCGAGGATCCTCACGATTCCGTTCACATCATCGGCACACCGGAGATCAGGCTCCGGATCGAAGGGGGTGTCGCCGGCGACAAGGCAACGGCGGCCGTCCTCGTCAACTCCATCGAGACCGTCATGGGAGCGAAGCCGGGGCTGACGACGGTCAGTGACATCCCGGCCGCGCATTTCGTCAAATGAGGCAAAGGGCTCGAGGCCCGCGGCGTAAGGCAATAAAGACGAAGAAGCCCCGGGACCATCCCGGGGCTTCTTGTTTCCTTCGTCCTTTCTTTACTTTGTGCCTGAAGCCCTCCGACCTGAGCCGTTTTTCATTTAAAGAGCTTCTCGAAGAATTCGCGTTTTTCTCTCGGGTAGGAGATCGTCCCCTCATGGTCGACGATGAGCCGCCCCTCGAGGTGGTCCAGTTCGTGCTGAACAATCCTTGCCAGAAAACCGGTGTAGCGTTTGTTCACCTTGCGCCCGTCCTGGTCATAGGCCCTCACCTTGATTTCCGTGGCCCTGCTCACCTCGACGCTGATGTCGGGGCAGGAGAGGCAACCCTCGTTCATCTTCTCGATGTCGCCCCGCATCTGCGTAATGCGCGGATTGACGAGTACGTCGAAATCGTCCTTGTTTTTCGGGGCTCCTTTGACGTCGAAATTCTTGTTCTTGAAAATCACGATCTTCTTGCTGATCCCGATCTGCGGTGCCGCCAGACCCAGGGCATCATCCCTCTTCATGAACGCGTCGATCATGGTCGCAACATCTTTCTTGGCCTGCGCGTCGAAGGGAACGGGTAACTCTGCGGCGCGCCGCCTCAGCAGGCGGGCCTCTTCCTCGACGGTTTCCCCGTCTCTCCAGAGCGCCCAGGTCTTGCGTGTCGTCATGGCTTCATCCCCGATCGTGAAAAAGTTCGTTGCACCAGGGGCATTCCTATAGCACGATCGCCGGGTTCTTTCAAGGACGGCCGGGCGGACAATTCGGAGCTTGATCATTTCATCTTTCTCTGTTAACTTGCCGTTTCCATGGCCGTTTCTTCTGCACGGAGGTTTTAGTTGATTGACCGATTCCTAGGTGAACGGGCGCGCAGGGCCTTTTCCCGGGCGGTGACCTTCGAAGAAGGGGTTCATCCCGAACTGCCCGCCGGAGGCACCCGCAGGGACCGCCTCCTGTATCTGCACATCCCCTTCTGCGAGAAACTCTGCCCCTACTGCTCTTTCAACCGTGTCGTGTTCGAAGAGCCGCTGGCCCACAGATATTTCCGTGCCCTCAGAAAGGAGATCGAACTGTACCGTGCACGGGGTTACGATTTCGCCGGCGTCTATGTCGGGGGAGGGACGCCCACGGTCCAGGTCGGTGAACTGCAGGAGACACTCCTTCTGGCCCGGGCGAATTTCGGCATCCGGGAGATCTCCGTCGAGACCAACCCCAACCACCTGACGGAGAGGAATCTCCGGGCGCTGAAGGAAGCCGGTGTGGACCGGCTTTCGGTGGGGGTGCAGAGCTTCGACGACGGTCTCCTCCGGGCCATGGAACGCTACGAAAAGTACGGAAACGGTCTCGAGATCGCGGGACGGCTCAGAGGCGCCCTCGGGGCGTTCAGCACGCTGAACGCCGATATGATTTTCAACTTCGCGAACCAGACACCGGAAACCCTGGCCCGGGATCTCGACACACTGGTTGATATCGGCATCGATCAGGTCACCTACTATCCGCTCATGGTGTCTGATTCCACCCGGGACCGGGTCCACAGGACCCTCGGGCCGGTGAACATGACAAGGGAAAGAAGTTTTTACCGGCAGATCACGGACCGGCTCGTGCCGCCCTACCGGTTTTCCTCCGTCTGGTGTTTTTCCCGGAAGCCGGCCATGATCGACGAGTATGTCGTCGGTTACGACGAATATGCCGGCCTTGGAAGCGGCTCCATCGGCTACATGGACGGAATCTGCTACGCCAACACCTTTTCCATCGAGGATTACATCCGCCGGCTCGATGCGGGCGAGATCCCCCTCATGGCCGCGCGCCGCTTCGGCACCCGGGAGCAGGTTCAGTACGATTTCCTGATGCGACTCTTCGGGACGGAGTTGAAGGTGGGAGACCTGAGGAAAAAATACGGGAATGCCCTCGGGCGGCACCTGTGGCCCATGGTCCTGTCCTTCCGGCTGGCCGGGGCCGTTCGCTGTTCGGGGGGACTTCTTTCCCTGACCCCCCGTGGAAGGTATTTCTGGGTCGTCATGATGCGGGAGTTTTTCATCGCCGTGAATAATTTTCGTGACTTCTGCCGGGGGTATGATATTTGAAAACGACGACGGACTTTCGCGGCAGGGACGTTTTGTCCGGGATAAGAAAAAGGTGAAAACATGGAGGCGGACGACCGGCGAAAAGATCTCCTGAGGCAGCTGCCGAAGATCGACGAAGTTATTCTCCTCCTGGAGAGGACGACGGTCTACGAGCGCGCGCCCAGGGAGATCGTGGTGAGGATCTGCCGCTCCACCGTCGCCGAACTGCGGGAGACGATCCTCGAGGGCAGGGACACCGGCGGGGGGTTCATGCCCCCCACCGCTGAGCAGGTTGCATCGTCGGTGGCCCGGAAGGTCGAAAACCTCCACCGGCCCGGTCTCCGCCGGGTCGTCAATGCGACGGGGATCGTGCTTCACACCAACCTGGGTCGCGCGCCGCTTTGCGAGGAAGCCCTGAATCACGTCATCGACGTCAGCCGGGGCTACTCAAACCTGGAGTATGACCTCGAGAAGGGCCGTCGGGGGCTTCGTTACGACCACGTCTCGAAAATCCTCTGCGACCTGACCGGCGCCGAGGATGCCCTCGTTGTCAACAACAATGCGGCGGCGGTGCTCCTCGTTCTCAACACCCTGGCGGCGGGGAAGGAGGCCGTTGTCTCGAGGGGGGAACTCATTGAGATCGGGGGTGAATTCCGGATTCCCGATGTCATGGAGAAAAGCGGCGCCGTGCTCCGGGAAGTGGGGACCACGAACCGGACGCACCTTTCGGATTACGAAAAGGCCATCGGGGAAAAGACGGGACTGCTGCTCAAGGTGCACACGAGCAACTTCCTGATCCTGGGTTTCACGGGAGAGGTTCAGCTTCCGGACCTGGTGACCCTCGGGCGGAAGCGGGGTGTCCCCGTGATGAGTGATCTGGGAAGCGGCTGCCTCATCGAAACGGAGCCCTTCGGTCTGAAAAAGGAGCCGACGGTCCAGGAGACCCTGAAGACGGGCGTCGATGTCGTGACCTTCAGCGGCGACAAGCTTCTGGGAGGGCCCCAGGCGGGGATCATCCTCGGGCGGCGCAAGACGCTGGACCCCGTCAAGAGAAACCCCTTGAACCGGGCGCTGCGGATCGACAAGATGACGCTTGCAGCCCTCGAGGCCACGATGCGGCTTTACCTCAACGAGGCGGAGGCCCTGCGGAAGATCCGGGGACTGCGTGTCCTGACGGAGCCCGTCGAGGTCGTTGAAGGCCGGGCCAAGAGATTCATCCGGCGGTTGAAGAAGGCGGGTCTCGAGGGGCTGACGCTCTCGCTCAAAAAGGGAAGTTCCATGGCCGGCGGGGGCTCCCTGCCGACGCAGGAGATCCCGTCGGTCCTCCTGAGCCTCCGCTCCTCGAAACTTTCCGCGAATGCCGTGGGGGAGCGCCTGCGCCGGTTCGATCCGCCCGTCATCGCCCGGATCGCCGATGACGAGGTCCTTTTCGACCTAAGGACCGTCGAAGCCGAGGAACTGGACATCATCCGGCGCGCTCTGGAAGGGCTCGCCCGGCCGTGAGATCGCAGCGGCTGACAAGAGGGCTTGTTGAACACCGGGGAAGGGGAGACATTTGAATTTCTTGTGACCGCGACGGAGGCCGGGACGAGGCTGGATGTTTTTCTCGCCGCCCGTATCCCGTCGCTCACCCGTTCCCGGATCCAGAAGCTGATCGATCGGGGTCTGGTGCAGGTCAGGGGCCGGAAAGCGAAGGCCGGCCGTAAGCTTACGGCCGGCGAGGCCGTCCGTCTCGTCCATCCCCCGCCCGTCGAAGAAAGGCTTGTCGCCGAAGACCTCCCTCTCGGGATCCTCTATGAGGATCAGGACATTGCTGTTGTGGTGAAGCCGGCCGGTATGGTCGTCCATCCCGCGGCCGGCAACGTCCGGGGTACCCTCGTCAACGCCCTTCTGTACCGTCTGCGGAATCTGTCCGGGATCGGAGGTGTCCTTCGCCCCGGGATTGTTCACCGGCTCGACAAGGGGACGTCGGGGATCATGGTGGTCGCCAAAAACGACGCCGCCCACAAAGGACTGACGGATCAGTTCAGGAAGCGGGAGGTCCGGAAAGTATACAGCGCCCTCGTCTACGGCGACATGCGAGGGGACGAGGGCGTCGTCGATCTTGCCGTGGGAAGGCACCCCAGAGACCGGAAACGGATGTCCGCGAAAAGCCCGAGGGGACGGGAAGCTCTGACGAGGTGGCGGGTCGCCGAACGCTTCGGGGCGGTGACACTCCTCGAGGTGGAAATCAAGACGGGGAGAACCCATCAGATCCGGGTCCATCTGAACACCATCGGACATCCCGTGGTCGGGGACAGAACCTACGGAAACCCGCGCCGGCTTGCATCCGTTACGGACAGGGACCTGAGGGCGAAACTGGCCGGCATGAAGCGACAGGCTCTTCATGCGGGCAAACTCGGTTTTCATCACCCCCTGAGCCGATCCTGTATGGAGTTCGCCTCACCCCTGCCGGAGGACATGGAAACGCTCATTCGATATCTACGCGAAGGGAAAACGGCCTGAAGCGCATGTTCGGATTTTCACGGAGAGGACCGATTCAATACCTGGAGTCCGATGCCCTCGGGGGTATCGATTTCATCGCCCACGCTTTCGTCACGAGGTGGGGAGGAGTCAGCCGGGGGGCGTTTGAAAATCTCAATTTCAGCTTTCGGGAAGGCGATCCGGCGGATCGGGTCGAGAGAAACTGGGAGGTTCTCGCAACGGCCTTCGAGGTCCCCCGCCGGCAGTTTTTCGTCGTCAACCAGGTTCACGGGGACCGGATCCTCCTGATCGACGAGGAGCATCCAAAACCGAGCGATAACCGGCTGTTGCCGTATGACGCCATCCTGACGGACCGGCCGGGCCTTGCGATTGGCATAAAGACTGCAGATTGCGTGCCGATATTGGTGTTGGATCCGGTCCGGCGGGTCATCGGTGCGATCCACGCCGGCTGGAAAGGAACATCCCTCGGAATTGCCGCCAAGGCGGTGGAGGCGCTCGCCGACCGTTACCATTCGCAACCCCCTGACCTGATCGTTGCCGTCGGTCCCGCGATCGGCCCCTGCTGTTACCAGGTGGATGAAAGGGTTTATGAATCCATGGGGGATGAACCCGGCCGGGATTCCCTCTTCCGTCCCTGCCGGGAAGAGGGAAAGTGGATGTTCGACCTCGCCCTCGCAAACCGGATGCAGCTGGAAAGAGAGGGGGTCCTTTCCGGGAACATCTACCCATCGGGTTTCTGCACCGCCTGCCGGCGGGATTTCTTCTTTTCGCACCGGCGCGAGAAGGGTGTGACCGGCCGGCACCTGAACTTCATCATGCTTCGCTGAAAGGCGGAGAGGGCCCGAAGAAAAAGCGCTTGACAGGGTTATGGCTATGGGATATATCGCAGCCATCTCAAAAAGGCTTATGAGTGCCCTTCCATTTGAGTAACCCTTAGAAGAACCCATTAGAAGTCAGCTTTGCATACCATCACAGTCATCGCCGGAAACTCATTTTTCATAGGTAGAATCTCGCATTGCATATAGCCATCGCGGAAGCGGGATGATCAAGGCGTCACCCCTTCTCCGTCACCCTGCACGGTTCATTCCCATGAAGCCTTCATAAAGCAACGAGGAACCCGATTATGAATATTATCGAGATCAAGAAAAAATCCATCGGCGACCTGACCGTCCTGGCCAAGGAACTCAACGTGCCCGGTTACAGCGGCATGCGGAGGCAGGATCTCATCTTCGCCATTCTGCAGACCCAGGCCGACAAGAACGGGGCCCTCTACGGCGAGGGCGTCCTCGAGACCCTGCCCGACGGGTTCGGCTTCCTGCGGGCGGTGGATTACAATTACCTGCCCGGCCCCGACGACATTTATGTCTCGCCGTCCCAGATCAGGCGATTCAACCTGAGGACGGGCGACACCGTCTCCGGCGAGGTGAGACCCCCGAAGGAAGGGGAAAAATATTTCGCCCTTCTCAAGGTCGACACGGTCAATTTCGAGACCCCGGAATACGCCAAGGACAAAATCCTTTTCGATAATCTCACCCCCCTCTACCCCGAAGAAAAACTGAAGCTGGAAAGCGACCCCGAGAACTTCTCCACCCGGATCATGGACCTCTTCACCCCCATCGGCAAGGGGCAGAGGGCGCTCATCGTCTCCCCGCCGAGAGCCGGAAAGACCATCCTTCTCAAGGACATCGCTCACAGCATCGCGGCCAATCACGAGGAAGTCACCCTCATGGTTCTTCTCATCGACGAGCGACCCGAGGAGGTGACGGACATGGAGAGGAGCGTGAAGGGCGAGGTGATCTCCTCGACCTTCGACGAGCCGGCGACCCGGCACGTCCAGGTCGCCGAAATGGTGATCGAGAAGGCCAAGCGCCTCACGGAACACAGAAAAGACGTCGTCATTCTGCTCGACAGCATCACGCGGCTCGCCCGGGCCTACAACGCCGTCGTCCCGCCCAGCGGCAAGGTCCTCTCCGGCGGCGTGGATTCCAATGCCCTGCACAAGCCCAAACGGTTCTTCGGCGCGGCGCGAAACATTGAAAACGGCGGGAGCCTGACCATCATCTCCACGGCCCTGATCGATACGGGAAGCCGCATGGATGAAGTCATCTTCGAAGAATTCAAGGGCACCGGCAACATGGAGATCATCCTGGACCGCCGGATCGCCGACCGCAGGGTGTTTCCCGCTTTCGACCTCATTCGTTCCGGGACCCGGAAAGAGGAGCTCCTGATCCCCAAGGACCACATCAACCGCGTGTGGATCTTGAGGAGGCTTCTGCAGGAGATGAACCCCGTCGACGCGATCGAATTCATCATCGACAAGATGCGAAAGACGGCGACCAACAAGGAATTCCTGGATTCGATGAATCAATAGGGCGGGCCACAGGCATCAGGGGACAGGGCAAAGAAGAGCTTGCCTCAGGGCCCCGGTCCTTGGACCCTTTAGAAGGCATTCCGAGCAGAACGGGGGGCATTTAAATTTTACTTGATATTCGAGAATTTTTGATTATACTTCCAGACCTTGCGCGGGCTCCCGCTGAAAGGCGGTCATGCCGGAAGGAGGAAAGAAGAGGACATGAAACAGGGGATTCATCCGGAATACGTTGAAACGACGATCAGCTGCGTGTGCGGCAACGAGATAAAGACCCGTTCGACGAAGAAGGACATCAAGGTCGAGATCTGCTCCAAATGCCACCCCTTCATGACGGGCAAACAGAAGATCATCGATACCGCCGGACGCGTGGAGCGTTTCAAGAAAAAATACGCCCATGTGAAAAAGACCGATAAGAATGATGCCCGGTAAACACGCGAAGATCACATCATGGCCCCCTTCCTGCGACCCCGGATGCCGGACGGCCGGAGTACGGGATTTCGCACGTCCCTTCGCCGATTACCCCGTTCGTACCCGCCATTTTCTTTAGCGCTTTTCCCGGAAAAAACCGGCTGTTTGCGACAAGCCGCCGTGCTCGGGCGGCCGTCGGTCTTTATTTCATCGGCAGGACACCATGTTCAAGAAGCTGAAGGACACCGAGAATCGATACGAGGAGCTGGAGAGAAAGCTCGGCGACCCGGCCGTGGTCTCGAACCGCGCCGAATTCCAGCGGTGCGCGAAGGAGCACGCCGACCTCCGGGAGCTCGTGGAAACCTTTCGGAAGTACGTGGGGGAGAAGGCCCAGCTTGAGGAATGCCAGAGGATTCTCCGGGAAAACGACGAGGAACTGAAGGAGATCGCCCGGGACGAACTGCCTCAGCTCCGGGAGAAGATTGCGGCCCTGGAAGGGCGGTTGAAGATCCTCATGATCCCCCGCGATCCGAACGACGAAAAGAACGTCATCCTGGAGATCCGCGCGGGGACCGGCGGGGACGAGGCGGCGCTCTTTGCCGCCGATCTCTGCCGGATGTACGCGCGGTACGCGGAGAGCGCGAACTGGAAAGTGGACATCCTGAGCTCCAGTTCCGCCGGGGGCATGGGCGGATTCAAAGAGGTCATTCTCCTCATCGAGGGGAAGGGCGCCTACAGCCGGCTGAAATACGAAAGCGGTGTCCACCGGGTGCAGCGGGTTCCCGTGACGGAGGCTCAGGGGAGAATCCACACCTCCGCCGCAACCGTCGCCGTTTTGCCGGAAGCGGAAGAGGTGGAGGTTCAGATCGACCCCAACGATCTCCGGATCGACGTGTTCCGGTCGAGCGGTCACGGCGGCCAGAGCGTCAACACCACCGATTCCGCCGTCCGGGTCACCCACATTCCCACCGGCCTCGTCGTTTCCTGCCAGGACGAAAAGTCCCAGCTCAAGAACAAGGCGAAAGCGATCAAGGTGCTCCGCGCGAGGCTCCTCGATCGGATGCAGGCGGAGAGCCATGCGGAAATCTCCGAGGCAAGGAAAAAACAGGTGGGGACGGGGGACCGAAGCGAACGGATCCGGACCTACAATTTCCCTCAGGGCCGCGTGACGGACCACCGGATCGGGCTCACCCTCTACAACCTGGAGAAGGTCCTCGACGGGGACCTCCAGCACATCATCGACAGCCTCGCGGCCCACTTCCAGGCCGAGGCCATCAAGAACTCGGCGGCCTGAGCGGGGGCTTTGTTCATCGGCCGTCATCCATGGATCGGGCGTCACGAAGCGGGAAGCCATGACCATCCGCAAGGCGATCCGGGAAGCCGGAAGCAGATTCGGACAGAAGGGGTATTCAACGCCGGGGCTCGACGCTGAGGTCCTTCTGGCCCATTGTCTCGGCGTGGACCGCGCGGCGCTTTTCAGGGATCCGGACCGTCCGCTCACACCGCGGGAACGGCAAACCTTCGAAGACCTCACGGGCCGGAGGCTCCGGGGCGAGCCCGTCGCCTATATCGTGGGCAGGAAGGAATTCTGGTCCCTGGATTTCAAGGTCGGCCCCGGGGTGCTCGTGCCGAGACCGGAGACGGAAATCCTCGTGCAGACCGTTCTCGAGACAGCGGCGCGTCTCGGCAAAGCCGCACTCCGCATCCTCGAGGTCGGGACGGGGAGCGGGGCCGTCAGTGTCGCCCTGGCCCGTGAACTGGAATCGGCCCGGATCGTCTCCACCGATTTGTCCCCCGAGGCCCTCAAGGTCGCCCGTGAGAACGCGGCGAGTCACGCTGTGGCGGACAGGATTTTTTTCATCGCCGGTAATTTGCTCGGGCCTTTTCACGGCGCCTTTGATATGATCCTGTCGAATCCGCCCTACCTGAGCGAATCCGAATACGAAAATCTCCCGGGCGAGATGCGGCGGTTCGAACCGAAGAGCGCGCTCGTTGCGGGGCCGGAAGGGACGGAGTTTCACCGCGACATGATCCGCCATGCCGAAGGGCTCCTGGCGAACGGAGGCTGGCTTTTCCTGGAGATCGGGTTTGGCCAGAAAGGTGCGGTCCGTGACCTGATCGTCCGATCGGGGGGATATGACTCTGTCCGGTTCACCCGGGATTACGCCGGCATCGACCGGGTGGCGGCGGCCCGAAGGAGGTTGAGGGAAAGTGGATAAATTCGTCATCAAGGGCGGCCGGAGGCTCCAGGGAGAAATCCGGGTCAGCGGCTCCAAGAATGCGGCCCTTCCGCTTCTCGCGTCTTCTCTTCTCTGCGGAGGCTGGAACACCTATTACAACATCCCCGACCTGGTGGACATCAAGACGATCAAGAAGCTCCTCGGGAATCTCGGCGCCGAGATCGAGGGGGGCGAAACCCTCCGGGTCAACACGGGCAACATCAAGCGATGCGAGGCTCCCTACAACCTCGTCAGAACCATGCGCGCGTCCGTTCTCGTTCTCGGGCCGCTCGTCGCCCGGATGGGCCGGGCGCGGGTTTCTCTGCCGGGCGGCTGCGCGATCGGGGCAAGGCCCGTCAACCTTCACCTCAAGGCTCTCCAGGAACTCGGCGCCGAGATCGGCCTCCGGGACGGCTACATCGAGGCCAAGGCCCCCCGGTTGAAAGGGGCGACGATCTACTTCGACATATCGACCGTCACGGGCACGGAAAACATCATGATGGCGGCGGTGCTCGCAAAGGGTACGACCGTTCTCGAAAACGCGGCCAAGGAACCGGAGGTCGTGAACCTGGCAGAGACCCTGAACGGGATGGGCGCGAAGGTGAGCGGTGCGGGAACCGATGTGATCGTCATCGAAGGTGTCGACAGCCTCCATCCCGCCGACGCGACGGTGATCCCGGACCGCATTGAGACGGGGACCTACATGATCGCCGCGGCGATCACCGGCGGCGATGTCACGATCAAGGGGTGCCGGCCGGGCCACCTGGACGCCCTCATCACCAAGCTCAGGGAGGCCGGGGTATCGATCGAGCCCGTTCAGGACGGGATCCGGGTGACCGGCGGCAGAGAGATCCGTTCCGTCGACGTCAAGACCCTGCCCTATCCGGGATTCCCCACGGATCTCCAGGCCCAGGTGATGGCCCTGGTGGCCATCGGGAAAGGGGTCAGCGTCATCACGGAGACCATCTTCGAGAACCGATTCATGCACGTGGGGGAACTCATGAGGATGGGTGCCGTTGTCAAGATCGAGGGAAGCCGGGCGATCGTCGAGGGTGTGGAAAAACTCAGGGGGGCGCCGGTTATGGCGACGGACCTCAGGGCCTCGGCCTCTCTCGTCCTCGCGGGGCTCGCCGCCGAGGGGCGGACGGACCTCCTGAGGGTTTACCACATCGACCGGGGTTACCAGTCGATCGAAAAGAAGCTCTCCGCCCTCGGGGCGGACATCCAGCGAGTGAAGGATTGACATGAGGATTCTCGAGAGTTCAGACCGGCGTTTCAAGCGGGCCTTCGAACGGATCAGAAACCGCGGCCGCGTCGTCGACAGGAAGCTCGAGCGCGTCGTCCGGGCCATCATCGATGATGTCCGGCGCCGGGGAGACAGGGCCCTTTTTGAATACGGGAGAAGATTCGACGGGGTGTCGGTGAACGCCCGCACCCTCGAGGTCGGGCCGGCGAAAATCGAGAAGGCCCTTTCGAAAGCGGGTCCGCGGACACTCAAGACCCTCCGCCTTGCGGCCCGCCGTATCCGGCGCTATCACAAAAAACAGGTAGTCCGTTCCTGGTCCCTCCGGGAGGCCGGGGGCGTCGAACTCGGCCAGGAGATCCGGCCGATCGATCGGGTGGGCATTTACGCCCCCGGGGGGCTTGCCGCATACCCCTCCACGGTGCTCATGGCCGCCATACCGGCCAGAATCGCCGGTGTCCGGGAGATTGTTCTTGCAACACCGCCCGGACGAAAGGGCTTCAACCCCGTCATCCTCGCCGCGGCGAAAGTCGCCGGTGTCGACCGTATCTTCAGGATGGGCGGCGCCCAGGCCGTTGCCGCCCTGGCGTACGGGACGGAGTCCGTGCCCGCCGTGGACAAGATCGTGGGGCCGGGAAACGCCTATGTCGCGACGGCCAAGCGGATGGTCTTCGGGACGGTCGGTATCGACATGATCGCCGGTCCGAGCGAAATCATGATTGTCTGCGACGGCATGGCCGATCCCGCCGTCGTGGCCGCCGATCTTCTCTCCCAGGCCGAGCATGACGAGCTGGCCAGCTCCATTCTCCTCACTCCCGACGCAGGCTTCGCAGGCGAAGTGGCCCGCGAGGTGGGGGAGCAGCTCAAGGCGCTTCCAAAGAGAAGAATCGCCGAGAAAGCCGTCGGGGATTACGGCCTGATCATCCTGACGGAGGATCTGGATGAAGCGCTTGAGATCGTGAATCGTTTTGCGCCGGAACACCTCGAACTGATGGTGCGAAACCCGAAGAGGGCGCTCGGGAAGGTGAAAAATGCCGGGGCCGTTTTTCTCGGGCCGAACGCCCCGGAGGTCCTGGGCGACTATCTGGCGGGGCCCAACCATATCCTGCCGACGGGGGGAACGGCGAGGTTTTCATCGCCCCTTGGCGTGTATGACTTCGTGAAGCGTACCAGCGTGATCTCCTTTTCCGCCGGGGCCCTTCGGAAGCACGGTCCCGGGGCGGAGGCCTTTGCGCGGCTCGAAGGGCTCGAGGCCCACGGGCGAGCGATTGCGAAGAGATTAAGACCAAAAAAATCTTGACAAGCTTCGTCCGGGGTTATTAAACTTCCCATCCCTCAGATCCTCCGGTGTCGTTCCTGCCGCCCCGGCTCCCGTCAGGGCGGACGAGAGGGGCAAGACGACGAAACGGACCAGGCAGACGGGAAGGGCGGGCGTAATTCAGCGGTAGAATGTCAGCTTCCCAAGCTGAACGTCGTGGGTTCGACTCCCATCGCCCGCTCCAGTTTTATTCCTGTCCGGCCATTTTTTTGCTTGCAAGGGCGGTTTTTATATGTTAAAAACCGCCTGAAATTCGAATGGTTTGTATTCGAGTGGGCCCGTTTTGCCCACTTTTTTATTTTGAAGAGGGGCTTCAGGCGAGGGCGAAAGGCATAAGGCCAAAGGGCAGGATCAAAAAAAGGTCAGATGAGCATGTCGTTGGTTACACATTCTGTGCGGATTACCTTTTAGGTGACGTACATCGGATATGGCAAATCGGTACCGGGAAAAGATCATTGAACGGGTCGAGCCCGTCATCGATGCCGAGGGCATGGAGCTCGTCGACGTCGAATGCCTGCGGATGAAGACCCGGTGGCTGGTCCGCATCTACATCGACAAAGAAGGCGGCGTCACGATCGATGACTGCACCGACATCAGTCGCCAGGTAGGGGATCTGCTGGATGTGTACGACATTCCGCCCGGTCCCTATACCCTGGAGGTTTCATCGCCGGGCCTGGACCGGCCGCTGGCCCGGGACAAGGATTTCATCCGCTTCAGGGGCTCGAAAATCAAGGTGCGGCTCACCGACAAGATCGAAGGGAGTCGGAACTTCAGGGGCACCCTCGAGGGTTTTCTGGAAGAAGGCGGCGAAAAGATCGTTGTGATCGCCGTCGACGGGAAGCAGTACCGGATCCCGAGGAAGTTGGTGGCGAAGGCCCAGCTCGAATACGAGCTTTGAAGGTTGACCGAACCCGGCCATCAACGGGACCGGGTTTTTTCATAGAAACGATCGAAGCATCTGTTCTGCTGAAGGATTGAGCAAAACGGGAGGAACGCTGCATGTTACCTGAATTGAAACGTCTGATCGAGCAGATGGGGAAAGACAAGGGCATCGAGAAGGAGGTCATTATCGAAGCCCTGGAATCGGCCATGCTCACCGCCGCGAGAAAGAAGCTCGGGACGAAGGTGGAGCTGGAGGCCCATTACAACGAAGAGGCGGGGGAACTCGAGGTCTTCCAGTTCAAGACCGTCGTCGACAAGGTCCTCGAACCCGAAACCCAGATATCCCTGCAGCAGGCGAGAGAAGAGCTGGACGAGGAAGCACAGCCCGGGGACAGTCTCGGCATGCGGCTGGACGCCGCCTCTTTCGGGCGGATCGCCGTGCAGACGGCCAAGCAGATCATCATCCAGAAGGTCAAGGACGCAGAGCGGGACAAGACCTACGAGGAATACAAGGACAAGAAAAGTCAGCTCGTCAACGGCTTCGTCCAGCGGTTCGAGGGCGGGAGCATCATCGTCAATCTCGGCCGCGCCGAAGCCGTCATTCCCCCTCCCGAGCAGATCACGCGGGAGTCCTACAAGCGGGGGGAGAGGATCCGCGCTTACGTCATCGACGTGAAAAAGATTTCCAAGGGACCCCAGATCATTCTGTCCCGGACCCATCCCGGCTTTCTCCGGGCGCTCTTCGAGGTCGAGGTCCCCGAAATCTCCGAGGGTTTCATCGAAATCGTCAGCGTGGCGCGGGAACCCGGCAATCGGTCGAAGATCGCCGTCAAGACCAACGACAAGGACATCGATCCCGTCGGCGCCTGCGTGGGCATGCGGGGTTCGCGGGTCCAGAGTGTCGTGCAGGAACTCAAGGGGGAGAAAATCGACATCGTGCCCTTCTCCGACGACCCGGTGAAATACATCGTCAGTGCCCTTTCCCCGGCGAAGGTCAGCAAGGTCTTCATGTACGATGACATCAAATCCATGGAAGTCGTCGTGCCGGACGATCAGCTGTCGCTGGCCATCGGCAAGAGCGGCCAGAACGTGAGGCTGGCCGTCCGGCTGACGGGCTGGAAGATCGACGTCAAGAACGAGTCGATGCTGGCGGCCCAGGCCGAGGAGGGGCCCAAGGCCCTTCTGAAGATTCCCGGACTGCAGGAAGTCGATGCGGAGCTTCTGTTCAAGGAGGGCTACAAGAGCATCTCGGCGGTCGCCTCGGCGGACCCGGAGATGCTGAAGGCGATCCCGGGCGTCGATGAGCAGAAGGTGACGGAGTGGGTCACGGGTGCCGAGCAGATCCTGAGCCAGCAGGTGAACAAAGGCGCTGCCTGAAACGGCGGGGGAGACTTCGGCCCACGGCTTCAAGATTGACGAGGGAGTTTCGAGAATGTCCAAGACAAGAGTGTATGAACTGGCCAAGGAATTCGGGATGGACAGCAAGGAGTTCATCGCCCGCCTGAAAAGCATCGGCATCACCGTGAAGTCTCATTCGAGCACGCTGGAGGATGGCGAAGTTCAGCGGGTCCGCGACGAGTTCAGTGCTTCCGGCGCGAAGGAGATCGTGGAAGAGAGGATCAAATCGACGGTGATCCGCAGAAGGGCCGTCCGGCAGCCTGTCGAGGAGGTGAGAGCCGCCGAGCCGGAGCAGGTGGAGGCGGTGGAGGAGGTGCCCCCGAAGGAAGTCCGAAAGGAAGCCGTTGCCGCAAAAGGGGAGCCGGCGAAGAAGACCGTACCGTCACCCGTAACCGAGAAAGAAGCCGCCCCGAAGGTGAAACCGGCCGAGAAGGGGGCCGTTGTCCCCGAGGAAAAGCCCCCGGTGGACGTGAAGGCCGGTGCCGAGGTCAAGAAAACGGAAGAAGCCCCCGCCGGGGTTCCGGAGAAGGCTGCCGAGGCGCCCGCCGAAGCCGGGAAGGAGGTTCGCAAAGAAGCGCCGAAAGAACCGGAGAAAAAAGCGGACACGGAGGCGGAACAGAAGGACAAGGTCACCATCCTCAAGCCCTGGAAGAAGCTCCCCAAGCAGGAGCCCGTCGAAGTGATCATGGATGAGACCCCCGAGAGGAAAAAGTCCTTCATCAAGCAGGTGGTGGCACGCAAGGAAAAGAGGAAAGGGAGGGAAATCGAGGAGGAAATCGACCGGACCGCCAAGTGGCGGGAGAAAAAGGCCCCCGTCATCAAGATGAAGAAGACGGAGATCACCGTTCCGAAGGCGATCAAGAGGAGAATCCGGGTGGAGGAGGCGATCCGGGTCGGAGACCTGGCAAAGAAGATGGGCGTTCGGGCGAGCGACGTCATCAACAAGCTCCTGGGGCTGGGCATGATGGTCACAATCAACCAGTCCATCGATGTCGATGCCGCCTCCCTCATCGCGGCCGACTTCGGTTACCAGGTGGAAGCGGTGACCTCCGAGTTCGATGAGGCCCTCACCAAGGCCGAGGCCTCTCCCGCGAACCTGAAACCGCGGGCACCCGTGGTGACGGTCATGGGACATGTCGATCACGGGAAGACGTCGCTCCTGGACGCGATCCGGCAGACCAACGTCATCGACGGGGAGACGGGAGGGATCACCCAGGCCATCGGCGCCTACCACGTCCGCGTCAAGGACCGGGACATCGTTTTTCTGGACACTCCCGGCCACGAAGCCTTCACGGCCATGAGGGCCCGGGGCGCCCGCGTGACCGATATCGTGGTCCTCGTCGTTGCGGCCGACGACGGTGTGATGGAGCAAACCGTCGAGGCGATCAATCACTCCCGGGTGGCCGGAGTGCCGATTATCGTGGCGGTCAACAAGATCGACAAACCCGGGGCCAACACGGAAAAAATCAAGCAGGAACTGGTCAAACAGAACCTGGTTCCCGAAGAGTGGGGCGGTGATGTCCTCTTCGCGGAGATATCGGCGAAGAAAAAAACGGGCATTGAAAACCTCCTGGAGATGATCCTGCTGCAGGCCGATGTTCTCGAGTTGAAGGCGGACCCGGACCGGTCGGCCCGCGGGGTGATCATCGAGGCGAAGCTCGACCGGGGAAGGGGGCCCGTCGCGACGGTCCTCATCCAGGAAGGGACTCTCCGGGAAGGGGATGCCTTCGTGTCGAAGAGGGAGTTCGGCAGGGTCCGGGCGATGATCGATGACCAGGGGAGGCGGATCAAGGAAGCGGGGCCCTCCATGCCGGTGGAAGTGATCGGCTTCTCCAACGTGCCTCAGGCGGGTTCGGAATTCATCTGTGTGGAAGATGAGAAGAAGGCGAGGGGCATCAGCGACTATTTCATCCGGAAGGAGCGGGAGAAAGAGCTGGCGGCCACATCGAAGGTCACGCTGGAGCAGCTCTATGCGAGAATCAAGGAAGGCGCCAAGGAGCTGAATGTCATCCTGAAGGCCGATGTCCAGGGATCCATCGAGGCGCTGGGCGAAGCCCTGGCGAAGCTCAGCACGCCGGAGATCAAGGTCAAGATCATTCACAGCTCCACCGGTGCCATCACCGAGACGGATGTCATGCTGGCCTCCGCATCGGACGCCCTGATCATCGGGTTCAAAGTGAGACCCGACGCCCGGGTGGCGGAGGTCGCCGGGCAGGAAGGGATCGAAATCAAGCTCTACGACGTGATCTACGATGTCATCAACGATGTGAAAGCGGCCATGGAAGGGCTTCTCGAGCCGGAGTACCGGGAGACCGTTCAGGGCCACGCCGAGGTCCGCGAGATCTTCAAGATTGCCAAGGTGGGGACCATCGCCGGCAGCCATGTCACAGACGGCAAAATCCCGAGAAGCGCCAATGTCCGCCTGGTGAGAGAGGGGGTTGTCATTTATGACGGGAAGATCCTGTCTCTCAAACGGTTCAAGGATGATGCCCGGGAGGTTGCCGCAGGTTTCGAATGCGGCATTGTCGTGGAAAATTTCAACGACATCAAGGCCGGCGATGTGATCGAGGCGTACACGAAGGAAAAAGTGGAGCGAAAACTCTAATCTGGTCTGTCCGGTCTCTTTGGTCTGTTTCGTCGAAGAAGGATGTTCCTTGACCGGATGGACCGGATGGACAAGACGGACAAGACGGACCAACATGGTTGTCGGTGTCGGCATCATCCACGTCTGGATTCATGAGAGTAATTCCCTGAAGGCCAAGCGGGGTGTCCTCAAGAGCATGATCCGGAGGACACAAAACCGCTTCAACGTCTCCATCGCGGAGATTGGTGAGAACGACCACTGGAAGATGGGGAAAATCGGCTTCGCCCTGGTCGGCAACGACAGGCGTTTCGTCAACGGGAAGATCGACAAGATTCTGCAGTTCGTTCAGGACATGCATCTGGCGGACGTCCTGGAGACAAAGGTCGAAATCGCCAACTACAATGACATCGTGGAGGACGGCCGGCCGGAAGGGTTTGAGGATCTTCTAGATGACTTTCAAAAGGGCCGATCGGGTCGCGGATCTGATCAAGGCTGAACTTTCGGACATCCTGCTGAGGCGGATCCGGGATCCGCGAATCGAGCTGGTCACGATCACGGATGTGAAGTTGAGTGACGATCTCCGCTCGGCGAAGATTTACATCGTGCAGATGGGGAAGGACCGGCTGGACGCGGAGCTTCAGGCGGGACTCGAGAAGGCCAAGGGGTTCCTGAAGAGGGAACTCGGCAGGCGTCTCAACCTCCGCTACATGCCCGATGTCGTGTTTTACTACGACCGGTCGTTTGAATACGGTTCCCGCATCGATCGGCTCTTGTCGGAAATTCATGAAAAAGACAAAGCGAACTCTCCAGAAGATCATTGAAGTCATCCGATCGTGCAGACGCTTCCTGATCACGTCGCATATCCGGCTTGACGGGGATGCGATCGGGTCCGAACTGGCTCTTTATCTCATGCTCCGGGACATGGGGAAGGAGGCATGGGTGTACAACCGGGACACGACCCCCCGGATGTACCTTTTTCTTCCGGGGGCGGATTGCATTATGAACCATATGGACGCACGGCAGCCCTTTGACGCCGTTTTCATCCTGGACTGCAGCGAGATCGACCGGGTGGGGGAGGAAGCCCCGAGGATCAGCGCCGCTCGGAACATCATCAACATCGATCATCACATATCCAATGGATCGTTCGGTGACCTTTCTCTGCTGGATCCTGCGGCCAGTTCGACGGGAGAGATCGTTTACCGGCTGATGCGGGCACTGGGCGCCGATATCACGAAGGACATCGCCGTCAATCTCTATACCGCTATCCTCACGGACACGGGGGCTTTCCGTTATTCGAACACGCAGCGAGAGACCTTCCGGGTCGCCGGCGAGCTCGTGGCCAGGGGCGCCGATCCCTGGTGGATCTCCCAGAGGATTTACGAGAACAACCCCGAACAGAAGATGAGACTCCTGGCGAAGGCGCTTGACACGCTCACGTTTTTCTGGGACCGGAAAATCGGCATCATCCACGTCACCCGGAAAATGCTCGAGGAGGCGGAGGCCCTCTGGGAGTATACCGAGGGGTTTGTCGAATTCCCCCGGTCGATCGAGGGCGTCGAAGTGGCCGCGTTCATCAGTGAAATCGGCGATCGCTTCTTCAAAGTCAGCCTCCGTTCGCGGGGGAACATCAACGTGGAAAAAATCGCCGGTGCGTTCGGCGGCGGCGGGCATCACAGCGCCGCCGCATGCAGAATCAACGGGGATCTGGAAGGTGTCAGGAAACAGCTGATAGAAACGGTGATCGGTCATGCAACGGAGCGGCCTCGTCGTGATTGACAAACCGGCCGGCATGACATCTCACGATGTCGTGCAGCGCGTGAAGAAGATCCTTCGCGTCAAGAAGGCGGGACATACGGGGACTCTGGATCCTCTGGCAACGGGGGTTCTCCCCGTCTGCGCCAACGAGGCCACCAAGCTGGTGCCGTTTCTTGCCGAGGAGCGAAAGGAATATCGGGTGACGATGCGGCTTGGCGTCACGACCGATACCCTGGACATCGAGGGGACGGTTCTGGCGCAGAGGGACGTCGCCGTGGAGGCCTCCGAGATTGAGCGGGTCCTGAAGGGATTCACGGGGAATATCGAGCAGCGGCCCCCCCGTTATTCCGCCGTCAAGCACAGAGGCAGGGCGCTGTATCGATGGGCCCGGGCAGGGCAGCCGGTGGACGCCCCGCCGAGGCCTGTGAAGATCCACGGAATCGCCCTTGAATCGATTGAACTGCCCGATGTGGTTTTTCAGGTGGCCTGTTCGAGGGGCACCTACGTCCGGTCTCTGTGCTCCGACGTGGGCGAGAGGCTTGGGTGCGGTGCCTGCCTCCTGGCGCTGAGAAGGATGAAGAGCGGGCCCTTCGACGAGCCCATGGCCGTCTCGCTCGATGACGGAGAAGAAACCGTCCTCAGGGAGCGTCTGGAACGTAAAATGCTGACCCTGTCGGAGGCACTCCCCGGGCTGGATCATCTCGTCGTCGAGAATGGGCTGGCGGACCGGTTGAGAAGAGGTTTCCAGCCGACCGCAGAGAGTCTTGCGGGGAAGGAAATCCCTTCTCTTGCCGCCGGAGATGTGATAAAGTTAATCACCTGTGATTTCAAGCTCGTAGCGCTGGCACGAATGATCCGCTCTTCCGGGGCAGCGGCTTCCGCCCCCGGGAAGGAGCCGTTGATGCGCATCCTGAGGGTGTTCAATGCTTGAGCCGGAGCGGAGAAAGCGCTTTTTCGCCGTCGCGATAGTGAATGTCTGAACAGAAATTACAAAAGGGAGGACCGGAGCGGTGTTGGATTTGGATAAAAGAAAAGAAATCATCGACAACTACAAGGTTCACGACAAGGACACGGGGTCGCCGGAGGTGCAGGTCGCGCTTCTCAGCGCCCGGATCGAGTATCTCACGGAGCACTTCAAGGTCCACAAGAAGGATCATCATTCCCGCAGGGGACTCCTGAAACTGGTCGGACAGAGACGAAGACTGTTGGAGTATCTGAAGGACAAAGACGTCGATCGTTACCGCAAGTTGATTGAACGCCTGGGTCTCCGGAAGTAATGAAAAAATGCACGGACTCACAGGCTCTCGAAGCGGTGGTCCGTTTTTCCGTTTCCATGAAGAGGTATAGACAGAATGAAGCAGTTATTTAAAGCGCCCTTTGCAGGAAGGGAAATCAACCTGAACATCAATTACCTGGCGGGTCAGGCCGACGGCGGTGTCCTCGTGACTTACGGGGATACGGTGGTTCTCGTCACGGTGGTATCCGCCAAGAGCCGGCGGGAAGGCCTGGATTTCCTGCCGCTGACCGTGGACTACCAGGAAATGACCTTTGCCGCGGGAAAGATTCCCGGCGGCTTTTTCAAGAGGGAGGGCCGGCCCAACGAACGGGAAATCCTGACCTCCCGGATCATCGACAGGGCCATCCGGCCGCTCTTTCCGGACGGGTACCGCGACGAAACGCAGCTGGTCGCCACGGTGCTCTCGCTGGACTATGAACACGACCCCGACGTGGCCGCCATGCTCGGCGCGTCGGTGGCTCTGCAGATATCGAGCATCCCTTTCGATATTCCCATCGCCGGTGCAAGGGTGGGACGTATCGACGGACAGTATGTCTGCAACCCCTCGATCAAGCAGATGGAGGGAAGCGACGTCGACATTTTCATGGTGGGCCGGAAAGTCGTCCCCGGCACCGGGGGCAGCCCGTTCGATATCCGTCTGGTCATGGTGGAAGGGGGCGCCAAGGAGGTCGACGAGGATACCGCCGTCGGTGCGATACGGTTCGGCCTGGAGTCCCTCAGACCGGTGATCGACATCCAGGAGGAAATCCGGCGCGCCGCCGGCAAGCCGAAGAGGGTGGTCGAGCCCGTCCAGATCGACGCGGATCTCCGGCAAAAGATCGTTGCGGCGGTCGAAGATAAGATGCGGGAGGCTTACGTCATCCCGGTGAAGCAGTTCCGGCACTCGACCCTGGGGAAAATCAGGGAAGAGGTCCTGTCCCAGCTGGCGGGGGAAGACCCCAAACTCGCCCCGCAGATTCACTACGTCCTGGACGATGTGGAGAAGAAGATCCTGCGGGAGATGATCCTGCTTCAGAAACGCCGAATCGACAACCGCGGCAGCACCGAGATCCGGCCCATTTCCTGTGAAGTCGGAATCCTTCCCAGAACCCACGGATCCGCCCTGTTCACCCGGGGGGAGACGCAGGCCCTGGTTTCGATCACACTCGGCACGTCCTCCGACGAACAGCGGATGGATTACGTCACCGGTGAAGAATACCGGACTTTCATGCTGCACTACAACTTCCCGCCCTACTGCGTGGGCGAGGTCCGGCCTTTGAGGGGCCCCGGGCGGCGGGAAATCGGCCACGGCGCCCTGGCCAGGCGGGCCCTGCTCCCGCTTCTTCCGACGCAGGAGGAGTTCCCCTACACCATCCGGATCGTTTCCGACATCCTGTCCTCCAACGGGTCCTCTTCGATGGCCTCGGTGTGCGGTGGAGCCCTGTGCCTCATGGATGCCGGCGTCCCCGTCAAAGGGGTCGCGGCCGGCATCGCCATGGGGCTTCTGAAAGAGGGAGAAAACGTGGTCGTTCTTTCCGACATCCTCGGGGACGAGGATCACGCCGGCGACATGGACTTCAAGGTCTGCGGAACGGACAAAGGCATCACGGCCATGCAGATGGACATCAAGATCGACGGCATCACGGAAGACATCCTGAGGAAGGCGCTCTACCAGGCCAGGGACGGGCGGCTGTTCATCATCGGAAAGATCCGGGAGACCATCGACAAACCGCGGGAAAGCCTGTCCGTGTACGCGCCGAGGATCACGACGATCAAGGTGAGGCCCGACCGGATCCGGGACGTCATCGGCACCGGAGGGAAGAATATCCGGCAGATCATCAGCGAAACCGGTGTGAGCATCGATGTGGAGGATGACGGTACGGTGATGATCGCCTCCAACGACGCGGAAGCGGCCGAACGGGCCGTCGCGATGGTCCGTTGGCTGACGGAGGAGGCGGAGGTCGGGAAGACCTACCTCGGGACGGTCAAGAAGGTCGTCGATTTCGGCGCCTTCGTGGAGATCCTGCCCGGCACCGAGGGGCTGGTTCACATATCCCAGCTCGATGCCAAGCGGGTCAACAGGGTGACCGACGTGGTGAAGGAAGGGGACAAGGTTCCCGTCAAGGTGATCGAGATCGACCGCAGCGGCAAGATCCGTTTGAGCCGTAAGGACGCCCTGGGGGAAAATGTACCGAAAAACCGTTCTCGATAACGGCATCAAGGTCATTTCAGAACAGATCGATCACGTCCGATCCGTGTCCATCGGTGTGTGGGTGAGATGCGGGTCACGCTGTGAAAACGAAGAGATCAGCGGGACGGCCCATTTCATCGAGCACATGCTCTTCAAGGGGACCGAGAGGCGATCGGCTTTCGACATCGCCTCGGAGATCGATTCCGTCGGCGGAATCATGAATGCCTTCACGGGCAAGGAGCTGACCGCTTTTTACGTCAAGGTCCCCGATTACCACCTGTCCCTTTCCATCGATCTCCTGGCGGACATTTTCACCCACTCGCTTTTTGACCCGCAGGAGGTCGAAAAAGAGAAGTCCGTCGTGCAGCAGGAGATCCACATGGTGGAGGACACGCCGGACGAGTACATCCACGATTTCTTCGAAAAGATCTTCTGGGATCGGCACCCGCTGGGGCTCCCCGTCCTCGGGTCGAAAGGTTCGGTCCAGGGGCTGACCAGGGGAAAACTGCTGGAGTTCTTCGGGAGGCATTACCGGGGTGAGCGCCTCGTGGTGACCGCCGCCGGGCGTCTCGCGCACGAGGAACTTGTTGACCGGGTTCGGGACACCTTCGGCGTCATGGAAGGGTTTCACGACGGGACAGCGGAGACCATGCCGGTCCCGGCGGGGGGACGGGCCTGCCTTGAACGGGATCTGGGCCAGACCCACCTGATCATCGGGACGCCGGCCCCGTCCAGCGCCGATCCCCGGAGGTTCGCGGGCATCCTCATGAACGCGATCCTCGGCGGAAGCATGAGTTCGAGGCTCTTTCAGGAGATCCGGGAGAGGAGAGGGCTCGCCTACGCCATCCGCTCCTACATCGTCTCGTACAGAGACACGGGAATGCTGAACATCTATGTGGGGACCTCGCAGGAAAGGGTGTCGGACGTCATCGGGCTGATCCTGGACGAGCTGGGGCGGATGAAAGAGGAGTACCTGACGGACCGGGAAATGCAGCTGGCCAGGGAGCTGGTCAAAGGGAACCTGCTGCTCGGTCTGGAGAGCACGGACAACCGGATGTCGAAGCTCGCGACCAACGAGATTTATTTCGGCCGTCACGTCTCCTACGATGAAATCGTCCGCCGGGTCGATGCCGTGCGGCGAGAGGAGATCCGCAGCCTCGCCGAGCGGATGTTCGACGCCTCGACGATGTCGCTGGCCGCCCTCGGGAACGTGTCCGAGAAGGACCTGGAGGGGGTCCCCCGCACATAGCCATGGAAACGATAACGGTGTCCGTCGAGAAACTGCCCGGTTGTGATGACATCGAGCTTCCGCGATACATGACGGAGTGCGCGGCGGGTATGGACATCTTCGCAGCCGTGACGGAGCCGGAAATCCTCCGTCCCGGTGAGAGGAAGATGATCCCGACGGGGATCCGGATCGCCCTTCCCGCGGGATACGAGGCCCAGATCCGGCCCCGAAGCGGACTGGCGATTCGAAACGGGGTGACGCTTCTCAACACGCCCGGGACGATCGATGCGGATTACCGCGGCGAGATCGGCGTCATCATGATCAATCACGGCCGGGAACCCTTTGAGGTCAAACGGGGTGATCGAATCGCCCAGATGACGGTCCATCGGGTCTGCAGGGTTTCCTGGCGGTCGACCCCTTCCCTGGATCCCACCATCCGGGGGGAAGGCGGTTTCGGGCACACGGGCTGAAGGGATATCGAACGGACGGGGATGATCGGAACCATGAAGAAGCACAAAGTCCAGAAGACCTACCAGGAGATCAACGAAAAGATCCGACAGCGGAAGGTCGTGGTGGTCACGGCCGAGGAGATGATTGACATCGTTGAGCGGCACGGAGAGACGGAGGCCGCCCGGAAAGTGGATGTCGTGACAACGGGGACCTTCGGCCCCATGTGCTCTTCCGGGGCCTTTCTGAATTTCGGTCATTCGTCGCCCCGCCTGAAGGCCGGGAAGGTGTGGCTGAACGACGTGCCGGCCTACGGCGGCGTCGCGGCCGTCGATTGTTACATCGGGGCGACGGCGGTCGTGGAGGGCGATCCCCTCAACAGCGTCCACCCGGGGGAGTTCAATTACGGCGGCGGCCATGTCATCGAGGATCTGGTGGCCGGCAACAGCATCCGGCTGAGGGCCGAGGGGTACGGCACGGACTGCTATCCCGCCCGCCGGCTCGAGAGGAACATTACCCTGCGGGACTTCCGGGATGCCGTCCTTTTCAATCCGAGGAACGCCTACCAGAATTACAGCTGTGCCGTGAACCAGTCGGACAAGGCGATTTACACCTATATGGGTGTGATCCGGCCCCGCATGGCGAACGCGAATTATTCCACCTCGGGGCAACTGAGCCCGCTGTTCAACGATCCCTATTACATGACGATCGGCATCGGGACCCGGATCTTCCTGGGGGGCGCGCAGGGTTTCGTCGCCTGGCCGGGCACACAGCACAACCCGAATGTGCCGCGAGGCGAGAACGGTGTTCCCAGGAGCGGCGCGGGGACCCTCGCGGTCATCGGCAACCTGAAGGAGATGAGCGCCGACTGGCTCGCGGGCGCCAGCATGCTCGGCTACGGGGTGTCCCTCTATGTCGGGATCGGTGTGCCCATTCCGATCCTGAATGAGGATCTCGCGCGGTTTACCGCCGTCAAGGATGAGGACATCTACACGCAGGTCTATGACTACGGCAAGGACTACCCGCACGGGGGGGAGCTCAAGAGCCTCGGGGAGGTCAACTACAGAGAGTTGCGGAGCGGGAAGATCGTCCTGGACAACAAGGAGATCCCGACAGCCCCGCTGTCGAGCTATTACAAGGCGAGGCGGATCGCCGAGACCCTGAAGACCTGGATCGAAAAGGGGGAGTTTCTCCTGGGAGAACCCCAGGAACTTCTTCCGTCGGTCAAGCCGCAGAGGTGATCCGCTTTTACTCGTGTGCCCGTACCGGGAGCAAGACCGCTCAGGGATTGAAATCGGTTGACGGGATCCGTACGGGCATCACGCCCCCGGCCACCTCCGCGACGGCAGAGGGACGCACAGGGACGAGGCGATGAAGCTTGGAAGAAGATTGATCTTGATCGTCCTTCTGGTAATGGGTTTCCTGATTCTGTTCGGGAAAAAAGGCCTCGTCGACAATTATAAAGTGCGGCAGAAAGTCGCCGAGTTGAGCTCGACCAATCAAAAGATGCGGCAGGAAAACAACAGACTGAAGCAGGAAATCCTCCTGCTGCGAAAGGACACGAAATATATCGAGCGGCTCGCCAGGGATGAGCTCGGCATGGTCAAGAAAGGTGACATCATTTACAGGATCAGCGAAGAAAGCAGGCCTTGAGCGCAAAGGGTCAAAAAGCTGTATGGCCGGCTGCAAAAAAGAGCAATTCCTGCATCCCGGGAAGTAAGATCCCCCCGGCGGGATGATGACCTTTTATCTTTAGTCCCCGCAACTTGCCTGACCCAACCCCTCCGACGTCCGGGTTCAGCTGACCGGATTTCCCAGAAATACCCGAAACATGGCACATTGCTTGCTTATTTTTTTGCCGTCGGTCGAGGATTGTGTCGTGTCGTGCGTCGATCCCGTGAAAGACGCCGCCAAAATCCCCCGACCGCGGTGAAGAGCGAATGAACCGGACCACGATGTCTCATTAGAACCAGCACTCCGAAAGAGGATTTCATGCGGACATTCAAGAATTTGTTTTCGGGAAAGAAGAAGATCGCCGGCCTGGATATCGGATCGAGCTCACTGAAATTGATCGAAATCGGCGAAGGTTCGGAAGGGTATACCCTGAACAACTACAGCCAGGTTCCGTTGCCCCGGGGGGTCATCTCCGACGGTCATCTGGTCCAGCCGGGGGTCCTGATCGACCGGCTCAAGCATCTCCTCAAGCAATCCCGCTGTTCAACGAAAAATGTGGTGACCTCCCTCTCGGGATATTCCGTCATCGTAAAGAAGATCGGCTTTCCCTCCATGGATGAAGCGTCCCTTCGTGATCTGATCAGTGACGAGGTGGAAAAGTACCTGCCTTTCGGCGACATGAAAGAGGTCAATTTCGATTTCCAGATCCTCGGGGGGAGCGACGTCAACCCGGGCCAGATGGACGTGCTGCTCGTGGCATCGAAAAAGGAGGTCATCGAGAGCTATGTCAATGCCGTCCGGAAGGCCGGACTGGAAGTGGCCATTGTGGACGTGGACTCCTTTGCGCTGGAGACGATGTATGAGGAAAATTACGACTTCGCCCTCGATGACGTGGTCATTCTGGTCAACATCGGCGCCAGCATGACCAATATCAATGTCCTCAAGGCGGGGGGGTCTATTTTCACGAGAGATTTTTCCATGGGCGGGTACACCGTCACGGAAAACCTGCAGGAGAAATTAAAGGTTTCCTTCGAGGAGGCCGAAAGGCTCAAATTGGAAGCGGCCAAAGGGAACGGCCAGCCGGACGACAACTTACGGGAAGACCTGATCAATTGCGCCGAGCCGCTTCTCCTCGAAGTCGAGCGATCCGTGGATTATTTCAAGTCAACCTACCCCGGGAAGTACATCAAGCAGGTGCTCCTCTGCGGGGGCGGCGCGAAACTGGTCGGGTTGGATCGTGCCCTCACGGAACGGCTGAATATCGACGCGGAAATTGTCAACCCCTTCAAGAAAATATCCTATGACCGGAAGGTGTTCGGCCCGGCGGATATCGAGCAGATCGGTCCGCAGGCGGCCGTCGGCGTGGGTCTGGCTCTGAGGAGGATTGGAGACAAATGATCAAAATCAACCTTCTCCCTTACCGAGAAAAGAAAAAAGAGGTCCACACAAAGCGCGAGGGTCTTATCCTCTTCGTGACCGTCGCCCTTGCCCTGCTGTTCTTCGGCGCGGTTCACCTCTACATGGTGCAGAGCCTCGACAAGTTGAGGGCCGAGGTCCGCAAGAGCGATGACGAACTCAAGAAGCTTGCCCGGGTGACCATGGACATCGGAAAGTTCAAAAAGGACAAGGAGCTTCTCGAGAAAAAACTGCAGATCATCAACGCCCTGGACCACAACAGGCTGGATCCCGTCTATTTCCTCGACGAACTGACCGTCATGGTCCCCGCGGGGCAGATGTGGATCAAGGCCGTGACCGAAACAGACGTCGAGATGAAGATCGAGGGTTTTGCCAAAGATAACATCACGATCGCAACCTTCATGAAAAATCTGGAGAAGTCCCGGTTCTTCAAATCGGTCGACCTGGTATCATCCAAACAAACGGAGCTCGTGGGTTCCAAGGTGAAGCAGTTCACGCTGGCCTGCGGCCGCAAGAAGGGGTTGTAAGAATGGCACTCACCATAGACGACATCAAGAACATGCCGCCGAAGCGGAAGGCCATGCTGATTATCGTGGTTTTCATCCTTCTCGGGTTTGCCTATTACTCCGTGTATCTCCAGCAGGCCCTGGCGGACAAAGACAAGCTCGAGGGGAATCTCGCCACCCTGAAGCAGCAGATTGCGCAGAAGCAGATGGTGATCGAAGAGATGAAACGGTTCGAGAAAGACATCTCCAACCTGAAAAAGGATCTCGATATCGCCACGGCAAAGCTCCCGGAACAGAAAGAGATCCCGGGCCTGCTGATCTCCGTTTCCGAGGCCGGGGGATACGGCGGCGTGGAATTCCTCCTTTTTGAGCCGATGGAGCCCGTCTGGAAGGAGTTCTATGCGGAACTGCCCGTCAGGATCACCGTGAACGGCGGCTACCATGACACGGCCCAGTTCTTCGAGCGGGTGGCAAAACTCCCGCGAATCGTCAACATCTCCAACATCGCCATGGAAAAGGCGAAAAATGAGAGCAAGTCCGGCCTCACGACGACCTGTCTGATCAAAACGTACATGTTCGGGGAGAAGGCCGAGGCGGTCGGGAAAGCCGACGACAAGGCCAAGAAACCGCCGGACAAAAACATCAAGCAACCTCAAGGATAATGGATCATGCGCGATCATTTTCTCCATGCCCTGTCGGGGCGTCGTAACAGTGGTTTCCTGAAAGAGGCCGCCCTTATCGTCTCTGTCGTGATGATGTTATGGCCTGTCTTGTCCTTCGCTCAGGCGGAAACGGCGGCGGCGGTTCAAAAACCGGTGGAAGCTCCGAAGCCGCCGGCGGTCCAGAAGGCTCCGGATGTCGAGAAACCCGGCGAGGCGGTTTCCTATCATTACGATGCAAGGGGCAAGATTGACCCCTTCAAGCCCTTTCTCAATCTCGAGGTGGCCAAGGTAACGACCAAGCCCGTCCGGCATGTCCCCAGGACGCCGCTCGAGGAAGTGGGGCTTGACCAGTTCAAGCTGGTCGGGATCGCCATCGGCAGCAACCGGAAGGCGGCCATGGTGGAGGATCCCAAGAAGAAAGGCTACATTATCGGCGAAGGGACGGTCATCGGGCACAACAGGGGAAGGGTCGTCGAGATCCTCCGGGACCGTGTGATCATCGAGGAGAGAATCCCGGATGCAACGGGAAAGAACAAAACGCAGCGAACAGTCATAAAGCTTCATAAAGACGAAAAAGAGGGCAGATTATGAAACCGAAAAGAATAGCGACGTGGATTCCTTACCTGATCGCGCTTTGCGCCGTCTTCGGATTCGCGACCGTTCTCCACGGGACGGAGAGCGCGTCGCCGGGATCGCCCCGGGAAAGCGCCGCCGTCGATCCGGCTTCGAAGGCGGAGAGCATGGGCAGCCTCGAGGACGTGGTCTTCGAGCGCATCAACGGCAAAGAGCGAATCATCTTCGTTGTATCGAAGCTCTCGGCATACAGTGTCGCGCGGGAATCGGCTGAAATTCTGGCCGTGAAGCTTGAAAATGTCACGGTCCCGCCGGACAAGCTCAAGAAGCTCGATGACGTGGCGCTGCTCAGTGTGGACCGCATCGCGGCCACCCGGGAAACCGTCGACGGGAAGCCCTGGGCCTATTTTAAAATCAGCATGAAGGAAATGGTGCCCTACGTCGTGAAGGACGAAGACAATAAGGTCTACGTGGACATCGACGTCTCCGCCGTTGCGGAGAAAAAGCAGGTCCCGCCGGAGGAAAAAGCGGCTGTCGTGACGGCCGGGAGTGTCGAGAAGGCCGATGCGCCGGTGAAGAACACCCCGAAAACAACGGCTGCCGGCGAGCGGCAGTACACGGGGAAGAAGCTCACCGTCGATTTCCAGGAAGCGAACATCAAAAACGTGTTCCGGCTCATTGCCGAGGCGAGCGGTCTCAACATCGCTTCGGGTGACGACGTGAAAGGGACCGTGACGATGCAGCTCCGTGAAGTCCCCTGGGACCAGGCCCTCGAGACGATCATGGACGCCCACAGCCTCGGGATGAAACGCTCGGGCAACGTCATCACCGTCCTGCCGGTGGACAGGATCAAGAAGGCGGAGGAGCAGAGGCTCAAGGAAGCCGTGTCCCGCGGCAAACTTCCGCAGATCTCCATCGAGGCTCAGATTGTCGAGGCCAGTGAAAGCTTCGTCCGGAAGCTCGGCGTCCAGTGGGGCGCGGGCGCGGCGGGGTCCTGGAACACGTCGACCGTCGGCGCTCTCGGCGGCAGCGCAGGATACGCGCCGACTCCGACGTCATTGCCGAACACCGTCGGCACCTACCTGACGAACCCGCCCTACCCGACGGGTTCCGGCGTAGGCGTCACCAACAGCTCTCTGGCCGTCAACTTCCCCTCTCTCTTTTCGGGTGTGCCCACCTTCGGCGTGATCGCCGGGTCCAGCAAGTACATCGTGGACGTGCAGCTTCACGCCCTGGAGTCCACGAACGAGGTGAAGATCATTTCGTCGCCCAAGGTGACGACCCTCGACGGCATCAAGGCGACGATCAAACAGGGCGAGGAAATCCCCTACGTGATCGAGTCGGTCTCCGGCGGTGTCGTGACAAGGACGGTCCAGTTCAAGGAAGCCGTTCTGAAACTGGACGTGAAACCCTCGGTGACGCCGGAGGGCAAGATCTCCCTGGAGGTCAAGGCGAACAACGACTACGCCAATTACTCAAGAGCGGTCCTGGGAAATCCACCCATCAATAAACAGGAAGTTGATTCCACCGTCGTGGTGAAAGACGGAGACACCCTGGTCATCGGCGGCATCCGCAAGATCGATGAAGAAAAGTACGTCGGCGGGATTCCCTGGTTCATGAACATTCCCTTCCTGGGCTGGATGTTCAAAGCCGAAGACATCAACAATCAAAAGAGGGAAATCCTGATCTTCGTGACGCCGAAGATCCTGAAAGAAGCGGAAGGTCTGGCCAGGAACTGACCTTTCATTCCATAAGCCTCTCCGGAGCTTTGCGGGCCTCCATTCCGACAGCATGCGGGATGGAGGCCCCGCCGTCCGGTCCCCGACCATTCTCCGTTATGCGAACGTCCCCCCCTTAAGCTGCTTCAGCTGATTGACCGATTAAAAAATAAAAGGGCAAACAAATCCATTGCTTACCCGGATAAGCCCCTTCCTGCGCTGTATCGCGCCGGATCGATCCGGCCGTCTATAATTTGACGCTCGTCAAATATCTGTCACCTTTCTGATGACCGTATCGTGACGTCAACAATCACCGGGAAGGCGTGGCAGCGAAGGTACGGGACCGGCGCGGCAACGGGGCATTTTGAGCCTTGACACACCCGGGGGGGTGTGTTACGAAATAAAAGGCAGTAACGTATGAATGTTATTGATAAATTGTCCAGGCGTTATCACGGCCCTCGAAGGAGGCACCCTTGAAAGACGAAAATCTCAAGGAAATGATGGACCTGATATGGGAGGCCGAGTATTACCTGAATCAGGGATCGTATCACCTGGCCATCGACCTTGCCCAGGAGAGGCTGGAGATGTACCCCGGAGACGTGGAGGCCAGGGTCATCCTGGGATACGGGTGGTTCAAACTGGGAGAGCTTGACCGGGCCCTCAACATCCTGCGCGGATTGGAGGAGGATTTTCATCGCTGGTCATACGTCTTCCGGTACATGGGGGATATCTACCAGAAAAAAGGCCTCATGGAAGAGGCCAGGAAAGCCTACCATCAATTCCGCACACTGAACCCCGAGGAGTCTCTCGCGCTGGAACTCTCCGAGAGCGCGGCTGCCGGACGGGACACGGCGGCTCCGCGCCGCAAGGGGGAGGCGGTCCCGTCGGAAGATCTGGACATCTCGCGCGTGTCGAAGGAATTCCGAACGATGACCCTTGCGGATCTTTGCATCGAACAGGGTCACTTTGACCAGGCCCGCACCATCCTCGAAGAAATTCTCTCGAAGGACCCGGGCAACGAGAAGGCGAAACAGAGACTGGAAAGCCTGAATAATCTTCTGTCGGCGAAACCGGGCGCTCACCTGCCGGCGGACAAAAGGGAAAAGGTCGCCCGGGAGATCAGCCGGTGGCTCATGAATCTGGAGAGGACGCAAGCCCGTGGTGCGTGATCCCACCCACCGGGGCGGTCGGTTTGCGACCGTTCGTGACATCATGTCCGGCCGGGGTGTGGAGGCCCTTCTTTTTCTGGATCTTAAAAATATCCGGTATCTCACGGGTTTCACCGGGAGCGACGGGGCCCTGATCGTGTCGCGTCGCAGCGCCGTTCTGCTGGTCGACGGCCGATACACCGCGCAGGCCGGGAAAGAAACCCGTCACATCCGGGTTTTCGAATACCGGGAAAAATCGGAAGGGATCGCGGGAATCACCTCCGGCCTGGGCGTCAGGACCCTCGGGTTTGAAGCCGTCGCTATCAGTTATGACTTTTACTCCCGCCTCCTGAAAAAAATCGGCAACGTCAGGCTGAGGGCCGTCACGGAGGATCACCTGGGCGGCCTGCGGTCCGTCAAGAGCGGGGAAGAAATCGCCCTCATCCGAAGGGCAGTGAAGATCGCCACCGACGCCCTGGAAACGGTTCTCCCACTGATGAAGCCGGGCGTGCGGGAGATCGATGTCGCCCTCGAAATCGATCACCGGATGCGGCGGGGGGGGGCCGAGGCCCCTTCCTTCGAAACCATCGTTGCTTCCGGGGAAAACGCGGCCCTGCCCCACGCCAAGCCCGGTTTGCGCAAGTTGAAAAAAGGGGATCTGGTCGTCGTTGATTTCGGTGCCGTCTGCGGGGGGTACCATTCGGATGAGACCTGCACCTTCGGGATCGGGCGGTTGGGTCGCGACCAGACCAGGGCTTACGAAGCCGTGAAAGAGGCCCACGACCTGGCGGTGGAAGCCGTCCGGGCCGGCGCCGCCTGCAGAGAAATCGACGGCATCGCCCGCCGCTGTCTCGAGCGGAGGGGGTACGGCAAATATTTTTCCCACGGGACGGGACACGGGATCGGGCTTGATGTGCACGAAGCCCCTCGCCTTTCGATGGCTTCCAGGGGCGACCTGCGGGAAGGCATGGTCGTGACGGTCGAGCCGGGTGTCTATATTCCGGGTCGATGGGGCATCCGCATTGAGGATGCGGTTCTGGTGAAGGGTGACGGCCATGAAGTCCTCACCGGGATGTCAAAGGATTTGAAAATTCTCTGATGCCGATCCTCCGGATGAAACCGCCTGCGGTGCCCCTCCTCCGTTCCCGGACCCCGATGCTCCGCTCAGGCGTCCCCGGCGTTCTCTTCCCTTTACTTACCCTGCGTCCGATGTTCTGTTGATCGGGTTCATCATGGAAACCTGGCGATATATCCCCTTCAGGGAGTCGAGCGCCTTTGAGAACATGGCGATGGACGAGGCGCTGCTGCTCCACGGCGGTCGGAAGACCTCCGTTCCCACTCTTCGGTTCTTCGGCTGGAGCCCGCCGGCGGTGTCTCTCGGTTATTTTCAGGACGCGCGTCTGGAGGTCAATCTGTCCTACTGTCGTGAGCACGGCATCGACGTGGTCCGGCGACCCACGGGCGGGAAGGCCGTTTATCATGACCGGGAGGTCACCTATTCCTTCGTTGCCGCGGAGAATCACCCCCTGTTCCCCGGCGGAATCCTCGGGACCTACCGGGTCATCAGCGCCGCGATTCTGAAGGCCCTTGCCGGGCTCGGTGTCGAAGCGGAGATGACGGCCGAAGGAAGGCCCGTCGCGCCCGACGGGCTGGCGTCGTTCTGTTTTTCCGTGCCGTCCCGTTACGAACTGATCGTGAAAGGTCGAAAAATCTGCGGGAGCGCCCAGACGCGTTCCAGGGGCGTGTTCCTGCAGCACGGTTCGATCCTCATGGACTTTGAACCGGCCAGAACGGCGGCGGTCCTTCGGGGATCGGGGGAGCCGGTGGAAGACAGAATCAGGGACATGGAAAAGGCCGTGACGTCCCTGCGATGCCATCTCGAAGAGGGGATGGGCCCTCATGAACTTGCCGGGATCCTTCTTGCAGGTTTCGAAGAGCACTTCGGGGTCCGGTTCCTGCCGGGCGAACTCACGGCGGAGGAGGAAAGATCGGCGAAGCATCTTCTCGAGACGAAATACGGGCTCGAAACATGGAATATGGGGGGCAGGGCCTCCCGCTGAGGGCTCCGCCCGTCCGTGATGAGGGGTGCCGCTGAATCCGGGGGAGGCTCCTGTTCTCCCGGAAATGCCGGAAATACAGCCTTTTTCTCCATGTTCAGGCACAACCGGTGGATCGGTTCCTGCGATATTTCGTCTCCGGGGACGGTGACGGCTTCTCCGGTGGTAAAAAGAGTGTTTCCGTTAAAGTTTGTATTGACACATAATAAATATTTTAATAAAATCCTCAAGTTTTCATCGCTCTGAAGGGCTTTTCGGTTCAGGCGGTTCCGGTGCAGGGCACCCTGCTTCCGGGGTGAAGAGGACCGGATTTTCCCCGCAGCGGCTCGATCATAAAATTACGGATGAAGGGAGCGTGTTTTTTTGGAGGTTAAGGTTTTCGACAACGATGTCGACAAGGCGTTGAAGGTTCTGAAGAATAAACTTTCCAAGAACGGTTTGTTCAAGGAGCTCAAGCTGCGCCGGGCCTACGAGAAACCTTCCGTCAAGAAGAAACGGAAGGCCATCGAGGCACGAAGGAGACTCGCCAAAGTCCAGAGAAGAAGGTATCGATAAACGTCACAGGACCGGACGGAGGTCGCGAGGAGGCTCGCTCACGGAATCGGCATAGAGATGTTGCCCATCCCATTTCAGCTTGTCTTTGCTCTCTGAATCCCTGAGGCATCACGCGATGGACGAGAAGCAGTATCTGATCGATGCCCTTTCGATCACTGAATCCTGGCGGATGTTCAGGATCATGTCCGAGTTCGTCGAGGCCATCGAGGAGCTGTCTGAAGTCAAGCGCGCGGTGACCATCTTCGGGTCCGCCAGGGCAACGGCCGAGGACAGGTATTACATCAAGGCGGAGTACCTGGCCCGCCTTCTCGCGCAGAAGGGTTTCGGCGTCATCACCGGCGGCGGTCCCGGCATCATGGAGGCGGCGAACAAGGGCGCGGCCGAGGCCGGAGGCACGTCCGTCGGTTTGAATATCCGGCTGCCTTTCGAGCAGATTCCGAACCCCTACGCCAATATCAGAATCAATTTCAAGTATTTCTTCATCCGGAAAGTCATGTTCGTCAAGTTCGCCGTGGCCTATGTGATTCTCCCCGGCGGCTTCGGGACCATGGATGAACTCTTCGAGGCGCTCACCCTCATTCAGACGCGGAGGATAAAAAGTTTTCCCGTCATTCTCGTGGGGAGTGATTACTGGCGGGGGCTCGTGGAGTGGCTCAAGAACGCCATGGTTGCCGAGAACTACATCTCCCGGGAGGATCTGGACCTGATCCAGATCCTCGATGACCCCGAGGAGGTGGTGCGGCATATACAGAGATTCGTCATTGTATAAGCTCCTTGCCTTTGTCCCGTCCGCCCGTTACAATCCCGAATCCACCGGATCCTCGAAGCGGAAACCGATGCACTGCTCCGGGCGTTTGCCCCCGCAGGCGGGACTCCGCCTCGAGCACCGGGCACCCTGTCGGAGTGGCCCATGAGCGCCGCAAAGGAGCGGAAAGACCACACGGAGGAAACGCTCGCCAAGGCCCTGGACGAAATCACAAGAGGCGTAGTGCGTGCCTGTTACCTCCTGTACGGTGACGAGGATTATCTCGTCGAGGATGCCTGGAAGAAGATGGTCGATCTCCTTCTTCCCCGGAAAGGGCGGGAGTTCAGCCTCTTTGTCATGGAAGGGGACCCCGAGGACGTCCAGACCGTCTACAGCGACATCCTGACCCCCCCTCTGGTTCCCGGGAGGAAGATTTTCGTCTTCAAGAACACACGCCTTTTCTATTCCCGGTCCACGGCTCCGGAGCTCCTGCGAAAGGTCGTGGACAACATCGACACCCACCCGCCGATCGCCGTGAGAAATTTTATGGCCTTTCTCTCCATGGTCGGCTGGACCCTGGATGATCTCCGGGACGGGGGTTGGGCCAGGATATCCGATGAAGACTGGGAAAAGGCCCTGGCCGGGGAGGCGGAGGACGATCGCGAAAAGTGGCTGCCCCGCGTCGTGGATTTGTGTCTGGCCCTTCCCTCCCGGAAGACGGAGTCTGCGGATCCGGCCGGTGGGATGGAGGAGATCATCGCCGGGGGGCTCCCCGACGGTCACGTCCTCATCTTCACTGCCGACGCCGTGGACAAGAGAAAGAGAATCTTCAAGGTGATCGCCGACGGCGGTGTCGTCATCCCCTTCGTCAGGGCCCGGGGCGAGGGGCAGCAGAAGAAAATGCTCGTCGACAATGTCGAGGCGTTCCTGTCGGAGCGGGGCAAGAGGCTTTCACCCGAAGCCTGGGAAGCCCTCGGCCGGAAGACGGCCTTTCGATTCCGGGAGTCCGTCGAGGCCCTGGAACTCCTGGTCATCTATGCGGCGGACCGGCCGGTCATCGAGGCGAAAGACATCGAGGAGGTCATCGGGAAGACCCGGGAAGACTCCGTCTTCGATCTCCTGTCGGCGATCCTGGACAGGGATCTGGTCAGAGCCCTCGAGAATCTCCGGGATCTCCTGCGGCAGGGCGTTCATCACCTCATGATCCTGACCATGATCAGCCGGGAAATCCGTCTTCTGCTCCATGCCAGGATCCTCCTCGCCTCCGGCGGGCTGAAGGCGTTCCGGCCGGGCATGGATTACGGTTCCTTTTCCACCCGGGTCTATCCCCGGCTGAAACAGATGGCCGCCGAAACCGGCCGGTCGAGGTCTTTCCTCGCGGACCAGCACCCCTTCGTCGTTTACAACGCCCTCAAGCATTCAGGGAAGTTTTCCCGGTCGAGGCTGATGGGCCATATGGAACAGCTCGTGGCGGCGGATGTGGCCATGAAGTCAACGGGCAGGGATCCCCGTGTGATGCTCGAAAGACTGCTCATCGATCTCTGCCGTTAGGGGCAGGGGGATTTTGTCGACCCCTACAGCTTCTTCAGCCGGGTCCTCTCGATTCTTTTTTTCTTCGGCATGCGCCGGGAAGGCCCCTTTTTCCCGGTTCCCGGAGCCTCACGTTCATACGATTCCTCCGATCGAAACGCCTCCCGGCGGTCCGGTCCCGGCGGAAATGCCATCGCGGCGCGGATCATCCTTTCTTCGAAATCCCGTGATGAAATCGTGGCACCTCCGCTGCGGATCACGGCGTCCCGGATTCCCCTGTCGGAGGTGACCGCGACGATTTCCTCCCCGGCATGCCTGGCGATCCGCTTGATGACATCGTCTGCTTTCTCGCCCCTCCGGGAATAGATGATTTCGATGCCCCCCTCACGGTCGCGTTCCTCCGCCGGCGGTCCGCTCAGCCATCCGTCGAAGACGACCGTGATCCGATGGGGCCTCGATTTCCTGTAGGATGAAAGCCGCCGGATGAGTTCCTGCCGGCCTCTCTCGAGACTGATCCTTTCGAGGGGTCTCAGGGATTCAGACTGCCTGATGAAGTTGTATCCATCCACGATGACGTGCACGCCTCTTCACCCCCGCTTTCTTCTCGTTTTCTACATATTCACAGGGGATAAATCAAGGGCCCGGCGGGCCCGACGCAAAATATTCATGGACTTTGAACCGGCAATGTAGTTAAATGACGCCCCAATACCGTCTGCAGCCTGGCCGAACGCCGGCAAGGCGGGGAATCCGATGGGTCAAGGCGAAAATCACACCCGTGCGCGGCTTGAGAAGATCAAGGAAATCGTCAGGGGAAAACGAAAAGTTCTCATCGTTACCCACAACAATCCCGATCCCGATGCCCTTGCCTCCGCGATGACCCTGAAGTACATCCTTCACGAAAAATGGAACGTCGGAAGCATCATCGCCTACGGCGGCATCATCGCCCGCGCCGAGAACAAGGCGATGATCCGGCACCTGCGGATGGACATCCGGCCGATCCAGGAGGTCAACATCGGCAATTTCAGCGTCGTGGCTCTCGTCGATTCCCAGCCGGGCGCAGGCAACAACGCCCTGCCCCGGTATCTCCTGCCGGACATCGTCATCGATCACCACTCCCCCATCCGGGCCCGCTCCATGAGGGCCAAGTATTACGACATCCGGACGGATTACGGCAGCACGTCCACGATCCTGGCCGAGTATCTCATGGCCTCGGACATCCCGGACATCAGCAAGAAGGTCGCCACGGCCCTTGTTTACGGGATCAAATCGGACACCCGGGACCTCGGGCGCGCGACGAGCCAGCAGGACGTCGCCGCATTCCAGTTTCTCTACCCGAGCATCCTCTTCAAGGTCCTCTCCAAGATCGAGCACCCGGAGCTGCCCCGCTCGTACTTCAACAACCTCGGCAAGGCCCTCGCCGGCGCCCAGATCCAGAAGGACGTGATCATCCTGAACCTGAAGCACGCGGACGATGTCGATATGGTTGCGGCGATGGCCGACCTCCTCCTCCTCGTCGAAGGCGTGAAGTGGTCTCTGTGTCTGGGGGAGAACGAGGGGAACGTCTACTTTTCCCTGCGCACCAAGAAAAAGCGGGGTTCGGCGGACCGCGTTGCCCAGAAGATGGTCGCGGGGATCGGCGTGGGCGGCGGGCACAACATGGTCGCCGGCGGGAAAGCCGGCGCCATCGCGAATCTCGACAAAACGCCCGAAGAGGTCGAGGAACTGCTGATTGCGCGCTTCCTTGCGGAAGTCAAGAGAAAGGATTTCAAGGGCCAAAGCCTCTGAGGAGGCTTACGGTTTTTCTTTCACCAGGGCCTTCATGCGACCGATCGTCCCCGCATAGTCTCCGCTTCCGAAAACGGAGGCTCCGGCGACGACGATGTCCGTTCCCGCCTCCCGGACGGACCGGATATTTTCCAGGGTGATCCCCCCGTCCACTTCCAGAAGCGCCGCCGGGTTCAGAGCTCTCACGAGGTCCTTCGCCTTTCGGATCTTGCCGATCATGCCCTCGATGAACTTCTGGCCGCCGAATCCGGGATTGACGGTCATGACCAGCAGGAGATCCACGTCGGGCAGGATCTGCTCGACGGCGGAAAGGGGCGTCGCCGGGTTCAGGGACACTCCCGCTTTTTTCCCCTTCTCTCTGATGGAAGTGACGGTGCGGTGAAGGTGGGGGGAAGCCTCCACGTGAACCGTGATGATGTCGCTTCCCGCTCCGGCGAAGGCATCGATGTAGCGTTCGGGGCTTTCGATCATCAGGTGAACGTCAAAAGGGATCGTCGTGACCTTTCTCAACGAGGCGACGACGGCCGGACCGATCGTGAGGTTCGGCACAAAATGCCCGTCCATGACGTCGATGTGGATGAGATCCGCCCCTGCCGCTTCCACGGCCCTGATTTCCTCTCCCAGCCTGCCGAAGTCGGCCGAGAGTATGGACGGAGCAATCCTGAACATGATATCCCTTCGAGGACCCCGGAACCCGCTGCGGCCTAATATCTGAAATACAGGGGAGGATAGACCAGTTTCGTGTCCCCCTCCCGGAGCCTCAATCTCAACTCCTTCGCCTTCTTGGCCTCGCCGGGGAAAAAGATAAAGCCGTAAGCGACCTCCCCCGGCGTGATCGCCCGCTGCTCGAGCGATCTCGTTCTGAGATCCTCCCGGATCTGTCTCTGGACCTCCACGTCCGTCAACCCCTTCGTTCCTCCCAGGACCGCGCCGCCCGCCGCCCCGATGGCGGCGCCCTGCGCGACGGTCTTGCCGACGTTCTGGCCCGACACGATGCCGACGGCCGCGCCGATGATCGCGCCCGCCGCGCCGGCCAGCATGGCGGCCTTGGCCCCTTCGGGAGCGACCTGGCCCAATTCGGTTTGTTTGGCGATGCGGTCATAGACCAGCCTGGAATCGAGGATGGGCCAGAGGTTGTCGTCGGTATCGATCAGGAAGGTCTGCTCGGGCACGATTTCGAGCGGCCGGGAACCCTTGTTGTCGAAAATCACCTGGACGGGCAGGACCCCTGCCTCGCGGATCGAAAAGCCGAAGGCTTGACCGGCTTCCTTCGGGTCGTCGAATGCCTTGGAGGCGATGGTCGTGCCGGCCACCTCCGTCGCGTTGGGGTAAGCCGACGGCAGTTTGAAAGGCACAACCTGTCTCTCGTAGGCTGCGCAGGAAATCAGGAAAAACGCCAGGACCGGGGCGAAAAAGAGAGCCGGAATCCTGAGAGCCTTTGTCCTCGTTGTCATTGGGCACCTCCCTTTTCTTGAGCCCTTCCACGGGGCGGGAAAAGACACTTTTATAAAACGTTCCGCCTTTTCAGGGGTTGACCCAGAGATACCACCTCTGACCCGGGGAAGTCAACCCATTCGGGAGAAAGAGGCTTGACAGGGGCTTGAAAGACATCTATCGTCCCATCGTCCTCCGGCAGCACGACAAAAAAACCATTCTGGAAACGCAGGGGTATGGGCAAAGAGGGTTTCCTCTACGGGGTCTACAATGCCGTCCTGGCGCTGGGGTCCCTTATCGTCGTTCCCTATTATGCGGCGAAAATCGCCCTGACGGGAAAGTACCGCAAGAGCGCGGCCCAGAAACTGGGGTTCGTTCCCCCTGAAATCACAGGATCAATGAAGGGACGGCCCAGAATCTGGGTCCATGCCGTCTCGGTGGGCGAGGTCACGGCCGCCGCGCCCATTGTTGCCGCCCTCCGGGCGTCGCTTCCGGAAGCCTGCCTGGTCCTTTCCACGAGCACGGAAACAGGGCAGGAAATGGCGGGCCGCCTCGCGCCCGAAGCGACGGCCCTGATGTACTACCCCCTGGACATCCCCGCGGTGGTGAGAAAGGTCATCGGTCTCGTGAACCCGGACATCTTCGTGATCACCGAGACGGAACTCTGGCCGAACTTCCTGCGGGAGTGCGGCCGTCGCGGCATCCGGGTCGCGATGGTGAACGGCAGGATTTCGCCCCGCTCATTCGGGAGGTATGCGAAGACCCGCTTTCTGTGGGAAAAGGTCCTGCGGGGTGTGGCGGAAATCGGGGTGATCTCCGAGATCGATGCCGGGCGGATTCGCGCCATGGGGGCCGACCCCGGGAAGGTCCGGGTGCTGGGGAACGCCAAGTACGACGGTCTGGCCTCCCGCGTGAGCCCGGCCTTGAGGGAAGAGATCGTCCGTGCCGTCGGCGCGGGTGAATCCGACCGGTTCCTTGTGGCCGGAAGCACCCACGAGGGGGAGGAGGAAGTCGTTTTCGACGTTTACCGGAAACTCCTTCCGGACCATCCGGATCTGCGCCTGATCGTCGTTCCGAGACACATCGACAGGGGGGAGGCGGTTTTTTCGCTGGCCCGGCAGAAGGGGTTCGAGGACGTCCTGAGGATGACGGAGATCAGGGCCGGGAAAGAGCCCGCGGCTGAACGGGTGATCATCATCGATGTTATCGGCGAGCTCTTCAAGGTCTACGGTCTTGCAGCGCTGGTCTTCTGCGGCGGAAGCCTCGTCCCGAAAGGCGGACAGAACATCCTGGAAGCGGCCGCCTGGGGGAAGGTTGTCCTCTACGGTCCGTCCATGGAGGACTTCCTCGACGAAAAAGGCATGCTGGAAGAGGCCGGCGCCGGGATCACGGTCACGAGCGGCGATGAACTCTACCGGTGGATCGATCGTCTGCTTCGCGATCCGGAGACGCTCGAACAGAGAGGTGAAAGCGGGCGTTCGAGGGTTATGGCCAGCCGCGGCGCCTCGAGGCGCTACGCGGAACTGATCATCAAGACGTTAGGCGATAGAGGATAGGCGAAAGGCGAAAGGCGAAAGGCGAAAGGTTTCCTCTTTCCGTCTTCTGAACGTCCTGTCTATTTTTTTCTGTTCAGCCCGACCTCGCAACTCATCGATCTGCGCCTGTCGCCGGAGGCATGGAGATTGCAAATTATCTGTTGACAACGCATTTCCTTTGTTGTAGGAAAAGCAAAACTGTCTGGAAAGAAAGGCTTCCTGAATGACGTTGGGCGGCATGGCGAGAGAGAGTCTGAATCTGACAGCGCTACTGGGTTTGTTGCGACTCGCTCTTCTGTGCCTGAAATTGTATTCCTCGCCCGTCGTTTTTAGGAGGAGAACATAGGGAAGAAAAAAATAGACTCCTAAAGGCCATGGGCGAAAATACCATGGCCTTTTTTATTTGGTGGGGAACATGATGGAAGAGAAAAGGATGTACGAGATCATCTGGCACGGCAGAGGGGGCCAGGGCGCCGTTGTGGCGGCTCAGATTCTGGCCGAAACAGCTTACCTGCAGGGTTTTCCGGGCGTCACGTCGGCGCCGACCTTCGGGCCGGAGAGAAGAGGGGCGCCGGTGAGTGCCTCCACGAGAATCGCCCGCGACCCCATCCGGGTCGTGTCGCAGATCGAGCTTGCCGACATTGCGGTCGTTCTCGACGCGACACTCTTCGGGGTCGTCGACATCGTCGGCAGGCTGAGGCCGGAAGGGCTTCTCATCATCAACACGTCTCTGAAGCCCGACGATTTCAAAGAGAACGGGAGCCGGGCTGTGGCCTGCGTGGACGCCGTAGACGTCGCCCTGAAGCACCGCCTCGTCCGCGAGGGGGCGCCGGTCATCAACACGGCCATGCTCGGTGCTTTCTCCCGGGCATCGGAACTGGTCTCTCTCAACAACATCGAAAAGGCGCTGAAGCGGAAGCTTTCATCCGATGCGGCCACCCTGAACTTCGAAGTCGTCCGGACCGCTTACGCGGGGACCGCCCTCCGGAAAAAGACCTGAGGGACGAAGCCCTCAGGATCCGGCAAGACCGGAAAAACGTGAGAAAGGCGAAGAACTGAAAGCGATGAAGAGTCAAGACAAAAGCGTTTCGGCCATGGCCGATCCCGCCGTCGGCGAGGCGGGGAAAACGGGCGACTGGCGAGATCTGAAGCCCGTCATCGATTACGGAAAGTGCGTCCCGACCGTGAAAAACCGGCCGGCCTGTTACCTCTGCTGGCTCTACTGCCCCGAGGGCGTCGTCAAGGCGGACATCCGGGTCGAGATCGATCTCACCTACTGCAAGGGATGCGGCATCTGCGCCGAGGAATGCCCGTCCAAGGCCATCACCATGGTCCGGGAGGAAACAGGCAATGAGTAACGTCCAGATCATCACGGGAAACCAGGCGGCGGCGATGGCCGCCCGGCTTTGCGGCGTCCAGGTCGTTGCCGCCTACCCCATCACGCCCCAGTCCCAGCTGTCGGAGATCCTCTCCCAGTATGTCGAAAGCGGCACGCTCCGGGCGGAGTACGTCCGCGTGGAGAGCGAGCACTCGGCCATGACGGTCTGCATCTCGGCCTCCACGGTGGGCGCCCGCGTCTTCACGGCCACGAGCGCAAACGGCCTTCTCTACATGCACGAACAGCTGCACTGGGCGGCGGGCTCGAGGCTCCCCATCGTCATGTGCTGCGTGAACCGCGGTGTCGGGGCGCCCTGGTCCATTTTCAACGACCAGCAGGACTCTCTTTCCCAGAGGGACACGGGGTGGATCCAGATTCACTGCCGCGACAACCAGGAAATCATGGACAACGTCATCCAGGCCTACCGGATCGCGGAGCAGGTCTACGCGCCGGTGATGGTCTGTTACGACGGTTTCGTCCTCTCCCACACCATGATGCCCGTGGATGTCCCGGCGGCGGACGCGACGCGCTCGTTTTTACCCCCCTACAGGCCCCACACAATCCTTTCACCGGAGAACCCCAAGAACATCAATCCCGTCCTCCTGCCCAACCCGAGGATGAATGCCGAAGGGATCCTCTGCGACGGCTACATGGAAATGCGCTACAAGCTTCAGAAGGCGATGGAGGACGCCCGGGAGGTCATCATGAAGACCGGCCGGGAGTTCGCCGACGCCTTCGGGCGGGACAACGGCGGCATGCTCTGGGAATACCGGACCGATGATGCCGAGGTCATGCTCTCCTCCATGGGTTCCGTTGCCGCCGAGGCCATGGCGGCGGCGGATCAGTTGCGGGCGGAGGGTATCCAGGCCGGCGTGGTCGGCATCCGCGTGTTCAGACCTTTCCCGAAGGAGGACGTCGTCCGGGCTTTCCGGAACGCCAAGACGATCATCCTCTTCGAGAAGAGCATCAGCTACGGATACGAGGGCGGACTCTGCTCGGAGCTCAAGGCGGCCTTCTACCGCAGAGACATCCACGCGCCGATTCACAACTACATCGTGGGACTGGGCGGAAGGGACGTCAAAGCGCGGGAACTCGTCGAAGCCGCGAGGGCCTCCGTCGAGGCCGTCCGGGCCGGGACCCCGGAAAAACACACCTCGTGGCTCAACTGCATTACGGAGTGAGAGAACATGCCTGAGAATCTCTTCAAGATCAACGCGAAGGAATACATCCTGCCGGGAAGCCGAGCCTGCCAGGGCTGCGGGCTGTCCCTCGCCTACCGCTTTGCGCTGAAGGCGCTGCGCGAGAACACAATCGTCACGCTCCCCGCGAGCTGCCTCTGCGTGCTTCACGGTCTCTACCCGAACACGCCGGTCAACATCCCCTGCCTGAACTGCACCTTTGCCAGCACCGCCGCGTCGGCCTCAGGCATCGTTGCCGGGCTCAACGCCCTGAACAGGACCGACACCACCGTTGTGGCCTTCGCGGGTGACGGCGGGTCCTTCGACATGGGCATCCAGTCCCTGAGCGGCGCCGCCGAGAGGGGAACGGACTTCATCTACGTGAGCTACGACAACGAAGGGTACATGAACACGGGCACCCAGCGTTCCAGCGCCACCCCCATGGGAGCGCTCACCACGACGACCCCGGTGCTCACCAAGCAGCAGCACAAAAAGGACTTCCTCAAGATCATGGAAGCCCACGACCTCCCTTACGTGGCCACGACGTCCCCCTCGTACCCCATCGACCTCTACGAAAAGTTCGTCAGGGCCAAACGCATCAAGGGGACCCGTTTCATCCACATTCATGTCCCCTGCCCGCCCGGGTGGGCCTATCCCACGAAGGACACCGTCCGTATCGGGCGGCTTGCCGTCGAAACGGGCGTCGTGGTTCTCTTCGAGATCGAAAACGGAAAGCTCTGCTTCACGGGCCGCAGCAGGACCCTGGCGGAAAAAGGCAACAGGCTCCCCGTCGTCAACTACATCGAGCGGCAGGGGAGGTTCAAGAAGATGAGCATCGAGCAGCTGAGCCAGTTCCAGAGATGGGTGGACAACCGGTGGAACGAGCTCCTGGAAAGGGCCGCAAAGGGATAGCGGTGAGTGAGGCGCGGCGAAGGATGAGCGGGTGCCGGGCGGGGAATCGGACCAGAAGGTCGGAAGTCGAGAACAAGGGAAAACCTTGGACGTGAAGTTCGCAGACGAAACACGCTGAACACCGGGAAAACGAAAAAGCGAAATCAACGAAATAGACGTAATGAGGAGGAGACCATGGATCTTGGGTTGAAAGGAAAAGTCGCCCTGATTGCGGGCGGAAGCCAGGGACTTGGGAGGGCCGTGGCCCTGGAAATGGCCCGCGAGGGAGCAAAGGTGGCCGTCTGCGCCCTCGACGACCCGAGTCTTCCGGAATCGGCGCAGATCATCAAGAAGGCAACGGGGGTCGACATCTACACCATCCCCGCGGACGTCTCCAAGGAGGAGGAGGCCAGGACATTCGTCCGGAAATCCATCGAGCGCTACGGGACCGTGGACATCCTCGTCAACAACGCCGGCGGCCCGCCCTCGATGACCTTCCTCGAGATCGACGACAGCCTCTGGTACCAGGGCTTCCGCCTGAATCTCCTGAGCACGATCGTGATGACCCGCGAGGCCGTCCCCGTCATGAAGGCGAAGCGCTGGGGACGCATCATCAACATGACGTCCATCGCGGTCAAACAGCCGATCGACGGTCTCATCCTCTCCAACACCGTCCGCTCCGGCGTGATCGGGTTCGCCAAGTCTCTCTCCAACGAACTGGCCCCGTTCAACATCACCGTCAACAGCGTCTGTCCGGGATACACCATGACGGACCGGGTCCGGAACCTCTCCAAGGTGGTCGCCCGGAAGCAGGGGACGACGCCGGAGGCGGTCATCAAGAAGTGGGAATCGGAGATCCCCATGGGGAGGACGGGTACACCGGAGGAATTCGCCGCCCTCGTCACCTTCCTCGCCTCCGAACAGGCGGGCTACATCACCGGCGCCGCCATCCAGATTGACGGTGGATGGTACAAGGGGGTGATGTGATAAAGGCAGGCACAAGGCGCAAGGCCTAAGGCAGAGGACGAAAGACAAAAAACGAAAGGCGAAAGAAGAAAGACTCAAGATCGGCGGCTCGTGGCGGGAAATGCGCGAAGGCGCAAGTCCTGCCGCAAAGGCGATTTCGTCTGCTCGGAAAACCTGTTATCGGTCCATTGGCTTCTCACCTGTTCAGCTTTTTCTTCCGAACCAGCGCGTCGTTGAGATTTTCCCGGGCGAGACTGTAGCCCGGGTCGAGGCGCAGAGCCTCCTCAAAGTGCGCGATCGCCTCATTCCACCTTCCCTGCATCAGGAGAGCGCTCCCCAGGTTGTTGTGTGCCTTTGCGTACCCGGGGTCGATCTGCAGGGCCCTGCTCAACTGTGCAATGGCTTCGTCGGGCCGCCCCTGCAGGACCAGGATGCTCCCCATGCTCGAGTGGACCTCCGCGTTTCTCGGTCGCAGTTTCAGGGCCATTTTACAGTGTTTCATGGCCTCGTCGTAATATCCCTTCTGCGAGAAGGCCTCGGCCGCTTTCATGTGCGCCCTGAAGTGGTTCCCGTCAAGACGGACGGCCTCCAGGAAGGCCTCGATTGCCCTGTCCATGTCGCCCTCGAGATAGTACACGCTGCCCAGGCCGGAGTATCCGCCTGCATGGTCGGGCCGTACTTCAATGGACTTCAGGAAGTATTTCCTTGCCTCTTCGGGGTTCCCCGTCTCGAAGAGGATGATGCCGTGGTTCACCAAGGAGTTCGGGTCCGAGTCATTTATCGCCAGGGCCGCTTCGCTTTGATGCAGCGCCTCCTCGAGTTTCCCCTCGCGCAACCATTTCACCGCGAGGACGCTCCGCGCGACAAAGTTGTTTTCCGTCACCGCCAGGGCGTGATTGAACAGGGTCACGCTGTCCCGCCAGTGCCGGACCTGGAGCCCGGTCGTCACCATCAGGGCCGCGATGAGGATTCCCGCGGGAACGGCCGGCGCGATTCTCCGAAGATGTATTTTTTCGCTCAGGCCGTGAATGCCCCAGGCCAGGATGATGAAAAGACCGATCAGCGGCACGTAGGTGTATCGGTCCGCCATGGCCTGCTGCCCGACCTGCACGATGCCGATGACGGGAAAGAGCGTCCCGAGATACCAGAACCACCCGACGGCGACGTAGGGGAGGGAACGGGCCTTCCTGACGGCCGCAAAAACGGCTGAAGCTGTGAGGATGGTCGCTGCGGCGACCACCCAGGCCGGCCAGGGGGCATAAGGATAGAAAGGGGCGAGATCCAGAGGCCAGAACATCTTCAGGACATAACGGATGTAGGAGACCAGCGCGTTTGCGAGCCGCTCCTGAAACGGGATATGCTGCAAAGAAGCCATTGCGCCCTTCTGCGCATAAAGGGTGATGGCGGACGACAGGGCGGACAAGGCAATGAGGGGTGTCTTTTCCCGGATCAAAGGCCATGGGAAGGAGGCCTCTGCGGACGTCACGGACCTTCCCCCTTTTCTTATCCGTCGCTTTCCGACCCCATCGGCGGCCTGAAGGCGGGGTTCATCCTTCTTCCAGTAAGGCGTTCTGCCGAGGGGCCAGAAGTCAAGGAGCAGGAGCACGAAGGGAAGCGTCACGAGCATGGGCTTGGCCATGAGACCGAGGGCGAAGGCCCCAAAGACCGGGAGGTATCTCATGCGATCCGGCTTCTTTATGTAATGAACGTAGGCCGCCAGGGTGAGAAAGAAAAAGAAGGTGCTCAGGACATCCTTGCGTTCGGCGATCCAGGCAACGGACTCCACGTGAAGGGGGTGCAGGGCGAAGAGCGCCGCCACAAAGGCGCTCCGCCGGAGGGCACCGGTCATCCACTGCAGAACGAGAAAAAGAAGAATCGTGTTTGAAAGATGGAAGAGCAGGTTGACGAAGTGGTGGGGCCCGGCGTCGAGTCCGAAGAGCCGGCAATCCAGCATATGGGAGAGCCACGTCAGAGGGTGCCAGTTTGCCGCCTCGGTCGCCGTGAAGGCCCAGAGAATTCCCTCGGGCGTCAGCCCTTCCCGCACAATGGAATTTTCCGTTACGTATACATCGTCATCGTAGACCAGGTATCCGTGACGTCCGACCGGATAATAAACGGCGATGGTCAGAAGGACGAGAAGGATGCAGATCCAGAAACGGGCATCCGGCGATCGGGACAATCCCATCACGAAACGTCTCCTCCCGTCGAAGGACTCTTGCCGGCGTTGACCAGAAGAACCGTTGAAAGCAGGCGGGGCATCAGCTTTGCATCGGCCCATGCGGCTGCGGCAAAGGCCCGGTTTGCCCATCTGTAAAGACCGATGAGGGAGCGGTTTATCGCCCCCGATCCGCCTCCGACCGCCCTCCCGGCCCGGCGCCTCTGCGCCCGCTCTATTCCGTAGACGACGACCATCATCGTGGCCTTGTCCAGGGGACCCAGGATCTTTTTCGTCGACAGAGGGGTCAGGCCGGCGGCCCTCAGGCGGCCCTCCATCTCCCGCAACTCGTAACGGCGGAGGTGTCCCACGAACCGATCGTCGTTGGCGTAATAAAACTTCCGGTGAGGAAAGGTGACGACGAGGCGGCCTGCGGGTTTCAGGACCCTCGAAAGCTCCTTCAGGGCCGTCCCGTCGTCCTCGACGTGCTCGAGGACCTCGGAACAGACGGCGCTGCCAAAGACGCCCTCCCGGAAGGGTAGACGGGTGACATCGGCGACGACGAAGGACCCTATCCCCGAATCCCGCTTCAGATGCCTCATGGCGAGAAAAGAAGCGTCGGAATAAATCACGTGATTCCCCGGTGTGGCCACGGGGGAAATGCCGCTTCCCGCCTCGAGAATCGGGCCGGGCGTGCCGCCCCCGAGGGTTTTCCCTATGGCGCGTCTCCGGAGAAGATAATTGTAAAGGTGGTTCTTGAGCCGCAGGTATTTTCCCTCGGAGAAGAAGTCGTCAAACCGGTTCTGATGTGAAGGATGCGTCATAGGCCACGGGGAGCGTTTTTCAAAATCCCCTCCGCATCGGCCGGGATTTCTTAAACGGAGGGGAAGAGGCTCGACTTCAGAAGACCCGCCCTGGCCAGGCGGAAGGTCAGGGCCGTCTGAAGGCAGCCGAAACCGTATTTCACGCTCCGGCGGAAGTTGATGGACGACCCCTCGGCGAAGTAGCGCGTGGGGCAACTGACCTCGGCGATGGTGTACCCGAGCCACAGGATCTGAGCCAGCATCTGGTTGTCAAAGACGAAATCGTCGGAGTTCCGATCCAGGGGAAGCTGCTCCAGGATCTTTCTGGAAAAGGCCCTGTAGCCCGTGTGGTACTCGGAGAGCTTTGCCCCCATCAGGATGTTCCCCGCGCAAGTGAGGAAGCGGTTCGCCAGGTATCTCCACAGGGGCATGCCGCCCTTCAGGGCATATCCGCCGAGGATCCTTGACCCCAGCACGCAGTGGTACAGTTCGTTCGCGATGAGGGTAGCCATGGCGGGGATCAGCTTCGGAGTGTACTGGTAGTCCGGGTGGACCATGACGATGATGTCCCCCCCCTGCTCGAGGGCCATGCGGTAGCAGGTCTTCTGATTCGCGCCGTACCCGAGGTTCCTGGCATGGGCGAAGACGGTGACGTGGGGCAGCCCCCGGGCGATGCGGGTGGTTTCATCTCGGCTTGCGTCGTCAACGACGATCACGTGATCGACGATTTCCTGCGCCATGACCTCCCGGTAGGTCATCTCGAGTGTTTTGGCCGCATTGTAGGCCGGCATGACGACGATGATCTTTTTCCCCCTGAACATGCTCCGTACCGTGTTCGCTGTCGCGCGGTCTCCGAGGAGTGCACCCCCTCGAGTGACGGCATTTCATATCAGAGATGACGCGGCCCTGCAAAGGACAATTTCCCGCCGGGGCGAACGCGGCGGGTTACGAGGGTTGAAGGGCGATCGATAGGGCGGGGTGCTCGGCCGCGGCCGGGTTCAGTCGGCTGATCACCGATTCGAGCCTCGTGATGAGCGGCGGCAGGGTTTGGGGATCCAATGCCGACACGGGGATGGCGCCGAAGCGGCGGCAGAGGGCCTGAAGGAGTTCTGCGTCTGGAAAGCGGTCCATCTTGTTGAAGACCCTCAGAGCCGGCTTGGTGGCGATGTCCAGATCCTCAAGGATCTTCTCCACGGCGTGGATCTGCTCCTCGAAGCGGGGGTTGCTGATGTCGATGACGTGGAGCAGGAGGTCCGCCTCGCGGAGTTCCTCCAGGGTCGCCCGGAAGGCCGCGAAAAGGTCGCGGGGGAGGTTGCGGATGAATCCCACCGTATCGGTGATGACGGCCTCCGTGTCCCTCGGGAAACGGAGCCTCGAGCTCTTGGGGTCCAGCGTCGCGAAGAGGCGGTTTTCCGTGAGGACTCGGCTGCTGGTCAGGGTGTTGAGAAGCGTGGATTTGCCGGCGTTGGTGTAGCCGACGATGGAGATGACGGGGATGCCCGTCCGGTCCCGCATCACCCGCCTCTGGTTTCTTGCCTTCTGGATGCTCTTGACGTGCTGTTCGAGACGGTGAATTTTTTCACGAACGCGGCGGCGGTTGATTTCGAGTTTCGTCTCGCCGGGTCCCCTCCCGCCGATTCCTCCCGTCAGCCTGGACATGGCGGTGTTCTTTTCGATGAGCCGGGGCAGCAGGTACTTGAGCTGCGCGAGCTCCACCTGGATCTTCCCGTCCCGGCTGTGGGCCCGCTGGGCGAAGATGTCCAGGATCAACTGCGTGCGGTCAATGACCTTGATGTCCGTGAAGTCTGTGATGGAACGGACCTGGGCCGGCGTGAGCTCGTGATCGAAGATGAGCAGATTCGCCCCGATCTGGAGCGCCCGGATGACGAGCTCCGAGAGCTTCCCCCTGCCGAGGAGGAACTTGGGGTCGATCTCGGGTCTTTTCTGTATCAGGGTGTCGAACACCTCAACGCCGCAGGAACCCGCCAGCTCCAGCAGTTCCGCGATGGAGTTTTCGCTGTCTTCTCCCGCGTTCGTCTCCACGCGGACCAGGATCGCCCGGTCCCGGGACTCCACCTTTCTCGTTCCCTGCTTCCGCACGATCTCGTCTTCGAGAGCCTGGATGAAGGAGGCGAAGTCGAGGTCCATCCGGGCGGGATGAACCGGTTTGAGGTGGAGCCAGTAACGGCCCTCGGGGTTTTCGGGGATCAGGTGGGCCGTGAGGACCTTTTCCGGCAGGCCCTCGGGGTCGACATGGACGGCGCAGACGAGATCGAGGCGAAGCAGGGCCAGGTCGGTCAGGTCGTCGCGGGTGAGGGGCTCTCCGGCGAGATGGGTGTGAATGAGCCGCAGCCCCTTCAGGCGGGTCGAGGAGGATCGGTAGGCGTCGAGGCTGGGGATCAGGATTTCCCGGTGATCGCCGACGATCACGTAGTGGACTTCGCCCTGGCGGCTTACGAGGACGGCAAGCTGACGGTTGATTTCGCGGGACAGTTCGCTCAGGCTTCGCGCCAGTTCATGGGTCAGGACCCTGTCGGGCGGGATTTTTCTCCGGTAGAGCTGTTCGATTCTCCTTAACTGTCCGGCCCTGAGGCCGGAGAGGTTGCCGTAGATGCGATGGATGTGAATGACCTCCGACCAAGGACCAGGGCCTTAGCCCTGATCCAATTTTGAATTATGAATTTTGAGTTTTGAATTATTACTCTGTTTTATCTTTTATATAAGGTCTTGCTAACCACTGTCCGCTAATCACTGCGCTGTAAGGGCTCGCCACTCAGCACTCACCACTGGCCCTTCGGCCTTATTTAAATTTGTGGGGGCTGATTTTCCGCTCCATCGTGTCGAGGAACTTCGACCAGGCATCGGTCTTGAAATGGGAGACGAGTTTTTTCGGGCGGCCCGTACCGCATTTCGGGCAGCTCAGCTTCTCGTTGCCCTCATCCATTTTATGGAAGACCTCGAAGGTGTGGGCGCATTTTGTACATTCGTAATCGTATAAGGGCATACAACGTCTCCGGCGTTCGGCTCAAGGCTTCCGGCACTGGATATCAGGACTCAGGAACTATTCTTTTTAGTCTTTCCTGACGTCTGACGCCTAAGGCCTTGAGCCTGTTTTGATTAATATTACCCATTTCCAGGCCCTTGTCAAGTTCGGGCCCCGCGCGGTCTTCGCGGCGGACGGTCTACCGGGAGAGGTTGTATTTCAGGATGCAGTAGACGGCCCGGACGCCGTCTTTCCATCCGATTTTCTTCCCCTCGGCGTAGGACCGGCCGTAATAGGAGATCCCCACCTCGTAGATGCGAAGTCCCATCCGGGCGACTTTCGCCGTGAGTTCCGGCTCGATGCCGAAGCGGTTCTCCTCCAGCGTGATCGACCGGATCACTTCCCGCCGGAAGGCCTTGTACCCCGTTTCCATGTCGGTGAGGTTCAGGTTCGTGAACATGTTGGACAGGAGCGTCAGGAACCGGTTTCCGGCGTAGTGCCAGAAGAAGTGGACCCGGTGGGGGCGTCCCCCCATGAAACGGGAACCGAAGACGACGTCCGCCTTCCCCGCGAGGAACGGCTCGAGAAGGGCGGGGTAATCCTGCGGGTCGTACTCGAGGTCCGCGTCCTGCACGATGACGACGTCGCCCGTCGCGGCGGCGAAGCCGGACCGGAGCGCCGCGCCCTTGCCCATGTTTTTTTCGTGGTAGATCACGCGGTCCACGAGCGGCGCTATCTCCTCGCGGAGGATCTCGCGGGTGCCGTCTTTCGAGCAGTCGTCCACGACGATGACCTCCCGTTCCTGCACGGGGGAGGCCAGGACCGCGCGGACAATCCCGAGGATCGTCGCCTCCTCGTTGTAACAGGGGATGATGATTGAAAGCTTCAATGTGCCATCCTTCCTCCGTTTTTTTGTTTGCGTCCCGTCCTTTTTCTCCCGGCCCCCTTCTTCTGCTTCACGGCCGGTGTCCCCGCCGGAGCCGGCCCGGGGCCGCGGGCCGACATGAAGACGAGAAATATGGCAAGCGGCCAAAGCTGAAGGAGAAGACGGTTCAGGGAAGTCAGAAGGTGCCACTTCAGGTCGTGGGGCGTGACGACGAGAACGAAGAAATAACCGGCAAGGACAAGGAAGACAAGAACCCAGCCCGTGACGATCCCCCGGAGGTCTTGCGGGTTGACCTCCCGTCCGGCGAGCCCGTGATAAACCAGAAGAAGCGCGATGCCGGGTATCGCCGGGTTCGGCTGAAAGGGGGCCCGGACATCGGGGATGCCCTGTGTGAAGGTGAGGCCCGTCTTCAGGTAACTTATAAGGATGGTCCCGTAACGGCCCATATCGCCCAGTTTTTCCATGATGCCCCCCGGGCTCTGCCCGGCGAGAAGGTCGCTTCCCGGCGCGACGGCGGCCTTGAATATCAGAAGAACAATCAGGGCGGGGGATGCGCCCGCCGCAAGCTCGAGAAACTCCTTCACACCCCTCTTCGGGCCCGCCGACAGGAGGGTCGCGACCGGCCGGACCGAGAGGAAAAGGGCGCAGAAAAGAACCCCCTCGTTTTTCGTCCAGGCGGCGAAGCCCGCGAAGAGGCCCGCCAGGACGAGGGTGCCGCCGTCCGGCTCGGGCCGGCGGTCGTGGATAAAGAGGAGGGCGACCGCCCCCAGGATGAAGTAGGAAAGCGGCACGTCGGCAAGCTGGGACGCGCCGATGAGGATGAAAAGGGGGCTCGCAAGGAGGACCGCCGCGGCGAGGCACCCCCGGCCTCTGCCGCGGAGCGTCCAGAGCACCGCGGCCAGAAGGCCGGCGACGGAAAGAGCGAAAAAGGCCGCAACGAAGGCGGGGGCGGCAGGGGTCTCGACGCCGCAGTACCCCCAGGCCCTCTCGACGGTGAGAGGGAGAAGAAGCGGGTAGTCCGGGTGCGTCCAGTCAAGCCCGCTTCCGAAATAAGCCGTCCAGTCGGCGCCGCTTCGGAAAAGAAAGCGGGCGTGCAGGTTCCATATGAGGAAGGCGTCCCACTTCCCGTGGGGCTCCGCGAAGGTCGTGAGGGCGAAAGAAGCCGCCGCCGCCACCGCTATGACCCCCGTGACCGTGCATAGCGATAGCGATAAACCGCCGTATTTCCCTCCTTCCTTTTCCGGAGGCGCGAATATCCCCCTGAAGGCGCCTTTCCGGCAGGCGAGGAAGCCCAGGGCAAGGGCGAGGGCAATAAGGAGTGCTTCCCTCACCGGGAAGTATGCACTCCCCGCCAGGGGCAAAAGCACAAAACCCGCAAGCGAGGTGATTCCCAGACCCGTCCCCCCGCCGAGCGCAAGCCTGAGCAAAGGCGGGAGGGGGCACTTCTCCGGGGGAAGGAGGATGAGGCCGATCGAGACGCCGATCGCGACGGGAAGGAGAAAGGAGAGAATGAGAAGGGCGATCAATTCCTATTCCTTTCGCCGGTAGAGGATGAGGCCGTCGCCGAAGTCCTTCAGGGGGACAAGGCCGTATCGCCCGAGGAGCGCCTGGTCCGGTTCCGTGTTGATGAAGTTCCCGACGACGAGCGGCCGGTCCGGCCGGGGGTAGACGAGGACCGGCGCGAGGGTGTACTGGGTGAGGATGAAGTGGCCCAGGAGTTCCACGTCCCTTAAATCCCTTTCGCGGGCGAAGACCTTTTCGATCTCCAGGGCCGTCACGTAGCCGACGGCGCCCCGGTCGGGCAGGTACGCCCGCAGTGGCTCGACCCTTCTTTCATGGATCGAAACGGGGTCTTTCCCGGCAAGGCCGGGAAAGACCGACGCCTTCTCGTATAGGAGGCCTCCGCTTGCGTAGAGGGCGCAGGCGAGGAGAAGAAAATACGCGACCCGGCTTCTGTGACGTGCGAACGGTGACGATGTTTCGTCCATCGCTTCGATGCCCCTGAATCCTCTTTTTCTTGCCCTGTATACGAAAAAGCCCCCGCCCTGTCAATGGGCGGCCGCCCCGGCGCCGCGATAAAAAAAGCCCCGGGGGGTCGCCCCCCGGGGCTTTGATGGTTTGGGTTAAGTGCCGACTGACTTCTTAGAAGCTGAGCCGGATGCCGTGGAAGAGGATGTAGCTGTTATCCGTGTCGCCGTAGGCGGGAGTACCCTGCTGTCCCTTGAAGTAGTCGCCGACCCACCAGTAGCCGAAGCCTGCGTAGTAGGAAAGCTGGTCGTAGATCTTGTACTCGGCATAGAGGTCGAGTTCGCTGCCGTAGCTGTCATCGACACCGACTGCCGTCTCGTCAGCCCAAGCCTGGCCGAAGCCGATCTCGGCCCTGAACTTCGGGGTCACGTTCCAGCCGGCATAGGCCTTCCACAGAAGGCAGTTGTCCTCGAAGGTCCCGATCTGTGTTCCGCGGGTCCCCCAGTTGCCGTGCCAGGTGTTGATGAGATCGTTGAACATGTAGAGGAAGGGGTCCCAGGCCTGGCCCAGCATCAGGCTCTGCGCCGCGAGGACGGAGCCTTCTTGCTTGTCCAATGTGTTGGGATCGTCTCCGGACTCATAGCCGAAGAGGGCGCCCACATAGAAGGGCCCCATGGTGTACTTGGCGTTTGCGTACAGAGCATAGGCCTTAAGGTCCACATCCACCGTGGCGGGGTCGTTGAAGTCCTGCCAGTCGCCGTAGCCCAACCAGCCCTCGGCCTCGATGTAGAGGGGACCGAAGGTCGCCTTCACGTAGGGGTTGAAGGTGTAGAACTTGGCGATGTAGGCGGCTGCCACCCTGTCGTAGTCGTTGAAGGAGTTGTGGTAATACTGGATCTGCATACCGGCGGAACCGGTCTTCCACCGGTAGTCCGCCATGATGGAGTAGATGTCGAAGTCCGCTTCGGAGTACACGAGCCTCGCGCCCGCGCCGCCCATGCCGTAGGATCCGCCCTCAGCCACGTGCTCCCACTTGGCGCCGAAGGTCCAGGGTCCCATCGGGTACATGTACTCCACACCGGGACGGCTCACGTGGGTGTTCAGGAATATCGTGCCGTAGCAGATGCAGTCGAAGTAGCCGACGAGGAACCGGCCGATGGCCGTGTTGAAATCCACGTAGGCCCGTTCCCATTCGATGTTCTCCTGGGTCCGGATAGAATCCCCGGCGATCAGACTGCCGTTTACGGGGACCGGCCTGTCCACCGAGCGGTTCGTGTTGTCATAGGTGTAAACGCCCGCCTGACCCCAGCTGACGTCGCCCCACTTCTTCTCCAACGCGTCGAAGCGGGTCGTGAGCGTGAGGCCCTCGGCGATCTTGAACTCGGGCTGCAGTCTCAGCCTCTGGGCCACCCAGGCGGCCGACGAGGCCTTGCCGCTGGCGGTGGCAGCCATGCCGGTGTTCCGCCAGGCTTCCGTTGCCAGGGAGGGGTTGCTTTCAAATACGCCCATCACGTAGTACTGGCCGCTCACCTTGATGTCGACGGCGGAGGCGGGCGCACTGAAGGCGACCACGAGCCCGAATACGAGCAATGCGACTAAAATCTTTCTCATTTTCTCCTCCTGATAATTTTTCTGTTTTTTTCGGATACCCCGGATGGGATATCCCCCCTTTTCAACATGCGGCCTCAACTACCGCATCTCCCGGGAGTGGAAGATTATATCCGCCGGCCCGGGAACTCGATCTTTCCTTATGAACCACCTCCCTTCCTGTTTTCGGGGCAAACCTCCCCCTCGAGAAAATTCGGGCACAAACTAACATCGCTCAATCGCCCTGTCAAGCTTTTTCTGACCGCCGGGAAACCTCCGGGGCCGGTCTTGCCGGGGTCTTTGATTCAGGAGGAATTGCGGAATGATCCTGATATCTTGCCTCCTGATTGCGATGCCCCCATGTTGTGAGCAAGTTGTATACCATGAAGGACAGCCCCTCTCGTTTAAATAAACAATCTCCTGATTTGATTGCGGATTTGATAAATTTCAGATGCAAATCCCACCGACGCCCCGGCATCGGGGAAGTCCGCAGGTGTGTTAAAACTGCAACAGTCCGGGGACCGTTAATGCTTTTTTACCACGACGCCTGCTCCCTGCCCGTCCCGTCAGCGATTATTGCCGTCCGAAAAGAATTCAAGATTCGAAAACAAATAAATTTTCGCTTGACATGCAGGGGAGGCTAATTTATACTCCGGCGACTTTCACGGAACCCTCCGTTTCAAGAGCCGGGACTCTTATTATAACTCACCGAGTTGTAATGTGAATTTGACATTTCCCCGGGCTCTCGTTCAAGCGGTCATCTGTGATTTCGCTTTGACAGAAAAAGTCGAATGTAAAACGGGCTCCGAATGGCGGGTCCCGATCCTCATGCCCTGCGGCAACGGGGGGAGTGAAATTCCTGCGAACGGCACGGGGGAGTTTTCCAGCCTTCACGGGGCTTGAGACGAGGAATGGTCTCCCTTTGACGAATAAAGCAGAAACTATGGAGGTGGAGGAAAGATGGCTGAAGTACAGTTGAAAGAAGTGTATCCAGTCCCGGAGAAAATCAGGAAGATGGCGTACATCAGCGGGATGGACGCCTACAAGAAGCTCTGGGAGCGTTCCATCAAGGAATCCGAGAAATTCTGGAGCGAGGTCGCCTCGGAGTACGTGACCTGGTTCAAGAAGTGGGACAAGGTCGAAGACTACAACTTCGACGTCCGCAAGGGCGACATCTACGTCAAGTATTTCGTCAACGGGAAACTCAATGTCTCCTACAACTGCCTGGACCGGCAGCTCGAGAAGAGGGGCAACAAGATCGCCATCCAGTGGGAAGCCAACGAACCCGGCGAGGACAGGGCCTACACCTACCGGCAGCTCTACGAAGAGGTCTGCAAGTTCGCCAACGTCCTCAAGTCCCTCGGCGTGAAGAAGGGCGACAGGGTCTGCTTCTACCTGCCGATGATCCCCGAGCTCGCCATCGGAATGCTCGCCTGCACGCGCATCGGCGCGATCCACAGCATCGTCTTCGGCGGCTTCAGCGCCGACTCCCTGAGAGACCGCATCCAGGACAGCACCTCCAAAATCCTGGTCACCTGCGACGGGACCTTCCGCGGCGCCAAGGCCGTTCCCCAGAAGACGAACGCCGACGACGCCGTCAAGGACTGCCCCTCCGTCGAGAAGGTCGTCGTCGTGAAGCGCGTCGGCGAGAAGATCAAGACCGACATGGGCGCCAGGGACCTCTGGTGGCATGATGCGATGGCCAAGGCGGCTCCCAAGTGCGACCCCGAGTGGATGGACGCGGAAGACGCCCTCTTCATTCTCTACACCTCCGGCTCCACGGGAAAGCCCAAGGGCGTCATGCACACCACCGGCGGCTACCTCACCTTCTGCGCCTACAGCCACAAGATGATCTTCGATTACAAGGAAAACGACATTTACTGGTGCACCGCCGACATCGGCTGGGTGACGGGGCACAGCTACATTGTCTACGGCCCGCTGGCCAACGGCGCCACCTCGATCATGTTCGAAGGCGTTCCCAACTACCCCGACGTGAGCCGATTCTGGAAGGTCGTGGAGAAATACAAGGTCAACATCTTCTACACGGCCCCCACGGCCATCCGCGCCATCGCCAAGGAGGGAAGCGAGTGGGTCAAGAAGGCCGATACCTCGAGCCTCCGGATCCTCGGCACCGTCGGCGAGCCCATCAACCCCGAGGCCTGGAACTGGTACTACAACACCGTCGGACGCGGCGAGTGCCCCATCGTGGACACCTGGTGGCAGACCGAGACGGGCGGCATCCTCATCACCCCGCTGCCCGGCGCGATTCCCGTAAAGCCCGGCATGGCGACCCTGCCCTTCATGGGCGTCGATCCCATCATCGTCAACGACGTGGACGGCACGGAGATCAAGGAGACCGTGGCATCGGGCGCGCTGTGCATCCGCAAGCCCTGGCCCGGCATCATGAGGGGGGTCTACGGCGACCCCACGAGGTTCCAGGAAACCTACTTCATCCAGTATCCGGGCTACTACTTTACCGGTGACGGCGCCCGCAGGGACAAGGACGGCTACTACCAGATCACGGGCCGCATCGACGACATCATCAACGTCTCCGGTCACCGCATGGGCACGGCCGAGGTCGAGAGCGCCCTCGTGGCCCACCCGAAGGTGGCCGAGGCGGCCGTCGTCGGCTACCCCCACGAGGTGAAGGGGCAGTCGATCTACGCCTACGTGACGCTGAAGTCCGGTGTTGCGAAATCGGACGACCTGAAGAAGGAACTCGTCGCCCACGTCCGGACCGTCATCGGTCCCATCGCGACCCCGGAGAAGATCCAGTGGGCCGACGGTCTTCCCAAGACCCGCAGCGGCAAGATCATGCGGAGGATCCTCAAGAAGGTCGCTGCCGGCGACATCACCGACCTCGGCGACACGACGACCCTGGCCGACCCCTCGGTCGTCGACGACATCGTGAAGAACAGGCAATAGGCATCAGGCAACAGGCGTCAGGTATCGGAAAAAGGGAATTTGGCATTTTCATTTATCTGATGCCCAACGCCTAATGCCTGACGCCCAGAATGAATAAAATAACTCTGGATACGGAAGACCGCCGCTCATGCAGGGCGGCGGTCTCCGGCCGAGAAAGGAGGCGGATGTGAATATCATCGCATGTGTAAAGCAGGTTCCGGACACGGAAACCTTGATCAAGGTCAAGCCGGACGGATCCGGTATCATCGAGGACGGGATCAAGTGGGTCATGAATCCCTATGACGAATTCGGCGTGGAGGAAGCGCTCCGGCTGAAGGAAAAGCTCGGCGGCGACGTGACGATCGTCTGCGTCGGTCCGGCCCGGGCCATGGAGACCATCCGGACGGCCCTGGCCATGGGCGCCGAGAAAGGGGTTCAGATCGACGATCCTTCCCTGTACGGTGCGGACGCCTACGCGACGGCCGCGGCGCTGGCGGCCGTCATCAAGGGTCTGCCCCATGACATCATCTTCTGCGGCCAGAGGGCCATCGACGGCGACGCCGGACAGGTCGGTTCCATCCTGGCCGAGCTCCTGGGGATTCCGTCGGTGACGCTCGTGACGAAGCTCGAGATCGCCGACAAGAAGGCGAAGGCCGTCAAGGCCATCGAGGGCGCCACGGTCACGATCGAGACGAGCCTTCCCTGCGTGATCACCGCGCAGAAGGGTCTGAACGAGCCCCGCTACGCGTCGCTGCCCGGGATCATGAAGGCGAAGAAGAAACCCGTGGACGTGAAGAACGCCGCCGCGCTCGGAATTACCGCCGAACCGAAGGCGAAAGTCGCGAAGACCATCCCTCCGCCCGCAAGGCCCCCCGGAAAGATCATCGAAGGCGATGATCCGGCCCTGAAGGCCCAGACGCTGGTCAAGCTGCTGAGGGAAGAGGCGAAAGTCATCTAAGCAAAAAGGATCGGAGGTAAAGAACGATGGCAAAAGGTGTGTGGATAGTAGCAGAGTTGAGAGACGGGGCTTACCGGAAGGTGAGCTTTGAGATAGCCAGCGCGGCGAGGAAGCTCGCCGACCAGCTCGGCGACGAAGTCTGCGCGGTGGTCTGCGGATCGGGCGTGGAAGGCAAGGCGGCCGAGCTCGGAAAGTACGGCGTGGACAGGGTGTACGTCGCCGACAACCCGGCCCTCGAGCCCTACACCACGGACGCCCACGCGGCGGCCGTGGCGAAGATCGTCAAGGAAAAGGATCCCGCGATCCTGCTTCTCGCGGCGTCGGTCCAGGGGAAGGATCTTTCCGCGAGGCTTGTCGGGAAGCTCGCCACGGGGCTCGCGACGGACTGCACGGATCTCAAGATCGACGGCGGGAAGCTCGTGGCCGTCAGGCCCATGTACGCCGGCAAGTGCTTCGGGGAAGTCGTGACGAGCTCCTTCCCCCAGATGGCCACACTGCGGCCCAACGTCTTCGCGATCGTGGAGAGCGCGAAGGCCGGCGCTGCCGAGAAATATGATCCGGGTCTCGACCCCGCCCAGTTGAAGACGAAGGTGGCCGATATCCAGAAGGACGTGAGCGGAAAGATCGAATTGACGGAGGCCAACATCATCGTCTCCGGCGGCCGCGGCATGAAGGGCCCCGAGAACTTCCCGATTCTCGAAGAGCTGGCGAAGGTTCTGGGCGCCGCCGTCGGCGCGTCCCGCGCGGCCGTGGACGCGGGCTGGAGGCCCCAGGTCGACCAGGTGGGGCAGACGGGCAAGACCGTTTCTCCCAACCTCTACATCGCCTGCGGCATCTCCGGCGCGATCCAGCATCTGGCCGGGATGAGCTCTTCGAAGTTCATCGTCGCGGTCAACAAGGATCCCGAGGCCCCCATCTTCCAGAGGGCGGATTACGGAATCGTCGACGACCTCTTCAAGGTCGTCCCCGAAGTGACCGCCGCGGCCAAAAAGCTGCTCGCATAGATCAGGAGTGTACGGACCGGGGGCGAACGTGCGTTCGTCCCCGGTTTCCCATCGATATCCACTTATCGGGCGGGCTGTTCGGCGCCGCCGGGCTTTCATCCGGTCTCATGGTTTCGCGGGTCTTCCGGAGACCGGAGGAGGACACGCGGCGGGCGGAGCGGCCCCGGTTATTTCAAAAAGGAATGGAGGAGTTATGCAGCCTGTCGACCTTACGCCGGGGCATGAGACAAGAGAGGTTTTCTGGAACACCGTCGACTACCAGATCCCTCTGGACATCTTTGCCCTCATAGCGCTGGCGATCTTCGGCTACGGCCTCTACAAGCGCTATCAGCTCTGGACGGCCGTGGGCAAACCGGAGCTTCGCAAGGACAACATGGGTGAGAGGATCAAGATCCTCTTCAACAACAGCATCCTTCAGCTTTCCGTCTGGCGGGACGCCTACCCCGGCATCATGCACGCCCTTATCTTCTATGCCTTTTTCATCCTGATCTGGGGTGCCGCCGTCGACGCCTTCTCCTTCTATTCGGGACTTCACCTGACAGGGAAGGGCTACCTCGGCTTCTCATTCATCATGGACCTCTTCGGCCTCTTCGCCATGATCGGCATCGTCCTCGCCGTGGATCGAAGGTACATCCGCAAGCCCGACCGCCTCGGCTACAAGGGGGAGATGGACAACCGGCCCGACGACGCGATCGTCCTGGCCCTGATTTTCGTCATCATGCTGACGGGTTTCATCGTCGAGGCCCTGAGGATCGTGGGGACGGGCGTTCCCCCCTTCGAGAAGTGGGCCTTCGTCGGTTTCTTCGTGTCCCAGTTCTTCATCGGCATGAACCAGGATAACGTCCTCCTCTGGCACAAGCTCATGTGGTGGTTCCACGCCTTCCTCGCCATGGGGTTCATCGCCTACATCCCCTGGTCGAGGCTGGTCCACATGGTGACATCGCCGGCCAACCAGCTCATGAAGACGCTCAAGCCCGTCGGTGCCCTGGAGCCGATCCGGGATTTCGAGAACGCCGAGTCCTTCGGCGTGGGGAAGCTCGACGAGTTCACCTGGAAGCAGATCTTCGACTCCGACGCCTGCACGCGCTGCGGCCGGTGCCAGGACGGCTGCCCGGCCTACCTGACGGGCAAGCAGCTCTCGCCGAAGAAGGTCATCCAGGACATCAAGGACCACTGGCTCGAGAGGGCCCCCGTGGTCTTCGCCGCCAGGCAGGCGGCGGGGCCCGACGGGACCCCCGAGATCCCCGAACCGGAGAAGTCGCTGATCAACGACGCGGTGGGTGTGGGGCCGATCTGGGACTGCACCAACTGCATGCACTGCATGGAGCACTGCCCGGTCTTCATCGAACACGTGCCCAAGATCGTCGACATGAGGCGCTACAAGGTCCTCATGGAGGCCGACTTCGCGCCGGAGCTTCAACTGAGCTTCAGGAACATGGAGAACAACTCCAACCCCTGGGGCATCGGCGCCCACATGAGGGGCGACTGGGCGAAGCCCCTGGGCGTGAAGACTATAGCCGAAAATCCGGAGGCGGAGTACCTCTGGTACGTGGGCTGCGCCGGGTCTTTCGACGACCGCGGCAAGAAGGTGTCGGAAGCCCTGGCGAAGATTCTCAAGGCGGCGGGCGTCAGCTTCGCGATTCTGGGACAGGAAGAGAGCTGCTGCGGCGATTCCGCCATGAGGGGCGGGAACGAGTACCTCTACCAGGCCATGGCCCAGGCGAATATCGAGGTGATGAAGGGCTACGGGGTCAAGAAGATCTTCTGCGCCTGCCCGCACGGGTACAACGTCATCAAGAAGGACTACCCCCAGCTCGGCGGCGAGTTCGAGGTCTACCACCACTCCGAGATCCTGGCGGATCTCATCGCCGGGGGGAAAATCACGCTCAAGAAGCCGGTCGACGGTGTCTTCACCTATCATGACTCCTGCTTCCTCGGCCGTTACAACAATGTCTATGACCAGCCGCGGAAGTGCCTTACCTCCATCCCGGGACTCAAGCTCGTGGAGATGGAGAAGAAACTCGACAAGGGCTTCTGCTGCGGGGCAGGCGGCGCCAGGATGTGGATGGAGGAGCACGGCGAGCGGATCAACAACAAGAGGACCGACATGGCCATCGCAGTCGGCGCCGACAGGATCGCCGTGGGCTGCCCCTTCTGCCTGACCATGATGAGCGACGGCATCAAGGACCGCAACGTGGAGGAAAAAATGGCGGCGAGAGACATCGCGGAACTCGTCTGGGAAGCCATGGATGTGAAGGAATAAGGCGCCGCAGTCAGTTTCGCGGCAATTATGTAATAAAAATTCGATAGTTGCGGAAAAATCCCCGGCTTTCGCAAGTCGGGGATTTTTTTATAAAAAAACTTCCCTTATCCGCAAAAATTTTATATAGTTGCAGAAAAATGAATAACGCAAAGGGGGTGATTCGGAGAAACCGGGGAAAAAACAACCAGCGTTCTTATAGAGTACAACACATCAGAAATCAAACATCTCATCTTCATCTGTTCAGGTAACGGAAATCTCTGCAAAGGAGGGGTTATATGAGAAGGAAAACGTTACTCTGGATCATTCTTTCCGCCTCGCTCGTGGTACTCATGAGCGCAGGATCCGTATTTGCCGCGGGTTTCGCCCTCTACGAGGGGAGCGCCCGGGGACTCGTCCTCGGCGCGGGCCTGACCGGCTCCGCCGATGATGCCTCGGCCGTGTTCTACAACCCCGCGGGAATCACACAGCTGAAAGGCATCCAGACCATGGTCGGTGTGACGGCCATCAATCCAAGGCTCGATGTGGTCACGGGGTCGGCATCGACGGGCATGGAGAGCAACTGGTTCTACCCGCCCCACGCCTACTTCACCCAGCAGATCAACGACAGGTTCTTCTGGGGCCTGGGCCTCTTCAGCCGCTTCGGCCTCGGGACGGAATTCCCGGCGGACTGGCCGGGCCGGTATAACAGCTACAAGGCCGAGATCCGAACCCTGGAGTTGAACCCGAACATCGCCTGCAAGATCACGGACAAATTATCCATAGCAGGTGGTTTGAGCGTTATGTGGTTCGATTTGCAGCTCAGGCAAAAGATTTCACCCACAATGTTTGGGGCGCCCGCAGGTTTGGGAGATGCGGATTCAGACTTGACGGGCGATTCATGGGGATGGGGGTTCAACCTCGCTCTCCATTACAAACCGACGGATTGGATGTCCGCCGGCATCTCCTACCGGAGCCGCGTTAGCCAGCATGTGGAAGGCGACGCCGATTTCACCAAACCTGCCGCGTGGGGTCTAATGGGTCCAGCGAGCGCATTGTTGTTGAATGATACGCCCGGCCATGGGAATATCCGACTTCCTGACATGGTCTTTGCCGGTGTCAACTTCAAGCCGGTCAAGACCCTGAACGTCGGAGGCGGCGTCTACTGGACGCGCTGGAGCACCTACGATAAGCTGCAACTGACGTATGATACGCCGATTGCTCCGGGTGTCGGCACAGTGACGAAAATAAAAGACTGGGACGACGTATTCCGCTACATGATCGGTGTCGAGTGGAACGTGACGCCGAACTGGGACCTGCGCCTCAGCTATGCCTTCGACGAATCCCCGGTGCCTGACGACCACATTGACTACATCCTCCCCGACAGCGACCGCCATCAGTTCACCATCGGCGGCGGCTGGCACAGCGGGCCCTGGACTGTCGACCTGGCCTATATGTACATCCTCTTCGAGGACCGCGACATCGCGGCGAGGGCGGCTGATGGTGTCTCCCAGGGCAAGGTCGAGGACGGCTACGCCCACCTCATCAGCTTCAGTCTGGGCTACAAGTTCTAAACAGATGGTTCGAAGAAAACCCGGATCCTGTCCGGGTTTTCTTTCGAACCGGCAAAAGGCGAAAGGCAAAAGGTATTAAATTTTTTATTGCCTTTAGCCCTGCGCCCTTAGCCTTACGCCCTTAGCCGTGCACTTCATGCCTTGATTCAAAATTCAAAACTTAAAATTGGTGCAAGCCCTCTGCATTGCGCCCTTAGCTTTTTTGTGATGTCCTGTTTTTTTACCCTAAGCCATTAGCCCTAAGCCTTACGTCATTTAAACGAGGTGTCCTATGGCCTACGAAGACTCCGTATATTACAAGAAGCCGTGGCTGAAAAGCTATGAGACAGGCGTCCCCGAGCGCATCGAATACGAAGAGATCACGATGCCCGACATCCTGGACCGGTCGGCGAAGCAGTTCCCGGACAGACCCGCCCTGGTCTTCCAGGGCTACACCATGACCTACCGGCAGTTGAAGGACACGGTGGACCGCTTCGCCGCGTGCCTTGCCGATTTCGGGGTGAAGCAGGGGGACGCCGTGGCGATCCTTCTTCCCAACCTCATCCCCTGCGTGGCGGCCTATTTTGCCGTGCTCCGCATCGGGGCCGTCACCGTCATGAACAACCCCCTGTACTCCGACCGGGAGCTGGAGTACCAGTTCAACGACTCGGGCTCGAAGGTCCTCATCACCCTCGATCTCCTCGGGAACCGTATGATCGATCTGCGGCCGAAGACGAAGATCAAACAGATCGTCTACACCTCCATCGGGGATTATCTCCCCTTCCCGAAGAGCCTTCTCTTCCCCCTCGTCGGCAAGAAAAAGAAGCTTGCCGCCGATGTCAAGGCGGCCCCCGATGTCTTCAGGTGGAAGGACTGCGTTGCCCGATACGGCCCGAACCCGCCGAGGCCGAAGATGGGCTTCGAGGACGTCGCCATGTACCAGTACACCGGCGGAACGACGGGTGTTTCCAAGGGGGTGATGCTCACCCACGCCAACCTGAGCAAGCAGGTGCAGCAACTTGCGGCGTGGTTCCCGAAGTTCCAGAAAGGAAGCGAGACCATGCTCGGGGCCCTCCCTTTCTTCCATGTTTTCGGGCTGTCGACGGCGATGAATTTTTCCGTCTTCATGGCATGGTCCGATGTCCTCGTCCCCCGGCCCCAGCCGGAGCCGCTCCTCGAGGCCATCGGGAAGTTCCGGCCCACCTTCGCGCCCCTTGTCCCCACCATGTACATCGGGATGCTGAGCCACCCCGATCTCAAGAAGACGGACCTGTCCTGTCTGAAGGGGTGTTTTTCGGGGAGCGCCCCCCTGCCCGTGGAGGTCATCCATGAATTCGAGAGGATTACGGGTGCGGTCATCGTCGAGGGCTTCGGCCTGACGGAGACGACGCCCGTCACGCACGTCAACCCCTTCGCCGGGGGGGCGAGGAAGGTGGGGAGCGTGGGGCTCTCCATCAGCGACACGGAAGCGCGGATCGTGGACCTCGAAACGGGTTTGAACGACATGCCCGCGGGTCAGCCCGGGGAGCTGATCATCCGGGGCCCCCAGGTCATGAAGGGCTACCTGAACAAGCCCGAGGAGACGGCCTATACGCTCCGAAACGGCTGGTGCTTCACCGGCGACATCGCCACGATGGACGAAGAGGGCTACTTCTACATCGTGGACCGCAAGAAGGACATGATCATCTCGGGCGGCTTCAATGTCTATCCGCGGGACATTGACGAGGTTTTCTACGAAAATCCCAAGGTCCAGGAGGCCTGCGCCATCGGCATCCCCGATCCCAAGAGGGGCGAAAACGTGAAGGTCTTCGTCGTTCTCAAGGAAGGTGAGACGGCCACACAGGAGGAGCTGATCGCGTACGCCAGGACAAAGCTTGCCGCCTACAAGCTGCCGTCGGAGATCGAGTTCCGCAAGGAGCTTCCCAAGAGCACCGTCGGCAAGGTGCTCCGAAAAGAACTCAAGGCGGAAGAAATGGCAAAACGAAAAAAGGGCTGAGAAGTCTCAGGGCAAAGGGCCTTTGACGTGCAGAAGGGAGAATCACGGAGTTCGCTGTGGTTCTCCTTTTTTTCTTGTCTCAGCTTCTGCTCTTCTCAACTTCTCAGCTTCTGTCCTGTCCGGTTTCTTAACTTCTGATCTTCCGTTCTTCCGGGCTTCTACCCGTCCCGTCCCCCCGTTCGTGATTCCTGAAGGGCATGGTGAGTTCGTAGGCCTCTCCGGAGAGATTCGCCTGCACGGAGAGCGCCGCTGATTTTTTAAAGATCCTCATCGCAGCCTTGTTGTCGGCCAGGACATCGGCCGTGAACCCCTCGATGCCGCCCCGCTCCCGGGCAAAGCGGACGAGCATCCCGAAGACGAAAGAAGCGATTCCCATACCCTGATACGCTTCGTCGACGACGAAGGCCACATCGGCATAGGGCCGGTCTTTCAGGCGGACGTACCGGCCTTCGGCGATGACGTGCTCGCCTCTCCCTTCCTTGATGACCCCCACAATAGACATAACCGTCCGGTAATCCACGTTCACGTATTCCTGCATCTTCCCGTGGGGCATCGCCTTGACGGAGCTGAAATACCGGTAATAGACCGCCTGTTCGGAGAACCGGTAAAAAAGCCGCCTCATCTCCTCCTCGTCGGAGGGCTTGATCGGGCGAAACCGGACGGCCACGCTTCCCCTGAACGTTTGCGTCATGGAGATGTCCGAGGGATAGAGGTGACCCGAACCGGTGAAGAAGATCTGATCGGGATAGAGCAGTTTTGCCTCCTTCGCCTGCCGGACCAGTTCGGCCCGGTCATCGGGGTGCGCGATATCGATCATGGCCTGGGCGCGCTCACGCACCGTCCGTCCCGAGAGGTAGGCGATGCCGTATTCCGTGGCCACCATGTCGAGGTCCTCGCGGTTGGTGAACTGATTGGGGAAATCTTCGATGGAAACGAGGATGTTCGAGTCCCCCCTGGGGTTGCGGCTGGGAAGTGCGAAGATGGTCCTGCCCTCACGCGAGAGTAACGCGCCGGCGAGGAGTTCCTGGACGGCGCCGGGACCGGCCATCCCGGCGTGGAGGGCGATGCAGCCGGTCAGGTCCGCTTTTCGAGCCGGCAGAATGGCGATGAATCGCTCATTGAGCCCGATGTTTCTCGGGTCCATGACGACGTCGAGAGACTGAAAATCGACAAAGGGGTTACGGTCGAGCCACGTCATGAGCTTCTGCGTGCCCATGACGTAGGAGGCCAGACACTTGCCTCTGAAAAAACCCTTGAAGCGGTTGGTCACAACGCCCCCTTTGACCAGTTCCATCAGGGCGTCGGTGAAAAAAGGCGTGTGGACGCCGAGGTTCTTCTTGTGCCGGAGATGACAGGCCAGTGCCTCGTAGACGGGTCCGATGGAAAAGCAAAGGCAGCTTCCGTCATCGACGATGGCGGCGATGCGAGCGCCGATTTTCTCATAATACTCCGGAACGGGCCAGCGAGGCATGTAGATGGGGGGTTCCGTCGACTGGACCAGGTAGTTGAAGTCATTGATATGGACGAAGGTGTCGCCCAGGGTCCGGGGGATGTCCTCATTGATCTCCCCGACGACCAGGGCGGCCTTGTCCATGGCGTAACGGGTCACATCAACGCCGAGGCCGAGACTTGCGTAGCCGTTTTCGTCCGGCGGGGTGATCTGGATGAAGGCGACGTCGATGTGAACGGCTCCCGACCTGAAGAGCCAGGGAATGCGGGAGAACCGGCTCGGGATCAGGTCCATCCGGCCTGCCGTGATCGCGGTGCTTGCCACCCATCCCGAATAAAAGGTCTTGAGGCGGTATTTGCTGGAGTACCGTTCGTCGATGGAAACGGCGTCGCCGAGGCTGACAAGCTGGATCATCTCCAGATCCTGGAGGTTGGCACGGCTCGACGCCATCAGGTGTTTCACCAGCGTTCGGGGCTCGGCCATCCCCGTGCCGAGAAAGATCGTCATTCCCGGCTTGATATCTTCGAAGACCCTGTCCGGTGGGACGATCTTGTTTTTCCAGTTGGTTTCCATGGTGTTCATCCGGATCTCTCCCGTTCTTTTTTGCCATGAGTTTAAGGCTTGAAGGCTCGCCCTGTCAAGGCGGGTTCCGGGAGTCCGCCGAAGGGGCAAAAACGAATCTTTTTGCTTTGGTAATTCCGAAAACGATCGATTATAATTCCCCCATGGCCAAAATTCTCATCATCTACCATTCCCAGACGGGAAACACCGAGAGGATGGCGAGGGCCGTGGCGGAGGGCGTTCAGGGCATCGAGAGCGCCGAAGCCGTCCTGAAGCACGCGCGTGATGCCGGGCTGGAGGACCTGCTTCGGTGTGACGGCCTGGCCATCGGCACGCCGGAGAACTTCGGGTACATGTCCGGGATGATCAAGGATTTCTTCGACCGGACCTTTTATCCCGCCCAGGGAAAGGTCTTTCGCAAGCCTTACGTGGTCTTTGTGTCCGCCGGAAACGACGGGACCGGGGCCGTCAACAGCATGGAGCGCATCGCCATCGGCTATCAGTTCAAGAAAGTCTATGAACCCGTCATCTCCCGCGGGAAGGTCACGGAGGAGGTCCTGGAAAAATGCCGTGAGCTGGGGAGGACGATCGCGGGCGGGTGCGTGATGGGTATATATTGAGAGGCTGTTGAAAAATACCCGTCTGCGGCGTTGCCCTCGTCCCTCAACGTACGCTTCATAGTACGCCTCGCTCCTCGGGATGTCGGGCGCCTTGCATCCGGGCGTTTTTGAACAGCCTGAACTAAGAAGGATGTCCCTGTCGTCATCGAGGTGAAAGGCTGAAGGCGAAAGGCGAAAGGCGAAAGGCCTGAGGCTACTAGAAAGAACGGGGGGAGGTCCGGTGGACCTCCCCCCGTTGTGTTTGGAATTGCGAGCAACGCTCCGCGTATTACCGCGCGCCGAGGAGCTTCCGGGCGATCACCATTCTCTGGATTTCGTTGGTGCCCTCGTAGATCTGGCAGATCTTGGCGTCTCTCATGTGCCTCTCCGCGGGGTACTCTTTGCAGTAGCCGTACCCGCCGAAGATCTGGACGCCCTCGATGGCCGCTTTCATGGCCACGTCGGAGGCGTACATCTTGGCCTGGGCCGACTCTTTTTCGTAGTCCAGCTTGTTGTCTTCGAGCCAGGCGGCCTTCAGGAGGAGAAGCTCCGCCGCATCGAGTTCCGTCGCCATGTCGGCGAGCTTGAACTGAATGGCCTGGAAGGTGGAGATGGGCTTGCCGAACTGCACCCTCTCCTTGGCGTACTGCAGGGCGTCTTCCAGCGCGGCCCTGCCGATACCGAGGGCCTGGGAGCCGATGCCGATACGGCCGCAGTCGAGACCCATGAGCATCTGTTTGAAGCCCTGGCCGGGCTTCCCGAGCAGGTTCTCCGCCGGGACTTCGGCGTCCTCGAAGACGAGCTCCGCCGTCCCCGAAGCGAGGATTCCCATCTTTTCCTCGATTTTGCCGAGGGAGAACCCCTTGGTGTTCTTGAGATCGACGATGAAATTCACGACACCCTTGTAACCCTGTGCCGGGTCCGTCGTGGCCGCGAGGACGCAGTAGTGAGCCACATTGCCGTTGGTGATGAAGCGCTTGGTCCCGTTGATGATGTACTTGTCGCCTTTCAGTGTGGCCCTGCAGGCGAGAGACGCCGCGTCGGAGCCGGCGCCCGCTTCCGTCAGCGCGTAGCAGCCTTCCACCTTGCCGCCGGAGACCGGTGGAAGGTATTTCTTCTTCTGTGCTTCCGTTCCGAAGGCGTTCACGGGGAATCCGTAGAGGGAGTTGTTGACGGACACGATGACCCCGCAGCTCGCGCAGGCCTTGGAGATCTCGATCATGCAGAACACGTAAGTCACGTTGTCCATGCCCGCACCGCCGTACTCCGTCGGGATGGCCACGCCCATGATCCCCATCTCGCCGAGCTTCCGGCAGATCTCTTCGGGGTGCCTGTGGGTGCGGTCCAGTTCCGCGGCGATCGGCTTGATCTGCGTCTCCGCAAACTTCGCCACCTGATCCCTTACCATCTTTTGCTCTTCTGTTAATCCAAAGTTCATGACAATAACCCCCCTTTGTGGTTTTTTTATGTTACATCCCTTTTGGATTCGAATACGACGTTGATTTCCTGGCCGTCAGCGACCCTTGAAGGCCGGTTTCCTCTTCTCCAGGAAAGCTTTCATGCCTTCCTTCTGATCGTCGGTGCTGAAGCACTGGGAGCAGCACTCCGTCTCGAGCCTCATGGCGTTGTCGAGGGCGAGATCGTAGCCGAAGTTGATGGCGTGCTTGGCCATCTTGAGGGCGAACCCCGGAAGGTTGGCCAGCTTCGCGGCAAATTTCTTTGTTTCGGGAATCAGCTGATCCGGCGGGTAGACGCGGTTCACGAGACCGATCTCGTAGGCCCTCCTGGCGTCGATCTGCTCGCCGCCCATGATGTACTCCTTGGCACGCCCGATGCCGACGAGGCGCGCCAGCCTCTGAGTGCCGCCCCAGCCGGGGATAAGCCCGATCAGGATCTCGGGCTGGCCGAAACGTGCGTTTTCAGAGGCGAACCGGAAGTCGCAGGACATGGCGAATTCCACGCCGCCGCCGAGGGCGAATCCGTTGACCGCCGCGATGACGGGCTTGGGGAGCGTCTCAAAGGCCCTGAAGGTTTCGATGCCGGCCTCCATGAACTCCATGGCCTGCTGGGGCCTCAGATCCGCCATCTGGGAGATGTCGGCGCCCGCCACGAAGGACTTCTCGCCGGCTCCGGTGACGATGACGGCCTTGACGGCATCGTCGGTTTTGCACTTGACGGCGGCATCGCAGAGTTCCGCGATCACATCCGAGTTCAGGGCGTTGAGCGCCTTGGGCCGGTTGATGGTGATCGTGGCGACCCCGTCCGCCACTTCAAACAGGATGTTTTTGTATTCCATGGTCCTCACTCCTTTCTCTGGTCATTCATTTTTTACGGGCTGACCGAAGTCCGATGACCCGAGCCTCTACTTCTTGCTGTAGTCGTAGAACCCTTTGCCGGTTTTCCTGCCCATATAGCCGGCATCGACGTACTTCTTCAGGAGCGGGCAGGGCCGGTACTTGGAGTCACCGAACCCCCTGTAGAGAACGTCCATGATCGCCCAGCAGGTGTCGAGACCGATGAGGTCCGCAAGCGCCAGGGGTCCCATCGGGTGATTCATGCCGAGGACCATGATGTCGTCGATGGCCTTGGGGGTGCCCACACCTTCCATCAGGGCGTAGACGGCCTCGTTGATCATGGGCATGAGGATCCGGTTGGAAATGAAGCCCGGGAAGTCGTTGCACTCGACGGGAACCTTGCCGAACTGCTTGGAGAGCTTGTCCGTGAGATCGTAGGTCTCCTGGGAGGTGGCGAGGCCCCGGATGATCTCCACGAGCCTCATGACCGGCACGGGATTCATGAAGTGCATGCCGATGACGAGCTCAGGCCGCTTGGTGGCGCCGGCGATCCTTGTGATGGGGATGGATGATGTGTTGGTGGCCAGGACCACACCGGGCGCGCAGACCGAATCGAGAGTCCGGAAGATGTTCAGTTTCAGGTCTTCCCTCTCGATGGCCGCCTCGACGACGAAATCGGCATCCTTCATGTCCTCGAGCTTCGTGCTCTTCCTGATGCGGCCCATGATCTCATTTTTCTGGTCCGCCTTGAGTTTGTCCTTCGCGATCAGCCTGTCGAGGTTGCCCGCGATCCCGTTGTAGCCCTTGTCGACGAACTGGTCGGCGATGTCATTCAGGATGACCTTGAGACCGCCCGGTGTGGCCGCGACCTGCGCGATACCGCTGCCCATCTGACCGGCGCCGACAACTCCGATTGTCTTTACATCTGCCTTGATTGCCATGGTCTGACCCTCCTTCTTTCGTTAAACGTTAAAATCTCTTCGATGCCGCGTTTGTTTCCAAAGGCGGCATGCGTCCCGGGGTTGTTTCCGGACCGCCGGGGTGCCACATAACCCCGGCAGGTCCGGTTTCCGATTTCCCGGTGAACGTCGGAGCCTTTACACGTTCTCCAGGATGATGGCCATGCCCTGGCCGCCGCCGATGCAGAGCGACGCGAGGCCCAGTTTGACATTGTTCTTCTTCATCTGCATGGCCAATGTGTAGGTGATCCTCGCTCCCGTGCAGCCGATCGGGTGGCCGATGGAGATCCCGCTGCCGTTGAGGTTGCACTTGTTGAGATCGACGCCCAGTTCCTTGATGCAGCCCAGGGCCTGGACGGCGAAGGCTTCGTTGAGCTCGACGAGCCCCATGTCCTTCATGCTGAGATTGAGTTTCTTGAAGAGCTTCCGGACCGCCGGGATCGGGCCCAGTCCCATGTAGGCCGGATCGACGCCGCCGGAGGCCCAGCCCCTGATCTTGGCGAGCGGTTTCAGCTTCAACTCTTTTGCCTTGTCGGCGCTCATGACGACCACGGCGCAGGCGGCGTCGTTGATGCCCGAGGCGTTTCCGGCCGTGACGGTGCCGTCCTTCTTGAAGACGGGGGCGAGTTTCGCCATCTTCTCGAGCGTCGTGTCCATGGGGCGCTCGTCCACCTTGAAGACCTTGGGGTCGCCCTTCTTCTGGGGGATCACCACGGGTACGATCTCGTCGGCCACGGCACCGCTGGCGTTGGCCGCCCGTGCCCTGCGGTGGCTCTCGTAGGCGAGCTTGTCCTGTTCTTCCCGGCTGATCCCGTATTTCGCGGCAATGTTTTCAGCCGTGAAGCCCATGTGGTACCTGTTGAAGATCTCCCAGAGTCCGTCGTGGACCATGAGGTCCGCGACCTGGCCGTAGGGCATGTTCATCCGGTAGCCCCAGCGGGCGTTGGGCAGGCCGTAGGGGACCATGCTCATGTTCTCCATGCCTCCGGCGACGATGATGTCCGCCTCCCCGCACATGATGGCCTGTGCGGCCAGCGCGATGGCCTTCATCCCCGAGGCGCAGACCTTCTGCACGGTGATCACATTGGTTTCCTCGGGCAGCCCGGCGTAGATGGAAGCCTGCCGGGGCGGGTTCTGACCCATGCCGGCCGTTAAAACGTTGCCCATGATCACCTCGTCGATGTAGACGGGCGTGAGTCCCTTGTCATAGTCGTAGTACTTCTTCTGGATCTCCGTCATGTCGAACTCGCCGAAAATCGAAGGGCGGGCGCTCCTGACGAAATCGTTGATGGCCGGTCTCAGCCCGGCGCGCTTTATCGATTCCTTGATGACGATCCGGCCGAGTTCGACCACCGAGACATCCCTCAATGATCCGCCGAATTCACCCACGGCGGTCCTCGCTCCGCTTACAATAACCACTTCTTTCATTCTCAAACTCCTTTCAACTTTATTGGCTAATGGCTTAAGGCTTAGGGCAAAAGCTGTATTTAAGAGTTCGATCGGGCCTTGATCAGTTTACTCAACATACCGGATATTTCCAGGCATCTTGTTTCGATGTCCTTGAATGTCTTCTGATCGATGTAACCAATCTCAAGGGCGATAATGGCATGAGATAGAAGCTCGGCGGCTGATCCTTTTGCGAAGTAAAAGTGCCTCACGGCCTGCTTATCGGTATCCAATTGGTCACCTTCAGCGATATTGCTTGGAATGGACAGCGCCGCCCTTCTCATCTGATCTCTCAATGCCTGATCTTTTGAAAAAGGTCCGGTGTGAGTGATACCGTAAAGAAAAACCGCCAGATCCTTTCCCTTTTGCCAACCCCTCAGCTCTTTGAACCCCTCCTTGCCCATATGTTAATGGCTCAGGGCTTATGGCTTATGGAAAGAAAATTCTTTTTCCCCTGCCTTAGGCCTTACGCCCTTAGCCTTATGCCCCCACTTTTATCAACATCGCGTCTCCCTGGGCGTGGCCGGAGCAGATTCCGCAGACGCCGATGCCTCCGCCCCTGCGCCTGAGCTCGTAGGCCAGTGTCATCACGATCCTGGCGCCCGTCGCGCCGATCGGGTGCCCGTAGGCGATGGCACTTCCGTTGACGTTGACTTTTTTCATCATCTCTTCCTTGGACATGCCGAGGACGGACCGGGCGCTGATCAAAACGACGGCGGCAAAGGCCTCATTGATCTCGATGAGGTCGACCTTGTCCAGGGAGAGGTCGTTCTGCTCCAGGACCTTCTTGATGGAAAGCCCGGGCACGGTGGCGATGTCCTTCGTCGGCTGGGAGACCTCGGCATAGTCGAGGATCGTGAAAAGGGGCTTCATGCCGAGCGCCTTTGCTTTCTCGGCGCTCATGACGAGGCAGACGTCCCCGCCGTCGTTGACACCGGGGGCGTTGCCCGCCGTGACGCTTCCGGGTTTCCCGGTGACGGTGCTCTTGTGGTTGAAGACGGGGGGCAGCTTCGCCAGACCCTCCATCGTGGTGCCCGGCCGGGGACCCTCGTCCTTGTCGAAGATGATCGTCTCTTTCCCCTTTTTGATCTCCACGGGGAAGATTTCGTCGTTGAGCCTGCCCGCCTTCATGGCCTCGACGGCCCTCATCTGGGAGGTGTATGCCCATTCGTCCTGGTCTGCCTTCGTGAAGCCGAATTCATCGCCCGTCTCGGACCCGTGGATGGCCATGTGGCGGTTGTAGAAGGCGTCCCAGAGACCGTCGTAGACCATAAGGTCCACCGCACGACCGTTCGGAAGGCCCATCCGGTTTCCCCAGCGCATGTCTGGGAGTGAGTAGGGGCAGTTCGACATGCTCTCCTGGCCGCCGCCGATGATGATCTCGGCGCGACCCGTCTGGATCATCTGGGCGGCCAGATCAACGGGTTTGATTCCGGAGGAACAGACTTTGTTGAGGGTGATGGAGGGGACCCACTCCGGGAGGCCCGCCAGGATGGTGGCCTGACGGCTGGGCACCTGGCCGCAGCCCGCGGGGACCACCTGGCCCATGATCACATAGTCGATGTCATCGGGTTTCACCTTGCCGTTTGTTCTTCTCAGGCACTCCTTGATGGCCAGTGCGCCCAGCTGGGGGGCGTCAAATCCCCTGAGGGCGCCGCCGAAAACGCCGTAGGGTGTGCGGCAGGCTTCCACGCAGACCACTTCCCTGAAATTCTTGTACTGGTTTTTGATTTTCCTTCCCATGGTGGAGAAATCAGGTTTTCTTTCCCCGAATTTTGCGATGGGTGCGTCTTTGTAGATTTCAGCTCTGGTTTTATCCAACTTCTGCGGTACCCTTTCCATCTTGACCTCCTTCGGTATCAGGAATTGCCGACCGGCTGCCTGTTCGCTGTTCTCCGGTCCTTCCCATTGGATTGTTTTTTTACGGCGCTGAATGCGCCGGGTATTGCCATACCCCGGTGAGGCGCCTGACGCTCAGCCGCTGCACCGCCCCGCATCGAGAAAACTCCTCTCCTCGTCCGGGGGGCATGAGTGTCGAGGCCTCGTTTCACGCCTTTTGAGGCGGGGTCCGGAACGGATCGACCCCCTTGGCATTCCCCGATGGTGACGGGATTCCGGGGGCATCGGACGGTCAGTTAAAGCTGTCGACGAAAACGATTTCGCGCGGGACCTTGTAGGATGAGAGGTATGTTCTGCAGTGTCTCAGGATCGCCCTCTCGTCGGCCGCCTCGTTTTTTCGTCGCACGACGAGGGCCTTTACGATCTCCCCCCTCATGAGATCGGGCTTGCCGGTGACCTGGGAGGCTTCGACGGCAGGGTGCATGTCCAGGATCATCTCAACCTCGCGGGGATAGACGTTGAACCCGCTCGTGATGATCATGCGTTTGATCCGGCCGGTCAGAAAGACGTAGCCTGCCTCGTCGATCCTTGCAAGATCACCCGTGTGGAGCCAGCCGTTTTTCATGACCCTTTCCGTTGCCTCGGTATCCTTGTAGTATCCCTTCATTACATTCACGCCTTTCACGACGAGCTCTCCGACCTGACCGGTCGGGACCTCTCTACCGCTCGCGTCAAAGACCTTGACTTCAACGCCGGGGATGGCGGTGCCGATGGAACCCGGTTTGATCGGCATGCTCAGCCTGCCGACGGTGCACACCGGTGACGCCTCCGTGAGCCCGTACCCTTCCGTCAGGACACACCCGAACTTCTTTGAAAATGCCGGCATGTACTGAGGCGGCATGGACGATCCGCCGGTGATGCAAAGCCGGAGGGAGCCGGTATCGAATTTGCCCGCCTCTTCATGCAGGAGCATGCCGAGAAAGACGCGGGGCACAGCGCCGATGTAAGTCACCCGGTCTCTCTCGATCGCCTTGAGGATTGCGTCAATGTTGAACTGGTCCAGGATGGTGACGGTGCATCCGATGCACATCACTCCCAGCATGTTCGCCGTGGCACCGAAGGTGTGAAACAGGGGAATAATCGCCATGCCGTGGTCTTCCGGCTTCCCCTCGAAGAGGCCGGGGAAAAGTGTCGTCTGAGAAAGGAGATTTTTATGGGTGAGAACGGCGCCGAGAGGACTGCCGGTAAGACCTGCCGTGTAGACCATGACCGCGGGGTCGTCGCTGTCGATGGGCGGCATGCTGAATTCGAAGGGTCCTTTGCCGATGGCCTCCATGAAAGGGGAAGAGGGGCCTTCGTGATCCACGAGAAGGATGTGCCGGCAAAGGGGAATTTCTTTTTTGATCTCTTCGTATCTTTTCGCCGACTGTGCGATCGTGATAAAGACCTTGGAGTCGCTGTTGCCGAGGAGATGCCGGAGCTCGTAGGACGTCGACATGATGTTGAGGGTGACGGCGACGGCTCCGAGTTTCAGAACGGCAAAATAGGAAATAACGAATTCGGGGATGTTGGGGAGCATGACGGCGACTTTGTCCCCCTTTTCGACTCCGAGGCTCTCCAGGTGGTTCGCGAGGGAATTGACGGCTTTCCGGAGATCACCGTAGGTGATTTTTTTGTCATCGAAAATGATTGCTGTTTTTCCGCCGTACCGATCGCAGACGGATTCCAGCATTTCCCCGAGATTCATGGATTTTCCGCTCCTCCTTCAGCCGGCACACCATAGCACAAGAGCATCAGAGGATCAATAAAATTGTGTGCGGCATTTGTTTATTTTTGCCTTTTATTGTCGAATGATTACGGAAGGTTACAACCTGTCCGGTTTCCGCATCCGATTCATCTTTTAAGCGCCGGCGCGGGTGGAAAACCCGCGCCTGAACCGGCCTCGTCCATTGCCGGGAGACAGACGGCGGACGGGGCTTTATGGAGCCTTTTGTTCGCTCACATTCAAGCCCGATTTTTTCGATGCAAATCGACGGCACGAACACCCTCGCGGCATAAGCGTCAAGAAAAGCAGTATGTTATCTTGACATTTGCGGTCCGCTCAAGTAGATGAAATGAGCTGTGTCGCGGGCACAGGGCGCAGGGCACGAAGAAGTCTTCGGGCCGGGAAGTGAAAGATGGCCGTGATAATCGACGGGAATAAAATCGCGAAAGGGATCCGGGATGAGATCCGCGAGGAGGCCCTCAGGCTCAAAAGGGAAAGGGGCATCATTCCCGGGCTTGCGGTCATTCTCGTCGGCGACGATCCCGCCTCCAGGATCTATGTCGGCCGGAAGGAGAAGGCTTGCGAGGAAGCCGGTTTCCTGTCCCGTCATTCTGGTCTTCCCGCCCGGACAAGTGAGGAGGATCTTTTACGGCTCATCACCGATCTCAACGGAGATCCGGCGATCCACGGGATCCTCGTGCAGCTGCCCCTTCCCGGTCACATCCGGACGCCGGCCGTCATCGAGGCCGTCGACCCGAAAAAGGACGTGGACGGTTTCCATCCCTACAACATGGGCCGCCTCGTGGAAGGGAACCCCCTCCACAGGGCCTGCACGCCCCTGGGCATCATGGAACTCCTGGATCGAAGCGGCATCGCCATCGAGGGGAAGGAGGCCGTCATTGTGGGGAGGAGCAACATCGTCGGCAAGCCCCTGGCGCTCATGCTTCTTCTGCGGCACGCCACCATCACGGTCTGCCACACGCGGACAAGAGACCTCGCCTCCGTGACCGGGAGGGCCGATATCCTCGTTGCGGCGGCGGGAAGGGCGGAGATGATCCGGGGAGAGATGGTGAAGGAGGGGGCCGTCGTCGTCGACGTCGGGGTCAACAGGCTTCCCGACGGCCGGCTGGTGGGGGATGTGGCTTTCCCGGAGGTGGAACCGAAGGCGTCTCACATCACACCCGTGCCCGGCGGGGTCGGTCCCATGACCATTGCCATGCTTCTCCGGAACACGCTCAATGCGGCACGGCAAACCGCCCGGACCTGAACCATGGCGCGGGGGGATCGGTGGCGATGTGTCAAGACGAGACGGCGCATGAGTCGGGGATCGCCGGTACGACAATGAAGAAAATTTTATGAAAGAACCAGGCTCAGCTGTTCACGCTCTCTCAAAAAAGGAGATCTACGACAGGTCCCTTGACCTTCGCAAAGGGGGTCTTCTCTACGATATCAAGAACCCCGAGCTCGACGACCTGTACCACGGCAGCATTGACCGCTTCTGCGAGATCGCGAGCCGGCTCTCCAGGGCGGAGCGGGTCCTCGACGTGGGCGCCGGTCACGGAATGCTGCTTTCGCTTCTGAGCGAACTGGGCCATGATTGTTACGCCGTCGATCTCTTCGACTGTTCATCGAGATATCCCGAGATCTACCAGAGAAAATCCATACCCTTCAGGGTCTGCAACCTGGAAGTCGACCCGCTGCCCTTCGACGATGAATGCTTTGACGCCGTGGTCTGCTGCCAGGTCCTGGAGCACTTCACACACTCCCATCTCTATCTGATGAAGGAGATTCACAGGGTCCTGAAAAGCGGCGGCCTGGTCGAGGTCGATGTCCCCAATGCCGTTTCCTTCCGGAATCGAAGCCGGATCCTCCGGGGGAAAAACATCACCTTCGATTACGAGGAACACTACCTGTATGCTCAGCCCGTTCTGTACCGGGGCTTCACGTTTTATCCGGCCCGGCACAACCGGGAATTCACCCTGAAAGAACTCGTGATTCTGCTGAAGGCCGCGAAGTTCGGCCGGATCGATGCCTATTTTTTGAAGTCGAGGAGGCATCGCGAGGGATGGGAGAGGATTCGCTCTCTCGGGTCGGCTTTGAGAGACCTCGTCCCGTCCCTCCGGAAATCCATCATTGCCTTTGCCGAGAAATAGGCCCTAGAGCGGCGCAGACGTTTACCGGGTAAAGCTTTTCCGACTGCGGGATTGAAGATCCCTCTCTCACATGAAAAGAACGATTTGGCGGGCGATCTATGGGTTTTTACGAACAGGTGAAGACGAAAGCTGAGACGGGGGGGCAATGGGCGGTTATTGCGCTCGGCTTTTCCATTCCCGTCTCGACGGCGGCCGACAATATCCTGATCGGCCTGTCGGTTTTTCTCTGGGTCCTGAGCAACTCTTACCGGGAGAGGTTCTCGAACATGCGGGACAATCCCGTTGCCCTCTGGGCGGTCGTGGTTTTCGCGATGTATCTGCTGGGGGTCACTTACTCGGTCGCCGATGGAAAAGACATCCTGAGCGCCGTCGAGAAATCCGCTTATTTACTTCTGATTCCCCTCTTCATGGTTTTTTTCCGGGAAAAGAAGGTCAGGGACCTCGCCATGGGCGGCTTCCTGGCGGCATCGGCTCTCGTTCTTGTCCTTTCCTATCTCATCGGTTTCGGGGTCCTGCCCCACTTCAAACTTCTCCATATTCCAGCAAGCAAGATAGATCCCTTCGTGTTCAAATATCGTATCACGCACAGCTTCCTGATGGCCTTCGCGGCCTTCCTCTTCGCCCTCAGGGCCCGGGAGGCTACTGTGAAGAGACATCGCGTGCTGTGGATGGTGCCCTGCCTTCTTGCTATGTATAACGTGTTTTTTATGATCCCGAGCAGAACAGGGCAGCTCGTGCTGATTGTCCTGCTCGTCTATTTCTTTTTCGGGTTCTTTCGCTGGCGCGGGCTGATTTTCTCTGCTGTCATACTCGGTTTCATCGTGGGTGCAGGTTTGATGTTTTCGTCCGCTTCATGGTATCGAGGCTACGAAGATCTCGTCCGGGGATATCATGAGTGGGAACCCGGCCGGGCGCAAATGACGTCGCCCCAGTTGCGCCTTGACTTCTACATGCATAGCCTGGGCATCATCATCGAAAACCCGGTTTACGGTGTCGGGACGGGCGGCTTCGCGAAGGCCTACGCCGCAAAGGCCGGGCCGGCGGCTTCCGTTCACACGGACAATCCGCACAACGAGTATATGCTTGTAGCCGTCCAGTTCGGCCTGGCCGGGCTGGGGGTATGGCTCTTTCTGTTTTATCGGGAATGGATGCTGGCCGCGAGATTATCGTCCCCCTTTGACCGGGCCTTCGCAAGGGGAGTGGTTCTGGCCTTTCTTTCGGCCAGTCTGGTCAGTTCCACCCTCTTCGACCACACGGAAAGGGTGTTCTTCGTCTGGTTGAGTGCGATGCTTTTTGCTTCATTAAACAAGACATCGGGGAAGGAGAAGGTTGCGGCATGACGCTGTCGGTCACGGTCATCGTGAAAAACGAGGAGAAATGGATCAGGCCCTGTCTCGAATCGGCGGTCTGGGCCGATGAAATCATCGTCCTGGATTCGGGAAGCACGGACCGGACGGTTGAAATCTGCGGGGAATTCACCGACAAGGTCTTTGAGACCGACTGGCCGGGTTACGGCCCGCAGAAAAACCGGGCCCTCCAGAGGGCCTCGGGGGACTGGGTCTTTTCCCTCGATGCCGATGAACGCATCAGTGCGGAGCTCCGGTCGGAAATCCTGTCGGCCATGGCCGACCCCGGAGATTACGTGGCCTTCAAGTGTCCCCGTCTCTCCAACTACTGCGGACGCTACATGCGTCACAGCGGCTGGTGGCCCGATTACGTCACCCGTCTCTTCAGGCGTGGGCATGCGGCATTCAGCGACGACCTGGTTCATGAACGCCTCGTTGTGGAGGGCGAAGTGGGCAGGCTGGGGCATCCCCTTATACACGAGGCCTTCCCGGATCTGGAAGAGGTTCTCGGAAAGGTCAACAGCTATTCCTCCGCCGGGGCCCGCATGATGCACCGGAGAATGGAAAAGGGCTCCCTGTGGAGAGCCCTGTCTCACGGGCTGTGGAGTTTCATCCATACTTATATCACCCGCTTCGGCTTTCTGGACGGGCGGGAGGGATTCATGCTCGCCGTTTCAAACGCCGAGGGCACCTACTACCGCTATCTGAAGCTCATGTTGCTGAACGAGAAGAAATGAAGGTCACCGTCATCATCACCACCTACAACAGGCCGGACGCCCTGTCGGCAACCCTGGAGGCCTTCCGGGTGCAGACCGACCTCGACTTCGAAATGATCGTGGCCGATGACGGGTCGACGGCCGAAACTGAGGATCTGGTCAACACCTGCCGGATGCGGCTTCCCTTCAGACTGTCCCACGTCTGGCAGGAAGACCGGGGGTTTCGCGCCGGGGGCATCCGCAACAGGGCTCTGGCTGCAACGACGGCGGACTACATCATCTTCAGTGACGGCGATTGTATCCCGATGCCGGATTTCGTGGAGCAGCATCGGCGCCTGGCGGAGCCGGGGTGGTTTGTGGCGGGAAGCAGAATCCTGCTGAGCCGGGATCTGACGGAGCGCGTGCTCACGCAGGGGGTGACCCTTCAGGGGTGGAGCGCCCGGCAATGGTTCCAAGCGTTTCTGAAAAAGGATGTCAACCGGCTCTTTCCCGTGCTGTCGCTCCCGCTTCCCGGGGTGCTGCGCAAGTGCGCGAAGGACGACTGGCAGGGTGTCATGACCTGCAACCTGTCCTGCCGGCGAGAAGACCTCATTCGTATCAACGGTTTCGATGAAACCTATCACGGGTGGGGGCTTGAGGATTCCGACCTGGTCGTCCGCCTGCTTCGTTCCGGCGTGCGACGGAAGAGCGCCCGCTTTGCCTCGACGGTCCTGCATCTCTGGCACAAGGAGTATGACAGGCTTCAGCTCGAGGAGAACTGGAAACGGCTGAACGATGTCCTGAATTCGTCACGGGTCCGCGCCGTCCGGGGGGTGGATCAATACCTATGAGCGTACCCGAACGTGTGCTCGTCATCGCGATGAGGCGCATCGGAGATGTGCTTCTCACCACGCCGCTCATCCGGTCTCTGCGTTCGGCCCGGCCGGAGGCGGCCATCGACGTACTCGTCTTCGAGGGAACGGAAGGGGTGATCGCGGCAAACGGCGACATCCGCCGGGTCCTCACCGTTCCGGAAGGGGCCGCTATCGGGACCCACCTGAGGATGCTCATGGCGATCCTCCGCCGCTATGACCTGGCCGTCTCCACACAGCCGGGAGACCGGCCGACCTTCTATGCCTGGGCGGCCGGGAAAAGAGCCGTCGGTCCTGTCGAAGCCTCCGCCGGAGGGTTCTGGAAGCGGTGGCTTCTTTCACGCTGGATCGCTTTCGACAACAGGGACACCCACACGGTGGTGATGAACCTGAGGCTCGCCGAATTGTTCGGCATCGAGAGGAAATTCGACGTGGTGGTCTCCTGGCGCCCTTCCGATGAAAGCCGGGTCTCCTCGATGCTCGCCTTTGACCCCGCCTCAGAGCCTTACGCGGTCTTTCATCCCTTTCCGAAGTTCAATTACAAGATGTGGACGCGGAACGGGTGGGTCGGGCTTACCCGGCACCTCCTTGGCCGGGGGCTCCCGGTCGTCTTCACAGGGAGCAATGCCTCCGATGAGATCTCTTATGCCGGTGAGATCGCCCGTGGTCTTCCGGGAAGGGCTGTGAACCTGACCGGCCGGACCAGCCTGGGTGAAACGGGCTTTCTCCTGAGCCGGGCCCGGGTCTATGCCGGTCCCGACACGGTGGTGACGCACATGGCGGCCGCCCTGGGGGTGCCGACGGTTGCCCTCTACGGGCCGACCAACCCGGTCAAATGGGGCCCGTGGCCGAAGAACCACGTTTCCGACTCGAGCCCTTATGTGATGACGGGATCTCAGCGGGTTGGGAATGTCATCCTGCTTCAGGGGGTGGGTGAGTGCGTTCCCTGCCGGGAGGAGGGGTGTGAGAGGCGAATCGACAGCTTCAGCAAATGTCTTCTGGAGCTGCCCCTGGAGGGGGTTATCGAGGCCCTGGAAGAGGCGCTCGGGATGGAGGATCGGGGAAACAAATAAAGCGGATCTAGGATTCCGCCTTGTACTCTTTATACTCGGGCACTATCTCGCCGAGCTTTCCTTTGATCGATGCCTCGTCCATGTGATGGACGGCGGCAAGCAGTTCTTCGACATCTTTCACGATCATGCCCGGATCATATGAATTTCCGCGCAGGACCATGATCTTTTCGTGAGAGGTGGAGACGATCCCTTCACCCTCCGTGATGAGTTCCTCGTAGAGCTTTTCACCGGGTCGAAGACCGATGAACTGGATTGGAATATCCTTCTCCGGCTCGTACCCCTGAAGCCTGATCAGGTCCCTGGCCATGTCCAGGATGCGGATCGGCTTTCCCATCTCCAGAATGAAAATCTCTCCCCCCTCGCCCATGGCCCCCGCCTGGAGGATCAGCTGCGCGGCCTCCGGAATCGTCATGAAATAACGGGTGATTTCCGGGTGGGTCACCGTGACGGGCCCGCCCCGGGCGATCTGCTCCTGGAAGAGAGGGATGACGGAGCCGGAACTCCGGATGACGTTGCCGAACCGGACGGACATGAAGCGGGTTTTTGCCTTTCCGTTCATGCTGTCCACGAACATCTCCGCCAGCCTCTTCGTTGCCCCCATGACATTGGCGGGACGCACGGCCTTGTCTGTGGAGACCAGCACAAACCGGTCCACCCCTGTTCTGAGGGAAGCCTCGACCAGGTTTTTCGTCCCGAGAACGTTGGCCATGCATGCCTCGCGGGGGTGCGCTTCCTGGATCGGCACGTGCTTGTAGGCCGCCGCATGAAAGACGATCTGGGGTGAGTATTTCGAAAACAAACCGTCTACCGTTTCTGGGTCGCGAATGTCTCCCAGAAAAGCCTGTATGTCCAGGCGGGGATATCTCTGACGGCACTCCATCTCGATCTTGAAGAGATTGAACTCGCTGAAGTCCATGAGGCAGATGGACAGGGGATTGAACCGGCTGACCTGTCTTACCAGTTCGGAGCCGATGGATCCCCCGGCCCCCGTCACGAGAATACGCTTCCGGCTCAGGAATTCCGAAACCCTGTCCTGGTCCAGGCGGACCTCGTCACGGCCCACCAGGTCTTCCAGGGTGACCTCGCGTATGGAGTTGACGGAGACCTTGCCTTCTATCAACTCCCCCATGCTCGGGACCATGCGAAACTTCTTCCCTGTTCTTTCACAGGCATTGATGATGTGCCGCATCTGGTCTCCCCTGGCCGAGGGGACGGCGATCAGGATCTCATCATATTCAATCGGAACCTCGTCGATCCGGTCCACGGTACCGACCACGGGTACGCCGTGGATGGATTTCCCCATCTTTTCCTTTGCGTCATCGAGAAACCCGACCGGATTGAGGTGAACCCCCGGGTTATCCAGCAATTCCCGCAAAACCTTTTCCCCGGCGCCACCCGCGCCGATGATGAGCAGCCTCCTGGCGGAACTGTCCCAGGATTTTCTGTGCGGTGATATCGTCCAGAGGCTGGACACGTGACTGGTGAGAGCCAGCCGGATGGCGATCCGGATCCCCCCGATCAGGAAAATCGTGAGCCCCCAGTCGATGATGAATATGGATCGTGAAAATCCGATGAAATGGTACGCGTAGATGGTCGTCATCAGGAAGATAATGGAAGATGCCGTGGAGGCCAGGATGACGTTTTTTATGTCGAGGATACTCGTGTATCTCCACATCCCTCTGTACAGCTGAAAAAAATAGAAAACGATCAGCTTGATCGGGATCAGGAAGGGCAGGGTTTTCTGGAGGTTGGAGATCTGGTACTGCGGGATCGAGCCTTCGAATCGAAGGAGATAAGCCAGAACATACGCCGCCGTGATCAGGATGGCGTCGATGAGGAGCATCCAGTAGAAGTGTTTGTTCCGCAGGAGATGTTTCATGACTTATGATTCTGTGGGAACGATGGACGCTGCCCTGAGGAAATCAGTGCTGAACGCCCTCCGCCCGAAGGACCTTGATGAAAGTCATCAATATGATTTTAAGATCGAAAAAGAAAGATTTATTTTTCAGATAGTATTCGTCGTATTCCACCTTCAGCGGTATCGGGATGTCATCCCTGCCGTTGATCTGGGCCCAGCCTGTGATTCCGGGCACAAGTGTGTGCACGCCCTTCCGGGTCCGCAGCTCGACCAGGTCGTCCTGGTTGAACAGGGCGGGCCTCGGACCGACGAAGCTCATATCTCCTTTGAAAATGTTCCAGAGCTGGGGAATTTCATCCAGGCTGTATTTTCGGAGATAATATCCCAGGGGGGTCACATAGGCGTCGGGATTTTTCAACAGGTGTGTTGCGACGGCAGGCGTGTCCCTTCGCATGGTGCGGAATTTGGGCATCCTGAAGATGGTATTGTGGATTCCCACCCTTTCCGACCAGTATAAAACGGGACCCCTGGAACTGGCCTTTACCATCACCGCGATGATCAGCATCGGTATGCAAAGGATGAGTAGCAAAAGGACGGCCGTGATGATGTCGAATATGCGCTTCATGTTTACAGGCTGCCCGCTCTTTGCATTTCTTGCACCGTTGCCCTCCAACCCGCGGCCAGATCATAGAGGGGCTTGAATCCCAGCTCCTTTTGAATGCGGCGGCTGTCCACGGCGACATCTTCCGTATACTTATCGATGGCGGCACGGGTAATGGGCGGCGAAATACCCACGAGCCCTGCCGCATCCTCTACGATGGCGGCCGCAAGCCGAACCGGGCCCACCGGGAGTGAAAACCCGGGCGGCTTTCTGCCGAGGGCCTGGCAGATGGCCGAAATGATATCATTCAGGGTGTGAAATTCGACATCGGAGACATTGAAGATTTTCCCGGCGGCCTCCGGGTGTTCCAGGGCCAGCAGGGCCGCCCGGGCCACATCCCTGTCATATACGAGGGTACGCCGGTTGTCCCCGCGGCCGATGGGCAGAAAGCGGCTGCGCGCGATGGCATGCAGGAGCCGCTGGTAATTGCCCTTGATCCGGGCCCCGTAAACGGCGCCTAGACGAAGCACCGTCCCCAGTGGTTCTCCACCTTTCCGTTTCGCCGCAAGGACGATTCCCTCCGCTTTGAGCTTCGTGTGTGCGTAAAACGAATCGGGATGGGCGGGGGATTCTTCCGTCAGGACGCTGCCGGCGGAGGCACCGTAAACGGCGATCGTGCTGAAAAAAACCAGGCGCCGGACACCGGCCTGCCGGGCCGCATCGACAACGGTCGCTGTCCCTTCGACATTGATTCGCTCATATTTTCCCCGGAGTTCCGGGGGTGGGTTGACAATATGAAGCAGGGCGGCCATATGAATGACGCCCTGTACACCCTGCATGGCTTCTCCAACCGTCGCCGGATCGGTTATATCACCCATGCGGGCTTCGATTCCCTCCGGCCACAGGCCGGCCGGCGGTGAGTCCATGGACAGCGTGCGTATCCGCAGGCCCGCGTCGTGCAGCGCCGCCACGACATAGGGCCCCACGGCCCCGGTGGCGCCGGTGACAAGGATGGTGAAAGGCTGGTCCATGCTAATTCGCTCGATTGAAATGAGACAGGATTTGCCCGGCGGCTTTTGATACGGAGAAGGTGCTCTCCAGGAGAGCCCGGGCGTTTTTCCCTAAAAGACGGCGATACCCTTCGTCCTTCAACAATCGCCTGGCATGGGTGGCAAACAGGTCATGATCCCCGTTCAGGCACACCAACCCTGCCTGCCGGCCCTCCAGAATTTCTTTCAAATCGTTGCCGGGGTTGATGCTGGCCAGAATGGGCATGGAATGATACATGTAGCCAAGCATCTTGCCCGGGAAGTTCTGTGTCTTCAGATTGCGATTGAGGGAGATCAGGCCGACATCAAATTCGGACAGCATCGACAGGTACTCTCTCTGCCCCACTGCGTCGTGTATGGCGATATTCACAAGGCCCTTCGATATAATTGCCTCCCTGAGCCGGGGTACTTCGTGGCCGTCACCCACCAGGAGAAAAAAGGCGGATGGCTCGTCGCGAAGATTGTCTGCAAGACGAATAATATTGTCCATATCCTGGGCCACGCCGATGTTGCCGCCATAAAAAAAGACGATTTTTCCCTGTAATCCCAGTCGTTCCCGGTAGGTGCTCGGTTCAATATTCTCTTCTGTCAGGGTGGTCCAGTTGTATAGGACTTGAAGCCGGTACTTTTTCTCCAGACCCTGCCCGGAAAAATAATTCAGATTGGCGGGGGACTGGACTCCGATGACATCCGCCGCGTCGTAGTTCAGTTTTTCTTTGCCCTTGAAAAAACGATGGATCAGGCTCCCTTGTGTCAATACCCCGGTATCCACCGCCCACTGTGGAAAGATGTCGCGCAGGATCAGATAGGACGGGCAGCGATAAAGACGCTTGAGCCTGGAGACGAGGGTGCCGAAGAAGATCGTCGGGGAATAGTAGACGATGAGGTCGCAGGGGTTTTGCAGGAAAAACGATTTGCCCTTGCGCCATATGACCGAAGAGAGTGTCATTTCCCGCCATGCCCGCAGCCCCCAGGAAGCCGATTTGATTGCCCCTGTCCTGACCCGGAGGACCTTTATACCCCCTTCTTCCGTAACCTCGAAGGTCTTACGAACCGTTTCATCCGGTGCTGCGACAATGACCTCATGCCCCCTTCTGCGGAACTCACGGGCGAGGTCATCGATCAGCTTCGCACTGGACATGATGCTGGGCAGATAATAGACGACCAGGATCAGGATGCGCTTGACAGGCCTGACCGGGGCCATCGGGTGCAATGCAGGTGCAGGCAGGGCTTCAGATGGTCCGGATAAAAGAGTGTGCTTCTTCCAGTAGATCAGGGCGGATTTGATGGTTTCCAGGCGCAGGCGGAAACTGTGGTGCGTCCCCCTTACCCATTTGTGTACAACTTTGACCTCCGGCACGTAAACAATGCGGGCGATCTTCAGCATTCTGTGCCCGATATCCGCGTCTTCGAAATACATGAAATAATCCGGGTCAAAACCTGTCAACTGCTTCAGGACACTCGTACGGAAAAACATGAAACAGCCGCTCGGGAATTCGACGCCGTCGATCGTCTCGTCGTAGTTTCGATCCCGCATTTCATACCAGTCGAGTGTCGACTGAAAATAGGCACTGACCCAGGAAGGAGCGAAACTTCGCAAAAACAGGGTGAACAGGGTCGGATTTCGCTTGCACAAATAGTGACGTTCGCCGTCCTCCCCGACCACGGACGGTACGAGCAAACCGACATCAGGACTGCGCTGCATGAAACGGATAGCCTGGACCAGGCTGTCCGCCTCGACGAACAGATCCGGGTTGATGACGATGTGGTAATCGGAGTCCGCCTGTTCGATTACCAGATTGTTCCCCCGGCCGTAGCCCAGATTGCCGGGAGAACGCAGCAGGGTGACCGACCAGCTTGGTAAGCTTGACAAGCGCTCCTTCATCCACGCGTTCAAATGCTCAAACCAGGCGGGATCGTCCGAATTGTCCACCAGGGTAAACTGCAGGCGCGCAGCGTAATTTTTACCTACTTCCTGACCTGCGATCTCGAGCGCCTGCAGCGTTCGCTCGAGCACAATAAGATCCGGCTTATAAACCACCAGGGATGCACTGATCTTTATTTCATCCGATTTATGATTCGTCATCTGTCCCCTGTTGTGTCGGCTCCATGATTTTCGCCGCTATCCCGGTCGCAATTCCATAGGGCGGCACGTCATCCAGAACCACGGCGTTTGCCCCAATTTTTGCGTGATCGCCGATCGTTACCCTTCCGATAATTTTTGCACCCGCACCAATCAGAACGTGATTTCCGACGATAGGCCGCAGTGAGATGGTGAACTGCATGTCCGGTTCTCTCGTTCCCAGCGTCACACCCTGCAGGATGGTCACGTTGCAACCGATCCGCTCCGCGCCGATCACCGTCCCGACGGTATGGGGCAAGAATAAACCCCCGCCGATTTCCACCCTGGGCGACACCTCGATGCCGAAAAGCAGGACATTCAGCATGGCAAAGAACTTGGCGATGATGCCGATGCGGTGCCTGAAAAAAAATCCCGACAGGCGCAGGATAACATTCGGGACAAGTCGGGGGTTGAAGCAGGCGATAAGCAACCCCAGGCCGGAAATCGGCTTCGGGTTCCCGGCGATTTGATAATAACGCTCAATGTCGGAACGTAATTTACTCATGCCAATACCTTCCTGTGGGCATACCAGGCCATTCCACTCACCGCAAGGCCGATCGCAAGCTGCACCCATTGGGAAGGCCCCCAGTTCATGACCAGGGGCAGTCCGGCGAGGGCGACAAGAGGCCAGATTTTACGGCGCTGCATCTGATCATTTTTGCGGCGCACATATTCGATCACAAATATCAGATACAACGAATTGGCGGTGACGAACGCCCATCCCAGTGCTTCCAGGGTGGGATAATTCTGCAGGCAGTACCAGACGAGTGAGATCAACGCGATATTGAGAAGTACCTCCGAGAGCAATAGCGTCCGCGATGCTCTTGTGGCTACAATCAACATTCCATAGACCCACGAGACGCCGCGCAGAACGACCGCGACGGCCAGGATCACCAACAGATTACCCGCCTCATCAAAATCCCGACTGTAAAGGAGACGTATCAGGGGCGTTTTGAACATGACCATCATGTAGCTGACCAGCGTTCCGACGGAGAGCACCAGGTAGGCGGTCTTGAGCATGCATACTCTTTGACTTGTCGGTTCAGTCGAACGTGTCAACATCGGCAGGTAGATGATGCTGCAGGCGGTAAGAAAAAGAGTCGTATAGTTAAACGTCAATGTCCACCCGGCTTCGAAAAGCCCCGAAAAAGCCAGTCCTCGCGACTCGATGATCCAGGAACGTATTAATAACATGGCGACCGTGGTTGAAAGTGCAGCGCAGAGGGTTGAAAAGGCGAATTTCACGAACCCCCGGGTTTCCTGGAGCGGCATTCGTCCGGAAGAGATTGCCGGCAATGCACGGGTCAGATGGGAAATCCCCCACGTTCCGACCAGATAACTTATCCCGAAGCATAGCACAAACAACCATACGAGCATTTCCGGACGGTAATGGACCCGCAGGAAATATGCCGCCGCCAGTGTGACCACGAGGCCCAGAGGACCTGCAACCTGGGCGAGCGCCAGGAACCGATAAGCGCGGTAGCCATTGAGTACCGCGGTCACATAAGTCGCCCCGACGCTCAGCAGCACGGCAAGACTCAACCAGCGGACAGAGGCGATTAATCCTGGCTCTTCGGAAGACAGGAAAAACCGCGTCAGTATCGGCGCAAAAATCAGTATGATTAGTGCCACGGCCGCACATAGAATGCCGATGAGTCGACTGGCCGTCGCACGAAATCGCTGACGGTCCGGTTCCTCTTCCCGCTCGGACAGTCCCTGGACGACTGCGTTTGGGCCGCCGAACGTTGCCCCGATGGTTGCGGCCTGTATGATCTGCCGCAGTTGCGAATATAACCCGACCCCGGTTGGCCCGAGCCAGACGGCCACCACTTTGAAGCTCAACAGCCACAGCAATGCTGAACCAAAAACACCGCTGAAACTGAGGTAGATGTTCGGTCTCACGTTTTTTTGCTGCGAAAAACAACAAGTTTCATTGGCGGGTATTCACAAGACTGGAGAGCAGCATTCCCCACATGAAGTATGCAAAAATGCCGGGATAGGGCTGCCTCAGGGTAACCTTTAAGTTGCTGTCCAGGAGAACCAGGTAAAATACAATGGCCGCCAGCCAGAATATGCCTGCCGGTAAGCCCTCTCTCCTTTGCCACAGCATGTACAAGGTGTAACCGATCAGGAAGATGACCGGCAAAAGCGAGATAACGCCGAAATTGTAGGCCATGTCCAGGTACCAGTTATGTCCACTTGTCTTTACTTCGCGGGGAAAGGGTGCGGGGTGCCCGAGGAGGACGGTTTTTGCGCTTTCGACAACCCCGTCGCCATATAACTTCCAGTTTTCCAGGCGATCCTGAACATTTCTTGGTCGATCCCCTTGCTCCATAGGTTGGAACTTCCCAACAAATTGCGATGCATCACCCCTGGCTACTTGGTTCTGATTTTTCAAAATAGCCATATGAGCCGGTATTCCGGCAATGGCGACAGCCAAAAGGGTAACCGATAATATTTTCTTTAATCCCTTTAATCGAATAAATGTAAAAACGCAGATAAAAGCCACAAATGCAAACAAAGTCAGGAAGGAAAGACTTTCAAGCGCGTAAACGTACATGAGTGGAGTGAGAAAATAAAATGCCGCCTTGCAAGTATCCCAGAGCAGAGACATCGAATAGGCAAAACCGCAAACCAGAATCAGAGGGACATATTGAAAATGCTGGTAAATGCTGAACACATACATGTTATGTGTCAGACAAAAATAACCCTGCGCCCACCCGGCCAGAAGCTGCGTAGGGACAATGATCAGCAGGACCCCCAGAAATGCCCTGGGGATGATATTGTTTTCATCCTCGAGCAATTGCCCCAGCAGAAGGCCAGCCACAGGCAGAAGAACCTGTATCAGCAAAACAATCTTTCGCGGCTCGATTCCCGGACCCGCCAGCATCAAAGAGAGAACCATAGTCAACGCCATAGCCCCAACCACCTTCAAAGAAAGTGCGGCCCGTCTGTAATTGGAGCCCAGCAGAAGCAGACCCCCGTAGCATGCAAGCACCGAAACCGGAAGCGGCAGCTGGCTGATCACCCCCCCGGAATCTATAACGGGATGGATGCTGTGATAGATTCTGCCTGACAGCTGAAAAAATAACGGGAACAGAAGCCCGGAACCAATGACCCACAGGATCCAGTTCTTCCTTCTGGTATCGGCTGGCTCAGAGTTGATTTTCGTCGTCATTAGAATTCTCTTACCTTCCGCCGAAGGATATACCACCGTCAAGCGGGGTATTCTCGCCTATCCTATCTATTAAAATCCTTGAAAATTGAATGCGGCAGGGCTTACCGGAACCAGACGGTCCTGTTCACGTAATCGGTATAGCTCATGATGATACGGACGATTTTTTTCGATACATTATCCGTCTCGTAGTCGGAAACAACTTGGAATGGGCGGCTTGCGCCGGCGTAATGGCCGGTGGCAACATCAATGGCTTCGAGGACCCGTTCTGCCTTCAGGCCGCACATGATCAGTGTCCCCTCGTCCATCCCTTCGGGACGCTCGTGTGCCTGACGGATCATGACGGCCGGGAAACTCAAGATGGAGGATTCTTCCGTGAGGGTCCCGCTGTCGGAGATGACACAGAAGGCATGCATCTGCAACTTGACGTAATCGAGGAACCCGAGGGGTTTCAGGAAATGAATTCGGCGGTCCAATGGACCGGTGCCCGAGCCTTCCAATCTTTTTTGGGTCCGGGGGTGCGTTGAAAAGATGAGTTTCCTGTCATAACGTTCGGCGATACGATTCAGGGATTTCAGCAGGTCAGAAAAATTGGTTTCGCTGTCGATATTCTCCTCCCGGTGGGCGCTGACGACGAAATAGCTTCCCGGGGTAATCTTCATCCTTTCCAGGATATCCGATGCATCGATTCCGGGTCGGTAATGGACCAGCACCTCTTTCATGGGGGAGCCCGTTTTAATGACCGTCTCCGGTCTGATTCCCTCCGCCAGCAGGTACCTCCGCGCATGCTCCGTGTACGTCAGGTTGATGTCGCTGATGTGGTCGATGATCCTGCGGTTGATTTCTTCGGGCACCCTCTCGTCAAAACAGCGATTTCCCGCTTCCATGTGAAAGATCGGTATTTTTCGGCGCTTTGCCGCTATGGCGGAAAGGCCGCTGTTGGTGTCGCCGAGGAGAAGAAAGGCGTCGGGTTTTTCTTTTTCGAGGATCTCATCAATCCTGGCAATGACGTTGCCGATCGTTTTCGCGGCGTTTTCACCTGCGGCATCCAGGAAATAATCAGGCTTTCTGATCTCGAGCTGCTGGAAAAATATCTCGTTCAGTTCAAAGTCGTAATTCTGTCCGGAATGCACCAGGATATGCCGGGTGTGCCGATCGAGTTCGTGAATCACTCTGCACAATTTGATCAACTCCGGCCGCGTGCCGACTGCGGTCATGACTTTCAAGGCCATAGGTCATTCCTTCTGGGGGGTAAGAGTGTCTTCCATTCTACCAATTCCCGGGGACCCTATCGCAGCAGTTCTCCCTGCTGCGACAAATCCACATCCTCGATCATCAAACGGTGTTTCTTCAACAGTGAAGCGGTCTCTTTCAGGCTGAGCACATTGTCGGCCGAACTGAATTCTTTTGTCAGGACATTCGGCCCGGGTTTGCTGCTTCCTCTCAGTTCGGGCAACATGGGGCGGATGACGTAATACTCCCCCCGCCTGGCACAATGGTGAATTTCTTCCTCCGATACCATGATTTCATGCATTTTTTCGCCCGGACGGATACCGGTTACTTCTACTTTTATTTTGCGGTTACCGAGCAGTGCTCTGGCGATGTTGATGACCGTTGCAGAGGGCGCATTGGGAACATAGGTTTCGCCGGGTTTTGCCGAGCGCAATGCTGCGAAAACGGTGTCCACGGCCTGGTTGATGGTCAGCAGGAACCGCGTCATCTCGGGCACCGTCACCGTCACCGGGCCCCCGTTTCTGATCTGGTCGTGAAAGAGCGGGATCACGGAGCCGCGGGAGGCCAGCACATTGCCGTAGCGCACACAGATAAACCTTGTCTTTGGATTCAGAATGTTGGCGGACGTGATAATCCGTTCCTGGAGGGACTTGGTCATTCCCATGACATTCACCGGTTTACATGCCTTGTCGGTGCTGATGGACACGACGGAGTGGACGGGATAATCGTTTTCCTCGATCGCACGGACGATGTTTGCGGCGCCTACGCAGTTCGTCATAATGGCCTGCATCGGGAAATACTCGCAGGTCGGCACCTGCTTCAGCGCGGCCGCGTTGATGACGATGTCGGCGTCTTTGACGGCCGCGCAGACGGCAGCGTAATCCCGCACGTCGCCGATCCGGAACTCGAGGACGCTCATGAAGTTTTTATAGATCACCTCGTCGGTGGCAACCAGCTTGTGAAGATAGGACATCCTCATGTAATGCTGCTTGGCCTCGTCGCGTGAAAAAACAATCACCTTCTTCGGGGTCCCCATCTCCCCCGTAAGGACGCGCCGCACAAGGGTCTGTCCCATGGAACCCGTTCCGCCGGTCACCAGTATGTTCTTCTTTTCAAATATCATTTCACCTCTCCTCTGATCTCGCGGCTGAGCTCTTCGATCATCAGTTCCCAGGCAGGCGGATTGTACTTGAACTCCCTGCGGAACCTTGATGAATCAAGACTCCGGTCACATCGGTATGAGTCGTCGGGGACGATCTCGACGTCAATCGTCAGCTTTTTCTTGACGAGCATCAGCAAGTCGTATTTGCTGATCGGGTCACTCGAGACGTGATAGAGGCCCGCTGCCCCGGGATAATCAACAATCATTCTTTCGATGATGCGGCTGAGCTCCGGGGTTGTAAATCCCGTGAAGATGGCACCCCGGAAACCCTTGATCGTCTCCCTCTGGGCGAGGAACCATTCCAGCAGGCTTTGCTTGCGGGAAAGCTCCCGGCCGATCATGGAGGTCCTGAATGTCAGGCAGTGGCTGTCGCTCACTTCCCCCAGGTACTTGCTCCGGCCATACAAATCCTCGGCGTCCGACACATCGGCCTCCGAATAATTCCCCTTTTTCCCGGAAAATACACAGTCTGTACTCAGGTGGATTAGGCGCGCACCGATCATCTTGCAGAGAATGGCCAGCCGGTGGGGAAACAGGGAGTTGATCTCCAGGCTGGGGATGCTTTCCGTGGAGGCAGCCCTTTGCTTGATGATGCCAGTCGCGTTCACCACCGCCTGGGGGTGGAAGTCAGCCAGCACTTCCATGAGATGCTCGATTTGAATGACGTCCAGTCCGGCATAAGCGTTTCCAGCGTCGAACAGATCAAAGTGCCTGTACGTGGATAGAGGCTGGTGCAGAGTAACCCGCACATCATGCCTGGGCCTCAAGTACTTGAACAACCGGTGTCCCAGCATGCCGTCCCCGCCCAGAATCAAAATGCGCATGTTTCTTTCTCCTTTGTAAACCTCTTATCTGCAGCCACCTGAGAGGGACTTGAGCATGTTCGATAACCCCGGTATTCTGGTTGATAGGCTGAAAAGCTTCTGATTGGACCGGGATTATATCACATCCCCGATAGATGAAAGCACAATTCTCTCATTCACTGTTATAAAGCTATTTTCCTACGTGCAGGGCGTAATACTCCAGATATTTGCTCGCAATGATATCCCATGTAAAGCAGGTCTTCACATAATGTTTAAGCCTTTCGCCCATGGCCTTCAATTCCTCCGGGCTTCTGAGGATTTCATGAAGACCTGCCTGAAGACCTTCTGCGGTCGCCGGCACGACCAATCCCCCTCCCGTGTTGAGCACTTCGTCAAAACCGCATTGATCGGTGATTAAAACGGGGGTCCCGGTGACACCGGCCTCCAGGACCACAATGGACATGGCCTCCTGCCTGGATGGAACGGTCAGAAGATCCGCGGCGTAATACGCTTGGGACTTATCAGCACCACCCAGGTAACCGGTAAAATGCACCCTGTGGCTTATGTTGCCTGCAGAGGCCATCTCTTTTAACCGGGAAAGCATGCCGTCATCGGGACCTGCAAAAACCAGGTGATGATTCCGGACGGTGTCCTTGATGTTGCAGAAGGCCTGGAGAAGGAGATCCGGCCCTTTGATCGCATTCAAACGTCCCATGAAGAGAATAAAAGGGGCGTCGCCCATGCCGAATTTCCTGCGGAAAGCCCCAGTGTCCTCCGAGAGAAAATTCCCGGCATCTACTCCGTTGGGTATGATCGTTATTTTTTCCGGAGGGACGCCGTAAGCCCCAAACTGGGCAATCTCAACCGGCGCTATGGCGATCCGGCCATCGGCATGGCGAATGATCTGCTTGCCAATGATGAGATTATAAAGCCATTTAAGAACCCCGGACCGGCCGTAAATCGGCAGAGCTCCTGCAGGGCAAACAACGTACGGTTTATGGAGTGCCCTCGAAATCAGATACACCAATGCATTGAGAAAACTCCAGTGATTCATCAGATGAACAATGTCTGTCCTTTCGACCAACTTCCATATCTTTTTGTACGAGCCCCTGGGGATGTAAAAACGTCTTGACAGGCAGGGATATGCCAATACCTCAATGCCCTGCAGTTCCTTTAACCGTTCCGGTGTCAGGCCCAGATCGGTAACCAGAATGGAGCAGTCGGCCCCGGCTTTCGCCAGAAAACGACTCATCTGAAAGGTTCTCTCCGCGGTGCCCCCTCCGTTTACCGGGTCAAGAGAGATGTTGACATTCAGTATCTTCATTCTTCTTGTTTTGGCCGAAGAGATGTTTTCTTGTACCATTCAGCGAATGACGACAGGCCATCCTCAAAAGACGTTTTCTCCCGAAAGCCCATTTTTCTGATTTTCTGTGAGCTGTATACGCGGTCCGGATTCGTGTTGGACCTTCCAGCCAGTCTGAGCATGCGGGACAATAGAGACGGTGGCAGAGGTATTCTCGGGACCGGGTAATCCTTGCAACCGAATTCCCTGATTAAAAATGTTTCTATGTCGCGATAGTTGTTTCCGGGGTATTCGTCGTCTGAAAGGATATACGTTTCCCCGTTTATATTCAGGGTGGTATTGGCCAGGAATAGAAGGGCTGATACGACGTTATCCACATATACGAGGTTCATCCTGCGGGCGCCGTACAGGCAGGACTTTACATAGTTTACGACGATGTTGCCTCCGATAAGATCGCCGGCCAATTTCAGCAAATTTCTGCCGAGCGGGCCGAATACGGCCGTCGGTCGCAAAATGGCAACCTCAAAATGACCCTGTGCCTTCGTTTTGAGCAGTTCTTCTGTCTGCAATTTGGTCGTTTCATACTCGTCTCCAGGGTTACAGGGCGTCTCTTCAGTCACGACATTGTCGCTCACACCACCGACGACTACGGCGGTGCTGCAATGAATCAGTCTTTTGACGCGAGCCTCAATGCAAATCTTTGTCAAGATTTTAATGGCATCAAGATTTTCGCGGAGGGGTGGACGATGAATGAAAGCCAGGTTAATAACCGTGCAGCCGGGTTCAAACAGGTTCATCAGGGTGTCCGGCTTTAGAAGATCACCTTTGATTGGAACAAAACCTGGAATGTCCTTTACATGCTTCGGTATGTTTTTATGGATGAGGAGGCGCACCTCCCGGGCCTGATCTGCAGAAAGAGACAGAGTCAGGTGATGTCCGATGAAACCTGATGCGCCTGTGATCGAAAGAATCGGCATGGAGGCTATGGCTGGGCCGCAGGCTCTATGGTTTTTTTCAAACCCTCAACCTGTCAGCATGTTCTTCAGCCGGGCAAGGCGGTGGAGTGTCCGATTGAAGAGGCTGTTGGATAGGATTCTCCATGTGCGGGGGGAGAGAAAGTTGAGGGGGCGTATAGAGAATGCCTGCCGCAATGCCTGACCTCCTCTGCGAAAACAACCCGAACGGATGAACAGCTGTGCCGTGATAATCCAGGCGTTGCTCAACGCCATCTTTTTTAACGGCAGCAGTTCAGGCGGAAGGTTCTGGGTTTCAATGAAGCCGGAAATGATTCGCACAGGCTCCATCGCCCTTTTTTCATCTGCCGGAGCAAACGTCAACGATTGCTCATGAACGCGGAAGGAAGCAAGCACCTCGGGAACCCGGATGAACCGCCCCTGCAGCCCCAGCCGGAGCCAGAAATCATAATCAGGCATCTGCCTGTAGGAGGTGTCCCAGGGGCCGGAGGCCTTAAGGGCCCGTCGAGTCATGAAGACCCCCGGCCCGGGATGGCAGATCAATCGGCTGAACATATCCCGATAATTGAAGTCCGGTGCCTTGACCCTTCGAATGAGTTTGGAGGACGGGTCGATGAGATTGAAATCGCAATACGTGAGGACGACATCATCCTTCAGGTAGTTGAGGGACGTACTGACCGCACGGGGGTCCAGAACGTCGTCCACGCTGAGATAGGACAGCACATGACCCCTGGCCAGCTGCCAGCCTTTGTTCAAGGTGGCAGACTGCCCCATGTTTTCGTGGGACTCCCAGTAAAACCTGTCCTTATAGCTTTGCAGAATTTCGCGCGTATTGTCCCTGGAACCGTCATCGAAGACAAGAAGCTCTACATTCGGATAGTTCTGCGATAGAACGCTTTCTATGGACTGTCTCAAATAGGATGCACCGTTGTATGCCGGGATGACGATTGAGACCAGTGGATCCGGATTGGAAGCTGGATGTTGTATCGCCTCACTCATATTTCAGTCGAGCCGCCAGGTGGCCGTGTTTCTTCTGGAGTTGCATGCGCCTTATATTGAAAAGCGAGGTCATCTTTCTCCTGAGCCGGATGACCGCGACTGCGGCGATCCAGAATGGTTGCGATCGGCGGGCCTGTTTGATCGACCAGGCGAGAAACCGGCCCTTTTCGCGCTGATTCAACTCGTCCGACAGAATCTGTGCGGCCTTTTCAGCCTGATCGAAGTTCTGCAGCTCAAGTGAACGGACCCCGATCCAGAGGATTTGTGCGACGATCTGCGCTTCCATTGCATTCTGGAATCTATCTCTGATGGATTGGGGGACGGCTGTATCGTCCGTAATATTTCGAATCATCTTGAGCCAGGAGGGCCAGTAGGCCGATAATGATGCAACGGCACTTGAAGACGTCCCATGGTTGACGCAAACGGCCGCCGTTTCTTTGGAGACAACAAAAGGAGCTTTTACGGCAATTCTGTGAACGAAGTCCAGGTCGCCCGCACCCGTTAATTCTTCATCCAATCCACCCGTAAGCCCTATGACTTCGCTGCGGAAGAGTATGCCGGTCCAGATGGGATATTTTTCCCCCAGCGTCTCCAGCATACCTTCCGGCGGTTGGAAGAGCCCTTCTCTCTTCCATAGCGAGAGAGGCTCATAGAGAATTTTTCCCTTGTCCGTCATTGTGACCACGGACGCAGCAGAGAACGCAGCCTCGGGACACTGGAAAAAGCCTCTCATGGCCGCCTCAAAAAAGTTCGGCAAAAGAAAATCATCGTCGGAGAGGAAAGAGAAAAAAGGCGTGACAACCTTGATTAAACCAAACTGGAAATTCCTCGCGATGCCGATGTTCCTGTCATGGCAATGATAAAAAACCCTCGAGTCTCGCACTGCGATTTCCTTGACCACGTCCAGCGTTTCATCTGACGAGGCGTTGTCGTAGACGCACACCTTGAAATCGGCAAATGTCTGACACAGAACACTGCTGATCGCCCGTTTGAGCAATTGCGGCCGCCTGTACGTCGGGATAATGACAGTGATCTTCGGGTTGTTCGTTTTTTCAGGCATTTGTCCGTATGCTTACTTCTATAAAATGAAATAAACGGAAATCAGCAGGATGAACAAGCAGGCGGGGATCACGCTTGCCGCGTAAAACTGCGGATAGAGTTCGGGCAATAGACGTTTGTGTAGATAGCGGATCGAGAATATCAAGTATCCGATACTTAGAATCAGCCACCCATAGGCCGCACCGGTTGCACCGTATTGAAGGGCGCCGAACAGGATAATGGGCAGTGCAAAAATGCAGGCCACGAGACTGATGTTGAAACCATACCGGGTCCATCCGTAGGCCAGTGAAAGGGCGTAAGGCATATAGGTCAGGCTGTGGAGAGAGTAACCCATGATTAAAACCGATGCCAGGGCGGCGATGGTACCCGCGTTTGGATTATGGTTCAAATAAAGGTTGAAAAGCGGGTCTGAAAAAAGAATGACCACGCCTGCAGCGGGCAGAACGATCCAGGCAATCAGACGTATGGATTTCAAATACGTTCTCCCCAGTGTTGCCGTGTCGTCCAGTGCCACCAGTTGAGTGAACCGGGGCAGGACGGCACTGAAGATCAAAGGAGCCGGTCTCGTCATTGCGATTGCGATGCCTGACGCGATGGAATAAATGCCGAACTGCTCGAGGCTCAGTACCTTGCTGAGCACAAGCTTGTCCATTTGCGTCAACAGCATGACAACCGCCATGGTGGCCGTCATACCCGCCGCATATCGCCAGCAGGCCTGAAAGCACTCCGCGTGAAAGCGGTTCAGGACGCTCCCGAATAAACCGGCCGGAGCGGAGGCTCCCCCGCGCTCGGGTAAAACCCCGTAAAGGGCTATGGCGGTCAGGATAAGCGTCACACCGCTGATAACCGCATTCAGGATAAAAAACTGTTCGATCAATGTCAGACCAAACCATTGTGGCGCTGTGTACAAAAGCGCGACAACCGCTGCGGCGCGAACGGTTTGCAGGATGGACTGCAAAACATTCAGGAGCACTATTTTCTGCAATCCCGTCAGGCCGCTGTTGTAAAAACTGGTCATGAATTGAAACGCGACCTGAAGACCCATCCATGACAGGCAGCCGCTGACGACCGGAAGGGGTAACGTGGTATCTGTGATCCAGTATTGCCCCACCAGACTTGAGCCGAAATAAAGCACGACTCCAATCAGAAAAGCCAATGTACCGCAGACAATTTCTAACGTCGAGATGGTCTGCCTCATTCTCCCGCCGCTGTTTTGGATAGCTGACAACCTGGACAGTTCTCTGCCCAAGGCGGGCGACATGCCGAGATCCAGCAGGCTGAAAACGTTCGTCAAAACTGCAAAAATGCCGACCAGGCCGTACGCTTCAGACCCCAGGGCGTTGAAAACGATAGGCAGCAGGACTATCTGCAATACAACCTGATAGCCGGCCCCCAGGAAATTACTGCCGATATTTATTTTGAGCACGGGAGAGTGGATGGAATCGAGATCAGGGCTTTTGGATCAGGCCCTGGCCTGTCGGTAACCAGAGGATTTCTACTTTTTGTGTGCGGGCAAAATCAATAAATGCTTCCCGCTGTTCATTACAGACGGCCCACGCAAAATCATCCAATAGCATATAAGCACCCGAAACCAGGTACGGCCAGAAATGTCGCGCCGCTGCAATTTCAGGGATTACACTGTTCATGTCAATATGCAAAAAAGCAATTTTCCCGGGAGTGAAACAATCCAGGGTCTCCGGGATGGGACCTTTAATTATTTTGACCTGGGGGAAATCTGAAAAATGTTTCTGAACCTCCTTAAAACAATCGCTGTATTGCCCCAGGGTATTTTTTCGTTCAATTTCCGAGCTGTACTTCTCGGGCAACCCCGCAAACGTATCAAAACAATAGAAGGTTTTTTTTTGGAAATTCTTGTCGTCTGACAGGTAGGTCAGTATGGCAGTAGCCGTGCCACCGCGATTCGTCCCGCATTCAACAAAATCCCCTTCGAGCCTTGCTGCCTGGACAGCCAACCACAGGCAGACATGAACGCGCCACTCGATGTCTGCACCACCCCATGACCTGGTATTTCTCGCCTTCTCGTATGCGTGCTTGAATCGTACATCATTTAAGAAATCCGCATTGTGAGTTGTGTACAAACCATCATGGACATAATTGAGCTTCAAGGAAGTGGGTACTTGATATTTAATGCAAATGTAAAATAATTTATTATGAAGATATAAGAGAAAATTTTTGATCATAGATTTGCCTCTTTGATTTTTTGATTAATTCGATACAAATTACAATAATCTGTCAGATCTGATTTTTGATACTTGAACTTATATCCAAGGCGTCTCATTCGGGCGCCTTCGACAAAAGCCAACATCAATGTCAATGGTGTGAGATATTTAAACAGGGAGGTAAATATTTTAAAGTTAGCTTTCAGCATACCGTTCCTGCTGAGGGCATCTTTTGTAAGATGCAGGCAGGATAAAAACAGGGTCCTTGCAACGTATCTCTGGTAGGAGAACCTGTCTTTTACGCCGAGTTTCTGCAATTGTTCAAATATATCGAGGCACCCGGGGTACCATCTGTTGAAGATATAACCTTTACTGTAAGTGCCTGAAGACGAATATATTGCGACGGGCTCTTTCACGATAACCGTCTCGGACACAGCCGAAATCCTGAGCATGATGGACAGGTCAGCCAGATATCCGGACTCCGCCCTGAACCCACCCACTCGATCAAAGATTTCTTTTGAAAAAATCGATCCCGTAGACGCAGGATGCTGTACCATATACGTCAGCAGATCAAAATTATGAAGGTGCCCGATGGCCTCCAGGTTCGAAGGTGCCAGTAAAACCGGTTTTGAATTCGCATCGACACAAACGGTGACGCCGCACCACATGCCTAAACCGGGATTGGCATTGAAGACGTCCATTCCGGATTTCAGGCAGTTTGGCAGCAGATAATCATCATCCGCAAGCACCAGGAAATATTTTGTCTCGATCCGGCTTATGGCATATTGCCAGTTCTTAATCATGCCGATGTTAGTATCATGTCGATGGTACTGGACGTCGATTCCGCTCGCCGCAAATTCCTTGACAACCGCTTCCGTATGGTCACCGGATGCATTGTCGGATACGATTACCTGATCGGGCTTTGACTCCTGCCGGGCAATGGATCTCAGAGCCCTTTTTAACAGGTCAGCTCTATTGTATGTTGGAATGGCTATGCTGACAGACATGTGCTGAGCAAAAGGTATGGCAACCCGTCAAATATATTCATTTTCATCTGCCATGGAATATTTCTGCTGTTTTTCCACATCGCCCCGAATGCCTGCGGATCGACGCCGGAATCTTATGCCTTCATCAGCAATCCCTGGCCTGTAGGCAGAGCTAATACCGTTAAACCACGCTCGCGTGCGAATCGGTCAAAGGCTGTCCGCTGATCAACATTGATCTGCCAGCCATAATCATCCAGTAACATAAAACCGCCCACGGCCAATCTGGGCCATAAATATTCGGCGGCTGCAATTTCCGAGCGCGCGTTATTCATATCAATATGCGCAAAGCAAAATTTATCTGAATCTACCTTATGGAAAGTATTTGGCACCAGGCCCTGTACAATCACCGCTTCCGGAAACGGGCTGAATGTATTGGTAACCTCATGCAAGCATTCGGTATAATTGTTTCTAAAAGCCTGGCTGTGACGAGATTCACGTTCGGTCAAAATAGAGGCCGGAATGCCCTGATAGGTGTCGAGCAAATAAAAACGCCTGCCTTTGAGCTTCGGGCCCAGATAGGAAATAATCGCCCGTGCCATGCCTCCGCGATTCACGCCGCATTCAATAAGATCGCCTTCCAGGCGGCTGGACCGTTCGGCAAGCCAGCAGGCAATATAAACCCGCCAATGCACTGCAGCACCGCTCCATGATCCGGTTGCCTCCCCGGCGGCGTAGGCCGCCAAAAAATGTTCGTCCTTCATAAAATCGGCACAATGTTCGGTGTGCAGTCCATCTTGGTCATAGGATGAGGTGTTCTCTTCAATACGGTTTATGCCCGGTGTTGAAGCAGTGACGTACGCAACACGGGGCTTTTGCGCAGTAATGGTGTATCCTAAACGATTGATGGTTGTCTTTGCAGTTCGATATCCAAAAAACAATGCTTTACCCCATGCTTGTAAAACCCTTTGTGAAACCCTGCTCCTTAAATCGCGAGCCCCATGGGCGAGCAGCAGCAATATCATAGGCCCCAGTTGCCGAGTTTCAACCAGGCATTTTATTGCATTCATTATGACGCCTGGTTTATAGTTCGACATTGGATGATGAACGAACTGATGCAGCAGCTGAAAGATCACATTTCGGCTGAAGCTCTCAAATATTTTAATCTTGTGAGAATCATCGCTTATTTTTGTTTTTTTTATGTTTCTTATGACATTCAACAGACCGGGAAACCAGCCCGAAACATCATGAAAACTATTCCCTGAATGGACCACATAACAAGCGACGACTTCGTCGAAGAATTTAATGGGATATCTTAAAGCGACACGCACGATCATATCGAGATCAGCTACATATTGAGAACGCTGGTCAAACCAGCCGACAGATTTCAGGCATTCCGTGCGGAACAGCACTGCGGGGGTCGCCGGATGCTGCAGTTTCAGCATCGCGGCCGCGCCATGGCCAGCTTCGTAGAACCCCGTTTCCATTTCATTGGGTGCTTGACCCAGGTGTTTCCCCGCACCGTCCACAACATCAGCGATGCCAAAGCAAAGTCCAATCGCCGGATAACGATCCATCTCGTGCATCGCCGCCTGCAGGAATCCAGGCAGTACATAATCGTCATCACACAACAGACAAAAGAAACGGCTATTCACCTTGGAAAGGCCAAACTCCCAGTTGGGAAGCATGCCGATGTTTTCAGAATGACGGTGGTAATGGATCCTTGCATCGTTGCGCATAGCCTCCTCAACCACCGAAGAGGTGTTGTCTTCCGATGCGTTATCAACCACAATCAGCATCCAGTTTGCATAGGTTTGCCGCTGTATACTTTGAATGGCACGGGACAGCATTCCGGCACGGTTGTAGGTTGGAATGACGACCGTCACGGTATGAGAATCCTGCAGAGAGAGCGTTATCATATTGCTTCGTTCATGATCTCGACCGTTCATACACACCATCGATACTTGCAGAGATCAGACAGATCGTCGGCAATTACCCATCGATAGAAATACATTATGATGCACGTGTATTTTGGAGAAGTTCTCGGTTATGCTTTATCCGTTTTTTCAACCGTCCATTCCAGAGACGGCCTCAATACACCCGGTATCGGACCGCGGTAGCCGTATCGCAGCGGATTATCGAATGCAGATTCGGTGACTGTCACTGTCAGATAATCTTCTGCAAAAAAATGAACTTTCAATGACGTTTTTTCATATTCAGTCACAGCGAGACCGACCTTGTACATGCCATCATTGAAAAAATTACCGGGAACTTTGCATAAGGCCGTATAAATACCCGGCTCGAACGGCCTCATATCAGGGGCGTTAACGATAAAGGCATAAAGTCCATCGGCCGTTTTAAAATGACAGTTAGGGACCAGAGTACCATGGACATGATCCGGGACCTGAAACTTCGTTTCAATAAAGAAGGGTCTGTGGATGCCAACGGAAGTTAACGCTGCGCCACTCGTATCCAAAATACGCGCAGACAGGAACCGAACCGAATCAGCGTCGGCAACAGTGGCTTTCACTTCCTGTTTTGGGCTACTGATGACTGCATCTGTGTAATAATGAATGGCTCTTGTCGATTCGCCGTCAAAAGTCATTTCGCCTTTTTCGAGGACGAGGCCCCGCGTACAGAGTTGGGATACCGCTGTCAGATTGTGGCTGACGAACAAAACCGTCCGACCGTCTTTTCCGACGGACTCCATCTTACCCAGGCATTTTTGTTGGAACTGAATATCACCAACGGAAAGCACCTCGTCTACGACCAAAATCTCGGGCTCGAGGTGCGCCGCAACGGCAAAGGCCAGTCGGACATACATTCCGCTTGAGTATCGTTTCACCGGCGTGTCGAGGTATTTTTCTGTTTCCGCAAAGGCGACAATCTCGTCAAACTTGCGTTTTACCTCAACGCGGCTCATACCCAAAATGGTGCCATTTAAGTAAATGTTCTCACGCCCGGACAGTTCGGGATGAAAACCCGTCCCGACTTCCAGCAGATTGGCAACGCGGCCTCTGATGGTCACCCGCCCCGTTGACGGTTCGGTAATACGGCTCAAAATCTTCAGCAGCGTGCTTTTCCCGGCTCCATTGTTGCCAACGATGCCGACAATTTCACCCCGCTGGATCTCGAAATTCACATCTTTGAGCGCCCATACTTCTTCCATCGTATCGCCTTGTATAATGGGTCTCCCTTTTGCCAGGTCCTTGGTCTTGCGCCAAAAGCTGCGAGCGTTCTTCATCACCACGTCCCGAAGCGCCACATAAGGTCCGTTTTCACCCTGGTGGCCAATGGTGTATATTTTGCCCAGGTTTTCAGCTTTGATGACGGTATCGGACAAGGGTCTCTAAATCAGGTCGGCAAAGGTTCTTTCCATTTTGCGGAAACGGGACACCCCGAGCCACAGGAAGAAGACAATGATCGCAAGACTGAGCAGGAATCCGGGCATGTAAATGGGACTGGTGCCGCCCAGGATGCACCAGCGAAAACCGTCGATGACCCCAACGAGTGGATTGACGCTGTATAGGAAACGCCATTGCTCCGGGACGACCTTGCTGCTGAATCCAACAGGAGAAATATAAAGACCGAATTGGACCACAAACGGGATGACATAGCGGAAGTCTCTGTATTTCACATTGAGCGCCGTGATCCAGAGTCCGGGACCCCAACTGGCCAGCAAGGCCAAAAGGATGAAGCACGGGAGCAGCAGAATCTGCCACCCTGGCACGAATCGATAATAGACCATCATTCCGATCAGAATAATAAAACTGATGAGGAAGTCTATGAAAGCGGTTACCAGAGTTGCGGAGGGGATGATCATTCGCGGGAAGTAAACCTTGCCGATCAGGTTGGCGTTGCTGATCATGCTGTTTGAAGCATCAGTCAATGCGTTGGAAAACAAAGACCAGGGCAGCATGGCTGCAAAGACCATCAAAGCATAAGGCGTGCTTCCGTCGCTGGGAAGTTTGGCAATCCGGCTGAAGATGACGGTAAAGACAACCATCGTGAGAAGGGGTCTGATGATCGCCCAGAGAATCCCTACGACGGTCTGCTTGTAGCGGACGGAAAGATCGCGCCAGGCGAGGACCAGGAATAGTTCACGATATCGCCAGAGATCGGCCCAGTAATTTTTTTCAGTACGGCCGGCTTCAATAACGAGAAGCGGTTCTTGTGTATGTGATGAAAAGATGTTCTTCATTCAAGGGAAAGCGTCACGGGCGATCCTTGATATATTTTGCAGGCACACCGCCCCAGATCGTATAGGCCGGAATGTGGCCATGAACCACGCTGCCGGCGGCAATCATCGCTCCCTTCTCGATGTGGGTTCCATCCAGAATCACGCTGTTTGCCCCGATCCATACATCATCTTCGATAACCACACCGCCCCGTGACGGCACAAAGCCCTGGTGCCGGATATATTCGTCGCGTTTTAAGAAAGCGTGATTTGTCGGTGCGATCACGGTTCCCGGGCCGAGCAATACGTAATTGCCCAGTTTGATCCCGTTCCCCGAATACAACGTGGAATTCGGATTGATATAGCAGTGTTCGCCTATCGTAATATCCCCGTTGCCCCCGACCGCCTTGATGACCACAAATTCATAAATATGCGTATGCGCCCCGATCACAATCTTGGTTCCCTTGACGGACGGGATGATGCGGGCGTCGCTGCTGATTTTCGCCGTTTTGTCGATCGTCAAATTTTCCCCGGTTGCAACGTTCTTATTCATGACTCTTCAGTCCATCACGAGAGCTGGATAACATGATCTTGTTTTCAATTTCAAAGTACTTGTACAGATATTTCATGATGTCATTGATCTGCCGGGAGTTTCCCGCGTCCAGCCAAAAATAACCGTCGTAGGATCTGCGTTTTCCGCCCTCCAGGTGATAGATTTGATCATAGTATGTCAGGCATTCACGGGAGATTCCGGTTACACGGTTCCATTCATCCGTCGTGGTCTTCCCCCAGAACCATCTCATCCAATCCGCCACCCATTCAACAACCGAGTATTCCAAAATGATATTGTTCGAGAGGCCTTTCAGGTAGTTCAAATGATCGTAAAGAAGGTCCGTCCTCGCTTTTTTTTGCAGAGATGCCGGCATGTCATAGATCGTCTGGAAACCATAGGCCGTGCAGCACTCCTTCATCGGGTCTTCCACAGACCGGCATGAGTGCTTCTTTTTCAACACATCGGCACATTTTCCCCTGTCCACAATCGGCGCTGCCGTGATTGCAATAATCATCTATTTTACCCTCAATAAATAGCCGGTTGGATTTGTTGTCAGAATATACTTCTCACCGATTCTCCTGTCTATAATGAATGAATCGTTTTCGGCGAGAAACTCCTTTGCCGCGGCCTGCGGCCCTTCATTGGGGACGGGGTGAAACCCCATCAGATCATTGAGACTGTCTTCGACGATGTAATAGGAGCCCACAGAAACCAGTTGCGAATACAGCCTGAGTTCCTTGAGGACATGGCTCTTTTCATGATCCGAGTCTGCTATGACCAGCACGGACCTCTTTCCTACTATTTTCTTTACCTTTTTATACGTATCTTCAGACACACTGCTTCCTTCGATCAGGGAGACCCTCTTGTTGTCAATCTTCTTCACCTTGGACAGGGTTATGTCTATTCCGATGATTTTCCCGTGCCCGACAATATCGCAGATGCTGGCGTAGAAAAGTGTGGCTCCGCCAAACATGACCCCCAATTCCACAATGTAATCCGGCTTCACTTTCTGAATGATCTCCTGATAGACGCAGCAATCAAAAGGCGTTTTGATAATATCGCGCCCCAACCACTGCTGCTGCAGTTCTTCCGCACCGTAGCGATACCCTTGGTGGATGTAATAATAATGATAGTTCATCCATTCGCGCAGGGACATATCCATCAGGCGCTCGAAATTGGATTTGTCCTGGAATAAATTCTCCACACTCTTGATGTTCGGGTTGTAGTACAGGAGTTTGGGATGGATGGATTCCTTCTTGCAGAAATCCGATCTGGATTCCGGCGTATCCAGCAGATCATGGGTGACAAGGAATTTTATGTATTTCAAGATAATTTCATGGTCCAGGGCTTTTTTAATCGGCATGGCTATGAACTCCCTCTTTCTTTGATCAGCATATGGATGAACTGATATAGATAGCTGCGCACGTTTTCTGTAGGCCGATAATCGGCGTGGATTGTTTTGAAGTCCAATGAGGGTCTCTTCGTTTCTTCCACGGCAGGCCTTATCACAGGACATTCGTTACCGGTAATCTCCCTGTAAATGTCCGCACAGATCAAGGCAAAGTCGTAAATGGACATGGAATCCGCTCCCACCGGATTGATCACCGTGAATTCTTCCTGCCCCCCGTTGCTGAAAATCATTTTTTCAATATATCGGGCACAATCGTTGTTGCTGATGAAATTCCTATACTGCTCTCCGGATGTTTTTAAAGTAATCTTTTGCTTATCGACAGCCTCGACAGGAAATGAGTAGGGAATCAGGTACCAGCGATCAAAGTTCTGCCTGTATACCGGTATCCCATAAACGGCGTTCGGGCGAAAAACCACCCCCTGGAAGCCCCCATCCGTATGCCTCCTGATCATTTGCTCCGCGTTGAAATGTGCCAGGGCATAATCCGTAAGGGGGTTGACGGCCGAATGTTCATTAATCAACCCTTCCAGTCTTCCGTAAACATGGGAGGTGGAAAGATAAATGAATTTTTTAACACCGCATGACTTCGCTTTGCGGACCAGGTGCTCCATTCCGGTAATGCTTCGTTTAAAGGCTGCTTCTCTGTCGTGAGTGAAATCTTCATCGACGACGCCTGCGCAGTGCACAAACGCATCAAATCCCCCGAGATCCAGTTTGTCGATTCCATCGGTGTCGGCAAGATCGAGGGACACAGAAGAATTGCTTTGCCGCCCTATGGTTGTCACAGCCCCATGCTCCGAAAGGCGGGCGTGAACGCTCCCGCCGATCAGGCCGGTGGCGCCGGCAAGGGCAAATCTCATCGGTTTGACCTCATCGGGACGATAGACCTCATTTTACAGTTTGATGCCTTTGAAGCTGCTCCCGATCAAGGGGCAATTGCGGTCTTTGGCGGAGACATCTCCCGCGGGCAATGGCCAGTTGATCGCAATCGCCGGATCGTCGAACCGAAGGCCGCCTTCCAGTTCAGGACTGTAAAAAGCTGAAACGAAATAGATCAACTCGGCATTGTCCGTAAGAGTTTGAAACCCGTGGGCAAAACCCTCCGGAATGTAGACCATGCGCATGTCGTCTTTCGACAGCTCGATCCCATACCACTTCAGAAAAGTGGGTGAGCCTGCCCGGACGTCCACCATGACATCAAAAACCGTCCCCTGCATGCACCGGACGATTTTGATTTCACAGGCCGGCGGGTGCTGGTAGTGCATCCCCCGGATCGCGCCTTTTTGCCGCGTCAGGGAATGGTTGATCTGGACGACCTGCTTGTCAAAGCCGATTTTTGCAAGCTCCTTCCGGCAGAAGGTGCGGGCAAAGAATCCCCTGTCGTCCAGGAACGGTTCCAGCTCGATGATGTAGGCGCCCGCCATCGGAGTTTCGATGAATTTCATTTCCCTGCCCAAAAGATGTGTCTGCTTTTCGCTTCCGCGACAAAGCTTTCAAGATCTTCAAGGCTCCGTATAGCCTTGGATTCATAGAACGCCCGATACCACTGGACCGTTTTTTCAACGGCTGTCCTTCCATCCCAGACAGGCGACCACTGCAATTTTGCCCGGGCCTTCGAACAGTCCAGTCTGAGCATACCCGCTTCGTGAGGCTGGTCGGGAGTTTTGCCCCTTTCATATTTCATTTTCGGCCAGATGTTCTGGACCTGATTGACGATTTCATCCACCGTGATATTTTCGTTTTCCGACGGCCCGAAATTCCATGCCTCGGAAAACTCTTTCCGGCCCTCCAGTAACCTCTGTCCCAGGAGGAGGTACCCCGAAAGCGGTTCCAGGACATGTTGCCAGGGGCGGACGGCCTGCGGGTTGCGGATCGTCACCTTTTCGTTGCTACTGACGGCACGCATCATGTCCGGAATAAGACGGTCCTCTGCCCAGTCTCCCCCCCCGATGACGTTACCCGCCCGCCCGCTTGCCAACAGTGTCTGATGGGCGCTGCCATACGTCCGGGGATGGAAGAAGGAATTGCGCCAAGAGCCGGTGATGAGTTCCGAGCAGCCTTTCGAGGCGCTGTACGGGTCATAACCGCCCAGGGGATCGATCTCCCGGTAGCCCCAGGGCCATTCCCTGTTTTCGTAGCACTTGTCGCTGGTGACATTGACGATCGCTCGAACCGAACCGGTTTCCCGCGCCGCTTCCAGGACATGGACGGTCCCCATGACATTGCTTGCAACGGTTGCCTCGGGCTCCTGGTAGGAGCGTCTGACGATCGCCTGCGCGGCGAGGTGAAAGACAATCTCCGGCTTCTGCGCCCGGAACACCTGCTTCACCTTAGCCGCATCGCGGATGTCCCCCACGATGGACTCGATGCTCAGGTGCAGCAATTCAAAATGGCTGGGATCAGTGGGCGGTGCGAGGGCATAGCCGGTCACCTTCGCGCCGAGCCGGGTGAGCCAGAGGGCCAGCCACGAACCTTTGAATCCCGTGTGGCCGGTGATGAGAACGTTTTTATTCCGATAAATATTGTTAAACATGGCCTGTGATCATCCTATTTCCAGATTTTCCACTGTGCCTGGCCGCTCTCCCAGATCCGGTTGAGATACTCCATGTCCCGCAGGGTATCCATACAGGCCCAGAAACCGCGATGCCTGTATACCATCAGCTGACCGTCCTTTGCGATCCGCTCCAGTGCCCCGATCTCGAGATCGCAGGAATCATCCGTGGTCAGATACTGAAAAACCCCACGGTTGAAGACGAAAAAGCCGCCGTTGATCATGCCATCCCCGTGCTGGGGCTTCTCGCTGAACGATTCCACGCGATCACCGTCCACCTTGAGTTCGCCGAAGCGGGAGGCCAGCTTGATCCCTGTCACCGTCACCATCTTCCCGTGCGCCTGATGAAACGCCAGCAGGTCGCCGATGTCCACATCGGCGATGCCGTCTCCGTAGGTCATCATGAAGGTGTCACCGGTGATGTATCGTTCCACTTTTTTCAGGCGGGCGCCCTTCAGGGATTTTTCTCCCGTATCCGCCAGGGTGATTTTCCATCCCGCTTCCTCGTGGGAATGGTGGATATGGATTTTTTCAGGCTGACCCAGCTCGATCGTCACATCATTGTTCATCAACTCGTAATGGCAGAAATAATTCTTGATCATTTCACCTTTATAACCCAGGGCCAGGACGAAATTCTTGCATCCGAACTGTGAATAATATTTCATGATGTGCCACAGGATGGGATGAGGACCGATGTTGACCATCGGCTTGGGACGGAATTCCGTTTCTTCGCGAAGACGCGTCCCCGCGCCACCGCAGAGGATAACGACTTTTAAATCTTCAATCATGAGTTGCCTGCCCTCCATGAGACTGCAGTTTCTTAATCCTGTCGGATCTGTATAACGCAGCATGTATGCATTTATTTTTCATTAGGATTTTTTATACCAGTCGGCGGTTATCTGCAAGCATTCGTCAGCCTGATTAGCCCCTGCTTGTTTCCCCGAAGGATACAGCTCCGCCCTCTGAGTTACACTCAGGGGGTGTCAGCCTGTATAGTCCGGTCTCGATGGTCGGAATACCGCTTCTCGAGGCCTATTTCTTTTCTTCGCCGTCTGCAGTAATGCCGAGATCCTGGACTTCCTTTCTCAGCTCCTGGATCTCCGATTCCAGCCTCTCGTACTCCTCCAGCTTTCTCTTGAGAAACCGATAGGTTACCTTGGCCTTCTCTTCGACGCCGTGGGGGGTCAGGATATACAAGTATGCTTTTTTATTATGAGAATTTTTGAAATTGTGGGCCTTGACAAATCCCTTGCGGATGAGGGCGTTCAGCAGAAAATTGACTTTTCCGAGGCTGATGCCCAGCTTGGTTGACAATTCCCTCTGTGTGAGTTCCGGAGACTTCTTTATCTCGCGAAGGAGTTTCAGTATTTCGTCGCCGTTCGGTTTGGTGGAAAAAGTCTGAGGCATAATGATTTCCGATTTGTTCAATCCTTGAACTAATCGGGAGTCCTATTTGAGAAAGCCCGGATTGTCAAGAAAAAAATGAACGGGTTGCAACCAATTTCGGCCAGACAGCCGCTGGATAGGGAGGCCTGGATCGGGGCCGGGGCCCTTTTTGAAATATGGCAATTTGGTTGTGGTGAGTGGAGGATAGTGAGGTGGTTCGGCCCTGCGTCCTCATATTATGAAGCTCTGGCAGGCCGGGATCGTCTGCCCTGCCCCCCCTCATGGAGGGGATCCTTAATCGATTTTTTTTGCTTCATCGATGAGCATGATGGGGATGTCGTCTTTGATTTCGTATAAAAGCTTGCATTTGTCACAGATGAGCCCGTCGCCTTTTTCGGTCAGGCGGATGTCGCCCTTGCACTTCGGGCAGGCGAGGATATCCAGGAGTTCTTTGCTGATAGCCATAATTCTATTCCCCCTTTAGATTGTCGTGCGTCACCCTGTCGGCAAGCATAGTCTCAGTAGAAGAATGAGATTCCGATCACGCCGAAGTGGCTGTCGATGCCGCCGTTGGGGTCACGGGTGCTGGCATTGGACATGTGACGAAATTTGTAGCCGGCATTGACGGCGGTGTCCTTGTTCACAAAGAAATAGGCGCCGGCCCCGACATAATTGGCGAAGATGAAGCCGTCGGCCTGCTCCGTCGTGTCGACGGAAACATAATAGGGCCCCGTCGAGGCGTTCGCATAGAGAGAAAAAAAGCTCGTCAGGGGGTACTGATACTGAAGGCCGACCCCGACACCGAATTCGATGTCGTTCACGGGATGGATGACAGGGTTGACCTGGGGTTCGAGATAGGCCGTGAGGAGACCCCTGTGCCCTTTTAGCCCCGAGATGTACTTTGACAGATCGACACCGAAGTGCAGGATGATGGGGATCGTCTCATAACTTCCCTCCGGAAGCGAGGCCCTACCGTATCCCGTGATGAGGCCGATCTCCTTGAAAAAGGGCTCACCCTGTCCCGGCGAGCCCGCGAAGACGTTGAGCGGCACGGTCATCGTTAGAAGCATAAGGGCCAAAAATGAAATCCGCAGTATCCTGAACATCCGAGTAGCCATCCCTGAAAGTCACCTCCCGTTTGAAGTTGTGGTTTGAGGCGTAATCTGTGCCGGTTTTCAACCTGTTTGCCCCGCCTATTTTTGCAAGGAATCTGCCATCCCCCCGGTCCCGGACAGTTTGCCTTTTACGGCCTCGAAGACCTCTTCGACGGAGATCTCTTTCATGCAGGTGAGTTCATCGCATCTTTTCTGGAAACAGGGACTGCATTCGAGATCCTTCCGGATGATGATGTTTCCCTTTCCATATGGTCCCGTGCGGGAGGGGGACGTGGGGCCGAAAAGCGCTACAACGGGTGTCCCCATGGCCGCTGCGATGTGCATGGGGCCCGAATCGGTGGTGATCAAAAGGGCAGCCCGCCTGAAGAGATACGCGAGGTCCCTGAGGGTGGTAAGGCCCCCCAGGTTCGCGATGGGGCGGGTCATGGATTTTTCGATCCGCTGCAGGATGCCGTCGGCCCTCGCCCCCGTCAGGACAGCCTTCAGCTTCAGCTCCCCGATCAGCCGGTCACAGAGCATGGCGAATTTCTTCTCTTCCCAGAGCTTGGTATCCCAGAGGGCCACGGGGCTCACGGCGACAAAACGCTCATCCCCGGCGATCCCCTTCGATTCCAGAAGGGAGTCCACCCTTCTTCTGTTTTCCTCGCCGACGGGGATGTAAAACCGCGGCTCTCCGGTTTCAGCACCCAGGTGGCGAACGAAGTCCAGATAGCGGTCGACGGCATGTTTTTCCATGTCCTCGGGGATTTTTTCGTTCAGAAAGAGGCCGCTCAGTTCCTGCATGCTGTCATAGCCGAGCTTTCGCCGGCCGCCGCTCAGGAGGACGAGAAGGCCGCTTTTGAAGAGTCCGTGAAAATCGATGACGAGATCGTAGGGGCGGTCCCTGAGCGTCTTCAGAAAGGCACGGATTTCCCGGACAGCCCCCCCGGCATGCCCCGGGTTTGCAAGGTCCCTGAGCCACTTTCTTCGCTTGGATACCAGCAGGCGATCGAGATCGGGGTGACCGACCAGAATGTCCGAAGAGGCTTCTTCGACGACCCAGGTGATATGGGCGAGGGGGTAGAGCTGCCGGAGAGCGGCCAGGGAGGGGAGGGTGTGAACCACGTCACCGATCGCGCTCAGTTTCACGATGAGGATATTTATTTTCCCCGGTCCTGCAGTATCCATTTCACGGCATCCAGCACGTCTTCGGCAATGTAAACCGGTTTGTCCGTCTGGGTGATGTTCTGGCCGTAACCCGTTCGGACGAGGACTCCTCTTGCGCCCACTCTTTTCCCGGCGTCGATGTCCTTCAGCATGTCGCCGACGACATAGGATCGGGCGAGATCGATGTCGAGTTCCTCGGACGCCCGGAGGAAAAGCCCGGACTCCGGTTTCCTGCAGGAGCACGCGATCTTGTAGGGCCCGTTTCCGTACACGGGATGATGGGGGCAGAAGTAGAAACGGTCGATGCGCGCCCCCTGTTCCTGAAGCATTTCATTGATGCGCCGGTGGACGGTCTCCACAAAATCCTCCGAGAAGTAGCCGCGGGCCACACCGGACTGGTTGGTGACGACGACGGTTATCATTCCGGCTTCATTGATGAGGCGGATGGCTTCGGGTGTGCCGGGAATGAGCTTGAGCAGATCCAGCCGGCTGAGATAACCCACCTCCTCGTTGATGGTGCCGTCGCGGTCCAGGAACACGGCGGGATTTCTCTTCGCAGGGTTTCCCATTTATCAGATCTCTTTTATCAGTAACGACGCGGCGGTATCATATACCTCATCCGCCGTGATCAAGTCCATGCAAATAAAGTCGGTCGGGCAGGTTTCCTTGAGACAGGGACTGCAGGGCGCGTTATTTGTGATGACGACGCTTTTGCGTCCGACGGGGGATGTCGTCAGGGGATTGGTGGAACCGAAGATGGCGACGGTCGGGACCCCGAGGGCCCCCGCCACATGCATCAGGCCCGAGTCGTTGGACACGAAAAGACGGCATCGAGCGATCAGGGATATGGCCTCCCGCAGGGAGGTCTCGCCGGTCAGATCGACGAGGGCGTTTTTTGCCTTTTCCTGGACGCTCCTGGCCACTTCGTGATCCCCTGAGCTTCCGAAGATCAGGACCCGGGCGGAGAACTTTTCGATCAGGCGATCGGCAACGCTCGCGAACCGTTCGGGGAACCACCTTTTCGCAGGCCCGTAGGCAGCCCCGGGTGCCATTCCGATCAAAAAGGGCGCCTCAGCGACACCCCGCTGTTTCAGGATACGATCGGAAAGAACCTGATCCTCCTCACCGGTGACCAGCTTCGGGTCTTTCCTGGAGGCCTCGAGTCCAAAGGCGTTGAGCATTTCAAGGTAATAGAGGGTCTGATGAACGCGCAGGATCTCATCGGATCGCTTCACGGCGTGGGTCAGGAGCGGACCCCTTGCGTCTGTGCTGTAGCCGGCCCGGACGGGGATGCGGGCGAGCCACGCGATGATCGCTGCCTCGATGGCATTCTGAAGGAGAATCGCCATGTCGAATTTCCTGGCTTTCAGTTCCCGCACGAGCCTCAATAAACCCCCGAGACCTGCGTGAACGCCGGGGCGTTCATAGACCAGGACTTCGTCGACATCGGGTGAGATCCGAAGCAGATCGGCCACCCAGGGCTTGACGAGGATGGAGATCCTGGCTCCCGGATAGGCCTCTCTCACGGCGGCGATGGCCGGCAGCGTCATCACCACGTCCCCGATCCAGTTGGTACCGCGGATCAATATTTTACTGATTCCTTCCTTAGGAAGAGTTTTCAAGCCGCCCATACGTATAGACCCACTGAAGATAAGAAGTTAGGAAGATAGGAATATCCGTACTGAACCATACTTGAGTTTACAGACAGTGTCAGATTAAGTCTTGACCAACCTTTCACCTATAAGTGTGGCATGGGGTATCGCACATGAATTTAGGATTACCATTTGAAAGAAATCTTAGGTGATAGTTGTAGAAATAGGTATGTGACCTTTCTTCTTTCTTGTGCTTTGAGCCGATCATTCTACCGAACGGGTAAGACTAATTCTTTGCTCAGGATTCACGAACCACTGGTCACCTCGGAAGAGCAATAGATGACGGTCGACAAAAAACTCTGGCATGTCTTTGTGTAAGTCGATGCTCCATTCTATGCCACTGGCACCCCACCACACGCTGTGTTCCTTCACGGATACGTGAATGACTACATATAGAACTTCACCTGCTTGGCAAGTAAAGTTTATTGTTTGCTGGCCGCTTATAGGGAGGCTTGGGTATTCACCGTGCTCCCAGCGCCCTTCCAAAGCCTTCAGTATATGCTCTCCTGGCATGAGGCTAAGTGCAGCTATGCTGTCGAACCCAATTATCCTGAAAGGGATTCGCAAGGGTGGGCCATTGTTCACACTTAGAGTAGAGGAACATGCATTATGTGAACCGCATCCAACGACTGCTGTGCATTGCGTAGGTGATTGGGCTAGCTGCAAATAAATATCTCGTCGGGCAGGTGCAAGAAGAAGTGTTTCAAATCCATCCTGTACCCCCATTATAAACGTAAAGTCTCCTGCTTGTAAATATAGCGTAGGATTCTCCCATTTATAAGCCCTACCACCCCCACTCCACTGTTGTGTTGCTCTTCGATGTAATCCGGTTGCTACAAACTCTGCGACCTTGTCTATATCATAAGAGACAAGGGTATAACGATAAATATCATCTTTGATCACTCCAAACGGGATCATAATGAATGGTACCTGCGTCTGTGACGTCGCTTCGCGAAAAACTTCGACCCCCCAGTAACGACTCGCAATACGGGGATCCCCTAGCGTATTCCGTACCGACTCACTATCCATGCGGCCAGATATTATGGCGCTTGATCTGTCCGGAAGCTGGTCAACTAGATTCCGGGGGGAGATGTACACACCGCACCCTTCCATCCCAATACAGACGAAAACAGCAACTGTTATCATGACTATGCATTGGAGAATGATTGTTTTTCCGGCAAAATGGTGCATCCCCTGTCACCCATTTATTGCGTGCGGGTGCCGAGTTCACTCAGACGATAAAGCTTAAGCCGCCTGCCGCCAGTATTTGATTGTTGGGCGAAAATACCAGATTCTCGAAAGTGTTTAATGTCTTTCTTTCTCGTCTTTCTTGATTCCATCGATTACGTTTTCTGATCTTCTTAACTTCTTATCCTCTTATCTTCTGCTCTTCTCAACTTCTTAACTTCTGTCTTTTCTACTGCCATGGTTTTGTCTTCCAGCGCTGGTGGATCCAGAACCATTGATCGGGGTATTGCCGCACAATGTTCTCCACGATCTTCGTGAAGCGCTGGGTGTTCACCCGAAGGTCCGCTTCGTAGTCGTCGGTTCGAGTAATTTCCGCGGGGGGCTGGATGATGAATCTGTACTTCCCGTTCGGCAACCTCGCCATGAAGGCGGGCAGGACAGGCGCACCCGTGCGAAGGGCCAGGACGGCGAGTCCCACTCCGGTGCAGGCGGGCCTGCCGAAGAAATCTACGAAGACCCCCTCGTACTTGTCGACATTCTGGTCGCTGAGAATCCCAATGGCCCTGTTTTCTGCGAGGAGCCGCGTGATCGTTTTCCCCGAGCCCCCCTTCGGGATCAGGGTGTTGCCGTCCTTGGTCCTCATCCAGGCGGTGAGATTGTCGAGGGTGGGATTGTCGAGAGGCCGGTATACGATGCTCATGGGCCGGGCCGCCAGCGGAAGAGCAACGGTCATGAGTTCCCAGTTCCCGAAGTGTGCCACAATGGAAAGGATCCCCTTCTTCTGTTCCAGGGCTTTCTCGAAATTCTCAAGCCCGTCGAATTCCACCCATTCATGGAGATTGTCTTTTGTAATGGAGGGGAGCTCGAAGAACTCGGCCGCGACGATGGCCAGGTGCCGGTAAACCCCCTTCGCGATCTTCGTGATCTCCTCCATGTCCTTTTCGGGGTAAGCGCGCTTCAGGTTCGAAAGTGCGATGAGCCTCTGTTTCTCCGACAGGTGGTAAAAAAGCCGCAACAGGGCCTCGAAGATCAACTTACGTATCCCCAGAGGGATCAACCGGAAGGAGATCAGGATCAGGCTGGCTTTGAACGACCTCCTGATAGGCTGTTCTGTTTTCAATTCAGGTTCCATCGAATCTATGCCCGGCTACGTGTAAATCGATATGTCATCTATAATAAAATCATGGGTTGGCGGTGTGGCAAGACCGTCAGATATTCAGTTTCTTCCGGATCAGGGTTGCGAACCGCTCCTCTTCCCCGATGATCTCCAGATCGACGCCCAGGGTCCAGACCCGGTTCGCAAATTCTCCGTAGGGAGTCAGCTTGACTCCGTCTTTTTCCGTCGTCAGGATCAACTCCGCGCCAAGGGACCCGGCTTCCTTTTCCATGTCGGCGATATCACCCAGTCCGTAACGATGATGGTCGGAAAAGGCCCTGAAGCCCGCGATCACTCCCTGAAGCGATTCGATGGATTCCCGGAAGGAATCTGGACGGGCCACTCCCGCGAAGGCGTAGATCTTCCTGCCCGCCAGATCCGAAAGGGGGCGGGAGATCCCGTCCCCTTCCATCAGCCGTCCGGGTCTGTGGCAGGATGTGAAAACAGGAATGGACGGCAGTTCTTCCGCCAGTCTGCTTTCAAAGGGGGTTTTCCCGTCCTTTGCGGCTCGCGTGAGTACAAAGAGGTCCGCCCGCCTCAGCGAGGAAAAGGGTTCCCGGAGAGGACCCCGGGGGATGAGGTGTCCGTTACCCAGGGGATGACGGCTGTCCATGAGGACAATATCGATGTCCCTCCGGAGGGACCGGTGCTGGAAACCGTCATCAAGGATCACGACGTCGGTGCCGAAGTGCGAAAGGGCGTATTGCCCGGTCACAGCCCGTCTGGGACCGGTGAGGACGGGGACGGTCGGGAGCCGCCTGGCGAGGAGAAACGGTTCGTCCCCACACTCGTCAGGTCCTGAAAGGATGCTGCGGCCGTCGGAGACGACATTCACCTCTTTTGTGCTCCTGCCCCCGTATCCCCGGCTGAGAACGGCGGGTTTCAGTCCCCACCCCCCGAGAAGGCCCGCGAGATGGATCACCATGGGTGTTTTCCCCGTACCTCCCACGGTCAGGTTGCCCACGCTGATCACGGGGCACCGGAGGCTCTTTTGCCCGAGAAGCCCGTGGTCATAAGAAAGGTTTCTGAGCCGGATCGCAGAGGAATACATCAGGGCAGGGAGGGACAGGAAAAGGTGTACGGGATTGAAGTCATGATCTTTTTCGGGGTACCATATGTCTTTAAGAAATTTTTCCAATGGGATCCTTCGACAGGCTCTGTGAAGGGCGGGCCATCCCGGGTCTATGCCGGGTCCTTCGTTTCATTGTCGTCCTTGAACTGCATATTGTACAGTTTGTAGTATTCCCCTCTTTTCGCCAGAAGGGACTCGTGGGTCCCCTCCTCGACGATCTTTCCGTCCACGAGAACGATGATCCGGTCCGCGTTCCGGATCGTCGACAACCGGTGGGCGATTACGAGGGTCGTCCTCCCCTTCATCAGGCTGTCCAGGGCCTCCTGGACCTCGACCTCGGCCTCGGTGTCGAGAGAGGAGGTCGCCTCGTCGAGGATCAGGATGGGCGCGTCCTTCAGGAGAGCCCTGGCGATGGAGATTCTCTGCCTTTCCCCTCCCGAGAGCTTCACGCCCTGTTCGCCGATGGCCGTTTCATAGCCCTTCGGGAGCTTCATGATGAAGTCGTGGGCGTTGGCCGCCCTGGCCGCCCGGATGATATCCTCTTCGGACTTGCGGATGTCGCCGTAAGCGATGTTGTTTCGGATGGTGTCGTTGAAAAGGATGGTCTGCTGTGTGACGATGGCGATCTGTTCCCGGAGCGAGTCGCTGGTTACATCGCGGATGTCGCGGCCGTCGATAAGAATCCGTCCTTCCGTGACGTCATAGAATCTCGGGATGAGGTTGACGAGCGTTGTTTTTCCCCCGCCGCTCATTCCCGCGAAGGCGACGACTTCGCCGGCCCGAATCTCCAGCTTGATATCCTTGAGAACGGGTGTTTCGTCGTAACAGAAGGTCACGTGGTCTATGTCGATGCTCCTGAGGATACGCGGCAGCGGCTTCGCCCCCGGCCTGTCCAGGATTTCCGGGACGGTGTCGATGACGCTGAACACCCTCTCGGCGCCGGCGAGTCCCTGCTGGACGGTGTTGTAGACATTCGTCAATCTCTTGGCGGGCTCATAGAGCATGAGCAGCGCGGCGAGAAAGGAGAAGAACGTTCCCGGTGTCGACATGCCGTAAATCACCTGGTACCCGCCGTAGAGGATGATCGCGGCGATCCCGAGACCCCCGAGGAATTCCATGAGGGGGCTCGAGATGGCCCGGATGGAGACGGATTTCATGATCAGTTTGAACAGCCGCTCGTTTTCCTTTGCGAACCTCCGGTTTTCGTAATCTTCCATCCCGAAGGCTTTCACGATCCGGCTGCCGGATATCGTCTCCTGCAGGAGGGTTGAGAGGGACCCCATCGTCACCTGACTGTCGGTGGACACTCTCCGCATCTTCCGGCCGAAGGCCGCGACAGGGTAGATCGCGATAGGGAAGACAAACATGGCGATGATCGCCAGTTTCCAGTCCCTGTAGAAGATGACGAAGATCAACCCGATGAGCGTGAAGGTGTCCTTGAGGATACTCGTGACCGCTTCGGAGACGGCGCCCTGAATCAAGGTGACATCGTTCGTGATCCGGGACATGAGGATGCCCGTGGGGTTTTTCGTGAAAAAGGACAGGGGCTGAGTCTGGATGTGCCGATAGAGGTCGTACCGGAGATCGGCCACGATTCTCTGACCGATGAAGCTCATCAGGACGGTCTGGCCGTAATTGGCGAGGCCCTTGAACAGGTAGATCACGATGACGGCAATGGGGATCCAAATGAGGGTCTCACCGCTTTTTTTCAGAAAAATGTCGTCGAGAGCTGGCTTGACCAGGAAGGCCGCAGCCGCCGTCGTGAAGCCCACCACAAGCATGCAGAACATTGCCAGGAAGAATTTTCCGCTGTGCGGTCCGGCCAGTTGAAGGAGCCGCTTGTAAAGGTCCATAAATAACCACAGCCTCCCGGATCATCCGGTATGCGTCGGGCGAAATGCACTCCCCGCACCTGTATCGGTATCCGCGCTTTCATTCCGTGTGAAACAAAGGGGAGTCGGCCCTCATGAGCCCGTAAGCCAGCTCGGCGGCCCTGTGCGATGCCCCCGGTTGACCGAGCTTTTCTCTGACATTTGCCAGATTCCGTTTCATTTCGCCATATTTATTTTCGTCGGAGAGGATCTGGATGACGACATCAGCCATTTTCTCGGGCGTGACGTCATGCTGGATGAGCTCGGGCACGATGGTTTTGCCGGCGATGATGTTGACGATCCCGATATGGTCCACGTGAATGAAGGTCCTGCCGACGGCGTAGGTCAGGGGAGAGACCCTGTAGACGATGACCATGGGCGTTCCTGCCAGGGCGGTCTCCAGTGTCGCCGTCCCCGAGGCGACCATGGCGATGTCCATGGCGCCGATGGCGTCATAGTTGGGGCTTTTGACGTAAATCAGCCTCCCGGGGAAGCCGCCGGTGACGGAGGAGACGAAGTCCATGGAGAGCGTGTCGGCAACGGGCAGGATGAATTGAACGGCGGGGAGCCGTTGAATCAGAATCCGTGCGGCATCCATCATATCGGGGAGAAGTTTCCGGATCTCCCCCTCCCGGCTTCCCGGAAGGATACCGATGGTCCGGATGCCCCCGCTGACCTCCAGACCGAGTTTCCGGAGAAGCTCTTCCCGGGGAGATTTGATCTTCATGGTGTCGAGGAGGGGGTGTCCCACGAAAGTCACCTTCATCCCCTCCCGGGCGTAGAAATCCTCTTCGAAGGGAAAGATCACGGCCATGCGGTCGACGATCTTCTTCATCTTCCCGATCCGGCCTTTTCTCCATGCCCAGACCTGGGGGCTGATGTAATAAAAAACCCGGACCCCGTTTTTCTTCGCCGCGGAAGCCAGGGGGAGATTGAAATCGGGATAGTCGATGGGGATGAGCAGGTCCGGCGGCGATTCCCGGAGGCGTTTTTTCAGTTCAAAGAAAACCTTCAGGATGAGCGGCAGCCGGGAGAACACCTCCGTGAGACCGACGACCGCCATATCGGCCGACCGTGCCACAAGGTCGACACCGGCCGCTTTCATTTTTTCGCCGCCGATGCCGTAAAAACGGATCTCCCGGTCGATTTCGTGCAGGGCTCTGACCAGGGCGGCGCCGTGCAGATCCCCCGATGCCTCCCCGGCGATGATCATGATCTTTCTATTTCCGACCGGTCGATTCATGAAGATATTTCTGTGAAGGGGTCAGACGGCCCGGTTGATCACGTCGCTGACCCGACGGATCTCTTCTTCCGTGATCTCCGGGAACATCGGCAGGGACAGAACCTCCGCGGCGCTCCTCTCGCTCACCTGCAAAGGCCCCTCTTCTCCCAGCCCGGCAAAGACCTTCTGCAGATGGAGGGGTACGGGATAATAGACCGCCGAGGCGATGCCCCGCGAGGAGAGATCCGCCATGATACGGTCCCGCCCGGTTGAGCGGATGGTGAACTGGTGATAGACATGTGTGCAATCCGGCGCCTCGTCGGGAAGGATGATGTCTTCCCGACGGATGAAGGTTCTGTATAAAGCGGCGGCCCTTCTGCGGCCTTCGTTCCACGCTTCGATTCGCCGCAGTTTGACCCTCAGGACGGCCGCCTGGATTTCGTCGAGCCGGCTGTTGTACCCGAGCACGTCATGGTAATACTTGACCCGGCCGCCGTGGTTCCGGAGAATCCGGATCTTCTCGGCCATATCCTGATTCCCCGTGATCACCATGCCGCCGTCGCCGTAACAGGCCAGATTCTTGCTGGGGAAAAAGCTGAAACAGCCGAAATCCCCGATCGATCCGACTTTCCGGCCCCGGTAAAGCGCGCCGAAAGCCTGCGCGCAATCCTCAATGACCCTGAGTCCGTAACGCCGGCTGATGTCCATGACGGGATCCATGTCCGCCGGGTGGCCGAAAAGATGCACGGGGATGATGGCCCGGGTCCGGGCCGTGATCTTTTTTTCAATCAGGGCGGGGTCGATATTGAACGTTCCGGGTTTGATGTCGACGAAGACCGGCCTCGCCCGGAGGAGGCCGATGACCTCGGCGGTCGCGATGAAGGTGAAGGGGGTCGTGATGACCTCGTCGTCCTGTCGGATGTCGCAGGCCCGGAGGGCGAGAAGCAGCGCATCGGTCCCGTTGGCGACACCGACGGCGTGGGAAACGCCGTGATAGCCCGCGATCTCGCGCTCCAGCTCCGCGACGTTCGGGCCGAGGATGAACTGGGTTTTCCCCAGCACCTCCTCTATGGCGGCATCGATTTCCGTCTTGATGCTTTCATACTGTCTGCGAAGATCGACCATCGGAATCATGGCATCAGATCCTTTCCCGTTTTCATCTTCCGGACGATGTCGACGGCCAGCTCGAGGGCTTTCCGCCCTTCCCGACCGGATACCGGCGGGGGTTTCCGGGTCTTTACGGAATGGACGAAGGCCCGGATCTCCTCCTCCAGCGGGTCGCAGGGGATGACTTCGACGTCGTTGTATGCGATCCTCACCTTCCCGTCGATTCCCTGCGTCTTGCTCAGGGAGACGAGCTCCCTTTTTTCGAAATCGACGGAATGGTACCCCTCCAGGCCGAAGAATCGGATTTTCTGGAGATTCTTCAGCGTGATGCGGCTGGCCGTGATGTTGGCCACACATCCGTTTTCGAAGACGACCCGCACGTTCGCGATATCCACCTCATCGGAGAGGACGGAGACGCCGACGGCCTCCACGTTCTTCACGGGGGATCTCACGAAATGGAGAATGATGTCCAGGTCGTGAATCATCAGGTCAAGGACGACATCGACGTCGGTGCCGCGTTCGATGAAGGGATGGAGGCGGTGGGATTCGACGAACATGGGCTTTTCGATGACTTTCCCGAGCGCCGTAACGGCCGGGTTGAACCGTTCCACGAACCCGATCTGGAGAAGGGCGCCTTTCTCCTCGGACAGGCCGATGAGCGCGTCGGCCTCTTCGAGGGTAACGGCGATCGGTTTTTCCAGAAGGACGTCTTTCCCCGCCGAGAGGAAATCCTTCGCGACGGCGTGGTGAGCCCGGGTGGGGACCGTTACGCTGACCGCGTCGACCGAGCCGATCATTTCCCGGTGATCCGAAAACGCCGTACAGCCATAAAGAGCCGCCGCTTTCCGGGAACGGTCCTGCAGGGTATCGGCGACGCCGGCGATCTCCACGTCCGGCAGGAGCTTGTATTTCTGCAGGTGGTAGTTTCCCAGGTGGCCTATCCCCACCACACCGACCTTGATCCGCTTCATGCTCGCCCTACCTGCAAACGCCCCTTTCCGATTTCTCGATGAATTCGACCAGGTATCGCACCTCGGGCAGGTCGGGCACCTCGGCACGGACCTTTTCAACGGCCTTTTTCAGGATCAGGGATGACCGGAAGATGATCCGGTAGGCTTCCCTCAGGGCCTTCAGGGTCTCGTCGCTGAATCCCCTGCGCTTCAGGCCGACCAGGTTCAACCCGTAGGGTCGGGCGCGGTTCCCCGAAACCGTCACGTACGGCGGGACATCCTGCGCGACGGCGGAGGCGCCGCCGATAAAAGCGTGCGTTCCCAGCCGGGTAAACTGGTGGATACCGGTCAGCCCCCCGATGATCACGAAATCCTCCACGTCGATGTGCCCGGCCAGGTTGGCCGCGTTGGCCATCACGACAAAGTTCCCCAGGCGGCAGTTGTGCGCCACGTGGCAGTAGGCCATCAGGAGGTTGTTGTCGCCGATCTTGGTCATGCCGATATCGGCCGTCGTGGAACGGTTGATCGTGACAAATTCCCTGATCACGTTGTTGTCGCCGATGATCACCCGCGTCTTTTCACCCCGGTATTTCAGGTCCTGCGGGGGGGCCCCGATGGAGCTGAACTGAAAAATTCTGCAGTTCGCGCCGATGTCCGTGTGGCTGTCGATGACCACGTGGGGTCCGATGACCGTGTTTTTCCCGATCGTCACGTCGGAATGGATGATCGAGTAAGGGCCCACCTGGACGCCTTCACTCAGCTGTGCCCCGGGGTCCACGACGGCTGTCGGGTGGATGTTCATGATGATCCCTTTCCATATCGTTGCGACGCGGAAAGCCGCGTCTCAGGTTTTCTTTCTTTCAAGCTCCTCGACCCTTTTCAGAAGCTCCGAGACGGTGCTCCGGAGTTCGGCCAGTTTGCCCAGATGGACCTGGCGCCGGAGCCATTCCCGGTGCGGCATGGTCGGTGAGCCGGAGATGATCTGACCGGGCGGGACGTCCTTGGCCACGCCGGACTGGGCGGCAACCATCACGCCGTCGCCGATCGTGACATGGCCGACGATCCCGGCCTGGCCCCCCAGGATGACGCTTCGTCCGAGCTTCGTGCTGCCGGAGATCCCGACCTGCGCGACGATGACGGAATTTTCTCCGATGACGACGTTGTGGGCGATCTGCACGAGGTTGTCGATCTTGACCCCCCTCTGTATCCAGGTCCTGCCCAGCGTGCCGCGGTCGATAGCGGTGTTGGCGCCGATTTCCACGTCGTCGTCGATCTGGACGTATCCGACCTGGGGGACCTTGAAGTTCTGCCGGCCGGGGTTCCCGAAGCCGAAACCGTCGCTTCCCACCACAACGCCCGCGTGGAGGATGACCCGCTTCCCGATGATACACCTGCGGTAGACCGTGACGTTGGGGTAGAGGATCGAGTCCTCGCCGACAACGGCGTCACGGCCGATGTAAACCCCGGGGTGGAGAATCACGCCACGCCCGATTCCGGCGCCCCTGCCGACATAGGCACCGGGCAGGACCGTGGCCTTGTCGTCGATCTGCGCCCCTTCCTCGACGACCGCCCGGCTGCTGATTCCCGACGGCGGCCTGTCCTCGGGGTAGAAGAGCGAAAGGGCCTCGGCCAGGGCCAGGTAAGGATCCTTCACGATCAGGAAATTGCGATCCGATCCTTCCGGCGGCCTGGCGACGATGACGGCGGAGGCCTTCGTTGTCGCTATCTTCTTTTGATATTTCGGGTTCGACACGAAGGTCAGGTCGCCTTCGCCGGCTTCGTCGATGCCCCGGACGCCCGTGATGGTGATTCCGCCGTCACCGCGCACGGTCCCGTTCAGGAGGGTTGCGACCTCAGAGAGCTTCATGTCCTTTTTTTTCATGACCGTCCCGGAAGCAGAGGCTTATTTCTTGCCTTTGGATTTTTTGTTGAACTCCTCGATGACCTTCTTGGTGATGTCCGCTCCTTTGCTGCGGTATACCACGACCGGGTTGTCGACGCTGAAGATCGCCGTGTACCCTTCCTTCTCGCCCACGGATTCGATCACCTTGGCGAGTTCGGGAAGGAGCTTGGAGGCCATCTCCTGTTCTTTCATGGCCAGATCCCGATTGGCATCCTCGACCATCCTCTGATACTCTCGCAGCTTGGTCTGATAGGTGTTTTCCTTTTCCCGGAAAGCGTCCGGTTTCAGAACGGACCGCTGCTTCTCGAGGTCGTCCTTCAACTTTCTCATTTCCGTTTCCTTCTGCTGGAGCTGTGCCTTCTTCTTTTCGAAGGCTTTCTTGAAATCCTCCTCCATCTTGTCCCCCGGTTCCGAATCCAGGAGCGCCTGTTTCAGATTCACAAATCCGAATTTCTGTGCCGAGGCCTTGGCGGGCACGGTCAAAAGAATCGTCAAGGCGATGATTAAACTCAACGACAACAATCCCGTTTTTTTCATTGGACTTTCTCCTTTTTTATTATTGACTCATTACGGCCGTTAGGGGGCTGGCGGCATTCCGCAGAGCATTTGTCCCCCGAACCTGTCGCCCGATATCTCAGGCCTTCTGCCTTGCGCCCTCTTCCTTTCGCCTTACGCCTTATGCCTTTAGCCTATTTTCTTACATAAACCACCCGATCGTGAATTCAAGGCGGTTCGTCCCCTCGCCTTCCTTGCGGTCGAGAACGTAACCCCATTCCAGGCGGAGGGGCCCGATGGGAGAGTACCAGCGCGCACCGGCACCCGCCGTTCTTCTCAGGTCGTCCAGGTAGTAACCGTTGTCCCAGGTGTTGCCCGTGTCGAAGAAGAAGAGCCCCTTCAAGCCGGCGTTCTTGACGAGGGGGAACAGAAACTCAAAATTGAAAAGGAGCATGGTCGTACCGCCGATGACGTCATTGGTGACGGGGTCCCTGGGGCCGACGTCCCGAAGCCCCCGGAGGGTGTTGATGCCGCCCAGGATCCACCGCTCCCAGACCGGAAGGTCTTCATCCCCGAGGGACTGGAGATAGCCGATGCGGCCCCGCGCGCTGAAGACGTAATCATCGAAGATCGGGAAAAACCAGGTATGACCCGCCGTGTAACGGGCGAAATCCACGTCTCCGCCGAAGACCGTGCCGTACAGCTCGACGGAGGCTTTCGTCTTCGTGCCTTTCGAGGGGAATACGGCGTCATCGGTGACGTCCCTCGACAGGGTGGTTGTAATCCCGCTCTGGGACGTCGAGCCTTCCTGATCTTTGATGATCGTGGAGGCGTTGGGAGACACATTTGTCACGTCGTTGACGGCGAACTTGTACCCGATATACCCCGCGACCTTCTCAAAGAGGGGATAGCCGAGGGTCCCGCTCAGACCGCGCGAATGGAGGTCGTATGTGTCGTAGTCCCGGTAGAGGTTCCAGATGTCCGCCCTGCTCCAGAGGGGCAGGTCGAAGAGCCAGGGCTCCGTAAAGGAAAGCTCGACGCTGTTCATCGAGGACGCCAGGCGGGCGTTGAGGGACACAATCTGACCCCGCCCGAAGAGGTTGTTCTGCGCGACCTGGGCCATGATCATCGCGCCGTCCTGCCCGCTGTACCCTCCGCCGAAGCTCACCATGCCCGTCGGCTTCTCCTTGACATTGATATTGATGTTGGTCAGGTTTTCCTGGGGGCCCTTCTCGGTCTGGAAGTTGACCTCTTCGAAATATCGCATGCGATTCAGCCGCTCGAAACTCGACTTCAGCCTGTCGCTGTTGTAAAGCTCCCCTTCCGTCATGGCCAGCGTCCGCCGGATGACCTTGTCGCGGGTTTTCGTGTTGCCCGTGATGGAGATCCGGTTGAAGTAGACCAGGATGCCCTTTTTGATTTCATAGACGATGTCCACCCGCTGGTCCTTCTCCCGGGGGTTGATCTTGGGCGTGACGTCGGCATAGGCGTACCCTTCGTTGTTGGCCATGCGGGTGAGGTATTCGATGTCCTTGATGACGGACTCCCGGTCGTAGTAGTCTTTCCGGGTGACTTTCAGTTTCGTGAACATCTCGTCCCGGGAGATCGTGAGGGCATCGCCCAGAATTTCCACTTTCCCGACCTTGAACTGCTTGCCTTCGTTAATGGAAATTTTCACATGAATGCCTTTGGTGTCATGCGAGACGTCGGGGTCTCCGATCTGGGCCTGGATGTATCCGTTATTGAGGTAGAAGGCCTTCAGCTTGTTGACGTCCTCGCGCAATTTCTCCATTTTCAGAACGCCGGAATCGTTGAAGAAGTGGAAGAGGTCGTATTCCTTCGTCTGCATCATCTCCCGGAGCTGCTTGGCCGTGAAGGCCTGGTTCCCCTCGAAGCCGATGGTCTTGATGTAGAGCCTCTCGTTTTCCTTGATGTTGAAGACAAGCCGGGCTTCCTTCAGATCCGCCCGGGGTTCAACGGTGTAGCCGATTTCGGCGTTGAAGTATCCCTTCTCGTCGTAAACCGTTTTTATTTTCGCGGCATCCGTCCGGACCTTGTCCATGTTGAGGATCTGGCGGGCCTTGACGGTCAGGACCGCCTTGATGTCGTCTACATTGACCTTGTCGTTGCCTTTGATGACGATCTCCGATACAAGCGGCCTTTCTCTCAGGGTGAAGGTGATGACCTTTCCATCGGGGCCGTCGGCGACGTCGGCCGTCACATCACTGAAATAGCCCATGCGGTAAATGGCCTTGATATCGGAGGAGAGCTCCGACTCGGAAAAAATCTTCCCCTTGGCGCTCTTGATCACGTTCAAAATGGCGTTGTCTTCGATCTTCGTGGTGCCCTTGAACAGGACCGCGGCGATTCGTTCCTTGCCGGATATCTTCATGGAGATTTCCCGGGCGAGCTGCGCCGAGAGGGCACCGACGTTTTCCGTTTCTCTTCCCTGGACAAAGATGCCCGGCAGGACGGTCTTCCTGCCGACATCGATGAGCTTGGAATCCAGACTGATCACGTTTCCGATGGCGGAAAGACTGCCGATCACCACGTAGTCCGCCCCGATGGTCTCGCCGGCGGCCATCGCCAGCCGTTCGTCGACCTTCCGGCCCTCGATCCGGGGTTGGTACCGGTTCCGGGGGATGACGGCGATGTCCTTTCTTTTCTTCAATTCCGCCGAAACACCCCTTTCGAGGGCTTCTTGCAGGGCCGGGGCGTCCTTTTCGGCATACACGTCGAAGGGGAAGACGGCCACCTTTTTCACATCCTGGGCGAAGGCCTGCGGGGCACAGGGCGCAACGCAGAGGCAGAGCATCAAAAGGAGAAGTCCGGGTATCGGCATGCTGGGGCGTTTATTCACGGTGAATGATCCTTCCGTCCTCGAGTTCGATTCTCCGGGACATGTGTTCGGCCAGCATCCGGTTGTGGGTGACCACCACCAGCGTGATGTTGCGTGACCGGTTGAGCTTGAGCATGGTTTCGTATACCATCTTCCCGGTTTCCGAGTCCAGGTTGCCCGTGGGTTCGTCGGCCAGGACAACCTCGGGTTCCATCATCAGGGCGCGGGCGACGGCGACGCGCTGCTGCTCGCCGCCGGAGAGCTCTCCCGGCTTGTGCTTGACCCGATGGGCGAGCCCGACCTCTTCGAGAAGGGTCCTCGCCCGGTCGGATGCCGCCTCTCTCTGCATGCCGCTGATCAGGCCGGGCATCATGGTGTTTTCGAGGGCGCTGAACTCCGGCAGCAGGTGGTGAAACTGGAAGACGAACCCTATTTTTCTGTTCCGGAAATCCGCGATCCTTGTCTCCGGCCAGTCAAAGACGTTGGTCCCGTCGAAGAGCACGGTCCCGGACGTGGGATGATCGAGGGTGCCCAGGATGTGAATGAAGGTGCTCTTGCCCGCCCCTGAAACGCCGAGCATGGCCAGGGTTTCCCCCCTGGAGATCTCGAGGTCCAGTCCCTTGAGCACCTCGATTTCCTGGCCGTCCTTGATAAAGCTCTTTTTCAGTTCCCGGATCGCGATCATCCCGATTACATTGTCCTTGTCCGCCCGGCGGCCTACTCGTACCGGATCGCCTCGGCGGGGTCGAGCCTCGAGGCGTTGCGGGACGGATAAATGGTTGCGATGAAACTGATCAGCAGGGTCCCGACGACGATGACGGCCACGTCCCCGTAATTCACCTTGGAGGGCAGCTCGCTCAGATAGTAGACGTCGCCGGGCAGTATTTTGAACCCGAAGAGATTTTCGACGAAACGGGAGATGTCGCCCAGGTTGGAGGCCACGAGGAGCCCCGCAAGAGTCCCGAGGAAGGTCCCGATGCCGCCGATCACGAGGCCCTGATAAATGAAGATTTTCATGATGCTCTTCGATGTGGCCCCCATGGACTTGAGGATGGCGATGTCCTTGCTCTTTTCCATGACCACCATGATGAGCGTGGTGATGATGTTGAAGGCGGCCACCAGCACGATGAGGCTCAGGATGATGAACATGACCCTTCGTTCCATCTTAAGGGCCGCGAAGAGGTTCTTGTTCATCTTCATCCAGTCCCGGACCCAGAAGGGGAACCCCAGCTTCTTCTCGATGGCGGCGGCGATCTCGTTCGCCCTGTAGATGTCGTTCACTTTGATTTCGATCCCGGTGACGAGATCGTCGATGTTCAGGAATTCCTGCGTGTCGCCCAGGGAGGCGTAGGCGAGGGAAAGATCGTATTCGTAGAATCCCGATTCGAAGATGCCCACCACCAGGAATTTTTTCATCCGGGGGACCATCCCCACGGGGGTCGAAATCCCCATGGGCGAAACGACGTAGAGGGTGTCGTACAGAAAGATGCCGAGGTTCTTGGCCAGCTCCTTGCCGACGATGATGCCGGGCAGACCGGTCGCGTCCGGCCCGAGTTTGAGGGTTCTCCGCCCTTCCGGCGTCAGGAGGTCCAGGCCTCCTTCGGTCGTTTTCCCCAGGTTGATGACCTTGGACGCATCAGCCGGAGAAAGTCCCCGCAGCACGATCCCATGGACGTTGTCGCCCTTTTTCAGCATGGCCTGGCTGTAGATAAACGGTGTCGACGCGACGACCCCGTCCACCTGTTCCACCGCCTCTTTGACCCGCTCGTGGTCCTTCATCATCCCCGTGTACTGCATGAGGACGACATGGGCGTTGATCCCGAGGATTTTCTCCCGGAGATCCGTTTCGAAGCCGTTCATCACGGCCAGCACGATGATCAGCGCCGCCACCCCGAGGAAGATCCCCGTGATGGAGATGAAGGTGATGATCGAGACGAACACCTGTTTCCGCTTGGCCCTCAGGTATCGCAGGCTGATAAAGAATTCATAGGACATGGATATCCCCTGACATCATCGCCCTTTAAGGTTTCCCCCTGTCTTCTTCCTTTTTGCGCATCTGGGGGAACAGGATGACGTCCCGGATGGACGGCGAATCCGTCAGCAGCATGACCAGCCGGTCGATGCCGATTCCCTCGCCGGCCGTCGGCGGCATGGCGTATTCCAGAGACTGTATGTAGTCTTCGTCCATCTCGTGGGCTTCCTCGTCCCCTGCCTCTCTTTCCGCGAGCTGACGGGTGAAGCGCTCGCGCTGGTCGGCAGGGTCGTTCAATTCCGAGAAGGCATTGGCAATCTCCCGTCCATAGATGTAGAGTTCGAAACGATCGGCGATGGAAGGGTCAAGGGCGTTTCTCCGCGACAGGGGGGATACCTCGATCGGGTAATGGGTGATGTAGACGGGCTGAATGAGCTTTTCTTCCACCTTTTCATCGAAGATACCCATCAGGATCTTTCCCAGGGGCTGTTTGTCTTCGAAGAGAAGACCCATTTTCTCGGCGGCCTTGAGCATCCTGCCCCGGTCCTCGAGGTCGGCGGGGTCGATGTTGCCGTGCCGGACCAGGGCTTCCCGGACGGTCATTCTCGGCCACGGGGGGGTAAAGTCCAGTTCGGTCCCCTGGTAGGTGATCTTCAGGGAGCCGAAAAGGGATCGGAGGATGAACGTGAAGAGTTCCTCCGTCAGGTCCATCAGATCCTCGTAGGTCGCGTAGGCCATGTAGAATTCCATCATGGTGAATTCCGGGTTGTGGAGGGTGGAGATCCCTTCGTTTCGGAAATTGCGGTTGATTTCGTAAACGCGCTCCAGCCCCCCCACGACGAGCCGCTTCAGATAGAGCTCCGGGGCGATCCGCAGGTAAAGATCCATGTCGAGCGCGTTGTGATGGGTCTTGAAGGGCCTGGCGAGGGCACCCCCCGCGATCGGCTGCATCATGGGCGTCTCCACCTCGAGAAAGTCTTTTTCCTGCATGAACCGGCGGATCAGCTGGATGATGCGGCTGCGGGTCTGGAAGACTTCCCGCACCCGCGGGTTCACGATGAGGTCGAGGTGCCGCTGGCGGTACCTCGCCTCGACATCGGTCAGGCCGTGCCATTTCTCCGGCAGAAAACGCATCGCCTTCGCGAGCAGCCTCAGGGTCCCTGCCTCCAGCGTGAGCTCGCCCGTTCTGGTTTTGAACAGGGTGCCCGCCGCGAAGGCGATGTCGCCGACATCGAGGCCCTTGAAAAGGGAAAACCCCTTGTCGCCGACGCGGTCCTTCCGGATGAAGACCTGAAGCCTGCCTCCGCGGTCCTGGATGACGGCAAAAGCCCCCTTGCCGAAATCCCGGATGGCCATGATCCGCCCGGCGATGGAGAAGTTCTCCTTGACTCCCTCCAGAGCGGCGGTATCCAGATGGCCGTATTTTTTCTGTATGTCGTCCGTCCGGTGGGTGACCTTCACATCATTGGGGTAGAGCTCCACGCCACTGGCCCGGAGAGACTCGATTTTTTCCCGTTTTTTCCTGAAAAGTTCGCTTTCTTCCATCCCGCAGACCCGACAGATAGCTATAAGGCGATTTGACTATATTTTTTTTACCCAATAGTCAAGAAAGTTTTGGATCTCGATCATTTATGTAGAGAAAAACATTGACAAATATCCGACGGCATAATAGCATTCCTGCGTTTTATAAACCGGGCAGGGATCATTTTTTGCTTTTATGGAAAGAACCTTGATTACGGGAGGCGCCGGTTTTTTAGGCAGTCACCTCTGTGACTATCTGATCGCCAGGGGTCACCGGGTTGTCTGCATGGACAACCTCCTCACCGGGAGCATCGACAATGTGGCCCACCTGATCGGCCACGAGCGCTTCGCCTTTGTTGATTACGACGTCACCAACTACATTTACGTCGAAGGCCCGGTGGATAACATCCTTCATTTCGCCTCCCCCGCGAGCCCCATCGATTACCTGCGACTGCCCATACAGACACTCAAGGTAGGGTCCCTGGGAACGCACAAGACCCTCGGTCTCGCGAAGGCCAAAGGGGCCCGGTATCTGCTCGCCTCGACGTCGGAGTGCTACGGGGACCCGCTCGTACACCCCCAGCCCGAGGATTACTGGGGGCATGTGAATCCCGTGGGGCCGCGCGGCGTCTATGATGAAGCCAAGAGGTTCGCCGAGGCCCTGACCATGGCCTATCACCGTTATCACGGGGTCCATACGAAGATTGCCAGGATATTCAATACCTACGGAACGAGGATGCGGGTCGACGACGGCCGGGCGCTTCCGACTTTCATGATGCAGAGCCTCCGGGGTGAGGACCTGACCGTTTTCGGGGACGGGACGCAGACCCGGAGCTTCTGTTACGTGGGCGACCTTGTGGAAGGGATCTATAAACTGCTCTATTCTGAAGAACACGACCCCGTGAACCTCGGAAACCCCGACGAGATGACCGTCCTTGAGTTCGCGCGGAAGGTGATCGAAGTCACCCGGTCCGGAAGCAAGATTGTCTTCAGAGACCTGCCCGTTGACGACCCCAAAATCCGGCAGCCCGATATCACGAAGGCGAAAAGAGTTCTGGGATGGGAGCCCAGGGTCGGGCTTGAAGAGGGGCTGAGGCGGGTGCTCGAGTACTTCGAAGGCAGGGCGAAATGATCCTCGTGGCAGGCGGCGCGGGCTACATCGGATCCCACGTGGTCAAGCGGCTGGGGGAAAGAGGGTACGATCTCCTCGTTTATGACAACCTCTCCCAGGGACACCGGGAGATGGTCACCCGCGGCCGGCTGATCCAGGGGGACCTCTCCGAAACGGACCGGCTCGAGGAGCTGTTTCGGGAACACGGCGTCACCGCGGTGATGCATTTCGCCGCCCATTGCCTCGTGGGGGAATCGGAGATCGATCCCCACAAGTATTATCTGAACAACGTCGTGAACACGCTCGGCCTCCTCGATGCCATGTTGAAAGCGGGCGTCCGGAGGATCGTTTTTTCCTCCAGCGCGGCGGTCTACGGTGAGCCCCTCGGGGTGCCCATCGAGGAAGATCACCCCACGACACCGACGAATGTCTACGGTCGGACCAAGCTCATCGTCGAGCACGTCCTGGAGAAATACGCCTCGGCGTACGGCCTGGAGTATGCGTCGCTTCGCTATTTCAATGCCGCCGGCGCCGATGAAGGGGGAACCCTGGGGGAAGACCACAAGCCCGAAAGCCACCTCATCCCCCTGGTCCTCGACGTGGCCCTCGGGAGAAAAGAGGCCATCACCATTTTCGGAACCGATTATGACACGCCGGACGGCACCTGCATACGGGATTACATCCACGTGAACGACCTGGCGGAGGCGCATATCCTGGCGCTGGAGAGCCTGGCGGCCAAGGGACAGTCTTCGGTCTTCAACCTCGGAAACGGGCGCGGCTTTTCCGTCCGGGAAGTGATCCGGACCGCCGAGCGCGTGACGGGCAAGAGGATCGTCACCGTGGAGGGAAACCGCAGACAGGGGGATCCGGCGCGGCTGGTGGCGTCGTCGGCGCGTATCATGGAGCAACTGGGATGGCGTCCGGCTCGCGCGGATCTGGAGACGATCGTTGCGACGGCCTGGAATTTCCACCGGAGGAGATTCAGTTGACGAAGCGAAAGCGCATGGTCGGCAAAAAAAGGATTCTCGAGATCGTCAAGAATTTCACAAGGGCAAGGGTTCTCGTCATCGGGGATCTGATGGTCGATCATTTCATCTGGGGGAAGGTGTCCCGTATTTCGCCCGAGGCGCCGGTGCCCGTCGTGGAGGTGGCGAGGGAGAGTTTGCTTCTGGGCGGATCCGCGAATGTCATGAATAACATCCTGTCGGTGGGCGGCAGGGTCTCTGCCGCCGGCGTGATCGGAGCCGACGACATGGGGCGGTGGCTCCTCGGGGAGTGCCGGAGGAGAAAGATCGGCATGGAGGGCATCGTCACGGAACGGAAGCGCCCCACGACCATCAAGACGAGGATCGTCGCCCACAGCCAGCAGATGGTCCGCTTCGACCGGGAAAAGATGGACCCGATCCGACAGGACAGCGTGAGGCGCATTGTGGACTATCTCCGTTTCGGCGTGAAGGAGTTCCAGGCCATTGTGGTCTCCGACTACAGCAAGGGGGTCGTGTCTGAAGAGCTTCTGGACGGAATCCGGACAGCCGCGGGCAGGCGTCCCCCGGTTTGCGTGGACCCGAAGCGGAACGACTTCCATATCTACCACGGCCTCGACGTGATCACACCGAACCACCACGAGGCGGCGCGGGCCGCCGGGCTCGAACGGGCCGTGGAAACGGCCGGGGACCGGAAGCTGGAGCCGCTGGCCATCGGTGAAACGATTCTCGAACGTTTCGGATTCAAAGCGGTCCTCATCACGCGGGGAGAGGAGGGCATGGATCTTTTCGAGAGGGGAAGCGCCGTCCATTTTCCCGCCGTGGCCAAGGAGGTCTACGACGTGACCGGCGCGGGGGACACGGTGATCGGACTCTTTGCCCTTGCCGTGGCCGCCGGGGCCGATTTCAAGGAAGCCGCTTATATCGCCAACCAGGCTGCCGGGATCGTCGTCGGGAAGGTGGGAACGGCGACGGTCACCCGGGATGAACTGATGCAGGCCCTGTAACGGTGATGTTCCCCGCCGGGGGAACGCAAGGGAGGAGACGACAGGGCGTGGCAGACAGCGGATACAGGATCGATGAGCGAACCTCGAAAGCCCGACCCGGTCAAATTGATCTGCAGTCTTTTTGCCGTGGAGCCCGAGATGCTCGGGGAGGCGCTCCGGGCGTTGTCGGGTCATTACGGCAAGGCCGATTACCTGAGCGAATGCCTGTTTTTCGATAGAACGGACTATTACAGCAGAGAGATGGGGTCCTCGTTGGTCCGGCGCTTTGTCTCTTACGAGGGTCTCGTCGAACCCGACGCTCTGCCCTCGATCAAGAGGGTCACCAACGAATTGGAGAGACGGTTTTCGGAGGACGGCCGCCGGCGCGTCAACATCGACCCGGGCTTGATCTCCAGGGGCCACCTGGTGCTGGCGACGGGAAAAGGCCAGGCCCACCGGCCCTACCTGCGGGACGGTGTCTACGCCGACCTGACGCTCCTGTACAGGGACGAATCCTTCCGGCCCCTGGCGTGGACCTACCCCGATTACGCCGAGGAGAAGGTCCGGGAGATGTTCGGCCGCATCCGGAAAAAGTACCTGCTGCAGTTGAAAGATCGCAAAGCGGCCGGGAGGGATCACGGCGAGAGGTGAAGCCGCGTCATTTCAAAAGCCCGAAGCGGCTTTGACGGGAGGATGGACGGACCATGATCAGGAGCATGACAGGTTACGGGAGAGCGGAGACCGTTCACGAGGGAAGAAAGTGGGTCGTGGAGATCCGCTCGCTCAACCATCGTTTCATGGAGGTGATCGTTCGCCTGCCCGGTGCACTCACCCCCCTGGAGATGGAGATCAAGAAAAAGGTGGGGGAGAAACTGACCCGGGGGCGGGTGGACGTCACCGTTCAGATGGACATCCCCGGCAGCACGGGAAGCGCGATGCAGTATGAACTCGATCTTCCCCTTCTCAGGAATTACCTCGAGCTTCTCAACCGTATACGGGCCGAGTTGAAAATCCGCGAGAAGGCGGACCTCGACACCGTCTCCCGGTTCAGAGAGATCTTCGTCCCCTCCGAACGAAAGCTCGACGCGGCGCAGGCCTGGGAGGTTTTAAAGGACGTACTGGAGGGGGCCCTGACGAAACTTGTCCGGATGCGGGAAAGGGAGGGTGAAGTCCTCCGGAAGGATTTTGCCGCCAGGCTCGAAAAGATCCGGGAGATCCTCCGGATGATGAAGACGAGGATTCCCGAGGTGGTCCAGGAGTATCAGAGGAAACTGTCCGAGCGGGTGAGGGAACTGACGGGGGGGCTGGAAATCGACGGGATGAGGCTCGCCCAGGAAGTGGCCCTCCTGGCCGAAAAGACGGACATCACGGAAGAGATCGTCCGTCTGGAGAGCCACATCGATCAAGTCTCCAAGCTTCTGGACAGCCGTGACGCCGTGGGCCGGAAAATCGATTTCCTGCTCCAGGAGATGTGCCGGGAGGTGAACACCATGGGCTCCAAGAGCTCCGACGTCGTCGTCTCGCACCAGGTCATCGAATTGAAGAGCGAGATCACGAAATTGAGGGAACAGGTACAGAATGTCGAGTAAGAAGGGGGCACATCGCGAAGAGGGGATCTTCATTGCGGTCGCCGGCCCGTCGGGCGTCGGCAAGACCACCCTGTGCAAGGCCTTGATCCGGCAGATCCCCGGTCTCAAGTTCTCCGTTTCCTACACCACGAGACCCCCCCGGCCCTCCGAGGTCGACGGCAGGGATTATATTTTTGTATCGGAGAAGGAGTTCCGGGAGCGGATCAGGAGGGAGGAGTTCGCGGAGTGGGCTGAAAACTACGGTTTTCTCTACGGGACCTCCAGGGAAACCATGACGGACTACCTGAAAAAGGGTTGTGATCTGATCCTGGATGTGGATACGCGGGGCGCCCGCTCCCTGAAGGTCGCGTACCCCGGGGGGATCTTCGTTTTCATCCTCCCGCCATCCCTCAAGGTTCTGAAGGAACGGTTGATGTCCCGGGGAGCGGAGAAAAACGCGAGTCTGGACAAGCGATTTAATAACGCCGTGGAGGAAATAAGGGAAATCATATGGTATGATTATGTCATATTCAATGACCGCCTCGATTCTGCCGTCGATTATCTGCGAGGGATCTACCTCGCGGAAAAGAGCAGGCGGGAGCGGTTGATGAAGAAAATAGAGGGATTCATAAAATAACAGGAGGTTGATGGCTCATGGCAAGAATTACGGTGGAAGATTCCCTGAAAGAAGCCAAGAACCGGTTCGCCCTGGTCATTCTTGCGGCGCAGAGGACGCGGCAGCTGCTGAAGGGATCGAAGCCCCGGCTTGAGAATGTGGACAACAAAGATGTGGTGCTGGCCCTGAGGGAAGTTGCGGCCGCAAAGGTCCGATACGCCCACCCCGAACTCCTTCTTTCGATCGAGGAGGAGGAGAGGAAATATATCGGCGAGGATACGGGGTTCATCGGTGAGGATGAAGATACGGACTGAGGAAGCGAAGGAAAGGCTGATCTTCGCCCTGGACATGGGGGAGGATCTCGAAAAAACGCTCGAATGGGTTGATCGGTTGAATAACCGCGTCGGCCTCTTCAAGGTCGGTAAAGAGGCCTTTACCCGCTTCGGCCCCGAAATCGTCCATCGGATCCGGGACAGGGGAGGGCGGGTATTTCTCGATCTAAAATTCCACGACATCCCCAATACCGTTGCAAGGGCCGCCGAGGGCGCCGTGAGACTCGGTGTCGCCATGTTCAACCTGCACGCCCTGGGCGGGAGGGACATGATGGTCCAGGCCCTCGCGGCCGCACGGAAAACCGCAGGGGATGCCGGTGTGCCGACACCGGTCATCCTGGCGGTCACGGTTCTTACAAGCCTGTCCACCGGTGATCTGAAAGGTCTCGGATTTCAGATATCCCCGGATGACCTCGTCGTCAAACTCGCCCGGGTGGCGCGCGCTGCGGGGATGTCCGGCGTGGTCGCCTCGCCCCGGGAGGTGTCGGCCATCCGGGCAGCCTGCGGCAAAGACTTTCTGGTTGTGACCCCGGGAATCCGCCTCGGCGATGAGGCCGGGCAGGACGACCAGAAGAGGGTCGACACCCCGCGGGAGGCGCTGCGAAACGGAGCCGACTACATTGTTGTGGGGAGACCCATCCGGCTCGCGCGGGATCCCGCGACGGCGGCGGACCGCATCGTGCGGGAAATCGGCCTGGGCCTGGCGGACAAGCAATGAGGACCATGCAGCAGGCATCAGGCGAATACAGGAGGATTTATTCCCCTCCCGATACGCGAGACCCGATACCCTGAATCATGCAGGTCATCTACGGCATCAACCCCGTCACGGAAATGCTGCAGGACGGCGCGAAAGGCGTGCAGCGAATCATTGTGGCCGGGACCCGGGGAGGGGAAGACATGCAGGTCCTTCTGGGTCTTGCAGCCCGGGCCGGCGTCCCCGTGGAGCATTGCGACAGGGCCTACCTCGAAAAGCTTGCCGGGACCGGGAACCACCAGGGCGTGGCCTGCCTCTGCGCAGATTTTGAGTACGCCGATCTGGATGACATTGTCGCAAACTGCCGCGAACCCTTTTTGGATGGCCTCATCGTCATTCTGGATGGCGTAACGGACCCGCAAAACCTGGGCGCCCTCCTGCGGACGGCCCGCTGCTTCGGTGCCAACGGCGTCGTCATCCCCCGGGACCGGGCATCCCCCGTGACCCCGGCGGTTGTCAAGGCGTCCGCCGGCGCCGTCCTGCACCTGCCCGTGGCGCGCGTTGTGAACCTCGCGAATACCCTGGATCATCTCAAAAAGGAAGGGTACTGGATCTACGGGGCGGAGGCGCGGTCGGGTACCGACCTTGAGAAGGTGGACTTCGGCGGGGCTGTCGCCCTCGTGATGGGAAGCGAGGGTGGGGGCATCCGTCCCCTGGTCCGCAAAAAATGTGATTTCTTTGTGTCCATCCCCCTTCCGGGGAATTTCGAATCCCTGAATGTGTCCGTCGCTGCCGGCATTATCCTCCAGCACATATCCCGCGGAAGGAAGCGGACATAACTATTTATAATCACTGATATATTAATCTATACCGGCGCAGTGTCCACCCGGGGTGCCCGAGCCCGCTGAACGAGAGGGGGTCGTGGCACCCTTTTTGCTTTATAAGGGTTCGGAAAAACATGGCATTTTACCTTTTCCTTTTTGTCGGGGTAAAACTTTAAAGAAAGGCCGGTGGGCGGCCGATATAATCTCAGGAGAAGTGGATGCCCCCGCGTGTCCTCCGGAAGGGGACCTTGCGGGCGGCGATACTGCGTCCTTGAAATCGAGAGGCCCCTTCGAGGGGGTTGAAGTCCGAGGAGAGAATGTTATGGCCATCTATGTTTGGGAGGCAGAGACAAGAACCGGCGAGGTGAGAAAGGGTGAACTCGAAGCGGTCAACGAGTCCGCTGTCCGGGGGCAGCTTCGAAGGCAGGGCCTGAAGCCCGTCCGCGTGAAGGCCAAACCGAAGGACATCCTGGAGTCCATCCCTGTATTCAAGGGGAAGGTGAAAGAAAAAAGTGTTGTGATCTTCGCCCGGCAGTTTTCGACCATGATCAGCGCCGGTCTTCCCCTCATCCAGTGCCTGGAGATCCTCTCCGCCCAGGAGGCCAACAAGGCCTTCAAGAAGGTCATCAAATCCATCAAGGACGATATCGAGGGCGGTGCCACGCTGACCGATGCCCTCAAGAGACATCCCAAGGTGTTCGACGAACTGTTCATCAACATGGTCGCCGCGGGAGAGGCCGGCGGTATCCTCGATACGATTCTGAACCGGCTCGCGGCCTACATGGAAAAAATGATGAAGCTCAAGAGCAGGGTCAAGGGCGCCATGGTGTATCCCGCCGCTGTTCTTTTGATCTCCGTCGGGGTCATCGCCATGCTGCTCATCAAGGTCGTCCCCGTGTTTCAGCAGCTCTTTTCGGGCATGGGAAGGGAACTGCCGATCGCGACCCAGCTGCTCATCGACCTGAGTTCGATGTTGAGCAACAGTCTGATCTACATCGTGGCGTCCATTGTGATCGGTGTCGTCGTCTTCATCCGTTATTACCGGACGGAGGCCGGCCGGGCAACCATCGACCGGCTGATCCTTCGCGCGCCCGTCTTCGGCCCTCTGATGAGAAAGGTGGCCATCGCGAAGTTCACGAGAACCCTTTCCACCATGATGAACAGCGGTGTTCCCATCCTTGACGGCCTCGAAATCGTCAGCAAGACGGCCGGGAACAAGGTGGTGGAAAAAGCCCTTATGGAAACCCGGAAAAACATCCGTGAGGGAAAGACCATCGCGGAACCTCTCCAGGAAACAAAGGTCTTTCCGCCCATGGTCGTCCAGATGATCGCCGTCGGCGAGGCCACGGGCGCACTGGATTCCATGCTCTCCAAGATCGCCGATTTTTATGAAGACGAAGTGGACGCGGCTGTGTCAGCCATGACCTCCCTTCTGGAGCCCCTGATGATGATCTTCCTGGGGGGGGTTGTGGGCGGAATGATCGTGGCGATGTATCTGCCGATCTTCCAGATCGGATCTCTGGTCGGCAACTGAGCCGCGGCGGCAAAAAAATGGTCGGGATGGCGCGATTTGAACGCGCGACTCCTGCGTCCCGAACGCAGTGCCCTACCAGGCTGGGCCACATCCCGACAGAGCTTGAATATAAAATTTGTCTTCAAAAGTCCACACCTTTTTTATGCGTATCCGGCCGAAAGGCCGGATTTTAATGGGCGAATGCCCCCGGACGTATTCCGGCAGAGCCTGAAGGCCCCCCCCTTCGTCGATTCTTCCCGAGCCTGGAGCTCTTTTCCGCCGCAGTGCAGGGTTCGCCCGCCGATGACGCCGATGTCTTCCCGTCTCAGGATCGTCTTGATTTGGAAGGTCTTCGTGACTATAATGAAAGTGAGGCCGGATGCTTTAAGTCTTATAAAACGTTGTCTTAACGATTCAGCCGTGATATGAGGACATCATCGGGGACGGCGGAGGCGTGAGATCGGTGATTATCTACGATCTGAAATGCAAGAACAATCACAAATTCGAGGGCTGGTTCAAGGACAGGTCCAACTTCGAGAAGCAGAAGAAATCGAAGCTGATCACCTGTCCCGTCTGCGGCGGTTCCGACGTGGACATGGTTCCTTCGACCGTGGCCATCATGGGCAAGGACTGGAAAGAGCCCAGGCGCGCCGAAAGGACGGAGGTGTCCGCGATGAAGATGCTCCAGGCGCTCAACGAATACGTCAACAAGAACTTCGAAGACGTTGGCGAAAGATTCGCCGAGGTGGCTCTGAAGATTCACCACGGTGACGAGGAGCGACGGAACATCAAGGGAACCACGACGCCCAGGGAAGAGGAAACCCTCCGGGAGAAGGGAGTCGATTTCGTCAAGATCCCCATGCCCAAATTTGACAGTTGATTTTGAACCCGAAATCGTGATTATCATCCCGGGGGTCCGAGGAAGGCCCCCTTTTTTGTGCAATCGGCTGCCATGAAACAGACCTTGAGCGACATATTGGAAGCGATCGGGAACACGCCGCTGGTGGAGATCCGCAGGTTGAATCCCTCGACGAAGGTCCGGATCTACGCAAAGCTCGAGAGCTTCAACCCCGGGGGATCCGTCAAGGATCGCACGGCCCTTTACATGATTGAAAGGGCCGAGGAGCGGGGGGAACTCAACCGGGAGAAGATCATTCTGGAAGCCACGAGCGGCAACACCGGCATAGGCCTCGCGATGGTCGCCGCCGCGAAAGGCTACCGGCTGTGCCTGACCATGTCCGAGTCCGCAAGCGATGAGAGGAAGAAAATCCTGAAGGCGCTCGGGGCGGAACTGCGGTTTACACCGGCCGCCCTCGGAACGGACGGCGCCATCGAGGAAGCCTACCGGCTCATGCGGGAAAATCCCGATCGGTACTTCCTGGCGGACCAGTTCAACAACGAGGACAACGTCGCCGCCCATTACCATGGAATCGCCGAGGAGGTCTGGCGGCAGACGGAAGGGAAGGTGACGATGGTGGTATCGTCCCTGGGGACCTCGGGGACGGCCATGGGCATGTCGAAGAGGCTCAAGGAGTACAGCCCCTCCATCCGCATCGTGGGCGTGGAGCCCTACATGGGGCACAAGATCCAGGGGCTGAAGAACATGAAAGAGTCCTATCAGCCCGGCATCTACGACCGGAGCCGCCTCGACGAGAAAGTGAACATTCTCGATGAAGACGCCTTTGAGATGGCCAGGAGGCTGCTGCGCGAGGAGGGGATCTCTGCCGGGATGAGTTCCGGGGCCGCCATGCACGTCGCGGCGCAGATGGCCGCGGGCATGGAGGACGGGCTCATCGTGGTCATCCTCCCCGACGGCGCGGAACGATACCTGAGCACGGAACTCTTCGCGGACAAGGAGCGATCCACCCTCAGGCTCTACAATACTCTCACGCGGACCAAGGAGTTCTTCCAGCCCATCACCCCCCGGGAAGTCCTGATTCATTCCTGCGGGCCCACGATCCATCTGGTGCCGCACATCGGCAGCTACCGCCGGTTCGTCTTTTCGGATCTGCTGGCGCGTTATCTCCAGTGGAGGGGGTACCGCGTGAAGAACATCACCAGCGTCATCGACCTGTCCGACAAGGCCATCAAGGGTGCCGACCGGGAGCGCATGGACATGTCGGAGTTCACGGAACGGTCGTTCAGGGAGTTCCTGGCGGGGATGCGGAAATTGAACATCCGGCTGGAGTCCCGCTACCCGAAGGCGAGCGAAAATATCGACACCATGCTCGAACTCTCCGAGAGGCTGGTGCAGAAAGGGTTTGCCTACGAAAAGCTGAAGTCCGTCTACTTCGACATATCAAAACTCGAGGACTACGGGAGCCTCTCGAAGATTGATCCCGACAAGGTACAGCAGGAGCGAACGGTCGATGTGGATGAATACGAAAAGGACAGCCCCGTCGACTTCACCCTTCTCAAGCGCTCCAACCTGGCCGAGCTGAAGCGAGGGATCTATTTCAAGACCCGGTGGGGGAATGTGCGACCGAGCTGGCACCTGGAGTGCACCGCCATCGCGATGAAATATCTCGGCGAAACCTTCGATATCCACTGCAGCGGCTCCGATCTCGTCTTCCCGCACTGCGAGAACGTCATGGCCATCGGGAAGGCCGCCACGGGAAAACGGCTCGCCAACTACTGGCTCAATTCGGAGCTCGTGATGATGGACGGGAAGAAGATGTCGAGGTCGCTGAACAACGTCTTCACGATCGAAGACCTCGAACGCCGCGGCTTCCGGGGGAAGGAGATACGGTATTTCCTGCTCAGTTCCCACTACCGCAAGCCCCTGAAGTTTTCTTTCGGGGCGCTCGATACGGCCCGGAACACCCTCCGGAAACTCGATGAGTTCATCCAGCGGGTCATTCACTTCACACCCGGGCCGGGTCATCCCGATACGGACCAGTACGTCTACGATGTGAAAAACGGGTTTGCCGAGGGGATGGACGACGACTTCAACGTATCGGCCGTCTTTGCGTCCCTTTTCGGGTTCGTCAAGAGGATCAACGGACCCCTGTCCCGGCATCAGCTGAGCGGCGCCGAGCGGGATAAGATACTCGAGGTGCTGAAAGGGATCGACACCGTGCTCGGCATCATGAGCTTCGAGGAGGAAGGGTTGAGCGCCGAGGCCTCGACGCTGATCCGGCAGCGCGAAGAGATGAGAAAGAAGGGCCAGTGGAAAGAGGCCGACGAGATCCGCCGGAAGCTCTCCGCCATGGGGGTCGTTGTGCAGGACACCCCGGAGGGGACCCTCTGGAGAAACAAATAGGCGTTCGCTGCTGATGCGGAATCATCAATTCTGAGGAACAACCTTCCGCTTTTCTGAAAGACAACGTATCCGTTTATGAATATCCCGCAGAATACGCCGTCCTGTGGACGGGGATGAATGCAGAGCGGGGGCAAGGGAGATCCCCCCTCGCCTTTCCCAGATGCCCCGCCTTGTAGGCACCGTGATTCACTCAATCAACTATCTTGATAAATTTGTGTATTTGACAAACGGTCATTCCGTGACCGGATCATTTTGTGGCCCGGCCAACCGCACCCAGAGTGCCCTGTCGCAGGGTAAGGTCAATCAGAAAAACCCTATTGCCATCCGGGGTGAGATTGTATATATCCCCCCGACTCTGACCGAGCAAGATGAGCCAGATCACGGCTGTCGTCTGTGCCCGCGGGGGATCCGCAGCCAGTCATCTACAGAATACCCGGTCCTGTGGACGGGGATGAATGCAGAACGGGGGCAAGTGTCAATGACAGAGTAAAAGTGTACCAGTTCTGGGAAAGTAAAAAAGTGTACCACCCCCTCCTTCGCGGTAGAGTTCATTAGGGTGGTGCGGTAGAGACGGCATCACCTCCTTGTCTGGGGTAGAGCGGTTTGCTGAACGTATGTTCTTTGAGACGATAGCTGTGGCCCCTGATGTTGATGACCCGGCAGTGATGCAGGAGCCGGTCAAGGATGGCCGAGGCGATGACGGCATCGCCGAAGAGTTCCTGCCAGTCGCCGAAGCTTTTGTTCGAGGTGATGATCGTCGAGCTTTTTTCGTATCGGTACGAGATGAACTGGAAGAACAGGTAGGCTTCGCGGCTGTCGACGGGCAGATATCCGGCCTCGTCGACGATGACCAGGCTGGCGCTCAGGTAGGCCTTTCCCTTGCTCTGGCTTTCCTTGAGTTTTCCGATAAGGGTGTTCATCGTGGTGAAGCAGACCCTAAAGCCGTGGCTGCAGGCCTTGATGGCCAGCGCGATGGCCAGATGGGTTTTTCCCACCCCCGGCGGGCCCAGGAAGATGACGTTTTCATGCTTGGCCAGGAAGGTCAGGTCGAAGAGCTCCATGACGGTCTTCTTGTCCAGGTGAGGGTGGAAGGCGAAGTCGTACTCCTCGATGGTCTTGGCGAAGGGCAGTCCGGCGATCTTGAGGGCCGTTTGGATGCGTCGCTTCTCCTTGGCGGCCACTTCTTCTTCCAGCAGGTGATCCAGGAAGCCCAGATAGGAGCTTTGGTTTTCCTCGGCTTGGGTGACAACCGTATCGAGCACTTCGGCGGCCCGGATGAGCTTGAGGCGCTTGAGATTGTCCTGGAGGCGTTCACAGGTCAACTGTTCCATGCGACACCTCCCTGGGCGTATTTTTCATATTCGGCAAGGGGGCGACGATGGACGTCGAGCCAGAGGCTGCCGATGGTGAGCCCGCGGGTGGCTTTCCCTTTGGATCTTCCGTACTT